>Ga0182024_10000333_pt1 | contig 119954 bp, 112 predicted proteins | sample P32metaG_FD_120480 | JGI IMG/M metagenome (GOLD analysis project Ga0182024, IMG submission 120480) | Permafrost microbial communities from Stordalen Mire, Sweden - P3-2 metaG (Illumina Assembly) | ecosystem: Environmental > Terrestrial > Soil > Wetlands > Permafrost | place: Sweden: Stordalen... | reverse complement strand
GAGAGCGTGTAGCCGCTCCCGCGGTACGGCGTCAGCAGCCAGTTCAGGCTCCCACCGCTGCCGTCCATGTCCGCCCAGCCGCCGTTGCCGGGCAGGTAGTCGCTCGCCACGGTGGGCGAGGTCCTCGTCTGCTGAGCGAAGGCCGCCATGCCCGGCGGCGTGGGCGTGGAATCGTACGCCCCCTGTTGAAGACCCCCCACCGACTGTGCGTTCGGGTGCAACCCCGGCCCGAAGAGGGTCGACGATCCATTCGCGGTCACGACGGCGTAGCCCGGAGCAGCCGGGTTGATGATCATGCCGTAGACGTACACACCCCAGCCCCCCGTGGAGCCGTAGAAATTGGCGTCGCCGAAGGTGAAGACGCCGCCGTCGAACCCGACGAGGTAGTACCCGCCGCCGTCTGGGCTCGGGGCCATGCCGACGATGGGCAGATTCAGGTGGATGGAGCCCGTGGACCCGTAGAACATCGCATCGCCGTAGCTGAAGACGCCGCCATCCGACGCGACCAGCCAATAGCCGTTGCCGTCGCTGGACGCCGCCATGCCGACGACGGGCTTGTTGAGGTGGATGGACCCCGTCGAACCGTGGAACGCGGCGTCGCCGTAGCTGAAGACGCCGCCATCCGACGCGACGAGCCAGTAACCCCCGCCGTCGATTGTCGCCGCCATGCCGACGACGGGCTTGTTGAGGTGGATGGACCCCGTCGAACCGTAGAACGCGGCGTCGCCGTAGCTGAAGATCCCGCCGTCAGAAGCGACGAGCCAGTAGCCGTTGCCGTCAACGGTGGCCGTCATCCCCACGATGGGCTGGGCGAGCCGTAGGTTCGAGAGGGCGGGCGATCCCAGTGCCGGCGCGCCGCCATGTGGGGTCACGGCGCCCGCCGGCGTGACCGTCCAGTAGCCACCCGCCGGGTCGGCGGCCATCAGGATGCCCCCGCTGTAGCTCTTCGAACGGACCGCGCTCGCCGCGCCGGCCGCGCCCGGTGCCGACGAGAACGCCGTGGCCACACCGGCCAACAGAACAGGCACCATCACCAAGAGTGCCAGCGCTCGTCCGAGCATGAGCCCCAAGGACAGATTCCGGCTGGGTTTCCGCATTGTCATCGTCTTCCTCCTCGACCCGGAGACGACGGACCGCGAAGGCGACGAGCAGTGCGCTCGTGGCTGATTCGGCGGCCCGGCGAACTCAAACGAGTCCCGTGGCTTTGCGTCCCACCCTTGCGAGTGGTTTGCCTTTTCGTTCGAACAAGTAATGCCCAATAAGTCGGCCACGTAAGGACGGGCCTTGAGAAATGCGGCAGGATTGTGACCTCAATCTGTGCGTCAGCTGAGTGTTAACTGAGTGTTAACAGAGCTCCGTGCCCTTCCTAGGCACGATAGCTGCCTCAGACCGAGGGAGCCACTCCCGCATCGGACGCCAGGGGAACGTGCCACGTGAGGCGCGTTCCGCCCTCTCGTGATCGCCCCAGCTCGACGTTGCCGCCGAGGCGCTCGGCCCGCTGGCGGAGGTTTTTCAGACCGAGGCCGGCCGCGTTGGCGTCACCCATGCCGTCGCCGTCGTCCGCCACCACCAGGCGCAGCTCCTCGCCGGCCGCAACGGTGATGACGACCTGTGAGGCGTGCGCGTGCTTCCCCACGTTGGTCAGCGCCTCGCGGAGCACGGCCAGCACCTCTTCGACCAGGGAATCGCCAACCACGGTGTCCACGGGGCCGCTGAACGACACCTGCGGGAGAAGGCCCAAGACGGGACGCAGCTCGTGCACGAGGTCGAGGACCTTCGGGTGCAGGCCTTCCTTGTTGATGGTGAGCTCAATGTCGAAGATCGCCTTGCGCAGCTGGCGGATGGTCTCGTCGAGCTTCTCGATCGCCTCCCCGATCCGCATGACCGCCTCCGGACGCTCGACCAGGCGGGCGGTCCCCTGCAATGACAGCCCGATGGCGAACAGGCGCTGAATCACCGAGTCGTGCAGGTCACGGGCGATCCGGTCCCGATCCTCGGTGAGGGCGCGGTCGCGTACGAGTCCGTGGAGCCGCGCGTTCTCGATGGCAATTCCCGCCGCCATGGCCAGCGCGTGGACGAGCTCCTCGTCGTCCTCGGAGAATTCCGGGGCCGTCCTTTTGTTGGTCAAATACAAGATCCCGTACACCTCGCCGTGCACCCGGACAGGGACACCGAGGAACGACGTCATGTCGGGATGGTGGGGGGGGAATCCGAAGCTCTCCGGGCTCAGGGCCAGGTTGGCCAGGCGAAGGGGCTTGTCGTCCCCGATCAGGGTGCCCAGAACACCCCGCCCGGTGGGGCGGGCGCCGATGGCCCGCTCCTCCTCGTGGCTCAGCCCGACGGTGAGGAACTGGTCCAGGGCCCGCCCGTCCTCGGTGAGGACGCCGAGCGCCCCGTACTGCGCGTCGACGAGGAGGCGGGCCTCCTCAATGATCCGGCGGAGCACCACCGGCAGGTTCAGCTCGGCATCGAGAATGAGGATCGCCTGCACTAATCGGCGCAGCTTGGCGGGATCATCGATCCGATCGAAGGGCTGCACGGGACGTCAGGATAGAGGGGGACCTCTCGCCCGTGCCGCGGACACGGGTGCAAGTGGGTTGCGCGCCGTCGTCCGGGGGCCGAACCTCTGCGTGAGCGTGGCAATATTGGGAAAATGACGATTCGGGTCTTCCTCCTCGATGATCACGAGCTGGTGCGGACCGGCCTGCGCACGCTGCTGGAGGCCGAAGACGACATGGACGTCGTCGGCGAGGCGGGAACGGCAGAGGAGGGTCTGCGCTCCATCCGCGGGCTCGTCCCCGATGTGGCGATCCTCGACGTCCGGCTCCCGGATGGCAACGGCATCGAAGTCTGCCGGGAGGTCCAGTCCCTCACGCCGCAGGTCCGCTGCCTGATGCTGACGTCGTACTCCGACGACGACGCCTTGTTCTCCTCCATCATGGCCGGAGCCTCGGGCTATGTGCTCAAGGAGGTGGGCGGGGGCGACCTGCTCGGAGACATCCGCCGGGTGAGTCAGGGCATGTCCCTGCTCGATCCGGTCCTGACACAGGAGCTGTTCGATCGGCTGCGAAAGGACCAGGAGGCTGAATCGCGCCTCACTGTCCTGACCCCGCAGGAGCGCAAGGTCCTGGAGCTCATCGCGCAGGGCCAGTCGAACCGTCAGATCGCTGAGCAGCTGTACCTGGCCGAGGCCACGGTCAAGAACTACGTCTCGAGCCTGCTGTCGAAGCTCGGCATGCGCCGCCGTACCGAGGCTGCCGTCTACGCCGCCGTCCTGGCCGAGCGCAAGGCCTTCAATCCCCGGTCCTGAGCGGCCGGGACCGCCGTTCCCGCCTTAGGCGACATTTACCTGGCGATGGTCGTCGAGGGTCCGAAAGTCCACCCCGACCTCGCGCAGGCGTTGCTCCAGCCTTTCCCGCTCGACCAAGGGGTTCCCGAACCTTTCGGGCTCCGTCTCAATGCCCATGGCGGTGCAGAGGCGCAGCAGCATGCGGTCGTGGTCGAGTTCGAGCGCCAGATCCTCCGTCATGATGTGGTCGCCCTCACCCCCCTGCTCGTTCATACGGCGGCGGGTTTGCAGGAGGATCACTACCAGTTCGTCCCGTGAAACGGGCAATGGCACCGGGTCCACGTCACCACAGAGTTCGGCGAGTAACTCGCTGTACATAGACATCTCATATAATTTTGCCGGAATTGGGTTCCACCAATAGGGCCGATACTCCTGTTTCGTATAGAGCCGATACTCCCTAGTCCAGCGGATCCTGGCCCGACCCGCGCTCCGGCCCAGGCACGGCCGGTCGGCCGCCAGGCACGGCCCCGGCGGCTCGGGCGGGCCGGCGGGGCCGCGGGGGGCTCAGCGCCGGCTCACCCGGGTGGAGCGGTCCGCCCGAGCCAGCACGTCCTCGGCTGACTCGGAATCCTCGGCGACGGCGACCCCCAGAGAGGCATGGAGGCGGATGTCCTGGCCTCCCACGGTCACGGGCTCGTCCAGCGTGCGCTGGAGCCTGCGGATCAGGGGCCCGACGACGTTTTCGTCGGTGACGGCCAGGACCACGACGAGCTCGCTCCCGCCGACCCGGCCGATCGTGTCCTCCGCTCGCAGCACCGAGGTGAGACGCCGAGCGATCTCGCGCAGCACGGTATTCCCGGTCGAGTAGCCGAGGTCCAGGTTGATCTCACCCAGATTGTCGAGGCCAACGTGGCAGACGACGACCTCGCCCCCGTGGCGCCGGCGTCGGACCAGGGCCTGGGTCAGGCGGTCGAGCAGCAGCAGCTGGTTGGCCAGGCCCGTATGCGGATCGGCCATGGAGAGCTGCCAGAGCTGGTCGTACTTGCCGCGCGGTCGCCCACCGGTCACGGGCGTCTCGGCTCCGGTCGAGGTGAATTCCTGCAACATCGACTCGACGCTCTTGGCCGCACCACCGGTGGAGTCTCCGGCGGAGGCCCGGTCCCTGATCTCCGGCGGCGCCGCGGGCGTTTCTCCCCGCTCGTCTGGGCCGACCTGGCCAAGTTTCTTCTTGGCTCTCTTCACGCTGTCCCCCTCCGATACGGACTTCTCACTCTTATCGGTACGTTGCGGGCCGGAACAGAGCCGTAAGTCATCAGGTGGGCTCCACACGTGTCCTTTCGCCGCCCGGAAAGCAAGCCGCCGAAGCAGCCAGTGTAACCAGAGACACCTCAGGGGAGCGCGCGTTCCAGGGTCTCGTTCCGGCCGGCTAGACCCACTCTGACCAGGAGAAAGCGGTCGAACCCGGCTCCGAACGACCACCGTCTGCGCTAACCTCGGACAGTTGCCACGCGAGCCGCTCGGGCCATCGCCGAGGCCGCATCCGTTGCTGAGACACCGGTTTCAGTGGCACCGAGAAATGATGAGGCGGAACCATCGAGCCATCCCTTTCAGCCGCGAAGACCAGCGCACCGGACCCCGGGTCCGCTATGCCCAGCCTCCGGTGAGCGCACCGCCGACCATTGTCGTCGACACCGAGGGTCTCGAGGCCCTGGTGGCCGAGGTGGCCGCGCAGGACTCCTACGGCTTCGACACCGAGTTCCACACCGAGCGCACCTACGTGCCCGATCTGGCCCTGATCCAGATCGCCTGGGCCAACAAGACGGCTCTCGTCGACCCCCTCGCGGTCGATCCCGCACCCCTGGCGAGGGTCTTCGGCGGGCCGGGCGTCGCCGTGGCCCACGCAGCGTCCCAGGACCTCGATGTGCTCATGGCGGCGTGCGGGGCCGTCCCCTCCACTGTCTTCGACACCCAGATCGTCGCCGGGTTCCTCGGCCTCTCCACGCCCTCGCTCTCCCGCCTGGTGGAGCAGATGCTGGGCGTCTCGCTCCCCAAGGCGGATCGACTCTCGGACTGGCTCGTGCGCCCGATGTCGGAGCGCCAGGTCTCCTATGCCCTCAACGACGTCGCCCACCTGCTCCAGCTGCGGGACGTCCTCACCGAGCGGCTGCGGGCGCTCGGGCGGCTGGAGTGGGCCGTCAGCGAATGCGAACAGGTGCTCGACGACCGCGCGCCGGGCCGCGTCCCCGAGGAGGCGTGGTGGAAGCTCGGCGACATACGGGGCATGTCGCGCCGCTCACGCGCCGTGGCGCAGGAGGTGGCCGCGTGGCGCGAGCGGACGGCCGCCGAGACCAACCGGCCCCGCCGCATGGTGCTGTCGGACCTGGGGCTGCTCGCGCTGTCGCAACGGCCGCCGCGTAACAGCGACGAGCTGCGGGCCACCCGCGGCGTCGACGGGCGCCACCTGGCGCAGGGCCGGGCCGCCGCCATCATGCGGGCGATCGAGCGCGGCCTCGAGCTCTCCCCGGACCAGGTCCGGATGCCGTCGGAGGGCCGGGACGCACCCGCTCCCCCGGCCGCGGTGGCCGTGTGTTCGGGCCTGGTCCGCCAGATCGCCGACGACCTCGATTTCGACCAGGGCCTCCTCGCCACGCGAGCCGATATCGCCCAACTGCTCTGCGGCGAGCCGAGCCGGCTCGATACCGGTTGGCGCCGGACCATTGCCGGTGACCCGCTGCGGCGGCTGATCGGCGGCGAGGTGGCCGCCGCCTTCGACGGCCACGGTCATCTCGTTATGGAGGAGCGCTCCGGGAGGCCGCTCCTGCCGCCTAGTTGACGAGTTTCTCCCGGCCCTCCCAATAGGGCTGGCGGAGCTTGTACTTCTGCAGCTTGCCCGTCGCCGTGCGGTCCAGTGCGTCGCGCAGTTCGACACTGGTGGGTGCCTTGAAGTGGGCCAGTCGCTCACGGCAATGGGCGATGAGCTCCGCCTCCGTGGCTATGGACCCATCACGGACGACCACCAGTGCCTTGATCGTCTCACCCCACTTTTCATGGGGTACACCGATCACGGCGACCTCGGCCACCGCCTCGTGCTGATAGAGGCAGTCCTCGACCTCAATGGACGACACGTTCTCGCCTCCGGTGATGATGACGTCCTTCTTGCGGTCCGAGATCACCACGTGCGCGCTGTCGAAGTAGCCACCGTCGCCCGTGTGGAACCACCCGCCCTGCAGCGCCGCGTCCGTCTCGAGCGGCTGCTCCCAGTACCCGGCAAAGACATGATTGGAACGCGCCAGCACCTCGCCCTCGTCGTCGACGGCGACCTGGACGCCCAGCGCCGGTGCCCCCGCCCGGCTCAACAATTGCGAGCGTGCCGCGGTGTCCAGATCGTCCCACTCCGCCGGAGCCCGGTTGATGGTGAGCAGCGGAGCGGTCTCGGTCAGGCCATAGATCTGTATGAACTCCCAGCCGAGCTCGGACTCCACCCGCTCGATCGTCTTGGACGGCGGCGGCGCACCGGCCACCACCATGCGCACCGTGCCCCGCCCGGGTACAACCCGGCCCTCGGCCGCACGGGTCTCCGCCGCGCTCAAGATGGCGGCGACCACTGCTGGCGCACCGCACAGCAGCGTCACGCCATGCCGCTCGATGCGCGACAGGATCTCTTCGCCGTCGACCTTGCGCAGCACGACGTGCATGCCACCCATCCCGGTCACGGCGTAGGGCATGCCCCATCCATTGCAGTGGAACATGGGCAGAGTGTGCAGCAGCACGTCCCGGTCGCTGACGCCGGTGTGCCAGCCGAAGGTGGCGGCGTTCAGCCAGCAGTTGCGGTGCGTCAGCTGTACCCCCTTGGGCCGCGCTGTCGTACCCGAGGTGTAGTTGATCGAGCAGGCCGCGTCCTCGTCGGGCTCCCAGGCCCGCGGCGCCGCGCCTTCCGGGGCGGGAGCGAAGAGGGCGGCGTCGTCGCTCCCGTCGAGGCAGAAGCGGTGTGCCACCTTGATGGAGCTCACCTCCTCACCCAGATCCGGGTCGTACAGGAGGACTGACGCCCCGGAATGCCGCACGACGTAGGCGATCTCGTCGGCGGTCAGCCGGAAATTGATCGGCACCAGCGTGCGGCCGTAGCCGCTCACGCCGAAGTAGGCCGTCAAGAACCGCCCCGAATTCGGGCTGACGATGGCGACCCGCTCACCGTGCTCGACCCCGAGGTCATTGAGCGCCAGGGCCATGCCCCGGGCCCGGGCCTCGAGCTCGCGATAGGTCAGGGTCCCGTAGGAGCCCGGCACAGAGGGCTCGTCCACCACCGCCGTCCGGTCCCCGTAGACCAACGCGGCCCGGTTGAGGAAGTCGGCCACCGTCAGTGCGACCCGCATGCCACCCCCGATCTCTGCTGCCTTGTTGCGCTCGGCGCAGCGACCCTATCGGACCACCCGACGCGCGCCCCCTAAAAGTGCCCGAGGACGGGGTGAGGCACGTAGGGCTTCTCCAGTGCGGCGATCTCGTCCTCGGACAACCGCAGACCTTCGGCAGCCAGCGCGTCCTTCAGGTGCTTCTTCTTGGTGGCGCCCACAATCGGCGCCGACACGCCCTCCTTGGCGAGCACCCAGGCCAAAGCGACCTGCGCCGGCGGGATATCGCGCGCGCCGGCAACCTCGACCACGGCGTCGACGACATCGAAATCGGTGGGCTGGTCGTAGAGGTAATCGGTGAACACGTCAGTACTCGAGCGGGTTGTGTGCCGGCCACCGTCCCGGGTGCGGTTCCCCGCCAACATCCCGCGCGCCAGGGGGCTCCATGGGATGCACCCCACACCCTGGTCGAGGCAGAGCGGGATCATCTCGCGCTCCTCCTCGCGGTACACAAGGTTGTAGTGGTTCTGCATGGAGATGAACTTCGTCCAGCCATGCAACTCCGCCGTATGCTGCGCCTTGGCAAACTGCCAGGAGAACATGCTGCTGGCCCCGATGTAGCGAGCCTTGCCGGACCGCACGACATCGTGCAGCGCTTCCATCGTCTCCTCAATGGGCGTCCGAGGATCCCAGCGGTGGATCTGATAGAGGTCCACGTAGTCCATCTTGAGGCGCTTGAGCGACGCATCGATGCCCGAGAGGATGTGCTTGCGACCGAGACCTCCGCCGTTCTCGCCCGGGCTCACCGGCATGAACACCTTGGTGGCGATGACGACTTCATCCCGACTCAGGAACTTGGGCACCAACCTGCCTGTCGCCACCTCGCTTGCGCCGCCGGAATACGCATCTGCGGTGTCGAAGAAGGTCACTCCCCCCTCGACGGCAGCCTGCACGATCGACGATGCGGCGTCCTCGTCAATGACCCAAGGTCGATCACTGTCATTGCCGAAGCCCATCATGCCCAGACAGACTCTCGAGACCCTCAGTCCGGACGTTCCAAGATTCGTGTAGTTCATGGCTGACCTCGCTTGTGCCGAGACGCGATATTCCCGGCGTCCGCATGCTTACCAGCCAGCGCCCTGGGTTCATACGCCTGGCGCCGCCTCACTTGGGCGGCGCGACAGCCAGGCGCTCAGGAGCAGTGCTTCATGAATGGAGGCCAATCGTGCGTGCACCCGCCGTCTCCGAAGCCATGGCCAGCCTCACCGTGGCCGCCTCGGTCGCCTCCGCTGCCACCACTGCCAGCACTGCCACCACTGCCGGTGTTCCCGGTGTTCCCTGTGTTCCCGCCGCCCCCGGTGTTGCCGGTGTTGCCGGTCGAGCCCGTGCCCGTCCCGGTGGTGCCGCTGCTCCCCGAACCACTACTCCCCCCAACGCCAACCGGGGCGGCGCCGCCGGAGGCTGACGAGACTGGAATGGTCGTCGTGGTGGACGTGGGTGGCGTGGTGGACGTGGGTGTCGTTGGCGTCGTGGTGGTTGTCGTGGTCGTGGTGGTGGAGGTCGACGAGGCGGTCCCGCCCGCCGCCGGGAGGGAGGAGCCCGTCCCGACCACGATCAGGGCGGCGGCGGGCGCGGAGCCTGCGCTCTGTGCTGACGGACTGCCGGCGACGACGGCGGTCGCCGGAGAGGACGGCGCGGTCCCGGCAGACGTCTGGCCCGTGCCGCTGGACTGGGTGTCCGTTCCAACAGTCCCCGTGCTCGCAGAACCAGAGGGGACTCCGGCGCTCGGATCGGGAACGGTGGTCGGCGTGCTCCGGGAGTTGGGGGCGACCGGACCGTGGGCAGAGAGGACCTGCTGGCCTATCGGGCCCGCGCCCATACTCACACCTGCCATGATCGACAGTGCAGCCGCCACGACAGCCCCTGAAGCGATGAGACGGTTGTGAACGAAGTACAGCTTTGATGCGGCGATCGGCTGCGGTGCGACAGCACGCCGAGGCGCCTCGGGAAGCGGGTGTCCGAAGGTGCGGGAAGTGAAGACCTCTTCCAAGGTCGCGTGATCCTTCGCATCAACCCACTCGGGCTTCGACCCCCTCATGATCCTCCACAACAATCGTCTGGTAGGGCCGGGCTCATGCCTCTCGGAGTCGCGCCTCCGAGGTTCAGACGCCCCCTCACGTTCAACCATATAACGGAGGGCCCGAACTGAATACCAGGAACCTGGAATGTGATCGGGAATTGGTTTGAACCGTTGTTTGTGCTTTGGAAATCAAGTCTTACTGCCCGCGCTGCGCACCAATCACGCGGCGATTTCGCGCGGTTGTCACCGCGTTGTGGACTTGCAACGTGCACGCGATGATGAACGACCGCATCGCGTTGCGGTGACTGCACGCGGCCGACGCGACCTCAGCAATCAGCGTGCAACCGAACGGCAATTTGCCGTTGTCACAAGGTTGTCGCGCCTACCGCTTGTTCGAGCGTGCCGACGACATTGCTGGCCGCGCTGGTGGCCGGTGTCGCGGCGGGGACGGCGCTCCCGAGTTGGCCCGCGAGCCCTGTGACCGAAGTGCCCACAGCGCTCTCCGCGCTTCCGACACCAGCTGCGATTGGCGCGACCGGGTTGCTTCCCCCTGAACCGAGCAGCGAACCAGTGGCGCCGCCGCTCGGTGACCCGCCTGAGGCCGCCGTCGGTGAAGGGAGCGGCGCAGCCGCCGTTTTGGCGGCGCCAATGAGGCTGACATGGCCAACTGATCCGTTGCCCGGACTGCGCGTTCCGTCCGACGGCGTGCCCAATGACAGGGCGCCGGAACCCACCGCGCCGGTCAGCGATCCCGGGGATGGCGGGCCCGTTGAAGCCGCGCCGGAAGTGCGGTACCCACGGCGTGGCTGCGCCGTGCCGTGCTTTCCTTGCGCGGAGAGGTGGGGAGACAGGTGCTGACCCGTCCCGGCGGTGACGCCGGCGGCGACGAGCGCGACCATCGCGCTGATCGCAGCGATCGTCCAGTACCGGTTGGTCTCGCGTTTCCACGGCGGCTCAGACGACACCGAGCCATCCTCGTCGCCAAGTGCCGCGTCCCCACCCGAGGACGTCCCATTGAACTGGCGCTCTGGCGTCAGGCGCGCCCGTTCGGCTCCGGCGCGCTCGTCGCCTCCGTTCGCCGCTGTTCGTCACGCGCTGGTCGGATGCGCGCACGAAGGGCCCCGATCTGATTCCCGGCTACACCCGTGAACGTCGGAAGTAGCGGCTCAGCGTCTCTTCTTGTTGCTGGTACGACGAGCCGATACCCCAGCCGTACAGCGAGGTGGGCTCCTCGAGCATCCGCTCAAAGGTGAGCTTGCACACCGCCTGGCCGTTCTCGACCATGAAGGGCACGTCGTGGGCGCGCACCTCGAGCGCGGCGCGCGAACCCCGGAAGCCCCCCGTCGGGTCGAACCCGAAACCTGGGTCGAAGAATCCCGCGTAGTGCGTGCGCAGCTCGCCGCTGGTCGGGTCATAGGCCGTCATTTCCGCCGCCAGGTTCGGCGGGATGCTGACCGCCTCGTTCGACATCAAGAGGTAGAAGCGCTTCGGGGACAGGACGAGGCGGTCGCCATCCTCCCGGAAGACGGGGTCCCAGAACGGCATCGGGTCAGCCTCGCCGCCTGACGTGAGGTCAAGCAGTGGCGCACTGTCGCGGGTGCTGTATCCAACCTGCCCCCGCTCGTCGCCCCGCAGATCGAGGCCGAGGAAGAGCCCGTTGGAAAGGGCGAGGTCCTCAACCGGCACCGGCAAGCCCGACTTGTACAGGATCGGCTCCTCAAGATGCGTCTGGCGCACCTCGTCGTCGCTGAGCCACGGACGCCCGATGGAGAGGCGGAGCTGGTTGAGTGTGAGGTCCTCACGGACGCGGACGGCGAAGGAGAGCGGAACGACCTCCAGGTAGAGGGGGCCGGCGTAGCCGGGCGCGACCTCGTCGAAGCGGTCGCTGTTGTCCGTGATGACCCGGGTGAAGACATCGATGCGCCCGGTCGAGCTCTTGGGGTTGGCCTTGCCCCGCAACCCGGCTGGTAGGTCGAGCCGCTCCTTGAGCTCAATGAGGTAGGGACACCGCGCTTCGAGCATGGCGCCATCGCCGCGCAAGTCGATCTCGTCGAGGATGTAGTCCTTCAGCTTCCGCTCGACCGAATCAGTCCCCGGGAGAAAGCTGCAGCGGATGCGCAGGGCCCGCTCACCGAGGCGCAGATCGAGGCTGGCCGGCTGCACGTTGGCGTCGGGGATGTTGAAACGCCCGGCCTCGATGTAACCGGCACGGATGGCCCGCTCGAGGAGTTGACCCGGGAGCACCCCTTCGGACGTCGGTTTGAGGTTCAGGACCACGGCACTCGAACCGGGATGTGTTGTCTTGCGGCGAGCACACACAGAGCAAAGCACGTGGCGTGCCGGCGCGAAAGAGCCAGGGGGGTTCCGTCGGGCACAGCCTGTGGATGACTTGGGGAACATTCGGTGGACACGGGGGTTCGCAGGAAGAAACCGGTGATCCACAAGGGGGTGTTCCAAATGCACGTTCGGGCCGTAGGTGTTCCGGACGAGGGATCGTCGGTCAGGTCGGCATCACCTCCGGTATCTCGGCTTTCGTGCTAGAGAAAAGGCGGAGCAAGGGTCGCCTCGAGGAGCCCCACGCCGCGGAGAGGGGAATGTGGTCCGGTGCCATCAGCACATGCGCACGCCCACGGTGACGAGGGAGATGATGCCGCGGAATTCTCCCTGCGGGACCGGCCGATCAACCTGGTCGATATCGCCCGGGTCCTCGGGGAGTCAGCCAACGTCGGGCGCCTGGGCGATGCCCGCATCCGGGCCTGGAGGGACGATCTCACCCTGATCCGGGAGTCGCTGAGCTACGCCCGGGCCATCCTCGCCGCAGACGTGGCCATCCTCTCGCAACCGGGCACGCCGGAGACGACAGAACCGCGGCCCCTCGTCGACACGCTGCCGGGTGTGCTTGCGGCGAGTCCCCCGGAGGATCAGTGGTCGGAGGCGAGCGACGAGGCCGACGATCTGGAGTTCGACGGGGGTCTGTTCATCCGGACAGATCACCTGCTGGCCGCCCACCTGGAGATGGCCCGGGTCGACCTGTCGTCACCGGCGGCCGCTGCTCGCGTCCTGGAGCAGGTCGAAGAGCAGCTCGCCCTCCTGACCGAGCGACAGGCGGCTGTCGAAGCCCGGCTCCAGCAGGTGAGGACGGTCATCATCCGTCGCTACCGGGAGAGGGCGGCTCCCGCCCACGACCGGCCCGCCTGAGGCGGCCTCCGAGGCCCGTAGCGGGCGGGGGCTTTGCACCAAAAGTCCCCAGGTGGGCGGCTTTTTGGTGCAGAAAGGATTCCTGCACCAATTCCCTGAGCAACTAGTGGACCCACGAGTGTCCTTAGGGAGTATATGATTGGTGGCGTGGATGACCTGACAGATCTTGACGCAGCGAAGGCCAGCGAATTGCTGGCGCGGTTGCTGGCGCAGTTGGTCGTGGCCCGAGAGGGGATCGTCGCAGCTCAGAGGCGCTTTGCGGGCTTTCGGAAAATGGTCGACGCCGTCGTGGAGATGTTCCCGGAGTTGGAGGATGATCTGCCCGCGGAGTTGGGCGACGACGAACCAGCGAGGCCCCGTGGAGCGGCGGCGGCCTTGGTGGTTCTCGAAGAGCATACGAACAGCTGGTATGCCGTGCCCGCCGTCGTCAACATGCTGGACAAGAAGGGGTGGCTGCCTCAGTCGACAAATGCCGCCAACGCCGTCCGCTCGGCGTTGGAGCGGCTGGTCGACACCGGCCTGATCAATAAGGGCAAGTCGATTACCGGGGCTGTCATCTACCGGGTGTTCGATCCGGACGCCGAAGGAGAGGGTGGACCTTAAGTCGTAATCCCGGAGAGATGCCAGAGTGGCCGAATGGAAGGCGCTGTAACCGCCTCGGGGAGGGTAACCCTTCCCCCGTGGGTTCAAATCCCACTCTCTCCTCTGAAAAGCGCAAAGGACGCCGCTGTACCGGCGCCCTTCACTTGCCCTCGACCTCTGCCGGTAACTAGCCGGTGACCTGAAGGAGCCTGGGTTGAAACCCATCGGAAGCATACCCACGTCGCGCCGGCGGTATCCACCAGTGGCAGGGATTACTCCTTGGGTTCCCTTTGTTTCCTCGGTCGATTCCAGTAGGGACTTTTGCACTTGGGGCATACCCGCGGCCCATCTGGCTCCGCATCCATGTTGCGGGGCACCCATTTGTGTCCGCACCGTTCGCAGAGCCAGCCCCAGAGCTGGATTTTCACGCGTTGCCCCCTTGCTGGTGCCGTCGGCGTTCGTGCTCCCATTTATATACCTCCTAGGTATTGACTTCAAGGTACACCCGTTATATATTCCTATTAAGGATATACTCGGAGGTACAGGGACATGGACGACAGGGAACTCAGGGGATTGCAGATCGCAGCCAAAGAACGGTTGGTCTACTCCAAGACCGCAGGCTGGACCGTCCCCTCGCAGAGCGGTCTGGGCACCTACAACGTGCGCCAGAACGTGCCCGAGTCGCTGGGCCTGCGTTGCACCTGCCCTGACTTTGAGACCCGTGGGCGGGCTTGTAAGCACGTCTTCGCGGTTGAGATCGTCCGCAAGCGTGAGAACCCTGACGGCTCCGTGCTGACTGAGACCGTGCGGGTGACGTACTCGCAGGATTGGACGGCGTACAACGCCGCCCAGTGCGAGGAGAAGGAGCGTTTCTTGCCCATGCTCCGTGACCTGTGTTCCCTGATCCCCAACCCCCCGCAGGCAAAGGGTCGCCCACGGATGCCTCGGAGTGACATGGCCTTTGCCGCGGTTCACCGGGTCTACGCCGGACTGTCTGCTCGCCGTTTCGACACGGACGTTCGCGAGGACAAGGCCAATGGCCTGACCGAGAGCGACGCGCACTTCAACACGGTCCTGCGCTACTTGCGTGATCCTGAAATGACTCCCCTTCTGCGCCAACTTGTTGAGATCACGGCCCTGCCTCTCAAAGAGGTTGAAACTGATTTCGCGGTGGACTCCACCGGATTCACGACCAGTCGCTTTGAGCGTTGGTACGACCACAAGTGGGGCAAGGAGCGGACCCGTCAGAAGTGGATCAAGCTGCACGCCATGACCGGCGTTCGGACCAACATCGTCACCGCGGTGGAGGTTCGGGCCGACCAAAGCCACGACACGAACTACCTGCGCCCGACTCTCGCCACCACCGTCGAGAGCGGTTTCACGGTTCGTGACGTGACCGCCGACAAGGCGTACTCGTCCAAGGCCAATCTGCAAGCCGTAGAGGATGCCGGGGGAACGCCCTACATCCCCTTCCGGGGCCACATCCCGGCGTTCAATGCCATCCAGCCGTCCCTGCCCGGCACTATGAGCATCTTCTACAAGATGCAGCACATGTTCGCCTACCAGCGTGACACGTTCCTCAGCCACTACCACAAGCGCTCGAACGTCGAAACGACCTTCTCCATGATCAAGCGCAAGTTCGGAGACTCGCTCCGGTCCAAGTCCGATACCGGGCAGATCAATGAGGTTCTGTGCAAGGTCATCGCCCACAACCTGTGCGTTCTGATCGCCTGCATCCACGAAATCGGGCTGGAAGCGCCCGAGTTCGCGACCGCCGCCGGAACGGTCGGTCTGAGCGCATAGTCCTACACGGGGCTGAGAACCGGTGATCCATCGAAGTATTGGCGCAATGCAAACCGAACGATCTGAGCCACGCTTCGCTCTTCGTCTTGCGCCCGCGACTTCAACTGCTCGTACTGCTCCGGCGACAAACGAATCACTACCTGCTGTGTCTTTGGCTGCGTCATCGTCCCTCCAAAGGCTCTGGTGCTTCCCAAAAATTTTAGAGGGGTCGGCTGCAAAACGGGGGGATGCGATGTATCCCACCCAATTGCATTGGGAGCATGTAAAAATTTGACCGGAGTCGTCGACGAACGCTCGACATAGGACAGCGCCGGGGAATCCCCGCAAAGAGAACCCGGCGCTGTCTGTCTCCCTAGCAAGGAGGATGCCATCGTGGCACCCAGAGGCAGCACCAGCAAACCCGGAACGCCGGCACCGGCGTCCGGGGAATTTGACGTGATCGGCCCTAGAGGGGGCGACACGGGCAAGCAGGTGACCGGCGTGAAGGGTCACCGCTTGCCGCCCACACCCCAGCCTGGGCAGAGCTACAAGCTCGTCCGTCCCGCCAAGAACGGCGCAGGCAAAGGCAAGTAAGTCCACGATGCGGGCGGGGATGTCGGCCCTGCCCGCACATGGACAATCGACACGCCCTTCCGATGCGAAGGGCAGAAAGGGGAAGATGGCGTGGCCACCTCCCGAATTGTTTGTGTAACCAAGGTCGCCAGCGGTGACCACCATCACATCACCGAGGTCGGAACCGGCACGGACCCCCAGAAAGCGACTACTTCTTTGACGGTCGCGCAGGTTCGTACGGCAATCGACAACGGGGACACCTTCTACAGCCAAGGTGGCGGTGAGAAGGCTTACGTCGAGAAGTACACCTGCTGTGACGTCAACACCATCCGGACGAAGGCTGACGACACCACGAAGGACAATCTCGACACTAAGAGGACCTGCAACTGGTCTTGACCTCATCCGTCGCCCCCTATTGGTCGTAAGCGCCCGTAGGGGGTCGACGGGTTGGGCCGTTCATGCGGATGCGAGGTGTAGCCGAGAGCGACGGCTATGCAATCGGCGACGAAGGGCACAACGGCCGCCTCGTCATTGAGGGACACCTTCAGGGCGAATCGGTGGTCCAGGGAGAGGCAAACGCCTCCGTCCTCTAGGGGTTCAGCGGTGAGAAAAGGTACTCGCCACCCCCTGACGATGACCTCGTGATGACTGAACGGCCCGATGTATTCGACCTCGCTCATTGGGCGTCACCGCCCGCCGCCGCCCTATCCTGAGTCCATGACCCCAGACCAACCCCAGCCGGGACGGACCCGGCGCGGGAACTGGAGGTCACATGGCGAAGTTCAAACGCCGTCGCCACAAGGGCGCACGCGCGGGGTGCCTGATGTGCAAGCCCCACAAGGTGAGCGGTTCGCCGCCTGACGGGAAGTTCCGCTCCAGTGAGCTTCGCAAGCTCGGGGGGCGTGCGAAGCGGTTGCGGCGGCGGGACGTGGATTGGGCATTCCGCGACGAGGGATAGCGCCGAAGGGAGCTGGCCCCGCCCTAGGCGGATAAGGCGGGGCCGCTCACCCCCAACACTCGGGACGGCACCAAACCAGGACCGCTCCCGAGTAGTGCGGCATCGTGCCATCTGAAATGGCCCTTGCGCAAGGCTGCCCACGGTCACCCTGTGTTCCCTGAGCCTTCCGGAGAAGATTCGTCCGGTGGTGTAACTCTGCGAGTCGCTTTGCCGAGAGAATCCATGAAGTCCTGCCGATCAAAGTGGTGGACCTCCATGGGTTCAGCAGAATCCATAACGGCCCCCGTATCCGCCATTTGCTCATATTTCAATGCGGCCTCCTCTGCTTGTGCTCGGAGTGCGACGTACTTGGGATCGTTCAGTAGGTGCCGCAGCTTCCAAATCGGAACCACCATTGCCAAGCCAGAGGACGCTTTCACGATCCGAGGCGGTTGCTCCGGTCTGTTCGTCACCGGATCAAGGACGTCGGCTTGCCAGGGATGGCTACCCCAATCCACACCCAACAGATAGACCCGCGACGCCACCCCGCCTTGCCCGATGACATTTACCGCATTCTCCGGCAGTCCCTCCGCCCTTCCGATGCGCGCCCCGCGGTAGGCAAATACGGGTGAACCTGAAAATCCGCTCAACGAGTGGACCTCAATGAGGATGCTCTCCTGGTAGCGGTTCCGGGGTCCCTGCCATACCGGATCACCGCCCTGTTGTGCGATGGTGCCGAACCTGACCGTGGGGGTGTTCATGGTCTTGCCCTCGTGGTCTATGTATCGTCCGATAAAGAAGGCCTCGTCACCAGGACTCAGAGCTTCGTCAGCAAACATCTCGGGAGTAGCAGCCATCTCTATCGGGATGTACGAGTAGCGAAACGTTTGTGCATTCAGGCCACCGATCGGTGCGATGGCTACGTCGTCCCCCTCGGGGTGCGGCGGGTTCCAGTCGGAGGCGGTGCTATTGATTACGTCGAACCCTCCACCGGTCGTGTTAATCCGTAGGTGCAAGCATCCGCCCTCGATTACATGGGCATTTGTCACGGCATACTGATGGTGCGCCCCCTCAGGAAGGTGGGGGGATGCTGGGTCCATCGAGAGAAGAAACCCAGTACCCCCAACCCGTTTACCGTCCCGAGCGTCCTGCTCGCTTGGGTATAGGTAGAAGATGGCATCAAGCCATACGCGAGGTATACCGGGCACGTCAGACCCCCATAGCTGGTAAGGCCTCCCTCGGGAGGTCAGGTGGGTATTCCACCATGCGCGGCCTTTTTGGTGCAGTCCGCTCATTTTTGGTGCAGACCTGGGGTTTCGGTGCAAAGCCGCGGGCGGGCGGTAAGCTGACGGGTCGTCAGATTTCGGCGCCCGGCTGCCGCCGTGCGTGCGCGCTCCCGGAGGTCCCATGCTCGACTACGTCATCCGATCCGGCACGGTCATCGATGGGACCGGGGAACCCGGCCGCCTCGCCGATGTCGGAATCCGCGACGGCCGGATCGTCGCCATCGGGCAGATCGACGAAGTGGGCGCGACGGAGTTCGATGCGGGCGGGCTGACCGTCATGCCCGGCGTGGTCGACCCGCACACGCACTACGACGCGCAGCTCTTCTGGGACCCGCTGGCCTCCCCCTCCAACGTGCACGGCGTGACGACCGTCATCGGGGGCAACTGCGGCTTCACGCTCGCCCCCCTCAACCCGGAGGATGCGGACTACATCCGTCAGATGATGGCCAAGGTCGAGGGGATGCCCCTCGCCGCCCTGGAGAACGGTGTGCCGTGGAACTGGTCGACTTTCGGGGAGTACCTCGACGCCCTCGATGGTCGGCTCGGCGTGAACGCCGGGTTCCTGGTGGGGCACTGCGCCTTGCGCCGCAAGGTCATGGGCGCCGACCGCGGCGAAGAGGTTGCGACCGACGACGAGGTCGCCGCCATGCGCGCCCTGTTGGCCGAGTCCTTGACGGCGGGAGGGTTGGGATTCTCTTCTTCCCAGTCTCGCACCCACTCCGACGGCGACGGACGTCCCATCAGCTCCCGGTACGCCGATCGCCGGGAGATGCTCTCCTTCTGCGAGGAGGTGGCCGCCCACGAGGGCACGACGCTCGAGTACATCACGAACGGATGCCTGGACTCCTTCACCCCCGAGGAGGTCGACCTGATGACCACCATGAGCGTGACCGCCCAGCGGCCGCTCAACTGGAACGTCCTGACCGTTGATGCCCGTTCCGCCGATCGCATTGAGCACCAGCTGTCCGCCTCGTCGGCTGCCGCCGCTGCGGGCGGGAAGATCGTCGCCCTGACCATGCCGACGCTCGTCCCCATGAACATGAGCTTCCGCACACACTGCGCGCTCTTCCTCATTCCGGGGTGGGGCGACGTCATGGGGCTCCCCGAGGCCGAGAGGATGCAAAAGCTGGCCGAACCCGCCGTGCGCGCCCTGCTGGACGAGCGGGCGCACAGCAAAGAGGCAGGGGTGTTCCGCGGGCTGGCCCGCTGGGGCACCTACGTGATCGGCGACACCTACTCGCCGGCCAACGACGGGTGCGCGTTCCGCAAGGTGGCCGATATCGCGGCCGAGCGAGGGACCGCTGCCTTCGACACCCTTCTCGACATCGTCCTGGCGGACGACCTGCGCACTGTGCTGTGGCCCAACACCGATGACGGGGAAGAGGCCACATGGGAGATGCGGGCTGAGATCTGGAGCGACCCGCGTGCCATGGTCGGGGGCTCCGACGCCGGAGCGCACCTCGATCGCATGTGCGGCTCGAGCTACCCGACCGCCTTCCTCGGCGACTGCCTGCGCGGCCGCAAGCTGATCCCGGTGGAGAAGGCAGTGCACATGATGACGGAACAGCCGGCCCGGCTCTTCGGCCTGCGCGACCGCGGCCTGATTCGCGAGGGCTACGTCGCCGACCTGTTCGTTTTCGACCCCGAGACGGTCGGGTCCGAGCCCGCCCGTCTCGTGCACGACCTGCCCGGCGACACTCCTCGGCTCTACGCCGGTTCACACGGGGTCGTGCGCGTGCTGGTCAACGGGATCGAGACCATCCGCGACGGCGCCCCCACCGGCGCGCTGCCGGGCACGCTCCTGCGGTCCGGCCGCGACACGGCCTCAGTCATTCCAACCCCGGCCTGAGCCCCGGGCTGGCGCGTCGCCGTCTAGCCTGCCTGCGGTGACGCCCGACCCGAACGAACCGGTGCTGGCCCTCGAGGAGCCGCCTGCAGCCGGACCTCCGGGTGTCGAGAACCCACCCGAAACGCCCCTTGACAATCCCCATCCGACGCGCTGGATCAAGGAGGCGGCCGTTGTCGTCGTCGTCGCGGTCCTCGTGGCGGTGCTCCTGCGTGCCTTCGTGGTCCAGACCTTCTTCATCCCGTCCGGGTCGATGGAGCCGACGTTGCAGATCGGCGACCGGATTCTCGTCAACAAGCTGAGCTACCACCTTCACGGCGTTGACCGGGGTGACATCGTGGTCTTCTCACGGCCCCCGACCGAAAACTGCGGTGGGCCCGAGGTGAACGACCTCGTCAAGCGCGTGATCGGTCTGCCCGGCGATGTCGTCTCACTCCAGAACGGGTACGTCTATATCGACGGGAAACGTCTCGACGAGAGCTGGCTCCCCGCCTCCGAACAGGGCATCACCGTGGCGGGACCGGCCGGCAACACCTCGAATCTGGCCCGGCCCTACCGGGTTCCGGCCGATAACTACTTCGTGATGGGCGACAACCGGACCGACTCGTGTGACAGCCGGTACTGGGGACCGATCAACCGGTCACTGATCGTCGGCAAGGTCGAGCTGCGCGTCTGGCCGCTCTCGTCGCTGCACATCTTCTGAGCCCCCGCTGCGCCCGGGCTCAGCCTTGGTCTTCGGTCTCCGCGTTCACCCGGGCGACCGCGGCCACGCTCTGGCCGTCGTCGAGGTTCATGACTCGCACCCCTGTGGCGTCGCGGCCCTGCGAGGCGATCTCGCGGGCTTGCGTCCGGATGACCACCCCACCCGAGGAGACCAACAGGATCTCCTCGTCGAGCGCGACCATGAACGCGGCGACCACGCTGCCACGTGTGCCGGTCAACCTGATCCCCCGCACCCCCTGCCCCCCACGCGCCTGGCGGTTGAACCGCTCGAGCTTGGTGCGCTTGCCGTAGCCGGCATCGGTCACGATGAGGATGTCGGTATCGTCCGCCGCCACATCCAAGGACACGACGGCATCCCCAGCGCGGAGGCGGATACCACGCACCCCGGCGGCATCCCGGCCCATGGCGCGGACATCCGCCTCGTTGAAGCGGATCGTCATACCGTTGCGCGTCACCTCGAAGAGATCGTCGTCGCCTGACGTGGCCACCACCCGGACCAGCTCGTCACCCTCGCGCAGGTTGATGGCGATGAACCCTTCGCGGCGGGACTTGTCGTACTCGCTCAGGGCCGTCTTCTTGACCTGGCCGAGCGAGGTGGCGAACACCAGGAACTGATCGGCCGCGAATTCCCGCGTCGCAATGATGGCCGCGATCGACTCGTTCGGTGCCAGAGGGACCAGGTTGATGGCGGCGGTCCCGCGGGCCGTCCTGTCCTTCATCGGGATCTCGTGCCCGCGCAGCCGGTAGACCTTCCCCTGGTTCGAGAAGAGCAACAGGAAGGCGTGGGCGGAGGTGTGCACCACCTGGCTGACCAGGTCCTCCTCCTTCAACCGGGCGCCCTGGACGCCCCGTCCACCCCTGCCCTGGGTCCGGAAGGCGGCGGCGGCCACGGACTTGATGTAGCCGGCCCGGGTCATGGTGACGACGATCTCCTCGTCGGAGATCAGGTCCTCCACACCCATCTCGCCCGGGTCGTGGGTGATCACACTTCGGCGTGGGTTGTCGTACTTGTCGCGGATCGCGGTCATCTCCGTCTCGATGACGCCGCGCAGCTTGCTGTCGTCCGACAGGATGGACTCGAGCTCGGCGATGGTGGCGCGTAGCTCTTCCATCTCCGCTTCGAGCTCGGAGCGGCCGAGCCTGGTCAGACGGCCCAGCGTCATGTCGAGGATGTGCGTGGCCTGCACCTCGGTGAACGAGAACGGCTCCGCCATCAGGGATGTGCGGGCCTCGGGTCGGTCGGCCGAGGCCCGGATGGTCGCGATGACGGCATCGAGCATGTCGATGGCGCGTAGGAGACCTTCGACGATGTGAGCGCGGTTGCGTGCCTTCTCCAGGCGGTACTGCGAACGGCGTTGGATGACCTCAATCTGGTGATCGATGTAGTGCGACAGTGCCTGGGCCAGGTTGAGCGTCCGGGGCACACCGTCCACCAGCGCCAACATGTTCACGCCGAAGCTGGTCTGTAGTGGCGTCTGCTTGTACAAGTTGTTCAAGACGACATTGGCGTTGGCGTCGCGCTTCAACTCAATGATCAACCGAGGCTGCTGGTTGGCCGAGGCGTTGCGCATGCCGCTGATGCCGTCGAGGTCGCCGGCCCGCACCAACTCAGTGATCTTCTGTTCAATCACCTCGATGGAGGTCTGGTACGGGAGCTCGGAGACAACGATGCGGTCCCCGGCGCGTCCCTCTTCGATTTCGGCGACGGCGCGCATCTTGATGGAGCCGCGGCCGGTCCGGTAGGCGTCGAGGATGCCCTGACGGCCAAGGATCTGCGCCCCCGTGGGAAAGTCGGGTCCTTTGACGAAGTTCATGAGCTCGTCCGGGGTGGCCTCGGGATTGCGCAGCACGTGCAGGGCGGCGTCGATCACCTCGCCCATGTTGTGCGGTGGGACGTTGGTCGCCATCCCCACGGCGATGCCCTGCGACCCGTTGACGAGAAGGTTGGGGAAGCGACCGGGCAACACCACCGGCTCCTGAGCGGAACCGTCGTAGTTGGCGACCATGTCGACGGTCTCCTCGTCGATGTCGGCCATGAGCTCGAGCGCCAGCGGCGCGAGACGGCATTCGGTGTACCGCATTGCAGCGGCCCCGTCGTCCGGACCTCGGCCACCGAAGCTGCCGTGCCCGTCGATCAGTGGGTAGCGGAGGGAGAACTGCTGCACCATGCGGGCCAGCGCCTCGTAGATCGCCGAGTCGCCGTGGGGGTGGTACGTCCCCATGACCTCGCCGACGACCTTGGCGCACTTGTTGTGCGGGCGGTCCGGACGCTGCCCGTTGTCGAACATGGAGTAGAGGATCCGGCGGTGCACCGGCTTCAGGCCGTCGCGCACGTCGGGGAGCGCGCGGGCGACGATGACCGACATGGAGTACTCCAGGAAAGAGCGCTCCATCTCTTCCTGGATCTCAATCGGTTCGATCGAACCGCTGACCGGCTCTTCGGGGCCGGGCGGGGTCTGGCCGTCCCCGGCCGAGCCCGCTCCCCCGCGGCCTGAGCCGCGTGTCGACTGTGGCATGTGTTCCCTACTTCCCGTCCGGCCGCTCAGATGTCGAGGAAACGGACGTCTTTGGCGTTGGTCTGAATGAAGTGGCGCCGCAGCTCCACGTCGTCACCCATCAGAATGGAACAGACTTCGTCCGCTGTCGCCGCCTGCTCGACGTTGATCTGCAGCAACGACCGCTTGCCCGGGTCCATGGTGGTGTCGCGCAACTCGGCGTAGTCCATCTCGCCGAGGCCCTTCAGCCGGTTGAAGTCATGCTTGTGATCCGGGTGCTCGGCCAGGAAGGCGACGCGAGCCGCCTCGTCCTTGAGGTAGATCTTCTCTTTCCCGACCAGCGTCGAGTACAGCGGCGGCTGGGCCACATAGACGAAGCCGCCGTCCACGAGCGGCGTCATGTAACGGAAGAAGAAGGTCAAGAGGAGCGTGCGGATATGGCTGCCGTCGACATCGGCGTCGGCCAACAGAATTACCTTGTGGTAGCGGATCTTCTCGACGTCGAATTCCTCCGCCAGCCCCGCGCCGATGGCCGAGATCAGCGCCTGGATCTCCGCGTTCTTCAACATCTTGTCGATCCGGGCGCGCTCAACGTTGAGGATCTTGCCCCGGATAGGCAGGATGGCCTGCGTGTGCGGATTCCGGGCGTCCTTGGCCGATCCCCCGGCCGAGTTACCCTCCACAATGAAGAGCTCCGACTCGCGCGGGTCGCGTGACGAGCAGTCGGCCAGCTTCCCCGGCAGTCCGGCCCCATCGAGCGCCGACTTCCGGCGCGTCAGGTCGCGCGCGCCCTGGGCCGCCAATCGGGCCCGCGCCGCCTGCATCGACTTCTGCACGATCTGACTGGCCTCGCGCGGGTTCTCCTCGAGCCATTCGGTCAGCTTCTGATTGGTCGTCCGTTCGGTCAGCGACCGGATGGACGTGTTCCCGAGCTTGGACTTGGTCTGCCCCTCGAACTGCGGGTCGCGTAGACGGACCGAGACGATGGCGGTCAGGCCCTCCCGGATGTCCTCGCCCTTGAGGTTCTCCTCTTTCTCCTTGAGGATGTTGCGGGCCCGGGCGTAGCGGTTGATCACGTTGGTCAACGACTTGGAGAATCCCTCGACGTGCATCCCGCCCTCAATGGTGGAGATGCCGTTGGCGAAGGAGTGGATCGACTCGTGGTAGCCCGCGTTCCACTGCAGCGCGATCTCGACCTCCTGGCCCTCCTCCGCCTGCTCGAACGATGCGACCTTGCGGAAGAGCGACTCCTTGGAGGCGTTGAGGTGCTTGACGAAGTCGACGATGCCGCCCTTGTACATGTAGGTCGTCTTCGTCACCGGGTCGGTCCGCTCGTCCACGAAACGGATCTCGAGGCCCTTGTTCAAGAACGCCATGATCTGCATGCGCTCGATGATCGTCTGCGCCCGGAACTCGGTCTCCTCGAAGACCGAAGCGTCGGGCCAGAAGGTCACGGTCGTCCCCGTCCGCGGCTCGCCGGTGGTCCGGTCCTTCGGGGCCGGACCGACCGCCCTGATCTTCTGCTTGACCTTGCCGCCCTTCTCGAACTCCGCCTCCCAGTGCTGGCCGTCGCGATCCACCTCCAGCACGAGCCGGCTGGAGAGGGCGTTGACGACCGAGATACCGACGCCGTGGAGGCCGCCCGAGACCTGGTAGCCCTTGCCGCCGAACTTGCCGCCGGCGTGCAGGGTCGTCAGGACGATCTCGGCCGTCGACTGCTTGGGGTACTTGGGGTGCGGCCCGACCGGGATCCCGGCCCCGTCGTCGCTGACCCGGACGCCGCCGTCGGCCAGTGTCGTGACGTCGATCCGGGTGGCCCGACCGGCCATCGCCTCGTCGACGGAGTTGTCGACGACCTCCCAAACCAGGTGGTGCAGCCCGGTCGGTCCGGTGGAGCCGATGTACATACCGGGGCGCTTGCGTACCGCTTCGAGCCCTTCAAGGATGGTGATGTCGTTCTCGGTGTACGACGCACCGGCCTCACCAGGTCTCTCATCCACCTTCACTGCCACAGGCGCGCCCTTTCAGAACATAGGTCTTCGCGGTGCGCATCGAATCCCCGAAACCGTGATATCCGGCCTTTCGATGCGAACAAACCATTCTACCCGACAGCGGCTCCAATTCGGCACTTCTGAACGGTCTCGGTGTCGCCACTGATGTGTCATTCAGGGGCGCTCGACAACCACCTCCAGGCGGTCGATGGACGTCTCCCCCAACTCCCGCAGGCGGGCCAGGATCTGACCCGATTCCATGCGGGCGCGGGTCGCCCACGCGGGGTGTTCCACTGCCACGACCAGGACGCGCCCGTCAACGCGCTGAGGTCGCAGATGTCCACCGAGCTCGGCGCCGACGAGCTCGTCCCAACGGGTGAATACCGCCTCCATGACCGCCGGGGTCGGCGCGGAGCCGAGCCGGCCCAACAGACGTGGCATCGAGTCGCCGACTCGCCGCGGACCGTTGTCGCGGCGCCGGCGAGTCATCGGACATCCAGGCTCTGCACAGGAAGCATCCGGGCCACCTCGATCCCCTCGGGCAGCGGCGCGGCCGTGGTGAGGATTGCCTGCCCTCCGGGAAGCTCGGCCACCAGGGCCCGGCTGCGGGCCGGGTCGAGCTCAGAGAAGACGTCGTCGAGCAGCAGGGTCGGGATCAGCGACGTCCGGGTGCGGATGAGCCGATGGACGCCCAGGCGGAGGGCCAGTGCCATGCAGCGTTGCTCGCCTTGTGACGCGTGGGTCCGGGCTTCTCTCCCGTCGATTTCCAGCAGCAGGTCGTCCCGGTGCGGGCCCACCGTGTTCACGCCTCGGCGCAAGTCGTCTCGCCGGGAGGCCGTCAGGGCGTCGAGCAGTTCGCCGTCCCAGCTCCGCACGTAACGCTGCATTGTGAGGACCTGGTCCCCGACACCGGCGAGATGGCTGTAGGCGGAGGCCACCAGCGGATCGAGGTCCGCCACCAGGCCTTCGCGGGCGGCCGCCAGCACTTTGCCGGCGTCGGCCAGGCGTTGGTCCCAGACGTCGAGGGTCGCCGTCACTTCCTCGCCGGCCCGGCCGCCGGCCTGGCGGAGCAGGGCAGCGCGTTGGCGGAGGATGCGCTCCGTCTCGTCTGCCGCTCGCGCTCCTTCGGCGTCGAGCACCGCCAGTGCATCATCGAGTACCTCGCGGCGCCCTTTCGGGCCACCGCTGACGATGACGAGGTCGTCGGGCGAGAAGAGTATGCAGGGGGCCGCGGCGCCGAGGTCCCTCCGGCCGCTGACGGATTTGCGATTCACCCTGGTCCGGCTCCGCCCAGCCGGCAGGATCTGTGCTTCTACCAGGGTCGGGCTGTCCGGCCCGTCGAGTTCTGCTCGCACGATGGCACTGTCGGCACCGGTGCGCACCATGGCCTCAGGAGGTGCCCCCCGAAACGAACGCCGGGTCCCGAGATAGGCCAGGGCTTCGAGCACGCTGGTCTTTCCGGTGCCGTTCGATCCTGTGATGACGGTGGTGCCCTCGGCCTCCAGGTCGACGTCCACCGCGCGGAAGATGCGAAAATCGGCCAGCTCCAGATGCCGGACGCTCACCGCGACCGCGGGCCGCTCAGGAGACCCGGACTGGCATCAGGAGATAGCGGAACTCCTGATCTTCGGCGCCCCGCACGGTCGCGGCGCGCGAGGCATCTGCCGTCTCGACGATCACCTCGTCGCCGGCGACGGCCTCGACACCGTCGATGAGGTACGACGGGTTGAACGCAATGACAAGATCCTCGCCGGTGTAGTCCCCGTCCACCGCCTCCGAAGCATCACCGACGTCCTGGCTCTGGACGCTGAGGTCGACCCCGCCCTGGCGCATGGAGAGGCGCACCGGCGTCGTGTTGTCGCGCACCAACAGCTGGACCCGTCGCAGAGCGGAGAGGAAGCTTTCCTTCCCCAGATGGAGGCGGTTCGGGTAGTGATCCGGGATCAGTTGCTTGTAGTCCGGATACCGCCCCTCGAGGAGCCGCGTGCTGATTTGGACGTTCCCCTGCCAAAACGTGATCTCGTTGCTGTTGGCGGCCACGCCAACGCGGTTGGTCTCGGACCCCCCCGAGAGAGTTCCGGTGGGCAGCCGCTGGAGCTCCGACAAGGCGCGGGCCGGCACCAGAAGGTCTTCCTCACCGGGAATGGTCTCCGAGTCGGGCAGGTCTCGCATGGCCATGCGGTACGAGTCGGTGGCCACCATGCGAATCGACCCGTCAACCCGGGACACCAGGACTCCCGTCAACAGTGGCCGGCCGTCGTCGTGCGATGCGGCGCGTACGACCTGACGAACGGCTTCGCCCAGCGCCGTCTCCGACAGTTGCGTCGTTGGCTCGTCCGTCTTGCCCACCGGTGGGAACTCCACCACCGGATACGTGTGGAGTTTGAAGGTCGAACGGGCCGCACTGATGGTGATGTGGTCCCCCTGGTCGGCGAACGTCACTGCGCCGGGCTCGAGCCGGCGCACGATGTCTGTCGAGAGCCGCGCCGGAATGACACAACTTCCGTCACCGATGCCAATGACCTCTCCGGTCACCTGAATCGTGAGGTCGAGGTCGGTTCCGGTCACCGTCAAGGAGTTGGCATCACATGTGAGCAGCAGGCCCAACAGGACGGGGGAGGATCCGCCTCGGCCCCCCACGGCGCGGCTCGCGGTAGCCAGCATGTCGACGAGCGCATCGCGTTCGGATCTGAACTTCACCGACGCCAGTCCTTTCGGGAGTTTTCCCAATCCTTCATCGCGTAAGGAGAGGTATATGGGTTCAATAGAGGTAGTAAGGGCTGTGGATTGTGGATGACATGGTCCCATCCCTGCTGGGGGTCGTTGTTCCTGTCCCCATGGCGCTGTGGGCCGGGCGCGGGTCTGATGCTACGTGCGGGGCTCGCCGCCACAGCTTGGGGACAGGCGCGCCCCCGATCCCCAGGCCTCCTGGTGGTGGTCCACAGCCTTTGCCCTCGACAAACCACAACTCGGTGGGCGGCGGATGGGTGGGCGGAAGAGTCAGGCCGAGCCGGCACGGATCTTCTGGATCAGCTCGGTGACCTGCTCGTAAATCTGTCGACGCTCCTGCATTTGGCCGGCGATCTTGTCCACCGCGTGGATGACGGTCGTGTGGTCGCGCTTGCCGAAGACCCGCCCGATGGCCGGATAGCTGTAGTCCGTGAGTTCCCGGGTCAGGTACATGGCGACCTGGCGGGCCGTCACGAGTGGTCGAGTCCGGCTGGGGCCACAGATGGCGTCGACGGAGAAACCGTAACTCGCCGAGGTGGCGTCGAGGATCATCTGCGGCGTGATGCGCCGGGGCTCGCCGGCCAGGACGAGGTCGGAGAGGACCTTCTCCGCCTGGGCGAGCGAGATGGGCTCCTTGTTGAGATTGGCGAAGGCACAGATGCGGGTCAGGGCCCCCTCGAGTTCCCGGATGTTGTCCTTGACGTGGGACGCAATGAAGCCGAGGACGTCATCAGGCACTTCCTGGTGCTCACTCAGGGATTTGGAGCGGAGGATGGCCAGGCGGGTCTCGAGGTCGGGCGGGTCGATCTCGGTGATGAGACCGGAGAGGAAGCGGCTCCGCAGGCGGTCCTCGAGGGTCTCGATGGACTTGGGTGGTCGGTCCGAGGTCAGGACAATTTGCTTGGAGGCGCCCTTGAGGTCGTTGTAGGTGTGGAAGAACTCCTCCTGGAGGCCCTCTTTCCGCTCCATGAACTGGACATCGTCGATGAGCAGGACGTCGCAGTCCCTGTAGCGCCGCTTGAAGGTCAGAGTCGTCGAGGTCCGGAGCGAGTCGACGAAGTCGTTCATGAAGGTCTCGGTGGTGACGTAGAGCACCTTGCGGCGGGGGTAGTTCTCGGTGACGTAGTTCCCAATGGCGTGGAGCAGGTGCGTCTTGCCCAGACCGGAGTCCCCGTAAATGAACAGCGGGTTGTAGGAGCGGCCGGGCGTCTCCGCCACAGCCTGGGCGGCGGCGTGGGCCAAGCGGTTGGACGATGCGGCGACGAAGGTCTCGAAGGTGAATTTGGTGTCGAGCTGGACGGCGGGCGATTCCCGGCCGGGCCGCGCCGCTGGCACAGGTTGGGGCTCGGGGGGCAGGCCGAAGACCTGCTCCGTTGTCGGCTCCAGCAGCGCCAGCGTCGGCTCGGGCTCCTGGACCTCGAGACGGCCCCGGACGGGCGAGCCCACCTCGTTGGCCAAGGTGTCCTCAATCATGGGCAGGTAACGCGACTCCACCCGCTCCCGGATGAGCCCGTTGGGAACGGACAAGACGAATTCGCCGTCCGTGTAGGCCACCGGCTCGATGCCCGAGAGCCACAGCTGCCACGTACTCTCGGACACCTGGTCGCGCAGAGACCCGGTGCATCGTGTCCAAAGATCTCCTGCCTGGGTCACCGCGGTTCCGAACGCCCCTTCTCCCCCCTCGGCGTCCAGCCAGCATGTTCGGATCGATCCTCGGTACGGGTAATTGGATGAACGTACACCGTGCCGGGCGATGCGACTAGAGGCCATCCCCAAATCGCGCCTAACATGGGAGGACTCGCCGCCGGCGGCCGGAATCGACCCGAAGGCCGAGGCATGGAACCTGAGACGAACCGGCTCCGGATTGCCGTACGGCCGTCGCGAAAGGCTGAATTGACGTGAAGCGCACTTATCAACCAAACACCCGCAAACGGGCCCGCACCCACGGGTTCCGCAAGCGCATGTCGACGCGCGCGGGGCGGGCCATCTTGAAGTCGCGGCGGCTCAAGGGGCGCCACCGTCTCACCGTCTGAGGGCCTCTGGTGCCTGCACGGACGGTCGGACGCATCACCAGCCGCGCGGCGTTCGCCGAGCTGCAACGCTCACGGGCTCGTGGGGCCAGTGGCCCGGTGCGGGTGACGTTCGTACCAGCTGAGGCCGGTGATTCCGGTGTATTTCCCCAGGTGGCGTATGCAATTGGGCGTCATTGTGGCGGAGCCGTCGTGCGGAACTCGCTCCGGCGACGGGCACGCGAGGCCGTCCGTTCGACGATGCCGACCCTGCCCCGGGGGGCCTACCTGGTCCGGCTCGAGCCTGCTGCTGCCACGTTGGATCCCCCGGTGTTCCGCAACGACGTGGCGACGGCGCTCTTGAAGGCGGCCCGGGTGCCGGCGTGAGCGGCCCAGAAACCAGCTACAGCCTTCCCGTGCGGGTGGCGGTCGCCCTCGTCACCGCGTATCAGGGTGCGGCCTCCGGCCGCATCTCGCCCTGTCGCTTCTACCCGAGCTGTTCCTCGTATGCGGTGGAGTCCTTCACGGTCCACGGCTTCTGGCGTGGCCTCGGCCTCAGCACCCGCCGCCTGCTGCGCTGCCGTCCCTTCGGGCCCCACGGTGTGGACTTGGTCCCGGTGCGAGTCCACGCCCATGAACGGAGCCACCCGTGCTGATCCACCCCGTCCTGGCGGAGAATTCGCTGTTCAAGCTGGTCGGAGAGATCTTCCACCCGCTCTTCGAGCTCTTCGGCCTCATCCTGTCGGGCCTGTACGCCGTCTGGCCCAACTACGGCTTCGCCATCACCGGGCTGACGATCATCATCATGCTGGCGCTGACGCCCGTCACCGTGAAGAGCACCAAGTCGATGCTGGCCATGCAGCGACTGCAGCCCGAGATGAAGAAGCTCCAGGCCAAGTACAAGGGCCCGGAGAACCGGGAAATGCTCAACCAGGAGATGATGAAGCTCTACAAGGAGAACGGGACGAGCCCGTTCGGGGCCTGTCTCCCCAGCCTCCTGCAGATGCCCTTCCTCATTGTGCTGTACTCGCTGATCCGCGGATTGTCGTATGTGGTCCCGAAGGGTTCGTCATATACGAACGCCATGGGGCAGACAATCAAGTGCACGGTAAAGGCCGGATGCGCATCGCCGCGTTACATTCCGACTCACTCGCAAATGCACGATGCCTTGGTGGCCAGTAACGGCCAAATGCATTGGTGGTTTGGAATGGATTTGTCGTCCCTTCCTCTCTCGCATCATGCCTTCCCAGGAAGCGCCAGCCAGGCAGTGCTGGTCCTCCCTTACCTGGTGCTCATAGGTGCTGCGATGTTCTTGCAGTTCTACCAAATGAAGCAAATGAATAGCCGCAATCCTCAGGCTGCTGCGGCGAATCCACAGATGCAAACAATGCAGAAGTTTTTCCCTATTATCTTCGGCGTCATTTACCTTAGAGTGCCCGCCGGAGCAACCATTTACATGGTGGTCTCATCGGCGATGCGCATCGGGACGCAGGAACTCATGTTCCGTACGGGCATGGTCACGCCGGTCGCCGCCGAGCGCGAGATCGGCTCGACGAAAGAGAAAGAGAAGGAAAAACCACCCCCCCCGAAAGCGGCCAAGAAGACGTCGACGGCCACGGACGGGACAACGGCGGCCAAGGCAACGTTGCCGCCGGCCAAGGGCGTGGCCAAGACCAACGGGGCAAAGACGAATGGCCGAACGCCCACAAACGGGAAGAAGCCGGCCGCGGGGAAGCGAGCGACGAACGGCAAGGCGGCGGCCGACGAGGACGTCGAGGCCGCTCCGGAACCCAAGTCCCACCCGCGGTCACGCTCGAAGCGGACAAGAAAGGCTCGATAGCGCGTGGAGTGGGTTGAGGTGGCGGGCAAGACCGTCGAAGAAGCGACCGAACAGGCACTGGACCAGCTGGGCGTCGCCGTCGGGGACGCCGAGGTGATCGTGGTGGACGAGCCCAAGACGGGCTTGTTCGGACGCGTCAGGGTCGAGGCCAGAGTGCGGGTGCGGGTGCGTCCCGTCGGGGCTCGGCCTCGCCGGGAAAGGTCCCGGCGTAGTGGCAGCAGCACCGGCAGCCGCTCCGGCCAGGGTGGTCAAGGGGGCCAGGGCAGCCGCCAGGGTGGTCAGCGGTCGTCGTCGGGTGGCGCTGGTCGTAACCGGACCGAAGGCGGCGACGCAGGCGGTTCGGGAGCAGCCGGGAGCAATGGGGCAGGCACGACGACGGCTGGAACCGGGAGCGGCACCAGTCGCTCGGCCCGGCGCCGGCGTAATCGCAGCAAGGCGACGACCACCGGCGTTGCGTCGGTTGAAGGCTCGAGCAACGGCTCGGGGCGGCCGTCGGCCGAGAAGGCTCCGCAACGGAGCACCGAAGCGAAGGAGACAGTGGACATGGCCGAAGGTATGACGCTCGAAGAGCAGGGTGAGGTCGGGCGGGCGTTCGTGGCCGATCTCCTGACTGAATTCGGTATGGAGGGCACGGTCGAGACTCGCCTCCTCGATGAGGACACGGTCGAGATCGCCGCCCTCGGTGAGGACCTCGGGATTCTCGTGGGCCCTCGGGGGTCCACCCTGGCCGCCCTACAGGACCTGACCCGGGCCGTCGTCCAGCGCCAGTGCCCGTCACGCACAGACCGGATCCTGGTGGATGTGGCCGGATACCGGGAGCGGCGCTCGGCAGCGCTGAAGCGGTTCAGCGTCCAGATCGCCGAAGAGGTCCTGGCCTCAGGCCAGGAGAAGGCCCTGGAGCCCATGAGCCCAGCCGACCGCAAGGCCGTGCACGACGCCATCAACGAGGTGCCCGGAGTCGAGACTCGCTCTGAGGGCGAAGACCCCAATCGTCACATCGTCATCGCGCCCACAGGCTGATCCGGCGCCGGTGCCCGGCGCCGACGAAGGGGGGCACTCCCCCACTGCGCTCCACGAGATCCTCACGGAAGCGCGCGCCTTGGGGTTCTTGGGGCCGGGCCCCCTGGATCCGCAGCTTCGGCACGCCCAGGGGTTTGCCGTCATCGCCCGCCGCCTTTCCCCGGACGGCCCCGCTCGTCTGGCGGACCTGGGTTCGGGAGGAGGGCTCCCAAGCCTCGTGGTGGCCACAGCGTGGCCGGAGGTCACGATGGCACTGCTGGAGTCGAACGGCCGGCGTGCTGCCTTTCTGCGGCGGGCTGTTGAGCGTCTGGGCCTCGACAGCCGGGTCTCGGTGCTGGAGGAGCGAGCCGAGGTCTGTGGGCGTGAGCCGGGCTTGAGGGCGGGCTTCGAGGGGGTTCTGGCCCGTTCCTTCGGGCGTCCAGCCGTGGTGGCCGAATGTGCCGCTCCGCTTCTGGAGGTGGGGGGATGGCTCCTTGTTTCGGAGCCCCCCCGCTCAGAGACTGAGGGCGAGAAAGACAGCCGGTGGCCGGCCGGGCCGCTCCTTCAGGTTGGCCTGCGGCCGGCCGAGACGATGCACGAGGGTTTCGAGTACCGCACGCTGCGCCAGGTCGAGATGTGCCCTGAGCGCTTTCCCCGCCGCAATGGGGTCCCAGCCAAAAAACCTCTCTTCTGAGAGGGCCGCCTCAGTCGCTTGTGCTGAGGCACACGAGCTCGGGCCGGTCGTGAGTCCACGCTGGCGGCGCTGTCGCTCTCTCACCAGAAAAGGGAGGGAATTGCTCAGGACGACCGGTGATCGGCACTCATCTGGGAACTGGGAACTGGGAACTGGGAACTGGGCCTGAAGCCGGCGATGGTTGATCCGGGGCCGCTCTCCCCCCCGGCCTGGAGGCGGGGTCCGGCCCTTCCCGGGCCGTACACAGCGTCCGACCGGGGAGCCGCGAAACCCCGGTTACGCCGTTGCCGGGCCTCTTTTTGCCGCTCGGGAGGGTGCGTTGTCGTCCGACGGAATCGTGACGGGGAGATGTTCCACGTGGAACGACCGGGTGAAATCAGCTCCGTCCGTTGAGCGGTGGTTTCACGTGGAACAATCTCAACTCTTGACCTCGGGACGCCGGCAGGCCAGGATAGGCGGCGTGCGGCGGAGTTTTGGAAGTCCTACCTGATGCGCATCAGACGCAGGGACAAAGACCCTGCCGAGACAGGTGGACCAGGAGAGCCGACGGTTGCTCCCTACGACTACGACCAGGAGCGATCGAACGTGGCAGACCCGGTCACGAACCTGATCGCTGAGCCAGATTCGCCTGATCTGGCGAAGGCCGAACCCGCTGCGGGCGGCACGTCCGAATCTGCACCCTCTCCCCCGGCGGATCCGGCAAGCGACGCAACCCCTGTCGCGCCCGGAGTGATCCACGTGGCCCAGGACGAGCCGCCGGCCCTCCCAGAGACTCCCCCAACCCCCCCATTGGCCGAAACCGCGGCAACCACTGCCGGGTCAGCGGCATCAGCCGCCACTCCCGCGGCCGCTTCCGCCGCCGCCGCGCCCGTTCCGGCCCCGTCCGCCCCCCCGGTAGTGGAAGCCGGACCGGAGGCCGCCGAGCCGGTGGTGGTCGAGCCGGAGATCATCGAGCCGGTGGTGGCCGAGCCGGTGGTGGCCGAGCCGGTCGTGGCCGAGCCGGGGGCCGCCGAGCCGCAGATCGCCAAGAGGCCCGCTGCCGCCCCCAAGCACGCCATGCGGACGCCCTCTATCGGAAACGACGCCACGGAGCTCTTGAATGGATCAAAGCCCGTCACCCGGGAGCTGCCGCGGATCATCGCCATTGCCAACCAGAAGGGTGGCGTGGGCAAAACGACCACCACCGTGAACCTCGGTGCGGCACTGGCCGAGCTCGACTACCGGGTGCTCGTGATCGACCTCGACCCCCAAGGGAACGCCACGACGGGACTGGGCGTGGAGGCCCGGAACTTCGAGCTCTCCATGTACGACGTCATCATGCGGGACCAACCGTTGGAGGACTGCATTGAGCCGACAAGCGTCAAGAACCTCTTCGTCGCCCCGGCCACCATCGACCTGGCCGGCGTCGAGATCGAGTTGGTCCCGGCGTTCAGCCGAGAACTCAAGCTGAAGCGGGCCATCGACACGGTGGTCGACGACTTCGACTTCGTCCTGATCGACTGCCCGCCCTCGCTCGGCCTGATCACGGTCAACGGACTCGCGGCCGCCGACGAGGTCATGGTCCCCATTCAGTGCGAGTACTACGCCCTGGAAGGTCTGAGCCAGCTACTCCGCAACGTGAACCTGGTCTCGACCAACCTCAACCAGACTCTGGAGGTCAGCACAATTGTGTTGACCATGTTCGACGCCCGGACCCGGCTCTCGGTGGATGTGGCCAACGAGGTGCGGGAGCACTTCTCCGAGCGGGTCTGCCGCGCGGTGATCCCGCGCACGGTCCGCCTTTCCGAAGCGCCTTCCTTCGGGCAGCCCATCACGGTGTTCGATCCAGCCTCGCGGGGTGCCGTGGCCTACCGCGAGCTGGCCAAGGAGGTGAGCAATGGCGCGCCGCAGCGGTCTCGGTAAGGGTCTCAGTGCGCTGATCCCGGGTGAGGCGACGGGGGAGTCAGACTCCCTTCTCCGGGTGGTGCCGATCTCGCACATCCGCCCGAACGCCTACCAGCCCCGGAGTCACTTCGACGAGGAGTCGATGGCGTCGCTGGCGGCATCCATCCGGGAAGTCGGTCTGCTCCAGCCGGTGCTCGTACGTCAGCTCGAGGAAGAAGAGGACAGCTACGAGCTGATCGCGGGGGAGCGGCGCTGGCGGGCGGCGCGGCGAGCCGGCCTGCAGACCATCCCCGTGCTCGTTCAGGTGGCCGATGATGTGGCCAGCCTGGAGCAGGCGCTGGTCGAGAACCTGCACCGGGTCGACCTCAATGCCCTGGAAGAGGCGGCTGCCTACCAGCAGCTCATCGACGAGTTCGGCCTGACCCATGAGCAGGTGGCGACCCGGATGGGTAAGGGCCGGGCCACCGTGACCAACACGCTTCGTTTGCTGCAGCTGCCGGCAGGGGCCCAACGCGCCCTGGCCGAGCGGACCATCTCGGCCGGTCACGCCCGGGCACTGCTCGGGACTCCCGACCGGGCTCTGCAGGAGAGGATGGTCGATCAGATCGTCGAGCAGGGGTTGACGGTTCGGGCGGTGGAGGAGCTGGTCCGCCAGGGCGGAGCCGAGCTCAGGGTCGTCCCCGACGCGCCGGAACCGGTCGAAGAACCGGTGGCGCCCAAGGGTGCTACCTCAGGTACCACCGAATCGAGCGGGCGCCGGCCGACCGTGCGCCGGCTGCCCGAACCCGGCGTACTCGAGCTCGAGGATCTCCTGTCGACCTACCTCAATACCCGGGTCAAGGTCGATATTCAGAATCGGCGGGGCCGGCTGGTCGTCGAATTCGCCACCCTCGAAGACCTCGAGCGGATCTACCGGGCCATGGTCGGTGACGGAGGCGTCGCGTAGTTCACACAACTGTCAAGGGTCGGTACAGCTTCATCCACAACCTGTGCATGACGTTGTGGATTGTCACTTCGTTCACCTCCCGGAAGCATTGATCGCGTAACCGTCGCCGAGGCCGCGTGGACGCCAGATCGGTCGGCGAGTCGGAATTCGAACGCTGTGATTACTGGTAATCAATCCCAGGAGGCGTCGGCCCAGCGTCCCAGCGCAGCAGCCAGGGCGGCAGCGAGAGCGGACGTACCCTCAACCACGCTGCTGGCTGGTCCCACCTCGATGAGTACCGCAGGCATGCGCGTCTCGCGCAGGAGGGGGACCGACATGCCGTGCACGCCGGCGTCCGTGACGCCCAACGCCTCGGGGACGGCGGCCTGGACCAGCTCGGCCAGCCGGCGCCCGCCCAGGGACTCGTCGTGACGCCCGGACCAGAAGGCGGTGCGGCAACCTGAGGTTGAGGGATTGAGGCGGAGCCCGACGAAGACGTCGACCGCGAGCTCGTTGGCCTCTTTGGCCTGCACGGCATCGTCGGGGTGGTGCAGCTCGGTCACTCTGATGCCACCCCAGCTCATCCGGCGCCGGAATGCACCGGTGACGCTGCCCAAGCCACCGCTCTCGCCGACGGCGATGTGGCGACCCCGCAGGGTGGGCGGGGCGTCACGGAGGGCGGCCCGCGCCCGCACGGCGGAGATGAGGGCAGGCTCGTGGTGACGGCTCTCCAGGCGCACCAGTTCCTTGAGGGTGGCCCCGCCGACGATGCCGTCGACGGGGAGGCCGGCATTGCGTTGGAACTCGTCGAGGGCCTGCACGGTGGCGTCCCCGAAGATCCCGTCGACGCGGCCTGTGTCGAAGCCCAGCGTGCACAGGCGCTGCTGCAGCTCTGCCACGTCGTCACCCCGCAGCATCGGGGTCCGGCGGTAGAGGAAGCGGTCACCCATCCGGAAACCGGCTTCGACCAGGGTGTTCCAGGTCTGAGGGCCGCACACGCCGTCGACGCGCAGGCCGCGCAGGCGTTGGAAGGCCTCGAGTGCGGCCCGGGTGGCCGGGCCGAAGATGCCGTCGGCGTCGACGGGCGCCCCCGGCAGGATGGCGGTCAGGCGGTGCTGCACGTCGGAGACCGCGTCACCACGGTCTCCGACGGCGAGAGGCAGGCCTACAGGTAGGCCGAGATCTCCTCGAGCAGCTGGCCCTTGGGCTTGGCCCCGATCAGGCGTACCTGGGGCTCCCCGTCCTTGAAGAGGATCAGCGTCGGAATGCTCATCACGTCGAAGCGCCGGGTCACGTCCAGGTTGTCGTCGATGTTGAGCTTGCCGATCCGGATCTTGCCGGCCTGCTCCTCCGCGATCTCCTCCAACACCGGGGAGATCATCTTGCACGGGCCACACCATTCCGCCCAGAAGTCCACCAGTACGGGGACATCCGAAGCTTTGACATGCTCGTCAAAGGTAGCGTCGGTGAGGGTCTCGATCTTCTCGCTCATGGCAATCTCCTTGTCACGGGGTTTAACGTCCGCCCACCCGGTTCTGTTCCCGGCTACTCGCCGCGCTCCTCGAGCCAGCGTTCGGCGTCAATGGAGGCCATGCAGCCCGACCCGGCCGAGGTGATGGCCTGGCGGTAGTAGTGGTCCTGCACGTCGCCGGCAGCGAAGACCCCGTCCACGCTGGTGCGGGTCGTGCCGTCGAAGGTGCGGACGTAGCCGTTGTCCTCCAGCTCGAGCTGACCCTTGAGCAGGGAGCTGTTGGGCTCGTGTCCGATGGCCACGAAGAGACCGCTCACACTGAGCTCGGACTCCTCACCGGTCACCGTGTCGCGCAACTGGACGCCGCTGACCTTGGTGTCACCCAGGATCCCGGTGATCACGGCATTCCAGTGGAATTCGATCTTGGGGTTCTTGGAGGCGCGCTCTTGCATGATCTTGGAGGCCCGCAACTCGTCGCGGCGGTGAATGACCGTGACTTTGGAAGCGAAGCGGGTGAGAAAGATGGCTTCCTCCAGGGCAGAGTCGCCACCGCCCGCCACGGCGATGTGCTGCTCGCGGAAGAAGAACCCGTCGCAGGTGGCGCAGGTCGAGACGCCGTAGCCGAGGAGGCGCGCCTCATTGGGGCAACCCAGCATGAGGGAGCGGGCGCCGGTGGCGATGATGAGGGTGTCGGCCAGGACGGTGGGCTCGTCGGCCTCGGGGTCGCCGATCCAGACCTCGAAGGGCCAGGGGGTGAGATTGACGCGGCTGACCTTGGCCGTGCGGACCTCGGCCTCGAAGCGCAGCGCCTGGGCCCGCATCATCCCCATGAGCTCGGGCCCCATGACCCCGTCGACGAAGCCTGGGTAGTTCTCCACGTCGGTGGTCAGCATCAGCTGCCCCCCGGGCTGATCGCTGTTGGAGGAGGGTTCGCCCTCGACAACCAGCGGTTCGAGCTGGGCCCGCGCCGCGTAGAGGGCGGCGGTGAGACCGGCCGGCCCGCTCCCGATGATGACGACCTTGCGGCGCTCAGGCATCGGGCGGTACGCCGCGGCGCGAGTACAGGACGGCGCCGACGGCACAGAAGATGAGACCCAGGACCAGGTAGGACGCCCAGATCCGGTGCCCGGCGATGGTGGTCAGCCGGATGAAGCCCACGCAGAAGAGCACGACGACGGTGATGCCCAGCACGGCGATGATGACGCCGAAGACGATGCCCCGGGCGGCCACGATGGCCGGCCGAATGGCTTTGTCATTGACGGTGGCGACCACCGTGTCGACTGCCCCGAGGGCACGGTCCGACAGTGCATCAGCAAGATCGTTCTCAGCCACGGCGTGGAGACTACCCGGCGGTGCCGGCCGCCCTGGCAGGGATGATGTAGCAGACGCCCACCGTGTTGGGCCCGGCGTGGGTCCCGACCACCGGGCCGAGGTCGACCGACACCAGAGGGTGTTCGGTGGCGATGTCGCTCAAGCGGGCCAGGACGTCGGCGAAATCGCCGCAGGCGCCGTCGGCCACGGCGAGCCGTTCGAGCGGGGCGTCGGCCCGCACCTTCGCATCGAGGTAGGCCAGCGCCTTGCCGCGGGTCCGCTGCTTGGACTCCTCGGCCACCTCCCCGTCCTTGATCTGGATGACCGGTTTGATGTTGAGCAGCGAGCCCATCAGGGCCCGAGCACCCCCGATGCGGCCCCCGCGCTGGAGGTGCTCGAGGCCGCCCAGCACGCCGTAGATGCGGGTGCGGGGGATGCGGTCCTCGGTGGCGGCGACCAACTCGTCGGGCCCGGCTCCCGCGGCGGCCTCCTCGGCAGCGGCGATGACCAGCAGCCCCTGGCCCATGGTCAACGAGTAGGTGTCGACGACTCGGACGGGTACCGAGGTGAAGGTGGAGGCTGCGGTCGCGGCCGAGCCGTAGGTCCCGGACACCTTGGATGAGATGGTCAGGCAGAGGACGGCGTCGGCGCCCTCGTCGGCGGCCTGCTGGAAGGCGGCCTTGAACGAACCGGGGGAGGGCGCCGCGGTCTGGGGCAGGTCGCCCTTGCCCCGGCAGCGCTCCCAGAACTCGGCCGGGGTGAGCTGGCGCCGGTCCTCGAACTCGTCACTGCCGAAGCGGATGGTCAGCGGCACCACGACGATGTTGTGCTCCTTGACGAGCTGGTCGGTCAGGTCGCAGGCACTGTCGGTGACGATGTGGACGCCGGGCATGCACGAGTCTGCCACGGTGGGGCGGCGCGGCCCTGGGACGGCGGACCGTGGCGGACCCCGTGGTTTTCCACGGACGCTAAGGGAGTGGGTGCAGCGTTCTGGGGGAGGTCCCCGGAGCAGGTGGGTCGAAGCCGGCCTGCCGTGACGATGCGACGCGTCGTGTCGTGCCCGGCGGTCCGACGGGACGTGACGGGGGACGCCGGCGCGAGTCGTGGCGCCGGCCCAGCCAGATCACGACCGCGCCGAAGGTGAGGCCGCCCGCCACCATGGAACCGACGACCCGGGCCAGCAGCCCGGCGATGCTGGTCGACGCCGAGAGGTTGGACACCACCAGGACCACGATGCCCATGGGCACGGACGCGATGAGGACGCGGACCAGTGGCGCCCATGTGTCGCTCCCGGCCAGGCGGCCGAACCAACGGTGGAAGACGGCGAGAGCCAGGAGCGCCGCCACGGTGTAGGCGATGGAGAGCGAGAGGGCGAGCCCGCGTACGCCGAGCGGATGCACCAGGAGGAGGGCAAGGACGATGTTCAAGCCGTTCTCCACGAGGTAGAGGTAGAAGGCGACCTTGGTCCGCTGCATCGACTGCAGCACGCGCACCAGGTACAGATAGGTGCAGAAACCGGGCAACCCGAGGGCGAACATGGCAAGCGCGGCGCCGGTGGTCGCCGTCTCGGCGGGAGTGCTGTGGCCGTTGCCGAGCAGCAGGGCGACCGAGGGCTTCGCCAGGAGCAGAATGCCGACGGCGGAGGGGATGATGAGCGCGAGGACGGCCCGCAGACCGCCGGTCATGCGGTGGAGGAAGGCGCTCCGCTGCCCGGTCGACCAGCGCTCGGCCAGGTCGGGCGTCACGACCGACATCACCGTCACCGCGACGATGCCGTACGGCAGCTGGAAGAAGGCGTAGGCGTAGGTGTACGACGACACGGGGTCCGGCCCGGCCACGCTGCCGGCCAGGATGGTGACGACGAAGAGGGCGATCTGGTTGGCCAGCACGAAGCCGAACGTCCACCCACCCAGGCGGGTCACGGCGCGCAGCGCCTCGTCGCGCGGGTTCCAGCGCCAGTGCAGCAGCCCGAGGTCGGCGCGGCGCAGGCTCGGGATGAGCGCCACGCCCTGGAGCACGACCCCGAGCGAGGTGCCCAGCCCAAGGAGGAGGAGCTCGGTGTGGTGCTGCTCCACCCCGGCCAGCGACGCGCCGTGGCCGGTCCACAGCCCGAACCAGATCAGGATCCCGATGCAGACGATGTTGTTGACGATGGGGGCCCACGCCACCGCGATGAACCGGCGCCGTGTGTTGAGGAGGGCGGCCGCCAGGGCGAAGACGCCATAGGCGGCGATCTGGATCACGAACCAGCGCAGGAACCCGGTGGCCACCTCACGCTCGAGCACGACGCGATGGATCTGGTTGGCGCCGGCATGCGTATCGAGCACGGTGAGCGCGTCGATGAGGAACGGCGCCGCCACCAGTGCCGCCACGGTCGTGACGAGCAGCACGACCACCGAGACCGTGAGCACGGCCGAAATGGAGTCGAAGGCCTCGCGCTCGGTCTTGTTGGAGAGGCGGTCGACGAAGACGGGAATGAAGGTGGCCGAGAGGACGCCGCCCAGCACGACGTCGTAGAGCATGTTGGGCGTGGTGTTGGCGAGGTTGTACGAGTCGGCCAGCGTCGTCTGCCCGAGGGCCCAGGCCAGGGCGACGAAGCGGAGCAGTCCGGTGACCCGGGAGACACCGGTGCCGACCGCGACGTAGGCGGCCGATGTCCGCAGGGGCAGCGTGCGGGCGCGTCGGGGTATGGCCACCGTCAGTGCGCCCGCGGGCGGGCGCGTCGGGAGCGCCGCCAGGTGCGGATCCACCAGACGAGCAGGACGGCTCCGGCGAGGACGGTGAGGGCGACCCCGACGAAGGAGATCTCGGTCGAGTGCACCGTGAGCACCGTGTGGGCGATGAGGACCTGGCCGTCGGGCGTGTGCAGCGTCACCTCAATGGGGAGGCGGTCGCCCGACGTCCGGGCCTGCGCGGTGACCCGGACCGAGGTGGTGGGGTGGACGAGCGTCAGGCGCTGCGTGTTGCCGTCCGGGAAGGTGAACTTGTCGCTGGTGAGCGTCACGACGACGGTCACGGGATAGGGCGCCGAGGAAAGGACGGTGACGGGGATGGCGGCCCGCTGCGACGTGAAGGTAACCGTGCGCTCGGTCCCCAGCGTGACCTGGCCGGTCGTGTCGTCGAAGGACTTGGCGTAGGCGCTCAACGCACTGGAGCGCCCGGTCGCGCTGAGCACGCGTGCCTCGGTGCCCAAGAGGGTGTCGCCGAGCGTGGTCAGGTTGGCGGGATGCCCGTCGACGGCCAGGCTGAACGACGACAGCTGCTGGCGATCGAGCGCAATCCGGTCGGCCGCGCTGCGCGTGATGCCGTGGTCGGCCGCCCCGCTCTGCAGCTGGCGCTCGGTGGGTTCACGGTTGCCGCCGACGGGCACCTGGGCGAAGAGCTGACCCAGGGTCACCGGGCCGAGGATCTGGTTGCCGGAGAGCCCGCCGAGCAGCGCGTCCATGAACGCGGCCGAGGGCCGCCATCCCGGCGGCGGGGTGACGACGACGCCGCGGGGCTGGTTCGGGAACGGGTTTTCGAAGTGGACGAAGGAGAGCCCGGCGAGCAGCTGCTCGGCTCCGAGGACAGGGTTCGACGGGTTGGCCGTGAAGCGTGTGCCCAGGGCGGAGTCGGCGGCCAGGGCCGGGACGGTGGCGCCGTTCCCCACGTCCAGTTTGAAGGGTTGGGCGAACGTCAAATTCCTGACTCCGCCCGAGGCCAGGTCGTTGTCGCTGATCACCGCCTGGGACGCACCCGCCCGCTGCAGGCCGATGGCGAGGTTGCCGGTGTCGCCCTGGGAGAACGTGGAGACGGTGTCCACCCAGGGGCCGCCGTCGGGTTTGAGTCCGGCGCCGCGCAGCACCTCGTCGCCTCGGTCGACCTGGGCCCCGATCTCCCCGGAGATCCCTGCCTCGGAGAGTGCGGCAAGGTTTATGGGCACATAGGGCTGGTCGATCATCTGGTCGCCGCTGAGCGCGGCCAACTGGGCCAGCGCGCGCTGGCCCGAGCGCGACCGAGTCGCCTCGATCGCGTTCACCGCGAGCGGGCTCACGGCAAGCGTGGCCGCCACGTCGTGATGGTCCGCCAGGGCGTCGGCCATGGTGCCCATGCTGCTCGCCGTGACAGGGACGACGACTCCGACGCGCAAGACATCCGCCGGCGCCACGGTGGACGGTTGCTGGTAGGTGAGAAATGTGGTGAAGCGGGACAGCGGGGATGACGATGCCGTCCGCTCGAGCGCGACTGACACGGCATAGACGTCCCCGCACTCGTCGGTGGAGGGCGTGCAGTCCAACGTCAGGGTTCCCCCCGGCGCGCCGGCCGCGCAGACGCCGGGTCCGGTCGACGGGGCACTGGCGCCCGAGTCGGACAGGACGGTCACGCAGGCCGCGGCCGTGAAGCCTCCTGCCCCGGCGGTGACGGGGATGTCGTCGATCCGGCCCAGTGGCGCGCCCGTGGGTGAGCCCGCCATTGCCTGCTGCAGGTCGGAACCGTCGTCGATGCGCCCGTAGAAGGTCAGGCTGACGTGCAGGTTGCCGGCGGCGCCCTCGGTGGGGGACACGCCGAGGGCGAGGTTGAACCAGGGCTGGGTGGCGCTGACCCACGGCGTCTGCGAGATCAGGACGAGGGGCGCCCCGCCGGCGCGCGCCTGCTCCGCCCCCCCGGCGATCGGACCGGTGACGATGGCGCCCATGGTGCTGACCAGGGCTGCGACGGCCACCGCGAGCGTGCAGAGGGCGGTCTTGGCCCGGCGCGTCGACACAGGCAGAGGCTAGAGGGCGCACTACCGTGGGCGGGTGCAGTCCACGTCGGTTCCCGAACGGTTCCGCCCCTATGTCGACGCCACCGAGGAGGTGGCGCGGCGGTTCGGCGCGGCCGGGAAGGCCCTCGCCTTGGTGGGCGGCTCCGTGCGCGATGCCCTGTTCCCCGGACCCTCGGGGACCGCGGCCCCCCACGACCTCGACCTGACCACGGACGCCCTCCCGGCGGAGACCGAGCGGTTGGTGCGGGGCTGGGCCGACGACATCTGGACGCAGGGTGAGCGTTTCGGCACCATCGGATGCCGCAAGGGCACGCAGGTCTACGAGATCACGACGTACCGGGCCGAGGTCTACGTGCCCGACTCGCGCAAGCCCGAGGTCACCTTCGGCGACGACCTCGCCGTGGACCTGTCGCGCCGGGACTTCACCATCAATGCCCTCGCACTGCGGCTACCCGACATGGAGCTGGTCGATCCTTTCGACGGGCTCGGGGACCTGGCGGCGGGCCGCCTGCGGACGCCGCTCGATCCGGAGATCTCGTTCGGCGACGACCCCCTCCGTATGCTGCGCGCCGCCCGCTTCGCAGCCCGCTTCTCGCTCGAGCCCGACCCGGCGCTGACGCAGGCCGTGGAGCGCATGCACGGCCGGCTGTCCATCGTGTCCGCCGAGCGCATCCGCGACGAGCTCGACAAGATCGTGATGGTCGAGGTGCCCTCGGTCGCCCTGTGGTTCGTGGTGCGCACCGGCCTGGCTGCTGACTTCCTGCCCGAGCTGCCCGGTCTCGCGCTCGAGCAGGACCCGATCCACCGGCACAAGGACGTGTTGGCCCACACGCTCGCCGTCGTGGACAAGACGTCACCCAACCGGCTGCTGCGCCTGGCCGCGCTGTTCCATGACGTCGGCAAGCCGCGCACGCGCGCCATCACCGACGGCGGCGTGAGCTTCCATCATCACGAGGTGGTCGGCGCGCGCATGACGCGGACGCGCATGCAGGCGCTGCGCTATTCCGGGGCCGACGTGGACACGGTGGTGCGGCTGGTCGAGCTGCACCTGCGCTTCCACACCTACCGGTTGGGCTGGACCGACAAAGCCGTGCGCCGCTACGTGCGCGACGCGGGCCCGCACCTCGACCTGCTCAACGAGCTCACCCGCTGCGACTGCACGACGCGCAACGCGGCCAAGGCCAGGGCGCTGGCCCGCCGCATGGACGAGCTCGAGGCGCGCATCGTCGAGCTGGGCGAGCAGGAGGAATTGAGGGCGCTGCGCCCCGACCTCGACGGGAACCAGATCATGGCCCTGCTGGGCATCGGGCCTGGTCGCACCGTTGGCCAAGCCCTGGACTTCCTGATGGAGCTGCGCCTCGACGAGGGACCTCTCGGCGAGGAGGAGGCGGCCGCCCGGCTGCGGGCCTGGTGGGCCGAGCAGCAGTAGGCAGCGCAGCCGGAGGTGGCCGGCGGTAGCGTCGCGGGCATGACGAGGATCACGGCACCAGAAAGCGGCATGGGCGAGCACATCGACTGGGCGTTGCTGCGCCCGGACATGGCAGCGGGCATGGGGAAGCTGTCCGCCGCCGTCTACGGCAACTCGGAGTTGTCGGTGCGCGAGCGCGAGGCGGCCCGCTGGACCATCGCACTGATCAACGACTGCGCCGTGTGCCGGGACACCCGCGCCCGCGACGGCGAGGCCGTCGGTGCGGGCGAGCCGTTCTACGCGGAGGTGACCGACTGGCGCGCCGCCACCGGGTTGAGCACGCGGGAGCGCTTGGCGGCCGAGTTCGCCGAGCGCTTCGCCATCGACCACCTCGCCATGGACGACGAGCTGTGGACTCGCCTGCACGACGCCTTCTCCGAGGCCGAACTGGCGGACCTCACCATCTGCTGCGGCTGCTTCCTCGGCATGGGCCGAACGCTGGCCGTGGTCGGGGTGCGGGCCCCGGAGGAGCGCATCCTGGTCTGAGGTTGGGCCGAAGGGCCCGAGCCGCCGAGGCGGGACGGCGTGAGGGGGCGCCGGGAGGGGGCTACGGGAGGGGGCTACGGCGGGAGGCCGGCCCATGGTTTTTAAACTATAAACTGAATTGTAGATAGTTTTGGAAGACATGCCCGGGCTGCGCCGCTCGGGATTGCTCAGACGCGGGCGGTGTGCCCGGGTGATGCGCCCGGCGAGGCCGGAAGCTCCGCGGATCAGTCGGCCGGCCAACTCTCCTGGGTCTCGCCGACGGCGAATCCCTCGACGAGGGCATGCGCCACGTCGTCGTGGTACTGCACCGGCGGCGACTTCATGAAGTAGGCCGAGGGGCCGAGCAGCGGGCCGCCGATGCCGCGATCGAGCGCCAGCTTGGCGCAGCGCACGGCGTCGATGATCACGCCGGCCGAGTTGGGGGAGTCCCACACCTCGAGCTTGAGCTCCAGGTTCAGGGGCACGTCGCCGAAGTTGCGCCCCTCCATGCGGATGTAGGCCCACTTGCGGTCCTTGAGCCACGGCACGTGGTCCGACGGGCCGACGTGGACATCGTCGGCGTCGAGGACGTTGTCCTCCAGTTGGCTGGTCACCGCCTGGGTCTTCGAGATCTTCTTGGACTCCAGCCGCTGGCGCTCGAGCATGTTCTTGAAGTCCATGTTGCCGCCGAAGTTCAACTGGTACGTCTCGTCGAGGGCGACGCCGCGGTCCTCGAAGAGCCGGGTGAGGATGCGGTGCACGATGGTCGAGCCGACCTGGCTCTTGATGTCGTCGCCCACAATCGGGACCCCGGCGTCACGGAACTTGCGGGCCCACTCGGGGTCCGAGGCGATGAAGACGGGGATGGCGTTCACGAAGGCCACGCCGGAATCGAGGCAGGCCTGCGCGTAGTGGCGCTGGGCCTCCTCGGAGCCGACCGGCAGGTAGGAGACGAGCACGTCCGCCCCGGCCTCGCGCAGGGCGGCGGCCACGTCCACCGGCTCGGCGGGTGACTCCTCGATCAGCTCGCGGTAGTAGAGCCCCAGGCCGTCGAAGGTCGGCCCCCGCTGCACGGTGACGCCGAGCTCGCCGACCTCGGCGAAGCGCACCGTGTTGTTGAGGCCGGCGTGGATGGCCTTGCCGAGGTCGGTGCCGACCTTGGTCTGGTCCACGTCGAAGGCGACGACCGGTTGAAGGTCGCGCACGTGGTAGCCGCCCAACTCCACATGCATGAGGCCCGGCACCACCTCATCGGGGTCGGCATCGCGGTAGTAGGTGATTCCCTGTACGAGTGAACTGGCGCAGTTGCCGACGCCGGCGATGGCGAGGCGGATGGGGCTGGGCATGGACATGTCTCCTTCGGTGATGGTGAGGCGGTGTTCTGTCAGGCCACCGGTTCGGTAGTACCGGCGGTGGAGAGGGCGGCGCGTTCGGACGCGATGAGGGTGTCGAGCCAGCTGATGTCGCGGGCCACGCCGTCGGCGGTGTGCTGCACGACGGAGCGGGCGTAGACGTCGAGGTCCGTGCGAACGGCCTCGGCTTCGGCGCGACGCTGCACCAGGAGGGCGCGCCGGTGCTCCAGCAGGGTGAGGCGGGCCTGGGGGGCGAGGTGGCGGGCGAAGGCCAGGCGGAGCCCGAAGCTCCGGGCGTCGTCGGCCGCCCCGCTGCCCGCCAGCAGTTCGGTGAAGAGCCCGCGGCCGGCGTCGGTGATGCGGTACACCTTGCGGCCCCGCCGGGCCCGGGTGGGGGAGTGCCGGCGGGCGCGCAGGACCGCCCGCTCGCCACTCAGCGAGCCCGTGGGGGGTGCCGGTGCCGCCGGTGCGGCCGTGCTCTCGGCGCCCGCACCCTCGGTGGCCATCACCGCGCCCGACTTCTCCAGGCGGGTGAGGGCGGGGTAGATGGAGCCGAACGAGACATTGGCCAGAAGGCCCAGGTTCTCCCGCAATTGGCGTCGTATCTCGTAGCCGTGCAGGTCGCGCTCCTCGAGGAGCCCCAGGATGGCCAGATCCAACATGACGGATGAGTATATCGGACCGATATAGCGGCAGGACGGGTTGTGTCACCTTTCCGTCGCCTGCGTGCCTGATTTGGCTCATAATTGGTGCCCGGATTCCGGGCGTGGGGGTAGCCTGGCCGCCGTGAGCGTCACCTCGGACCCGAGGTCACCATCCCGTGCCGTGAGCCCTGACGTCTCGGCCCAGGTCGAGTACCGGATCATCCGCAACGGCGTGGTCAGGGAGGTCGACCGGGGCAAGCTCCTGAAGACCGACGTCTGCGACGCCCACCCCGAGTTGCTCCGGGCGGCCCGCAATGTCGGCCGGGCGACCAAGGAGGTCTGCCCCATCTGTGACGACGGCCGCCTCGTGACGGTGACGTTCGTCTTCGGGGCCAAGCTGCCACCGGGCGGGCGCTGCCCGGGCACCGCGGCAGAGCTCAAGGCGCTCTGCCGCCGGCCCGAGCCGGTCCTCTGTTACGAGGTCGAGGTCTGCCCGGCATGCGCCTGGCACCACCTGATGCGCAAGTACCCCGCCGGCGGCCGTACGCCGCGCCAGAAGAAGGCGACGCCGGCCCCGTGACCGAACAACGTGGACCCGTCACCGTCCCCACGTTGCGGTCGCGCAAGCGGCGCAACGGCGACACGCCGATCGTCATGGTCACGGCCTACGACGAGCCGGGCGCCCGCATCGTGTCCGAGGCCGGTGCCGACATCATCCTGGTCGGCGACTCGGTGGCCAACACGGTCCTCGGCCATCCCGACACGCTCCACGTCGACATCGACGTCATGGCCCATCACACGGCTGCCGTGGCGCGTGCCGAGCCGAACTGCCTCATCCTCGGCGACATGCCCTGGATGAGCTATCACCTCTCCGCGGAGGACGCCGTGCGCAACGCGGCCACCCTCATCCGCGCCGGGGCCCAGGCCGTCAAGCTCGAGGGCGGGCGGGCGCGCCTTCCGGTGGTCGAGGCGATCATCCGGGCCGAGATCCCGGTCATGGGGCATCTCGGGCTCACGCCCCAGTCGGTGCTCGCCATGGGCGGCTTCCGGGTGCAGGGCAAGAGCATCGACGCGGCCAGCGCGCTGCTCGACGCCGCCAAGGCCCTGGCCGCGGCCGGCTGCTTCGGGTTCGTGATCGAAGGTGTGCCCGACGTGGTCGGTGCCGCCGTCACCGAACAGCTCGACGTGCCGACCATCGGCATCGGGGCCGGACCCGCCTGCGACGGCCAGGTCCTGGTCTTCCACGACCTGCTGGGTCTGGGCAAGGGCACTCCGCCGAAATTCGTGCGGCAGTACGCCGACGTGGGCCGCATCGCCACCGAGGCCATCGCCGCCTTCGCCGAGGACGTGCGCACGGGGAACTTTCCCGGTGAGGCCGAGACCTATCACGGCCCCGCTGGCCTGGGCGACGCCCTGAGCTGAGGGCGGCTAGCATGGCTGCCCGCAACAGACCCTGCTCCTGACCGTCAGGGGCCCGGGCTCGTCCCGGTCCAGAGGGAGGTACGCCGCCTATGCGGCCTTACGAAGTCATGGCCATCTTTGAGGCCACCACCGAGCCCACGGTGATTCAGGGTGTGCTCGACCAGGCCCTCGACGTCATCCGCACCACGGGCGGCACCCCAGGCGCCATCGACCGCTGGGGCAAGCGCACCCTGGCCTACGAGGTCAACCACAAGCGCGAGGGGTACTACGTCGTGGTGGAATTCACCGGCGAACCCGAGACCGTGGCCGCCCTGGACCGCATGCTCGGCCTGGCCGACGAGGTCGTCCGCCACAAGGTCGTGCGCCTGCCGGACCACAAGGCCCCCGCTGCGGCGGCTGCGCCCGCGGCCAGCTGAACGACCGGCGAGAGGAGCAGAGATGCCGTCAGACAACAGCGTGACGCTGGTGGGGAACGTGACCCGTGACCCCGAGCTGCGCTTCACCAACACCGGACAGGCCAACGTGACGTTCGGGCTGGCGGTCAACCGCCGCTGGCAGAACCGCCAGACCCAGGAGTGGGAGGAGGCCACCTCGTTCTTCGACGTGGTCTGCTGGCGTGAGATGGCCGAGAACGTCAGCGAGACCATCACCCGGGGCGCCCGGGTCATGGTGGCCGGCCGGCTGGAGCAGCGCAGCTGGGAGACCCAGGAGGGCGATCGGCGCTCCAAGGTCGAGGTGGTGGCGGACGAGATCGGCCCGTCGCTGCGCTGGGCCACCGCACAGATCACCAAGAACGAGCGCCGCGGACCCGGGGAGTACAACCGGGGCGGAGGCGGAGGCGGAGGCGCAGGAGGTGGGGGTGGCCGTCCGGCCGCTCCGCCGGCACAACCCCAGCCCGCGGCGGATGCCGGACCGGGTTACGGATTCGATGAGGAGCCCTTCTAATGGCACGGAACAACCAACGCGGTGGGACGACGACGCGGCGCGCCCCCAAGGATCTCGGACGCCGGGTCAAGAAGAAGCCCTGCGCGCTCTGCCGGGACAAGGTCGAGTGGGTCGACTACAAGGACGTCCCCATGCTGCGCAAGTACATGAGTGACCGCGGGAAGATCCGCTCGCGCCGGGTCACGGGCAACTGCGCCCAGCACCAGCGGGCGCTGGCCATGGCCATCAAGACCGCGCGCGAGCTCGTCCTGCTTCCGTACACCCAGCGCACCGTGACGGAGCGCCCGGGTGGGCGCGGCGGACGTGACCGGGGCGAGCGCACGCTCGACTCGGTGCCGACCGAAGCCCCGCGGCCGCGCCCCTCCAACGATGCGCCCGCGGAGACAGCGTCGGCTGAGGCAGCAGTGGCCATCGTCGAAGAGGCCGTGGCGGACGCCGAGGCCGGGGCCGTGGTCGAGGTCGTCGTGGAGCCGCCTGAGACGGGAGCGGACGCATGAGAGTCGTGCTGCGGGACGACGTCGACGGGGTCGGCCGCCGGGGAGACATCGTCAAGGTGGCGGGCGGCTTTGCCCGCAACTTCCTCCTGCCCGAGGGCCGCGCCATCGTGGCCACCGGGGGTGTCGAGGGCCAGGCCGAGCAGATGCGGCGCGGGCGCGACCTGCGCGAGGCGCAGGACCGTGGTGCGGCGGAGTCCCAGGCCACGGTGCTGGCCGGCGCCGTCATCCCCATTGCCGCCCGGGCGTCCGGGGGCGGTCGGTTGTTCGGTTCCATCGGCCCCGCCGACGTGGTGGAGGCCATCAGGGCCACCAAGGGCATCGAGGTGGACCGCAGGCACATCGTGCTGCCCGAGCACATCAAGGAGACGGGGTCCTTCGAGGTGACCGTCGAGCTGTTCCGCGACGTGGCCACCATCGTGACCCTGGAGGTCTCGGCGGCTTCCTGACCAGGGCGCTCTTCGCGCTCTGGCCCTGGCAGCATCCACGCGCTGATACACCCGCGTGCCCATCATGGGGGCGTGCCGATTTGCGCTTTTGGTGGTCCACAGCGGTTGACCACTCGTGCACCGCTTATCCACACGCAGGGGTGTCTTACCCACACCTATTGGGGCCTTACGTTCCCCAGACCCCGACGGGCAGAGTAGGTGAGCCGTGGTCCAAGCCTTTGACGACACCCGCCCGCGTCCTCTGCGGACGGCCCCCGCCCCGATGCCCAGCGGCGCGCGGGTACCCCCCCATGACGTCGAGGCCGAGGAGTCGTTGCTCGGGGCCATGCTCCTCTCCAACGACGCGGCCTCGGTCGGGATAGAGAAGTGCTCGGCGTCCGACTTCTACAAGCCGGCGCACGGGCACATCTTCGGTGCCATCCAGGCGCTGATGGAGCGGGGCGAAGCCATTGACGCAGTGACGGTGACGGACGAGCTGAAGCGCTCGGGCGTGCTCGAGGCGATCGGTGACCGCTCCATCTTCATTTCGCTGCTCGCCAACACGCCGTCGATCGCCAACGCGCGCCACTACGCCGAGATCGTTGAGGAACACTCGCTGCTGCGCAAGCTCATCGGCGTCGCCGGGGACATCGCCGATATGGGCTACTCGGTGCCCGAGGACGTCAAGGCGGCGGTCGACGAGGCGGAGCAGATGGTGTTCAACGTCGGCGAGCGCCGCACCGTCGACACCATGCGCCCCTTGCACGAGTTGCTGGGCGCGGGGCTGGACCGCATCGAGGAGCTGGGGCAGCGCGGGTCCAGCATCACCGGGGTGGCGACGGGGTACCACGAGCTGGACAAGATCCTCCTCGGCTTCCAGCCCTCGTCGCTCAACATCGTGGGTGCCCGTCCCGGCATGGGGAAGACGAGCTTCGCCCTCGGGGTGCTGGCCAACGTGGGCCTCCAGTCGCAGCGTCCCGCCCTCCTCTTCTCCCTGGAGATGGGCCATCTGGAACTGACCCAGCGCCTGCTGGCCTCCGAGGCCGAGGTCAACGGGCAGAGCCTGCAGACGGGCCGGATCCGCACCCAGGACTGGAGCAAGATCGGGATGGCCGTCACGCGGCTGTCGGGGGCGCCGATCTTCATCGACGACAACCCGAACGTGACGGTCATGGATATCCGGGCCCGGGCCCGCCGGCTCAAGAAGTCGGAGGGCGACCTCGGCATCGTCGTCGTGGATTACCTGCAGCTGATGACGGGGCGGGGCCGGGCGGAGAACCGCCAAACGGAAGTGGCCGAGATCAGCCGCGGCCTCAAGATCCTGGCCCGCGAGCTCGAGGTGCCCGTCGTCGCGCTGTCGCAGCTCTCCCGGAACCTCGAGTCACGCCAGGACAAGACGCCGCAGCTGTCCGACCTGCGCGAGTCGGGCTCGCTCGAGCAGGACGCCGATGTCGTGCTCTTCATCTACCGCGAGTCCGAGTACAACGACGAGGTGCCGATCGACCGGGCGGACGACGCGCTGATTGAGGTGGCGAAGCACCGGAACGGCCCGACCGGGAAGGCCAACCTGCTGTTCTTGAAGCAGTACGCCCGCTTCGAGAACCACCGCGGCGTCTAAGTGGACACGGCGGCCGGCAGCACGATGTGCTCGACGGCGTAGGCGAAACCCTCGTCCTCGTTGCTCTTCGTCGTCTCGCGCGCCGCCGCCTTCGCCTCGGGGTCGGCGTTGCCCATGGCGATGCTGAGGCCCGAATGGTCGAACATCAAGATGTCGTTGGGCTGGTCGCCGATGGTGGCGATCTCTTCCGGCTCGAGCTTGTAGCGGCGGGCCAGGTAGCGGGCGACCTCGCCCTTGTTGGCCTGCGGGTGCGTGACATCGAGGTAGTAGGGCTGGGAGGCCGCCGCCGTCACATGGTCGCCGAACTTCTTCACGGCGGCCTTGGTGGCCTGGTCGATGGCGTCGTGGTCGTCGCTGACCCCGACCAGCTTGACGACGCCCTCCGTGAGCCCGTCGAGACCTTTCTTCATGACCTTGGGCGCGAACTTGACCGTCCAGGCCTCCCTGTCCACGTGCGGTCCCTTGGGATCGGGGACGTACCAGTCCGCCCCCCGGTAGAGCCACACGTCGAGATCGAAGGACTTCATGTGGTCGGCGACGGGCTGCACCAGGTGCTCGGGCAACGCGTGCTGTTCCAGGACCGCCATGGCGCGGTCCACCATCAGGCCGCCGTTGAAGGCGGCGATGGGCGTGTCGATGTCGAGCGGTTCCACCAGCATCTCCATGCCGCGGGGCGGCCGGCCGCTGGTCAACGCGAAGAGAACGCCGGCCTGGCGCAAGCTGCGCACCGCGGCGACCGCGTCGTCGGTCAGGATCTTGTCCTGGGTGACGAGCGTCCCGTCCACGTCGGCCAGGAAGAGGCGGATGGGCAGACGGGTGGCCTTTTCGGATGCCGCGTGATTGGAGGCGATAGGCCGATGGTAGGCGTCGCTGCCGGGCCGCGCATCCATGGCGCGGAGCTGGGTATAGCCATGAGATGGCCCACAACAGCATTCCCGACAGCCACCGCGATCTCCTGGAGGGCGACTTCCTCACCCTGGCCACGGTGGGCGAGGACGGCTACCCGCAGGTGTCCGAGGTCTGGTTCGTGGTCGAGGGCGATCAGGTCGCCATGTCGCTGAACACGCGGCGCCAGAAGGTGAAGAACCTGGAGACCGAACCGGCCTGCGCGGTGCTCCTCCTCGACCTGCAGAACCCGTATCGCTACCTGGAGATCCGGGGTACGGCAGTGGTGGCGCCCGACCAGGACCGAGCCTTCGCCGAGCAGGTGGGCGCGAAGTACAACGCCGACCTGCGCGAGCACGACGCCCCCGGCGACCGCCGCGTCGTCGTGCGGATCGTCCCCGTCCACGTGAACGCCGTGGACATGAGCAGCTAGGCACCCCAGGGCGCGGTCCGGGCCGGCGCCGGCGTGCGGCGGCGGGCTCGACCGGCCAGCCCGGCCGTACCGCCGAGCAGGACCAGCGCCGCGGCGACCCAGACCGAGAACACGGCGGCAAAGGCGACGGCGGCCGCCAGTTCGCAGGCCACCACGACGGCGAGGACGACGGGCCCGGCGTCGGTGAAGCGCCGGTGGAACGAGGCGAGGGTGGTCGGGCTCGTGATGCCCCGCCCGAGCAGGACGGCCAGCCCGCGCACCAGCCCGAACAGCACGCCTATGGCCAGCGCGGTGGCGGGACTGGCCGTGAGGACGGCCAGCACGATCATGAGGTAGAGCGCGGCGGTCTTGATATAGGTGACCAGGCCGGCACCGATCTGCCAGCCGAACCCGGCGCCGTAGACCCACGGGCGGAACTGGTCGAGCCAGCGCTCGTTGACCTGCCGGGAGTGGAACGGCAGGTGGAAGCCCCCGAGACGGGTGTCGGAGGCCGCGGCGAGGACGGCCGCGGCGCAGGCGACGACGGCCAGCGCGACAGTCGAGGGGGAGGTGGCACGCACGCCCAGGGCCAGCGCGGCCAGGGCGAGACCCAGCGTCGCTCCACCCACGGTCCCGCCGGCGATGAACCAGGCCGCCGTTGTGCGGTAGCGGTGGCCCCGGGCCTGCTCGGCCAGCGGCGTCACCGTGGCCAGCATGGAGACGCCACACGGTGACCACGTCGAGCGGGCCGCCGCGGCCACGGCGACGGTCACAGCTGCCACGGTCAGGAACGTGTGCATGGGTTCTCCCTTCCTGTCATGCCGGTGACCCGAGGAAGGGTGCGCCGCCGAAGGCGAAGATCCCCCCGTCCTTGGCCACCAGCCAGTAGCCGGCGTCGTTGCCGTACGGCGCGATGCCCACCACCGGTTGGTTGAGCTTGATGGCACCGGTCGACCCGTCGAACACGGCGTCTCCGAAGGCGAAGATCCCCCCGTCGGCGGCGACCAGCCAGTAGCCGCGGCCAGTGGGCGTGGTCGCCATGGCGACGACCGGCGCATTGAGGTGGCGTCCACCCATGGAGCCGAGGAACGGCGCGTCCCCGAAGGCGAAGATCCCCCCGTCGGCCGCGGCCAGCCAGTAGCCCTGGCCGGTCGGCGTGGCCGCCATGCCGACCACGGGCGCGTTGAGGGGCTGGCCCCCCATGGAGCCCAGGAACGGCGCGTCGCCGTAGTCGAAGATGCCGCCGTCCGCCGCGACGAACCAGTAGCCCTGGCCGGACGGCGAGGCGGCGATGCCGACCACCGGCGCGTCGAGCGGGCGCCCACCCATGGAGCCCAGGAACGGTGCCCCGCCGTAGTCGAAGATGCCGCCGTCGGCCGCGGCCAGGAAATAGCCCCCCGTCTTGCAGGTCGCCACGCCCACGATCGGGGCGTCGAGGCTGAGTTGCGAGGCGTCACCGTCGTCGGGGAAGTCCCCGTACCCGAACAGTCGCCCGAAGGCGGTGAGGACGGCGTAGCCACCGCCGTCGGGGCTCGGGGCCAGGCCGACCACTTTGCAGTCCGTGGCGGGCGAGGTGCACAGCGGTGCCGGCGGGGCGGTGGTCCAACAGGGCTCGTTCTGCTCCGCCGTGGCGTTGTCGACGGCGACGGCGGTCGTACAGGTGGGATCGACGGTCCAGGGTGGGACGCAGGCGACGACCCGGCAGACGATCCGGCCCATGCAGGGCACGTCCTGATTGCACTGCCCGTACCGGAACTGGAGGCACCCGGTCAGATAGGAGTCGCAGCCCAGCGGGCCGCAGCCGCACCCGGTGCCGTCGCAGCCCGTCTCGCAGAAGGGGAAGCCGCCGCCGCAGCCGCTGTCGCAGGAGCAGGCGGAATTGCAGTCCATGTAGTACCGGGGGCCGCCGCAGTACGACGAGTTGTCCGCCACCCACCAGCCGCCCATGATCGTGTTCTCCGGGCAGAAGTTGGCACCACTGACGGCGCAGCAGAACTCGGAGAACCCCGAGCAGCAGGTGCTGCCGCAGCCACAGCCTGCGTTGCCGCATTCGCAGATGGCCCCGTAGGCCGATCCGGGTTTGAGGGCCAGGTCGAGGCCGGAGCCGACGGCGACGGCGCTGCCGACGAAGGCCGACCGGTTGATCAGGCTCCGCCGGGACAGCCGTCCCTCGAGGGCGCGGGCGGTGCGGGCGACCAGGGCGGTCGAGATGCTCAAGGTGCCTGTACCGGGACGGGGCGGGCCGGCCGGCGTGCCGCGGTCAGGGCGGCCAGCGACGAGAGGGCCAGCGCGGTGAGCCAGAGCCCCACCGCGCTCACGAAGAGCAATGGGAACCCGGCCCAGGGCTGGCGCGCCAGCTGTGTCACCAACGTGCCGTGGCGCGGGGCCCCGACGGCGACCGCGGCCGCGGCCGCAGCCAGCGCGAGGTCCAGAATCAGGTGGAGCGCGGTGGGCGGCGTGTCGGGGCGGCCGAAGCACCCGCACGTGGCGAGTGGCCTGCCGCGCCGGTGGGCGTACGTCACGACGGCGAAGAAGCCGACGTAGGAGAGAGCGACGAGGGCGGCCGTGGCCGGACGCGGGAACGCGATGGCAACGGCGCCTAGCGCGGCCTCCGCCAGTGCGCCGACCCGGACGATCCCGCGCATGAGCGAGAAGGGCGGCGGTCCCGGCACCAACGTGGCCATGGCGCGCGCCGTGTCGTCGGGCCGCGCCGCTTTGGCCACTCCGGCCATGCACAGCAGGCCGGAAGCAATGAGGTAGAGACCGATCAATTCCACAGGGGCCTTGCCGCGGGGAGGTTGACGACCGCCGGGCTGAGCGTCAACGACGACAGCAGCGTGTTGACGTGCGGGACCAGCGCGCTCCGCAAGGAATGGCTCCCGAGCACGGCGTAGAAGGAGAAGGGACGCCCCGACTCGGTGAAGAACCATTGGGTGCCCGACTGCCCGGGGATCCCGCGCCGCAGGGTCATCGGCGAGAAGTCCGACTCCGCGAGTGCAGCGGGTCGGCCCTGCTGGGCGAACAGCGCGGTGCCCACGCTCTCGGGCCCGTACTCGAACAGCGTGGCGAACACGTCGGAGGGACCCATCACGCTGACCGCACCGCTCCCGAAGTCGCCGATGTCGTCGGGGATGGGGAACGTGGCGAACTGCCCGACCGGGTACGTCACGCCCACGCTGGCCGGGCGCACGAAGATGCGGCCCTCGAAGCCGGCCGGGAGTCGGGCCGTGATGCCGTGGGCGCCGATGGTGGCCACTACTCGGCCGGCACGGCGCGGCCGTGTGGGAAGACGTCGTCGAGCGTGCGCGGGTACAGGCTCGGGTCACCGGGGAGGATCCCGGCCGCGGCGAGTACCTCGTCGGCCGCCGCTTCGCGGGCCGGGCCTCCGGCGGACCCCTCGCCCCGCTCCCGCGTGCCGCCGGCGTGCCCCCGGTCGTGCTCGGCCCGCCGGACCAGCTCGGCCAGCTGCCCCACCTGGCGGGCCACCCCCTGCCCGACCTTTTGCCCGGTGGCGCCGTCGACCAGCACGAAGAACGGTGACCCGGGCACCTGGTAGTCGACCCAGGCATCGGTGGACATCACCACCGGGACCCGTCCGGTGGTCCTGGCCTGCACTTCGGACGGGACCTCGCGATCGGGACCCTTGGTCACGATCACCACGCGGGTGCGATCGGGCAGCTCCAGCCGTCCGGGCTCTTGCAGCGCGTCCCAGAACGCGGCGCAGCCGGTACAGCCCGAGGAGAGGAACCCGAGCAATGTGAAGTCGTCGCTGTTGTCCACCGCGATGGCTCGGGCATCCCCCGTTGGAGTGATGCCGGCGACGGCGGGTGCGTCACCGAGGGCCGGGCTCGAGGCCGGGGCGGTCAGCGTCACGGGTGCAGGGGCGGCCGGTCGCGCCGCGGGATCACCGACGCCCGCCCCGAGCTCGTGCAGTGCCCGCAGGATGTCGGCATGGCTCCGCAGCAGGCCCGCCACCAGGATGCCGAGCACCAGAACCACGAACGTCGAGACAATGACGAGCGCAATCACGCCGCCTCCTTTACGCGTCCGTCCCAGTATTCATCCGGGGCGGGCCCAGGGCGCGGCACTCCCGCCGCAGCGCGGGGGGAATTCCTCGGGCATACTCCGGTCTGTGCCGTCCGACGATCTGTTCCTCCCCGAGCCCGAGCCGCGGGAGGTGCGCTACACCGTGATCTCGGTCGACGACCACGTCGTCGAGCCCGCCCACACGTTCGAGAACCGGCTGCCGGCCGTGCTGGCGGACCGCGCTCCCCGCATCGTCGAGACGCCCGAGGGTCATCAGGTGTGGGAGTTCGAGGGCCAGCGCTATACGCAGGTGGGCATGAACGCAGTGGCCGGCCGCCGCCCGGAGACCTACGGGCTGGAGCCGTTCCGTTTCGACCAGATGCGGCCGGGTTGCTACGACGTCGATGCGCGCGTGCATGACATGGACATCAACGGCGTCTGGGCGTCGGTGAACTTCCCGTCCATGATCACGGGGTTCTGCGGCCGGGTCTTCTTCGACGCGCAGGACCGTGACCTGGGCCTGGCCTGTGTCAAGGCCTGGAACGACTGGCTCTTCGAGGAGTGGTACACGCGCCATCCCGATCGCATCGTCCCGCTCGGCATCACCTACCTCGCCGACCCGGCCCTGGCCGTGGCCGAGATCCGTCGCAACGCCGAACGGGGCTTCACGTCGGTGACGTTGCCCGAGCGGCCGCACGAGATCGGGCTGCCCTCGCTGTGGGACCGGGCGCACTGGGACCCGATCATGGAGGCCGTCGTCGACACCGACACTGTCGTCTCCCTCCACGTCGGCAGCTCGGGCCTGACCCCGGCGCCGCCCGGAGCCGGCATGGACGCCCTGCAGCTGGGCGCCACGCTCTTCGGGCAGCTGTCGCTCATCGCCTGCGCGGAGTGGTTGTGGTCCGGCTACGCGGCGCGCCTCCCGACGCTCAAGATCGCCATGAGCGAGGGCGGGATCGGATGGGTAGCCATGCTGCGCGACCGGCTCGAGAACATCGTCGACCGTTCCCGCTACGGCCTGGGCTGGGACGTCCGCCCCGCGGATGTCCTGCAGCGCAACTTCTGGTTCTGCACCATTGACGACCCGTCCACCATCGACACGCGCTACGCCATTGGTGTCGACCACATCATGGTGGAGGTCGACTACCCGCACGGCGACAGCACGTGGCCCGACACCCAGGACGTCATTGCGCACTGCTGGGGCCACATTCCGGCTGACGAGCTGCGCGCCATGTGCTGCGAGAACGCCGCCGCGCTCTACCGCCACCCCCTCCCTGACGCCGTCCTGCCCCGCTGAGAGGAGCCGACCGATGTTCACGCCCACCGCCGAGAAGCTCGTCCCCGACCTCACGCCACGCGAGGAGCTCGTCGTGCTCGCCCGCGCGCTGTGGCGGGAGGGCTACAACGACCACCTGGCCGGACACATCACCGTCAATCTGGGCGACGGGACGTTGCTGTGCAACCCGTGGCTACTGACGTGGGCCGAATTGCGCCCGTCCCAGGTGTTGCGCATCGACCTCGACGGTCGTGTGGTCGAAGGGGACTGGCCCGTCCCGCTCGGGATCCCGCTGCATCTCGAACTGCACAAGCTGCGCGAGGACGTGGGATGGGCTGTGCACAACCATCCGCTCTTCGGCACCGTGTGGGCGGACCTGGGCGAGCTGCCCCCGATCCTCGACCAGAGCTCTGCGCTCGGTGGCGGCACGCTGGTCTTGGTCGACGAGTACGAGGGTCCCGTCAACGACGCCTCGAGCGCGCAGTCGGCGGTGGAGAAGATGGGGGACGCCTCCATGGCACTGCTGGCGGGACACGGCGTGTTCGTGCTGGGCGGGTCCGCCCGGGCCGCGCACCAACGAGCGGTGGCGCTGGAGCAACGGTGCCAGCACGCCTGGTACGCCAGGGTGGCCGGCGGGGCCAGGGTCAGCCGGGTCCCGCAGGCCTTCATCGACCTGGTGGCGGCGAGCGACGGCGAGGGGTTCATCGGCTTCTGGGAGGCCGCCGTGCGCGCCGAGTTGGCGGCCGACCCTCTTCTGCTCGACTGACTACCGCGACGGGGTCCCGAAGACCTCGTTCAGTTCCATCGGCACCGGGGTGTCGAGCTGGCCGTAGGTGCACGACACGGGATCGCGGTCGGGACGCCAGCGCACGAAGGACGTCGCATGGCGGAAGCGGTCGTGTTGTAAGTGGTCGTAGGAAACCTCGCATACCGACTCGGGCCGCACCGGCTCCCAGGTCATGTCCTTGCCGGCGTTCCAGCGGTTGCCCCCACCGGGTGCCCGGCCGGCCGCCTGGGCGTCGGCCCAGCCCGCCCAAGGGTGGTCCTTCTCTGCGTCCTTCCGGTAGGGCTCGAGCTCGGCGACCAGCTCGCGCCGGCGGGCCACGCTGAACCCGGACGCCACGCCGACGTGGTGCAGCGTCCCGGAGGAATCGAAGAGGCCCAGGAGCAGTGAGCCCACACCGGCGCCGTCCTTGTGGGTGCGGAAGCCCGCCACGACGCAGTCCGCCGTGCGTTGGTGCTTCACCTTGACCATGGCGCGCTTGTCGGGCAGGTAGGTGAGCGCGCCGTCCTTGACCACCACGCCGTCGAGCCCTGCGCCCTCGAAGCGGGAGAACCAGCCCGCCGCCACGTCGGGATCGTCGGTGACCGGCGTGATGTGCACCGGTGGGCGTGCCTTCCTGAGTGCCTGCTCGAGTGCGGCGCGGCGCTCCGCGTACGGCGCCTCCATGAACGAACGGTCACCCTCGGCCAGCAGGTCGAAGGCGACGAACGAGGCGGGCGTCGACTCGGCGAGCAGGCGGATGCGCTTCTCGGCCGGGTGGATGCGCTGGGACAACGCGTCGAACTCCAGGCCATCGGGCCCGGCGATGACGATCTCACCGTCGAGGACGCAACGCGCCGGGAGCTCGCGCCGGAGGGCCTCGACGAGCTCGGGGAAATAGCGCGTCAGCGGCTTCTCGTTGCGACTGCCCAGCTCCACCTCGTCCCCGTCGCGGAAGACGATGCAACGGAAGCCGTCCCACTTCGGCTCGTAGAAGAGGCCCGCGTCCCGGGGGAGCTCACGCGAGAGCTTGGCCAGCATGGGGGCGACCGGTGGCCGGACGGGGAGCGTCACTGCGGCTCAGAACGCATGTGCTCCGGACCAGGCCAAGAGGTCGTCGACCGAGCCCCGGTTGACGATCTGCCCGGGTGGCACCTCCGCATCGACGGCCTTGGCGCAGCCCCGGCCGAGCCAGCCGAGTTGGCCCGGAGCGTGGGCATCGGTGTCGACCGCGAAGGAGCAGCCGAGCGAGACGGCTTGGCGGAGGAGATCCTGCGGCGGATCCTGGCGCTCGGGCCGCGAGTTGATCTCGACCGCGGTGCCGGTACGGGCACAGGCGCCGAAGACTGCCTCGGCGTCGAAGGTGGACTGCGGCCGGCCCCGCCCGGTGATCAGACGCCCGGTGCAGTGGCCCAGGATGTCGGTGTGCGGGCTCTCGATCGCCGCGAGCATCCGCTCGGTCATGGCGGGCGATTCCATGCGCAGCTTGGAGTGCACGCTGGCCACGACGACGTCCAGCTCGGCCAGCAGGTCGAGCTCCTGGTCGAGCGAGCCGTCTTCCAGGATGTCCACCTCAATGCCGGTGAGGATGCGGAAGGGCGCCAGTTCATCGTTCAGCTCGGCCAGCACGTCGAGCTGGGCGCGCAACCGCTCGGCGTTCAGCCCGTGGGCCACCGTCAGACGGGCACTGTGGTCGGTGAGCACCAAATACTCGTGCCCGAGCTCTCGGGCCGCGTCGGCCATCTCGCGGATGGGACTCCCGCCGTCGGACCAGTCGGAGTGTGAATGGCAGTCCCCGCGTAGCGAGCCCAGGAGCTCCTGGGCCGGCCCGTCGAGCTCAATCTCGTCGGGCGTCTCCTCCAGTTGGGTCAGGCGCTCCGGCACCTTCCCCTCGAGCGCTTCGGTGATGACCTGGGCCGTGGACTTCCCGACGCCCTCAATGGTCTGCAGCCGCCCGCCCCCGGCCAGCGCGACGAGTGTGGCGGGGTCGACGTCGGCCACGGCACGTGCCGCATTGCGAAAGGCGCGTACCTTGTACGTGTCGGCGCCACCGCGCTCGAGGAGGAAGGCGATGCGGTTGAGGGCGTCGAGCGGCTCCATCGCTCAGTCCTTCTTGGCCCGGCTCGGGGCCACCCGGGGTGGCTCGTCGGGCATTTTGGGGTATTGCGGTGGCCACGGCGCGTCCTGCAGCCCGGCCTCCTTGTCGCGCTCGGCCAGTGCCAGCAAGGGCTCGATCGACTGAGGCGCCGCAGCGATGTCGGCCCACGGATCACCCCGCCGGCGCACCAGATCGGGCACTGTGCGAATGGTGAGGTCGTTGGCGACCACGGTTTCGACCTCGTCCCAGGTGAGGGGTGTCGAGACCTGGCCCCCGGCGCGGGGCCGGGCGAACCAGGCGCCGAAGACGGTCTTGTGGGGCGCGTTCTGGTTGAAGTCCACGAAGACGCGGCTACCGCGCTCCTCCTTCCACCAGTTGGCCGTGATCAGATCGGGGAAGCGCCGCTCCAATTCCCGGGCCAGTGCGACCGCGGCGGCGCGTACCTGCACCGAGTCCCAGCGCGGCTCGAGCCGGAGGTACACGTGCAAGCCGTTGTTCCCCGTCGTCTTCGGATAGCCGCGCAGACCGAGCTCCTCGAGCACGTCGCGGCAGAGCAGGGCGACGGCGCGCACCTCTTCGAACCCGATCCCGGTCGTCGGGTCGAGGTCGATGCGCAGTTCGTCGGCGTGTGCGGGGTCGGCGGCGACGTACGGCCAGAGGTGCAGGCCGAGGCAGCCGATGTTCACCGCCCACACGACGTGGGCGATGTCGGCCACGACAAGGGCGTTTGACGTGGTCCCATTCGGCGTCGACACGGTGGTCGACTGCAGCCAGTCCGGCGCGCCGGCCGGGATGCGCTTTTGGTAGAAGGACTTGCCGGTCGCGCCGTCAGGGAAGCGCTGCAGCATGGCCGGCCGCCCGCCGGCCGTGTTCAGCAGGTGGTCCGCCACCTCGAGGTAGTAGGAGACGAGGTCGAACTTGGTGGCACCCAGGCCGGGGAAGTAGATCTTGTCGGGTCGCGAGACGCGCACCTCGCGTCCGCCGGCCTCCACCATCCGCTCATCGTCCCCTGGCACCGCGGTCGACTCTACCGAGGGCCGCCGGGCAACGGCTCGGAATCCCCCGCCGAGGCCTCTCCAGGCACGCCTGGCGCGGGTGAACGACTACGCGAGCTGGAGCTGGAGCCCCGGTGCAGGAAGCCGGATGCCTCGCCGCGCCAGCTCTCGCTCCAGTCGGGCCCGTTCGCGCGCCGGGTTGTCGAACCACGCCGGCGTGGCGCGGACGTTGAGGGACACGCACAGCCGGATCAACGCCCCGTCGTAGGAGACTTCCCGGGCCAGCGCCTCGGCAACCGCGGCCGCCGCACCCGTCGCGAGCAGCCTGGCCCGGGAGTCCACGAGGTCGGCCAGCAGCAGGTCGTGGGACGTGCGCCCGTCCTCGCCTTCGCCAAGGGCCTGCGTCAGGAGGTCTCTGTACATGACCACACCACAGATGCTGCTCCCCCTCTGCGGGAACCGATAGAGCCAAGTGTCCGGGCCTTTTGGCCCGTTTGCCCGAATCCCCCCTGGTTGCCAGCTCAGGAGGGCGTCGAGCGCTCGTCCGAGACCGTCCGTCCAGAGCTGGCACCGCAACCGGCCATGGCCTGAAGAGCCCCGACCCGACGCCTGCGGCCTGAGATTTCCGCCACGTGAACTCTGGCCCGTCCGCTTGTGCCGGGCGCGACCCCGGACCACTATCGGGAGGGTCAGGTTCGTCGGTTCCTCCCGTGCCATCGGGCTGACGGCCGGACAGCGGTACCGAGAGTTCCGTAGACGGCCCGCCCGACTCCCCCCGGGCGGGCCGTTGCGCGTCCGGGATCAGATGAAGTCGGACAGCCCTTCCCATCCGGCCGGAGGCGGGGCCAGGTGCCAGAACTGCTCCGGGACGCGGCCCTCCATGCGGACGCTGAGCGCGTGGTCCTGTTCGAGCGGGGCGATCTGCGACGTGTAGCACCAGATGGCGCGTCGCTTGCGCTCTTCGTCGGGCACGTGCGGGATGATGGCGGGCGTCGGCCACGGGTGGGCGCGTAGCAACTTCGCCACCCGCCAGGCGAGCAGCCCGGGCAGGTGCTTGTAGCCGTGGTCCTCGTAGCAGAACCATTCGCGTTCGGGTTGTTCCTGCCGCACCAGGAGGCAGGCATCGTGCACCATCACATGATCCGGGTTGCCCAGCCCCATCGGAAAGAACACGGAGGTGGGACTGCGCTCGGCGATGGCGGCACCGAGCACCGGCGCGACCTGGGCCGGCGTCGGACGATCTGGTGGGTCCAGGTACTGGTGGTCGGAGAACTCGAGCCACTCGTAGGCCGACTCGAGGACCGCCATGGCCGCCGCGTCCTCCTCGCGCCGCACCGCCACCACGTCGTCGCCCGCCAAGAAGCCGCCCAGGGCGTCCCACTCCGAGGGCACTTCGGGATAGACGGGTGGTCGACCTCCCAGCACGGTGACGACCGTCGTGTCGGCGTAGCTGGCGATGAGGTGGCCCGCGCCCATGGCAGCGTCGTCGAAGTGCGGCGAGACGACGAGAATGCGACTGAGCACGGTGGGATCGACCTCGCCCCACGTCGGCTCGGCGAATGCTGTGCTCATGTCCGGATCATACGGGTACGTCGTCGATCTCACCGGCGACATGGTGTCGGAAGACCGGCAGAAGCGCGCCGATGACGACGGCGCCGACGATGCAGGCGAGGCCGCCCGACACCACGGAGAACTCGATGCTGGTCAGCGTGGCCACGGCGCCCGACTCCATGTCACCGAGGCGTGGACCGCCCTGGACGACGGCCATCTGAATGGAGGACATGCGGCTGCGGAACCGCTCGGGGATGGAGCTCTGCAACATGGTGTTGCGCAGGACGGCAGAGATGACGTCGGCCCACCCGGCCACGGCCAGCAGGACGAGGGCGACCCAGAGGGTGTCGGAGAACCCGAACAGCGCGATAGCCGCGCCCCAGACGGAGACCGCCACAATCACCGCCCAGCCCTGGCGGCGGAGATTGGCGACCCAGCCCGTGGTCACCGCCCCGATCAACGCGCCCACGCCCGGCGCGGCGTAGAGGAAGCCGAGGGTGATGGTGCCACCACCGAACACGGCACCCGCCATGGCTGGGAAGAGCGCCCGGGGCATGCCGAACACCATGGCGTTGATGTCGATCAGGTACACGCCCTGGAGTGCCTGGCGCGAGCGCAGGTAGCGCAGTCCCTCCCTCGTGGACTGCCAGGGGGAGAGACCGCCGGCACCATGGGCCGGAGGTATGGGCCGCAGCATGGCCGAGGTGACGGCGGCCACCACGAACGAGGCGGCATCGAGCCCGTAGACGAGCGGCAGCCCGATGCCGAGGAGGAGGCCGGACAGCGCCGGCCCCACGATGACGCCCAGCTGGAAGACGACCTGTGTCATGGCCGCGGCGGCTGGAATCTGCCTCCGCTCGACCATGCCCGGGACCGCCGCCATGCGGGCGGTGTTCGAGAAGCCCGTCAGGCCGGCCGCCAGTGCGCTGACGACGTAGAGCACGGCCAAAGACGGGTGGGCGACGGCGGCGTTGACGGCCATGGCGCCGCTGGTCAGCACCATGGCCGCCGCCGTCCACGCCATGATGCGGCGTTTGTCGACCGAATCGCCGATGGGTCCCGCTGAGAGGGCGCCGGCGAGGAAGGGGAAGAGCTGGGCCAGGCTGATCGCCCCCACCTGCAGCGTGGAGTGCGTCATGGAGTACACCTGGTAAGGGATGGCGACGACCGTCAGCTGCGTCCCTATGACGGAGATGAGCTGACCGATGAAGAGGAGGCGGAAGTCGCGGCTCTCCCGCAGCGGGGTGGTGTCCACCAGGATCCGGCCCGGCATGGCCGTCAGCTTAGGGTCGGCGCCGGCGTGATCAGGAGAGCTGTTGGCCGAGGTCGCGGACGGAGATGTCCCAGGCCGCGGGCCAGTCGTTGGTGCGCAGAAGCGCGTCGCTGCCACCGTCGCAGAAGAGCACCGACCCGCAGAAGAAGGCTCCGTCGGGGCCAATGAGCAGGTCCACCAGGGCGGCGATCTCCTCGGGTCGGCCCGGGCGCCCGACCGGGATGGGCAACATGTCGAGGAGGGGACCGGCCTCGGTGTCCGCCCGCAGGCCCGCCACCATCGGTGTGTCGATCATGCCGGGGGCGATGGCGTTGAGGCGGATCCCCGACCCGGCCCAGTCGGGCCCCGTGGCGTTCCGGCGAACCCAGTGGGCCACGGCCAGCTTGGTGGCCGGGTAGGCGACCAAGGAGCCGCGGGCGTCGGCGATCTGCGCACTCAGCTCTTCGTCGTGGCGCAGGCAGGCCTCGACCAGGTCGGCGGGGACGGCGGGCTGCACCGTGGTCGAGTTCGAGCTGATGGCCACGGCGGCACCGCCTGGGGCCATCAGCGGTCGGAGACCCTCGAGCAGGTCCACCGTGCCGAAGTAGTTCACGGCGGCCAACAGCGAGCCGGCCCGGCCCGGGAGACCGGCCAGCCCAGCACAGGTCACGAGGCCGGCCAGCACGCCCCCGCTACGGTCCGTCGCCTCTTCGACTGCGCCCCGGCGCCCCTCGGGGGTGGAGAGGTCGGCCACGATGTCGGTCTCGTCCTTGTCGATGCCGATAACGCTCCACCCGGCCGCGCCGAGTCGCGCCGCAGTGGCGGCGCCGATGCCCGACGCAGCGCCGGTGATGACGACCGTGCGGTCAGGCAGCGGGGCGCGCCTTGAGGACGGCGAGCGCCTTGTCGGCATGCGCGCCCATGGAGACCTCGGAATGGATGACGTCGAGGAGGGTGCGGTCGGTGTCGATCACGAAGGTCATCCGCTTGACCTTGAGGAAGCTGACGCTGCGCTTCGCACCGAGTTGGGCGGCCACGACACGATCGGGGTCGGAGAGAAGTGGGAAACCGAGGGACTCCTTCTCGTCGAATTGCTTCTGCTTGTCGACAGCGTCGGCACTGATGCCCACCGGCTGGGCGCCGACGGCGGCGAACTCGCCGGCCATGTCGCGGAAGTGACAGCTCTCCTTGGTGCAGCCGTAGGTCATGGCGGCTGGATAGAAGAACAGCACCACCGGCCCCTTGGCGAGGAAGTCACTCAACGTCCGGGGAGCTCCGGTCTGGTCGGGGAGTGTGAAATCGGGCACAACGTCGCCTTTTTGCATTCGCTCAATGTAGGGCGAAAGCGTCGAGTCCTGCCGGGTTACCCCTCGAAGCGAAAGCCGACGCCCCGAACCGTGACCAGGTGGCGGGGGTTGGCCGGGTCGGGCTCCACTTTCCGCCGCAGGCGCTTGATGTGGGTGTCGAGGGTGCGGGTGTCGGTCAGCTCCTGGTCCCACCAGAGCCGGTCGATGCACCAGTCGCGGGTGACGACCTGGCCGCTGTGCGACATCAAGAGGGCGAGGAGGTCGAATTCCTTCCGTGAGAGCTCGACCGGAGCCTCGCCGACCGTCACCTCGCGGCGGCCGGCGTCGAGGCGTACCGGGCCCACGGCCAGGACCTCCTCGTGGTGCTCGGCCACGGCCACCCCGCGCCGCAGCACGGCCCGCATGCGGGCGACGAGCTCGCGCAGCCGGAATGGCTTGGCCACGTAGTCGCTGGCGCCGAGCTCGAGCCCGAGCACTATGTCGACCTCGGAGTCGCGTGCCGTCACCATGATGATCGGCACCGGCTTGAGGCTGCGCATCTGCTGACAGATCTCGATCCCGGACTGGTCGGGGAGCATCACGTCGAGCAGCACGAGATCCGGGTGCACGCGGTGGAAGAGGCGCAAGGCTTCATGGCCGTCCCCGGCAGCCTCCACCGCGAATCCCTCACGGGTCAGTCCCGAGGCCAGCGCCTGGCGGTAGGACTCCTCGTCGTCGACCACGAGGACCAGCGGCCGGTTGTCTCGCGCCGGTGTGGGGAGGGGAGGACGGCCGCTCACCGCCGGTGCGTTTGCGATTGTCATGCTGCGTTCAGCCTCAGGCAGCGTCGTGGGGGACCCGGGGCGGCCTGAACGGGAGAGGGCCAGGCGACGACGGTGGACGGGGGGTGGTTCGCACCGGCGTCGCCTGAAGGCGCGGGGAGGCGAATTCCCGCGCCATGGTGACCAATGATCCGAGGAGCCCGTTGCGGTGTGAGCGCACCGGTCGGATCATGATGACCTCGGCCAGGGCTTCCTGGCCGCGATGACGCCCGGCGCCGGGAATGGAACGAAGGGCCCGGTCATCCATGTGTCGATCCACGGTCGCCATCGCAGATCACGCTACGGAGCCGAGGTAAACGTGCCGTGAAACCGTTGCAACCAACAAGTGTGCTGCAGATGAACTCTTGAGAGTTCCGGCCCTGCTCAGAGGATTACGCTCCCTGACACACGAGTGGGAGGTACCGAATGACCGAGGCCATGGGCCACGGCGTGAATCAGCGCAAGGCCATACAAATGACACCCGACGAGGTGGACGCGTTCCTCGCCGAGAGGCGGAACATGACGATGTGCTCCCTCTCCCCCGACGGCTCCATTCACGCGGTGGCCATGTGGTACGGGTTCCTCGAAGGCTGCGTCACGGTGGAGACGAAGGCCAAGTCGCAGAAGGTCCTGAACCTCCGCCGTGATCCTCACCTCACGGTCCTTTTCGAGGACGGTGACTACTACGACGAGCTCCGAGGGGTGGAGCTCGTGGGCACGGCAGAGATCGTCGACGACCCCGAGAGGCTGTGGCAGCTCGGCATCAGCGTCTATGAGCGTTACAACGGGCCCTACACGGACGAGCTGAAGCCGATTCTCGAGATCATGCTGCACAAGCGGGTCGCAGTGAAGCTCAACGTCGAGCGGACCGTCAGCTGGGACCACCGCAAGTTGGGACTGCCGTCGACGCGACCGACGACGTGAAATTCAGCATCCGGCAGGCGGTCGCCGTGCCGCCGGCCGGGGCGATGGCGGCGTACTGCTCCCCATCGTTCTATGAAGGGCGTCCCGCGCGCGACGACATCGCAGTGCGCGAGGTCGTCCGCCACCAGGCGACCGGCGACCGTGTCCTGCTCGAGGTGCGCTTCGCCTTCACCGGCTCGGTGTCACCCGCGGTGCGGGCGGTGGTGGATCCCGGGAAAATGTCATGGATCACCCGGACCGAGATCCTGCTCGCCGAGGGTCGCTCCAGCTGGGTCGTCTTGCCGGACCACTATCCCGATCGGCTGAGCGCCAGCGGGGTCTACCGCTTCACGGAGGGCGACGCCGGACCCGGCACGTGCGTCGTCGAGGTAGAGGGTGACCTGAAGGTCCGCGTGCCTCTTGTGGGCCGCTCCGTCGAGAAAGTCATCGTCGACGACCTGCGTGCCTACATCGTCGACGAGGTGGCCGGTATCGCCGACTGGAGAGGGTGATCCTTCAGCGGGCCGGCTGGTCGCACACCTTCAGCATCTGCGTCATGCCGTCCTCGATTCCACCGGCCAGGATGTCGATGTCCGGAGTCGAGTCGTAGTCACCGGTGATCCCGAAGTTGACCTCGCCGTCGTAGGAGAAGATGGCGATGCCGAGGCGCATCTGACCGCCGAGCGGGACGTACGGAAAGGCTCGGATCATCCGCCGGCCTGCCGCGTAGAGGGGGAACTGCGGGCCGGGCACGTTCGTGGTGATCGTGTTCACATTGCGCTGGCCGGCTCTGGTGGCGAGGCGCATGCCGAGGGCGAGGAGCATGGGCGGCGCGAAGCCCGACATGGAGGTCAACGCCTCGCCGGCGACGGCCTGGCTCGAGTCCTTGAGATCCTTCATCTGCTCTGTGATGACGTGCAGTCGCAGGGCGGGGTCGTCGATGTCGACCGGGAGCTCGGCGAACATGGCGGAGACCTTGTTCTCGTAGGTGCCATCTCCCACGGCTTTGCCCGACGAGTCGCGCGGCCGGACCGAGACGGGCACGAGGGTACGCACGATGCGCTCCACGTCCTCATCGCGTGAAAGCAGGAGCTCGCGAAATCCGTTGGTGATACTGGCCAGCACCACGTCGTTGAAGGTCCCACCGAGCGCTCGGCGCACCCGCTTGATGTCGTCGACCGATGTCGTGGCCCAGGCGTAGCGCCGGTGGGGGCCGAGTGGGCCGTTGAGGCTGGAGAGCGGCGTGGGGCGGACCAGCCCGCCCAGGGAGAACAGCCCACCAGCCACCTCGAGCATGTAGCCCGCCATCCGGCGCAGTGCCCGCGTCTGCGCGCGCGCCGCTCGTATCTGTTCGTAGGGCGACTGCACGACGTTCTCCAGCGCGTCCAGCATGAGCTGGAGCCCGGAGGGCTCGGGCTGCGGCCTCCACTGCGACGGCTCCGGGCGCACCACATCAGGGCTCAGGTCCATGATCACGGCGAGGAGGTCCGTGCCGGAGATCCCGTCGACCAACGCGTGGTGCGTCTTGGCGAGCATCGCCCACCGGCCGTCCTCGAGGCCCTCGACCATCCAGATCTCCCACAGCGGCTTGGAGCGGTCGAGCTGCTGTGCCATCACCCGGCCCACCAGCTTGCGGAGCTCGCTTTCACCACCAGGGGAGGGCAGCGCGGTGTGGCGCAGGTGGTACTCGAGGTTGAAGTGCGGGTCGTCGACCCAGACCGGGCGCCCCAACTCGAAGGGCACGAAACGGACCTTCTGGCGGTACCGCGGGACCAGGTCGAGCTTGGCGTCCACCATGGCGACGATGTCGCCCCAGGGCGGCGGCGGCCCCTCGAAGATGGCGACCGACGCAATGTGCATGTGGGACACATGGTCCTCAATGTGGAGGAACGATGCGTCCAGCGGGCTCAGACGATCAGGACCCATCGACCCCTCCCTTCAGGTCTCCCCTCGTCCGCAGCCTACCCGCGGGCGTTTCGCCTTTGCGGGGTCAGCCGACGGACGCGGCGGTGAACGGGCCGCCCAGCGAGGCGAGGACGGGCGTGGCGAGAATGCGCTGGCAGGTCTCCTCGTACGCGGCCGCAATCACCCGTGGGCTGCGGTCCTCGGCCATTGCTCGCAACCCCATGGCGCGGCGGGACGCGGGGCCTGGTTCCAGGCTGATCACCACCGCCCCGGCGCCTTGGAGACGGGCGATCTCGCGCTCCATCCGGCGGTGCACGGCCCGCCGGATCCAGCCGTCGGCCCCATTGGCCGTGCCCTGGGCCGCTGACATGGAGGAGATGACCACAACGACGTCGAGCCCCTCGGACCGCAGGACGTCCGCGTTCGTCGCCGAATGGACACCGCCGTCGACGTACTCGATGCCCCCGATGTCGACCGGTCGGAAGTAACCGGGGATGGCGCACGAGGCCAGCACGGCCGCGGCGAGCCGAGCCGGTGGCGCGTCATCCCGGCCAAAGACGACCCGGGCCCCGTCCGATCGTCGGACGGCGCAGATCCGCAGCCCGCTCGGCCAGCGACTGCCCATGTGCTCGTCGAGGCCCCGGGCCCGCTCGGAGATGTCGATCCGGCCCCGGGGCAGCAGCGTCATGGCTGCCACGTCGGGTCGGAAGGCCAAGGGACGACGGGCGACGCGCGTGATCAGCGCGGGGGAGGGAAGGTTCCACGGACGCAGCAAGGAGCTGACCGAAGGGGTCGGGAGCGGCTCGACGTCGTCGGGGAGGATGCGACGGAGGATGGCGCCACCTCGCCGTGACATGGGCACCCCGTACAGCGATGCCGCCAGGTCCGTGGCGGGCACCCCGACCCGGAGCGCCGCCCCTGTGACCGAGCCGGCGGAGGTGCCGACGATGATGGTGGACTGACGCGGGTCCCAGCCGGTCTCGCGCTGCAGGGCCGAGAGGACCCCGGCCTGGTAGGCCTGCCCGACGACGCCGCCGGCGCCGAGCACGAGGCCGATCGAAGGAGTCTTCCGGCTCCCGAATCCCCCACGGATCACCTTCATCAACCACCTTCTTACCCGCCGGTGCAATCGTCTGCACAGACTTGACCAGGGAGTTGCGGGTCAGCTTGGGCGGGGGTCAACCTGCAGGCCCCATTGCAACGGACAGGAAAAGGCCGGTGGTCAGGACTCCAAGAAGCGGAGGACGGCGAGCACGCGGCGATGATCCTTCTCGGAAACCGGCAGGTCGAGCTTGCCGAAGATGTTGGCGACGTGCTTCTCGACAGCGCCCTCGCTGACCACGAGCGCGTTGGCGATGGCGGCATTGGACCGACCCTCGGCCATGAGGGACAGGACCTCCCGCTCGCGCGCCGTCAGGACGGAGAGGGAGTCGGTACGCCGCGTCGCGCCCAGGAGTTGTGTGACGACCTCAGGGTCCAAGGCGGTACCTCCGACGGCAACCCGCTCCAATGCCTCGACGAAGTCGCTGACGTCGGCCACCCGGTCCTTCAAGAGGTAACCGATCCCGGCGGCGTCGTCAGCCAACAGGTCGGCCGCGTAGCGCGTCTCGATGTACTGGGAGAAGAGGAGGATGCCCAGTCCCTCGTGGCGGGCGCGCAGCTCAAGGGCCAGCCGGAGACCCTCGTCGGTGAAGGTCGGTGGCATGCGGATGTCGATCACCGCGACGTCGGGTGGATTCTGGGCGACCGAACTGCGCAGCGCGGCCGGGTCCCCGACTGCGCCGGTGATGGTGAAGCCTCGGTCGACCAGGAGCTGCACCAGGCCGTCGCGCAGGATGGCCGAGTCCTCGGCGATGGCGATGCGGAGCGAGCTGTTCGTCATGAGGCAAGGGGCAGGTCGACGGTCACGACCGTGGGGCCGCCGGGCGGGCTGACCAGGTTCAGGCGCCCGTCGACGGCGTGCACCCGGTCGGTCAGCCCGGCCAGCCCGCTCGACGAGGACCCGACGGTAGACAGCTGCGCCCCGCCGGTGCCGTCGTCGCGCACCACGAGCCGCAGCCAGGTCCCTTGTTGCGCGCAGGAGACCGATGCCCGCGAGGCTTGCGCGTGCTGCGCCACATTGGCCAGGAGCTCGGCGACGCAGAAGTAGGCAATGGCCTCAATGGCCGGCGTCGGCCGCGTCGAGAGGTCGACCGAGAGCTCGGTGGGCACGGCGCTCCGCGCCGCCAGAGTGGCCAGGGCGCCCTCCAGGCCGATGTCGAGCGCGGGCGGATGGATGCCGCGGGCAATATCGCGTAGCTCGGCGATGGCCTCCTTGGCGCCCCGGTGCGCGGCGTCGACGAGCTCGCGTACCCGATCGAGGTCGACATGCTCGGCGTCGTCTTCGAGCTTCTCCTTGGCCATGCCCAACCTCATGGCGAGTGCCACCAGCTGGGCCTGCGTGCCGTCGTGGAGGTCGCGCTCGATCCGACGAAGCGTCGCGGCGGACGCGTCGATCGTCTGTGTCCTGGCCTGTTCGAGGGAGCGCACGCGCGTCGACATCGGATCCGGCCCGAGCAGGCTGCGGACCAGCAGGCGATCGACGTTGACGAAGCCGCGCATGACCCACGGTGCCGCAAAGAAGAAGATGGCGCCGAGGACGAGGCCCACGAGGTCGCGGAAGAAGCCGGTGTCGCCGTTGAAGTAGCCCGAGGGGAAGAAGGCCGACACGAGCCCCCACACCGGGGACCCGCCTCCGTTGTGGCCGAAGATGGGGGCTGTGAGAAGTGCGAAGGCATCCCACCACAGACTGAACGCGACGAACGCACCCAAAACAGACCAGGGCACCTTGAGGGTGAGATAGGCCACCGCGCGCCAGGCCACGCGATCGCGCAGGCAGGACTGCAGCCAGCCGAGGAACCCCGGACGTGCGACGAAGGCCTGTGGGTCGTCCACCGTCTCTCCGAGCATGCTGCGCACCAGGCCCCGCTGCAGGCTGCCGATACCGCGGGCGCTCCGGAGGGACAGCGCCAAGACGGCAAGGCCGAAGAACGTGATGGCCAGGATGAGACCGGCGCCCATGGTGAACGTGACAAACACCAATCCCACCGCGGCCAGCGCGGAGCCAAGCAGGAAGAAACCGAGCTCAGCCCATACCCGCTTCGTGAAGGGCTCGTGCACGACCGTCCGGGCAATGGCCTTCATCCGGAGGGCTTGTTCTTCGGTCATCGCGAGCGACACCTCTCGCCCACGGATCCGCACCCGGACGCTGCTGTCGTCGCTCGATTCCGGCGTCATGCGTCCCGCCGATGGAGCACGAGCGCACCCAGCCCCAGCGCAGCGACGCAGTACGCAAGCATGAACACGACTCCGATTGTGACCGACAGAGCATCATTGTGCTGATCGACGACCGCCGCGACCGAATTGGCGAAAATGAGCTCGGGGGCGAAACGGGCGATGGAGTGTGAAACGGAGTTGAGGAGGATCGGCGCCAGCAGCGTCGCGCCCGCGTAGACGGCGATGGCACCGGCGGTGTGACGGATCACGGCGCCGATCCCCAGCCCGAGGAGCGCGAAGAGGGCGAGGAACGCTCCCGACAGCGCCACCGCGCGCAGCACACCCGGCTGCCCGAGCGACGCGGTGGGTGCGCCGCCCGAGAGCACGGCCTGACCCTCGAAGAAGGAGATGAAGCTGAGCGCTTCGCCGAGGACCAGCGTCGAGACACCCACGACAGCAACCTTGGCTGTCAGCAACACGCCGCGGCGCGGCATGGCGGTCAGCGATGCCCGGATTGTCCCGGTGCCGTACTCCCCGGTGATGACCAGGACACCGAGGACGCCGATCGCGAGCGACCCGATGGCGAGACCGGCCAGGGACTGGTTGGTGGGATCGAACCCCTGGTACCACTGACGATTGTGGTGGAGGGCCCCATGGGTCGCCAGGAAGGTCACGAGGAACGTCCCGACCGCGGTGATGAGCATCGTCCACCTGGTGGATCGCAAGGAGACGAGTTTGATCCACTCGGCCCGCATGGTCTGACGCAGCCCGGCGCGCCAACGGCGGGACTCGGCAACGGGCGCGCCGCTGGTGACGGCAGCGGACGTGATCGGGAGGGTCGTCATCGGGGATCCTTTCAGCGGGTCGGCAACGCGTCGTGCGCTGCCACCTGGTCACGGGTGTGCGATCGGTACTCGACGGACGCACTGGTGAGCTCCATGAAGACGTCTTCGAGTGACGCGCGCAGCGGCGTGAGCTCGTGGACGGTGAGCTCTTGATCGGCGGCCAGCTCTCCGATATCGGCAGAGGACAGGCCGGAGGTGACAATGGACCCGTCGTCATGCACGGAGGGCCGGGCTCCGGCTCGTGAGAGCGCCGCCACGAACCGCTGCGGAGTCGGCGTCACGATGCGGACCGCGTCGCTCTGGTGGCTTCCGACGAAGTCGTCGACGCTCGTCTCGGCGATCAACGTGCCGCGACCGATGACCACGAGCCGTTCCGCCGTCAATGCCATCTCGTTGATCAAGTGGCTCGAGACCAGCACCGTTCTGCCTTCGGAGGCCAAGTCCCGCAGCAGGTGGCGGACCCAACGGATCCCTTCGGGGTCGAGGCCGTTGACGGGCTCGTCGAAGAGCAGCACGCCGGGGTCTCCGAGGAGGGCGCTGGCGATACCGAGTCGCTGGCCCATGCCCAGGGAGAACTTGCCGGCTCGTCGGTCAGCTACGGCGGTGAGCCCGACGATGTCGAGCACGGTGTCGACCCGCGTCAGGGGGATGTCATTTGTCTCGGCCAGCCAGCGCAAATGGTTCCGAGCGCTTCGGCCCGGGTGGAAGGCCTTGGCGTCGAGCAGTGCACCCACCTCGCGCAACGGCCAGGACAACTCGGCATAGGCGCAGCCGTTGACGAGCGCCGATCCGGCGTCGGGCCTGTCGAGCCCCAGGACCATGCGCATGGTGGTGGATTTCCCGGACCCGTTCGGGCCGAGGAACCCGGTGACGACGCCGGGGGAGACGGTGAAGCTCAGGTCGTCGACGGCCAGCGACTTGCCGTAGCGCTTCGTCAGCCCGCGGGTGACGATCATGGGTCTCCTTTCGCAAGGGGCCGGAGGTTCCGCGCCGCCTGCCCTCCCAGCATGAGAGGTGGCCGCCATGATGAGAATGCCGCTACCGGGCGTCCGGACCTGGGGCTAGCACCAGTCGTTGCGCCACCGCGTGCTGGGCCTTTGTTGCACCACGAGGAGACAAATCAACCCTGCCACAAGCAATTCGGCTGAGCGAGACCTACCATCCCCGCCATGCAGGGAACTTCGACCCTGGACAGGTCGGATGCCGAGTTGGTCGCGGCGGTGCGGTCCGGCGACGCGGGCGCGTTCGCCGACCTCTATGCCGAGCACGTCGACTCAGTGCGGCGCGTCGCGGCCCACGTGGTGCGTGATGCCGATGGCACGGCCGACGCCGTGCAGGACAGCTTTGCCCGCGCGCTGCAGCATCTCGACGATCTGCGTGAGCCGGGCCGGTTCCGACCCTGGCTGCTCTCTATCGCTCGGCATGCGGCGACCGACCAGTTGCGGGCGCGGCGGCGGTTGACGTCCCTCGACGAGTCGCACCATGAGCTGTTCGCTTCGGCCGGGCTCGAGCCCGAGTCGTTGGCCGAGGGACGCGAGCTGGCCGATCGCCTGCAGGGCTGTGTGGAGAGCCTCTCGAGTCGCGACGCTGCCGCGGTGACGATGGTGACACACCTCGACTTCACCCCGTCACAGGTGGCCGATGCACTCGGCGTGACCCCGGGAGCCGCCAAGGTCATAGTGCATAGGGCCCGGCGGCGACTGCGCAACGCGTTGGCCTTGGAGCTGATGGTGCAGCAGCCTTCGCTGGCCTGTGAGGAGTTCCAGAACCTGCGCGAGGACGACCCTCTCGGCGCGTCGACACACATTGCGGATTGCGAGGTCTGCCTCGTACGGGCCGGCGCGGAGGTTGCCCGCGACGGCCTCGGCAGCGCACCCGCCGCGCCATCGGCTTGAGCGAGGGCTGGCCCGCCGGCAGAAGGCCTCAGCCTGCGGCAGGCGAGCCCGGCCGGGCCGGGTAGGAGGGCGGCCGGTCGGGAGAGGTCGTGTAGCTGGTGACCGAGCCCGCCACCGTGAACATCGGGACCGGCCCCGCCGGCACGGTCCCGGACTTGTAGCGGGCGCCCCCGTTGACGTAGCGCATCAACCCGGTGCCGTATGTGCCCTCCTCGTCGGGCCCCTTGGCCGTGGCGTCGTACCACAAGAAGGTGTAGTCCGCGGGCGACGAGTAGCTCGGGAGCGGTGCCGCCCCTTGGTACCCGTACGCATCGAGCGGTGTGGTGGGGCCGCCGCCGGCCGGCGGGGAACGGAACAATCCGGTGGCGAAGGTGTAGGGCGTGAGGTCGGGACCGGCCAGCTGCACACCGTCGAAGAATTGCTGGACCGGCGGGATGAGCGCCGGGGCGGCCAAGGAGGCCGGCGAGGTGTGGGCGCCGTACCACCAGCGGTAGAGGCGGTCCGCGTCACCGGCGCCGATGGGCACCGGAACGCCGAGGCTGCTCACCCCGAAGGCATGAGCCCATTCGCTCTGGTCGTAGTAGCGCCCGAGGGCGGCGGTGTCGGTCAGCACAATGCCGGTGATGATCCATTCGGGGAAGTACCCGATGCTGGCGCAGGCCTTGGTCAGGTAGATCGGCATGATGGGGTCGCCGGCGAATATGACACTGGTGGCGCCGGACGCCTTGAGCTTCTCGGCGATGGTGGCAGCCTGAGTGGGCAGGGTCGTGAGATCGAGCGTGTAGGACAGGGAGGTCTCTGACGCCATGTCGGCGTGCCCGGCTTGCAGCTTCTTGGTCAGCGATGCCGTGAGCTCGGCGGTGCCGGGAGCGGGTGGTTCGGAGGTCTCGCTCACCACAATGAAAGAACGCTTGCGTGTATGGAACGAGGGTTCCCCGGCCCATATGGCGGGTTTGCCGTTCAGCTTGGCCAGCACGTACCCGATCGTCTCGTAGAGCGACGTGTCGGCGGTCGGGAGGTTGGCCCACTGGAACGGCGCGTTCATCTGAATCTCGCCGTTGGTGGAGGAGTCGCCGCAGCCCATGCACAGGACGTGGAGGCGAGCCAGCTCGTCCTGGTAGGCCGACGTCTGCGCCGGCCCGCCGATGGAGGCGAATGCGTGGTCCTGCTGGGCCACCGTCACGGCATCGGCGTGCGCGGCCACCGGGTCGGTCGCCGCGCCGGTGGCGTTGAAGACGATGAGGTCTACGTGACGCCCGTACATCTCATAGAGGTGGTTGAACATGTTCACGAACGACTGATACGTGGCCAGCGCCTGGGCCGGAGTGCCTGCCGCGCTCGAAATGGCAGAGGTGAGCCCACCCGGCTGGGGCTGGTAGTACACGAGGTTGACGGAGTCGGCTGTCACGCCGCTCGAGGTGGCGCCCCCGTTGGAGGCGCCGGTGGCCGGGACGGGCACACAGGGCGGTGAGTAGGCGGTGGGGATCTTCAGACGGCCCGTGTGGTGGTCGCACTCGGGGCCCCAGTCGTAGGCGGCCGTCTTCCCGAGCTTGGCTGCCGCGGCGTACGTGGGCGGCACCGTCGCATGCGTGATCTGCGCCCCACTGCCTCCACTCGGCGAGGTGGTGCCGTGGTTGTCGTGCACGGTCGCCGTGATGCCGGCCGCCACGAGAGCGGCGATGATGAGAACCACCGGCCCGGCGCGCCGCAACAGGCTGACCTGCGGCCAGGGCCGTCCGGCGCGCGGCGGATCCGGATCGGGTTCGCTCATACGGGATCCACCTCCGTGGTCGTGGCGCCGGGAACGCCCGAACGAGAGCGTGCGAGTGGGTCAGAGCCGAGGAAGGCCTCGCCGACGACGGGCGACTCGAGCACCTGGCGCGGCGGCCCACTGGTGAGGACGGTGCCACGATCCATGGCCACCAGACGGTCGGCAAGCTGCGCGATGAAGGCGATGTCGTGCTCGACAATGAGCATGGTCGCGTCGAGTCGGTCTCGCACGGTGCGGAGCAGGCCGACCATGGCCTCGACCTCACGTTGCGCCACGCCCGAGGACGGTTCGTCGAGGAGGACGACGGAGGGCTGATGGGCCACGACGGCGGCCAGGTCGACCAGGCGCCGCGACCCGGTCGAGAGCTCGTTCACCAGGTTGTCGGCATAGCGGTCGAGGCCGAACATGTCGAGCAGCTCGTCGACCCGCCGCCGGACGGCGGCCTCGGTGCGCACCTGGAGCGGCAGACGCAACATGGCATTGAAAGGGTCGCTGACGTCGGTGAAGCGCTCCAGCGAGACGGCGAGCGCGTCGCGCACGGTCAGGGCCGAGAAAAGCCGCGAATCCTGGAAGGAGCGACCCAGGCCGAGCCGGGCCCGGGCCGACGCGGTGCGGTCCGTGACGTCGACGCCGGCGAGCTCGACGAGACCCGTGTCGGGGTGGAGGAAGCCGGAGATGACGTCGAACAGCGTGGTCTTGCCGGCGCCGTTGGGTCCGACGATGCCGACGATCTCCCCGTGATCAGCGTGGAGCGACGCGTCATTCAGCGCGGCGTTCCCGCCGAAGCTCAGAGAGATCCCGCGCACCTCGAGCTCGGCGTGGTCGTTGATCGCCGCCGCCGGTCTGGGGAGGCCCTGGGCGTCCAGCGTCTCGGAGGCCTTCTCCAGATAGAGGGACCACAGGAGCTCGGGATGGGCAGCCAGCTCCTCGGCCGACCCCGAGAAGCGCACGACGCCCGTGTCCATGACGTAGACGCGGTCGGCCACCGCCACCGCGACGTTCATCGACTGCTCGACCAGCAGGATGGCGGTGCCGGCCTGACGCATGGACTCAATGGCGCCGAGCAGCTGCTCCACCACTATGGGTGAGAGGCCGAGCGAGAGCTCGTCGATGAGGAACAACTTGGGCCGCGTGATGGTCGCCATGGCCAGTGCCAGCATCTGCTGCTGCCCACCCGAAAGGTTGGCCGCCCGCTCGTCGCGCCGCGAGGCGAGAGTGGGGAAGGCGGAGAGTGCTTCGTCGATCATGTCGGCGTCGTGCTCGCCGCGCCGCCTGCCCTGCCAGGCCGCCACGCGCAAGTTGTCCTCGACGCGTAGGTTGGGGAAGATCCCCTCGCCGCCAGGCACCTGGGCCACACCGAGCCGCGCGATCTCGTCGGGCGGCAGGTGGGTGATGTCCCGGCCATCGAAGACGATGGCGCCGTGGTCCGCCTCGACCACCCCGCCGATGGCCCGGAGCAGCGTCGACTTTCCCGCACCATTGGTGCCAACGAGGGCGACGATCTCACCCTCACCGATTTCGATGGCCATGTCAGCCAGCACGACGACGCCGTCGTAGCCGACGCTGAGCTCGCGCACGGCCAGAAGTGGCAACCGGCCCTCGTGGCGGTCGATCAGCATCTGGGTCCGGGTCCGCATGGAGGTCCAGACGTCGCGCACGTCGCGTTCGATCAGGCTGCCGGCGCTGGAAACGATCAGGCCGCCGATGGCGAAGATGGGGACCAGGATGAGCAAGCCGTAGCGAAATCCCACGGCGTCGCCGAGCGCGCCGACGCTCGGGAGCACGAGGAACCCGGGCAGGATGAACAGCGCGCCGATGGAGAACCCGACGGAGCGGACCCGGGCTGGGATGGCGAGGGAGAGCGAGGCCAGCACGCCCGGTCCCACGATGGCGAGCGAGGCATCGATGCCGGCGTTGCCGATAAAGGCCAATGGGACATTCGGGGCCAGAGCGAAGAGGACGGCGAACCCGGCGGCGACGATCGACGCCACCGCCAGCATGCGGAAGACGAGAGCGATGTCACGCCGGGCCAAGCGGGTGGCAATGACCGCGCCGACGGCGAGACCCAGGAGGTCGAAGAGCTGAATTGGTGCGATGAGATAGGCGCGCTGGACGGCGTCGAGGTGGAATGTCTCCTGGTATTGCAGCGAGGCCAGGGAGGTGAAGCCGGCGATGGCGGCGGCCAGGAAGGGGAGGGCGATGAAGATGCGGCGCAGGACGCCGATCTTCCAGACCGTGCGCCAGGCCTCGCCGAGCGACGGTGGGGTCTCGACGGGGATGTCAACCGGAAGGGCGGCGGGAGCGGCCGGAGCGTCGTCCAGCGGGGCGGCCTCTCCACGCTCCGACGCCAGCATCTGCTCGCTCAGCTCGAGTTGTTCGTGGCGACCCCGGGGAGGCTCGCGCAGGCGCAGGCCGACGATCACGACGACGACGATCGGCACGGCGAAGAAGAAGAAGGGGGCGCGCCAGGTGAAGACGGTTGCCAGCCCGGCGCCGAGGAGGACGCCGACGATGGCCCCGACGCTGATGCCGGAACGGTGGGCCGAGTACACGCGCGGCCGCACCGGGACCGGGTAGTAGTCCGCCAACAATGAATTGTGCGTCGGGAAGATGACGGCCTGCCCCATTGAGACACCCACGAGCATGATGGTGGCCACCACGACGGTCTGGGCGACACCGAGGCCGATGGAGAACGCGGCACCGACGAGCGCGCCGACGAGCGCGATGCGCACCCGGTTCGTTCGGTCGGCGAGTACCGCGATGGGAAGCGTGCAGGCCAGCGCCGCCGCGCCGGCGATGGCGACGATCAACAGGATGCCGGCGTTGGTCAAATGGAACGCGTCGCGGATGTTCGGTGTGAGGACGTTGAACGCGCTCTGGGTTGCCTGGTCGAGCAACTCGATTGCGAACAGCACGCCGAGGGGGAACAGCGAGACGCCTCCGCCGAGCTTGGCCAGTCGGCTCACGAGGTCAGCGCTCCCTCGACCGGTCCCGGGAGGCCCGGCGCGGTGTCGTGGTGGCGCCGGGCCAATCCCGCGAGAGCCCAGTCGCGCAGGTCGTAGCAGAGGCCGGCCAGCCCTCTCGGGAAGAGGATCAGCACAACGAGCACGCCCAGAGCCGATGGGAAGAGCTGCCAGCTCGGCGGCAGGTAGATGGTGCTCCCTTCGACGATGGCGGCGCCGAGGATGGCGCCGAAGGCCGACCCCAGCCCTCCGACGGCGGTGGAGGTGAAGACCACGAGGCTGACCGGCACCAGGAACGAGGTCTCCTCGTACTGCTGGTTCACCACCAGGAGGAGGCAGCCGGCCAGCCCGGCAATGAACCCGGAGATGGCGAACGCGGTCAGCTTTGCCCACACCACACGAACGCCGTAGCCCGACGCCGCCCGTTGGTTGGCGGGCAGCGCCCGCAACACGCGACCGGTACGGCTGTGGCGCAGGCCGTGCAGCGCCACGAGCACGAGCACCAGGACGCCCAGGCACAATTCGAAGACGGCCGACTGCGAGGTGATGGAGAGTCCGAAGAGGTACGGGGTCCCGAGCTGGTTCTGGGGGATCCAGGAGAATTCCTCCCGGACCAGCAGGTACCCGGAGGCGGCGAGGCTGAAGGCCAACGTGGTCACGGCGGCGAACATGCCGTCGAGGCGCAGGGTGGGGATGCCCACGACGACGGCGACGACGGCCGCCGCCGCGCCGGCCAGGAGGAGGGCGAGGCTCAGGTCCCAGTGCCAGTCGAGGAGTGCCACGGCGCCGACGGTGGCACCGACGGCGGCAAAGGACATCTGGCCGAGGCTGACCTGCCCCGACCAACCTGTCAGGACGACGATGGAGCAGCCGACGATGGCCAGCACGAGGAGCTCCGAGCCGCGGATGAGCTCACCGGGACCCATCCAGAGTGGCAACGTGCAGACGGCGGCGAAAGCCACCACGGTCGCCACCGGCGTCCCCACCCGGACCTCGGTGAGGTCGCGCAGGGACCTCGGCAGGTCCCGCACGCTGCCGGCCAGCGCCAGCGACGACTCGGCCTCGCGATCGGTGCGGTTGGCGAGCAGCTGGCGCACCACGATGGCGGCGAACACCACCCCGGCCAGGACGGCCAGCCCGAGCGAAGGGTTCGTCGGGTCATCCCAGGCCACCCCTTGCTCCAGGATCCCCAGCGCCACGGCGGAGGCGGCGATGACGGGGAGCTCGCTGAAGTTGCCGAGGGCCAGCGCGGCCAAAGCGGTGACGAGGGCGGTCAACCCGTAGGTGGGGTCGAGCGGGAGCCCGAGGATGGCGGCCTGGAAGAAGATGCTGACGAAGGACAGGACGCCGGCGACGACCCAGGTCACCGACTGCAGGCGTCCGACCGGGATCCCGAGCATGGAGGCCCGGTCGCGCCGGTCGCCGACCGCCTGCACCGCGAGCCCGACATCGCTCCGGGTGAACCAGATGGAGACGGCGGCCAGGCAGGCGACCGAGACGATCACGGCGACCAGGTGGTCCGCGTTGAAGACGACGGGCCCGACGTGCCAGGCGAGGTGCCACGGGAACGACACCGTCGCACTGGCGATAGGCGTCTGGCCCCAGATCCGCGGGATCAGGAGGCTCACGACGACCAGGAGCTGGGACAGCCCGATGGTGGCCACGGTGAGGATGAGTCGGGGCGAGCGCCGGAATCGTCGTATCACCACGATCTCGACGGTGGCCGTGAGGAGGACACAGGCCACCAGGCCGGTGGCCAACCCGACGAAGTAGTTCAGACCCGAGAAGGCGATCAGGCCGACGGCCAAGACGGCCGGCGCCGTGCCGAGGTCGCCCTGGGCGAAGTTGATGATCTTGTTGACGCGGTAGGTAAGCCCGAGGCCGACGGCCATGAGGGAGCCGAGGAGGCCCAGCACCGCCCCCTGGAGCCAGACCCCGAACGGGATCGGGAACAGGATGAGCTGGACGGCGAGCACCGCCCCGACAGAGACAACAGCCGTGACCGCGGTCGACGTACCCCCCGGCAACCGCAGACGGGCGCTCAGCGGCTCATGCCCTTCTCATGGCGTCATGCCGCATTGGCGAACTTGCCCCCCCGGGTAGCTCACTTGCCTCACGTGCTCGTGCGCGCTCAGGGTAGTGGTCCGGCGCGGCTCATGCCCGGGCAGTCGCCCCAGCACTGGCCCGCTCCCCGGCGCCGCAGGAGCGGACAGTACCCTTGTGTCGCGCCGCGGCCCGGGAAAGTGTGGGACCCAGCCGCGGCTTTTCTCCGCACCCCCGCACCCCCGCCTGACGAATCGAGGCACGGTGACGCTCACCGACGCAGCACTGGCTCCACAACGTCCGGCCTCGCCGGCGGCGTACGCGGTCGAGCTGCGCAAGACGTACGGGACTGGGCAGGCGATGGTCCACGCCCTCGCGGGTGTCAACGTGACGTTCGAGCGCGGTCGCTTCACCGCGGTGATGGGCCCGTCGGGCTCAGGGAAGTCGACGCTCATGCATTGCATGGCCGGCCTCGACCGCCCGACGTCTGGGCAGTCCTTCGTCGGTGACCTCGACATCGGCGGCCTCGACGACGCCGGACTGACGCAGATGCGGCGCGACCACATCGGCTTCGTGTTCCAATCCTTCAACCTCGTCCCCACCCTGACCGCGGCTGAGAACATCACGCTCCCGGTGGATCTGGCGGGGCGGAAGGTCGACAAGGAGTGGTTCGACTACCTGGTTGACCAGCTCGGGATCGGGGACCGTTTGACGCACCGGCCCGGCGAATTGTCCGGCGGCCAGCAGCAGCGCTGCGCCTGCGCCCGCGCGCTGATCAACCGGCCGGACCTGGTCTTCGCCGACGAGCCCACCGGGAACCTGGACTCCAATTCGACCGCGGAAATGCTGACGTTCATGCGGCGCTCCGTCACAGAATTCGGCCAGTCCATCGTCATGGTCACGCACGACCCCCACGGGGCGGCCTATGCCGACCGTGTGGTCTTCCTCGCCGACGGCAACATCGTCGACGAGTTGGCCCAGCCGACCGCAGACTCCGTACTGGAGCGCATCCGGACTCAGGGGACCTGACATGTGGCGCGTGACCATCAAGGGGTTGCTCGCACACAAGCTTCGGCTCGCCCTCACCGCGCTGGCCATCGTGCTGGGCGTCACCTTCATTGCCGGGACGTTTGTCCTCACCGACACCCTGCACAACACGTTCAACACGCTGTTCAGCAACATCTACCAGAACATCGACTTCCAGGTACGCGGTGTGGCGCAGTTCGGCAGTGGAGGCACGGCCACCCGCAACCCCGTCCCCGAGTCGGTGCTGTCGACCGTGCGGGGCGTGCCCGGCGTCGAAGCAGCCGACGGCTCGGTCGCCGGGTACGCGCAGTACATCGCTCCCGGCGGGAAGGCGATCACGACGGGCGGCGCGCCGACCTTGGGAATCTCCTTCGACACCAATCCCGAGCTCTCGCAGCTGCGGCTGAGTCAGGGCAGCGCGCCGACCACGCCCAGCGACGTCGTGATGGACCTCGGCACGGCGGAGAAGTACCACTTCAAGGTGGGCCAGCACGTCCGGATTTTGCTGGAGGGGCCGACGAAGACGTTCACCATCACGGGACTGGCCCGCTTCGGAACCGCCAACAACCTGGCCGGCGCGACGCTCGCCGCGTTCGACACCCCGACAGCGCAGGTGCTGCTGGGTGAGGTGGGCAAGTTCGACAACGTCAATGTCGTCGCCCAGCCCGGCGCCGACAAGGCGACGGTGCAGGGCGCTCTCGCGCGCGTCCTGCCGCGGGGCGAGGAGGTGGTGACCGGTCAGACCGTGATCAACGAAGCGACGAGCTCCGTCAGCCAGGCGCTGGGCTTCTTCAACACAGCGTTGCTGGTGTTCGCGTTCATCGCGTTGTTCGTCGGCGGCTTCACCATCCTCAACACGTTCTCCATCATTGTGGGCCAGCGCACGCGTGAACTGGCGCTGTTGCGCATTGTGGGCGCGAGCCGGCGCCAGGTCTTCCGCTCCGTGCTGCTCGAGGCGACGATCGTCGGGCTGGTGTCGTCTCTGATCGGCCTGGGCTTGGGCGTGCTGGCTGCGCTCGGGCTGGAGGCGCTGCTCAGCGGGTTCGGCGTGACGCTGCCTTCCGGCCCACTGGTCTTCGAAGCCCGCACGGTCATCGTCTGCCTGGTGGTCGGAGTGGGCGTCACCGTGGTGTCGGCCATCAGCCCGGCTCGGCGAGCGGTGCGGATCCCCCCGGTGGCCGCGGTCTCGGATCAGCAGAGCGAGGTCGAGATCTCACTGCGACGGCGGTTCGCCTGGGGCATCGGCATCACCCTGGCCGGCGTGATCGCACTGGCCATCGGGCTGACCGTCCCGGCCATCGCACTCGTCGGGCTGGGCGCGATCCTGATCTTCATCGGAGTGGCCCGCCTCGCCCCGGCCGTCGCGCGCCCGATGGCCGGCGTCATCGGGAGACCGCTGGCCCGCCTCTTCGGCATGTCCGGACGGCTCGGGCGGGAGAATTCCATGCGCAGCCCGCGCCGCACGGCACAGACGGCTTCGGCCCTCATGGTCGGCCTGGCCCTGGTCTCGGCCATCGCTGTCTTCGGCGCGTCGCTGTCACGATCCGCCACGAGCAGCGTGGACAACGCCATCAGCGCCGACCTGATCGTCACCACGCCCAACAACGCACAGGGTGGCTTCAGCAATGCGGTGGGTCGGGCCGCGGCGTCCGTCGACGGGGTCACGGCGTCCTCGACCGTCTATCAGGACCAGTTCGAGTTGAGGGGGTCGCTGGAGAACCTGACCGCCGTGTCGACGCGTGACATCTCCGACACGCTGATCCTCAACATGACCGAGGGCTCCCCGTCGACGCTGGCCGACGGCCAACTGCTGATCGACACCACAACGGCTACCTCGAAGCACCTCGCTGTCGGTGACGTTGTTCCGGTGAAGTTCGCCAAGACGGGGAACTCGACGATGCGGATCGGCGGCGTGTTCGAGGCCAATCAACTGATCGGGAAGTACCTCGTCGGCGACGGCTTCTTCCTCGCCCACTTCCAGAACGAGCTGCCGATCGCGGTGTTGCTGAAGACAGACGGGAGCCCGGGAGTGGAGCACAGTGTCTCGCACGCCCTGGCCTCCTACCCGAACCTGAAGATCCAGACCAAGGCCCAGTTCGAGCAGTCCCAACAGGCCCAGGTGAACCAGCTGCTCGGCCTGGTCTACGCGCTCCTTGCCCTGGCCGTGCTCATTGCCCTGATCGGGATCGTCAACACCCTCATGCTCTCGGTGTTCGAGCGCACGCACGAAATCGGCCTCCTGCGCGCCGTCGGCATGAAGCGCCGGCAGATCCGGGCGATGATCCGCACCGAATCGGTGATCCTGGCCGTGTTCGGTGCCGTCATCGGCATCATCGTCGGCACGGGTCTCGGGATCGCATTGGCGTGGTCGCTCAAGACGCAGGGCATCACGGACATCTGGGTGCCGTTCACCAGCCTCATCGTCTTCCTGATCCTGGCCGCCGTGCTCGGCCTGATCGCGGCCAGCTGGCCGGCGCGCCGCGCCGCCAAGCTCGACGTCCTCGCCGCCATCGCGGCCGACTGACGTTCGCTAGCTACTGAGTCGCCACTTGATGGTGACGCGCTCGTACGGCCGCTCGGCCACCACGGCGACCGCTTGGCGCAGCTCGGGGTTGAGGTCGCCGAGGGTGGCGTGCCGCGAGCGCGCGTAGACGTCGACGTACAGGACATCGCCCCATCCGTGCGTGGCGACAGTGTGGGTCACGCGCAGCCGCTCGTCCGGCTCCGTTGCCTCGAGCACGGCGCGTCGCACGGCACTCTGGGTCGCGCTGTCCGCTCTCATGGCGCGGGGACGCGTTCCGTCACAAGGGTCAGCCGAGGGTTCACGCCGTCAGTATAAGGAAAGCGTTCCGCAGGAGTCGGGCTAGGCGAGGCGAAGCGGCGGCTCGGTACAGTAGGAGCATGACGACGGCCGCGACGTCGAAGCAGCCCGGTGCCTTCCGCCTTCCGGGCTACACCGTCGCGGTCGGGCCGTTCACCCACGTGGCGGCGGAGCGGGATCGTCTGGCGGCACTGCGGTGGCGCCACTTCGACGCGCGCCAGCTCGGTGCGACCGTGGGAGCGGAGATCGCCGGCGTCGACCTCACCGCGCCTTTGCCCGACGGCGTCGTGGCCGAGCTGGGCCAGGCGTTGAACGACTACAAGGTCATCTTCTTCCGGAACCAGCCCTTGGACCCCCACCAACACGTCGCCTTCGCGCGCCGCTTCGGCGATCTGGAGGTCCACCCCTTCCTCCCGTCCAACACCGGTGAGCCCGAGCTCGTGCGCTTCGAGAAGACGGCCGAGGTGAGCGGCTACGAGAACTCGTGGCACCACGACGTGACCTGGCGCGCCTGCCCGTCCATGGGCGCGATCCTGCACGCCGTCTCCGTGCCGGACTGCGGCGGGGACACCCTCTTCTCCGACATGTACGCCGCCTACGACGGGCTCGAGCAGGCGACGAAGGAGGAGATCGATGGGCTCCGGGCGGTCCACGACTTCACGCAGACGTTCGGGCACTCCATGTCCGACGCCGAGCGTCGGCAGGCTCAGGAGCGGTACCCCCCGGTGCGCCATCCCGTGGTGTGCTCCCACCCGGCCACCGGGAGGAAGCACCTCTACGTCAACCGTCCCTTCGTGAGCCACATTGAGGGTCTGGACCGAGAGTCCAGCTTGGCGCTGCTCGATCGCCTGTGCCGGCAGGCTGACGCCCCCGAGCACCAGTGCCGTTTCACCTGGACCAAGGACGCAGTGGCGTTCTGGGACAACAGAGCGGTGCAGCACTACGCCTCGAGCGACTACTGGTCCCAGCGCCGCTCGATGGAGCGCGCCTCGGTGATCGGGACCGCACCGAGCGCCTGACGGGAATGGTCGGCGTGACCCGTGACGCGTGACACGTGACACGCCGGCGGCACGATCATCCCTTAAGACCCCCATTTCGAAGTGGCCCCGCTTATCTGGACAGCGACAAGCCGCCGATCGTCGACGACGAGAAGTTGACGTCGAGATTTCGATTGGCCGAGAAGTCAACGAGCTTGACCGCGCCCGTTGCAGTGTTCACGAGAAAGTGGTTGTACGTCCGATAGTCCGACGAGAAGGTGCCGGCGAGCAGGCTCGTCCCGTCGGGGAGCCAGCGGGCCCAGCCGACCGACTCCCCGATCTCCCCCTGCACTCCGGGGATCAGCTTCAGTGATCCCGTGCGCGTGTCCACGATGGCCAGCTGCATGGCCGGGTTGACGGCACCCGAGTTCGTCTTGACGAAGACAGCCAGGCGGGAGCCGTCGGGGGAGAAGGCACCGCCGATGTCGAAGCCGTAGGGCAGGGGGCTGTGCACGGTCAGGTTGCGGCCGGCGGTATCGGCGATGTCCAGCAGACCGCATCCCTGCCCGTCGGCGCAGAAGCTCGGTAGCCAGGCCAGCAGGCTCGAGTGCCCACCCGGCGCGGTGTGGGCGTCGATGAGCCCCCAGTCATGTCCGAGTCGGCGGATGTGACCGGTCGCCGGGTTCCACAGCCCGAACGAGGACGGAATCGAGGTGGCCCCGGCCCGGGCCGACTGGACGAGGATCCCGCCGGCCACGCTGATGGGGTTGACGTAGCCGTCGCCGGCGTTGACGTACCAGCCGGAAGGCACCGGGAAGTCGTGACGGGGACCTCCGCCGGTCAGGGGGATCTGGATCACTTGCTCGGAGTTCGGATTGCACGGCCCCGTCGCGGTGGCCGGGCAGTCGAGGCTTGCGCGCTCGACGAAGATGCTGCGCCCGTCGGCGGCGGCGAAGACGGCGTCACCGCGGCCGAGTGACACCGTCCTCCCGGTGGCCGGGTCGAACTCTTTGACCTGGGAGGGGATGACGCCCGCGTAGTCCGAATACGGGCACTTGCTGATGGTTGCGTACGAGCACCCGGTGCCCACCCAGAACAGGCGACCGTCGAGGGAGACCAGCGGGGTGGTGGGATCGGCCTTGGCGTGCGCGACGACCTTCTGTGCCCCGGTCGACGCATTGCCGACGTGGAGGTTCCCGAAATAGTCCACCCACGCCAGGAGGGGAGCCTCCTTCGAGGGCGCCGCGGGGGCGGTGGTCCGGTGGGTCGGCGGCCGTTGCCTGGGTTTGGGCGACCCGATGGTCAGAACCGTGGTCAGCAGGGCGGCGCCGAGGACCAACGCCAGGAGAACGGAACCGAGCAACCAGCGCTTCCGCCGCCGGGCCCGGGCCTCCCGGAAGAGCGCCTCGGGCGCCTCGCCGGGTGTGACGCCACCGGGCAGGTGGGCGTGCGGCTCCGGCCGTACCGGCAGCAGCGGGGCCGTACGGTTCACGTGCTGCGCCGTGTCAGGGCGGAGGCGGCTGTACGGCAACGGATCATAGAACTAGTATTACTAGTACCATGATCTCCGTCAACATCGACCGGTCAGAACCCCTTCCGCTGCACGATCAGGTGGCGGCGGAGATCCGCCGGGCCATTGCCGAGGGTGAGGCCGGTCCGGGGGAGCGTCTGCCGCTGGCCAAGGACTTGGCGGCGGTGCTCGGGGTGAACAAGAACACCGTCCTGCGGGCGCTGCACATCCTGCGCGACGAGGGGCTCCTCGATTTCCAGCGGGGCCGCGGCATCACGGTGGCCGGTACGGCGGAACGCGGTGTCGTCGTCGGGCGCGTGCGGGAGCTCATCGATTTCTGCCGACTCCAGGGCTACCGCCGCGACGAGGTCATCGCCATGATCGAGAGCCTGCCGTGAGCAAGCCGTGCATCGACCGGCCGACGGCGTCCTGCTTTCTGCCGTTCTTCTAAGGGTGCATTGAGTGCATTGAGAAAGCACCCACCCCGCCGGCCGCTCGGGTCTGCCTGACGGCGGGCACGCTCGTCGGGGCGCGGTTGGGGTAGAGGGCCAGCGCCAGGAGTACGAGCAGCGGCCCGGTGTTGGGGTCGGTGGCGAGGCCACTGAAGACCTGCCCGAAGGCCTGGCCGAAGACCCAGTAGTCGAGGGCCAGTGCGGCGCCGGCCACCAGGAAGACGGTCGTGTGCCGGGAGACCAACGGGCCTAGGCCGATCACGAAGGACAGGACAGCGCAAGCGACGGCGACGGAATCACCGCCGTTCCCGAAGGCGTGGGCGACCGAGAGCTGCAGGTGGGCCAGCCAGCTCGGCTCGCCGGAGACAGCGCCGCTGATCGCCCCCGAGATGCTCCCGCCGGCCCGGTTGGCCGGCAGCAGCCAGAGGATCCCCATGCCGCTCCACACGATCGCCCAGACGGCTTTGCCGCCCCGTTCGCCGAACGGGCCTTCGGCTGCGGCCGGACCAGCTGCCGCCAGCCCCGGGGCCCGCGGCCACACGAGGAGGCCGATGGCGGCGTAGAGCAGCGCGCCGCCCGGCGCCCCGGTGAGCGGGGAGGCCATGCCGGTGAAGAGCATGCCGAAGCCCTCGCCAAGGGCCCAGACGCCGAGCGCCCAGGCGAAGGAGAGGACCAGGGCCGGCTTCACGGTCTCGCGCACGAGCAGCCCGACCCCTATGAGGATCTGCACGGCGGCGAAGACGCTGTCGGTGAGCGCGGGCTGGACCGCGATGAGATGCGCCAGGTGGGTCATGACGCTGGACACGAAACCCGGCTGGCCCTGGGACGAGGGGAGGATCACGCTGTGGGCGAAGTCCGGCCCGAACATCTTGGGCTGCAGCTGCAGGAACCCGTCGAGCAGCCAGATGCAGCCGAGGCTGATCTGAATGGTGCGGGCGCTGACCCGGCCCGCCCCCGCCGGGCGGACCGGGTTCACGCCTGTCCCCTGATGATCGGCGCCAGCTCGGCCCGGGTCAGGTCGGCCTGGAACTGATGACCCGAGGCCAGGGACGGCTCCGTCCAGACGTGGAGCATGAAGTACGTGTTGGTGTTGTGCACGCCCGAGGTGCACGTGCCGGTGGCACTCGTCTTTCCTACGACCTGGCCGCCCGAGAGGCAGAGGTCGTCGTGCGCGTGCCACTGGGTCAACGGTCCGCCGACATCGGGCCCGGGTGTGCAGGGCGCCGGCCCGAGATACATGGCGCCCAGGAGCTCGGGGCCGTTGACCGTGTTGGCGTACATGAGGAACGCCGGCTGTGACGGATCGAACCCGTCCGTCCTGGCGATCTTCCAGTTCGCGTAGTGGACCAAGTACCCGTTGGGGTTGGTCGCCGGGGTGTACCCGGCCGCGGTGGCCGCCGAGAGGTTGGCGTACTTGGAGAGCGTGGCCTTGGTCTGCGCCACGAGCTGGTCAGCCGCCGATTGCTGGGCCGCCGTCGGAGTGCCCGAGGGGACCGGCGCCATCACCATGCCGTTGGACATGACGTTCGCGCCCTTCACGTTGGCGCACACGGTCGATGTCGTCTGCGCCGCCCCTGACGATGACGATGACGATGACGACGACGACGACGAGGTCCCCATCTTCATGCCGGCCATCGATCCCGAACTGCCGGCGGCTCTGGTGCCCGGCGTCACACCGCTCGATGCCGACGCGCTCGATGCCGGGTGCGACGAGGCGTCCGAGACCGTGGTGGCCGCCAGCACCAGGACCGCCGCGACCCCGACCGTGACGAGCCCGGCCCACCACAGCCGCGCGGCCAGGCCGAGGGCCGACCAGCGCGCCGTCATCGATTGCGTGAGCCGCACCATGACTCCTCCTCACCCGCTCTACGGCACGAGCATCAACCCCAGATGTCAGGGGCGCGCCAGAAGGGTGTGAGGGAAGTGTGATGACCCATGCCGGCAGCGTTCCGATTTGGCGCGGCTCGCTCCGGGGGGTCAGTTGTGTTGCGGCTCCCTGAATGGGATGCCGACGGGCTCGCCGTTGGTATGGACGCTCGGGTCCAACCGGACCCTGACGGCCGCCGGGTTCGCCGCCGGCCGGTCTGGACCCGCTGAAACGACGACTCGATCCCGGCCCGCGGCCTTGGCGCTGAGGAGAGCGGCGTCGGCCAGTGAGACCACCTCATCGAAATCTGCGGCCTGGTCCGAGGAGGCGAGGCCGAAGCTGACGGTGAACCGCGGGAGTTCGGCGATGACGATCCTTTCGGCCAGACGCTCGCGGACTCGTTCCAGGACCTGGCTCGCCTCGTCGACAGGACACTCAGGGAGGACGATGACGAACTCCTCTCCCCCGTAGCGGCCGGCGATGTCGGCGGGCCGGAGAGAGTCTCGGAGTACCTGCGAGAAGGTCCTCAGGGCGCGGTCGCCGGCGGCGTGCCCGAAGACGTCGTTCAGATCCTTGAAGTGGTCGAGGTCGCCGTAGGCCACGGAATACGGCGTGCCCGTGGCGTGGAGATCCCGGACTGCTGTCTCCAAGCTCCTCCGGGTCATGAGCCCCGTGAGGGAGTCGCTGTTGGCCTGGGTCCGGGAGACCTCGAAGGCGCGCAGCATGGCCAACCGCTCCGATGCCCTTCGTGCGACCGCCTCCACGTTCTTCTCTATTTCGTCTGATGGAGGCGAACCGTCCTCCGTGGTCACATGGAAGACCCCCACGGAGCTGCCGCCGATGCTCATGGGAACGCAGAGTGCGGAGCAATGTCGGCCCCGAAGGTTGGGACAGGCATCGAGCGCCCTGCTGTCGGGGAACACCATGCTCCGCCCCCTCGATGCAGCTGGGCAGTCGTCGGGGGACATGACCCCGCAACCGACGTCGTCGGTCTGCGCAGAACTGACGAGGACCTGCCGAAAGTGGGCTTTGCTGGAATCGGCCAGCAGGAGCTCGGATCGCATGTCCGGAGCAGCCTGGCTCAGTGCCTCACCCACGAGATCGAAGACGGATGCCTCCGCCTTCGACATCTCCAATGCGGTTTGCAGGCTCGCCTCGAACGCGATCCTTCGTGCGAGGTCGGACTGAATGGCCTCACGCCTGGACTGCTCACGTTCCACCCCGAGGGCGTGCCGGGTGAGGACCGCGATCACGGTGCCGGCGATGGCCAGGCCGATGGCAATGGACCACAGGAGATCGACCCGGGCACTGTCGGCAGCAGCGTGTGCCTGGTCGGATGTCCTGTCCACAAGGTTGGTGACGGTCGTCTGCAGGGACGCCAGGGTTGCATCGAGGTTCGCTTCGGCTGACGTCTCCACGGCAGCCAGCTGCGCGGTCTGTGGCGTGTGCGTCCCGCCGGCCAGGAATGCACCGAGACTCGACTGCGAAGCGAGGAAGGCCGAGACCTGGTCGGGCAGACGAGGCGCCAGCTTGGCGTTGCCCGGCAGCGCGAGCAGGTGCTGCAGGGTCAGGTAGGACTTGTTGAATGCGTTTGCGGCATTTTCGGCTCCGGCCACATTCGTGGCGGACGCCGGCGCGGAGCTGTTGAAGGCCGCTGCCGCGAGCACCTGGAAAGCCGACGCCGCTGTCCGCATCTGCCTTACCGGCGGGAGGAGCACGACGTACCGCTGCGTCAGCTGGGCATTGAGCGATTCGGCTTGGGACACATTGGCCACCCCGAGGAAGGCCCCCGCGAGCGCGATCAGGGTCAGCACGCCGCCCAGCAGCACGATGGCTCGGTGTGGTGCATACCACCGCCAGGGGTCCCGGACGTTCGTCTTCGACCTGGTGCTCACGGCACTACATATCGGCGCGTTCGTGCCTTTTCATAAGTTGCCAAGCCGGCTGTTCCGGACCCGAGGTCGACTTGGGTGCTGCACACCGGGTTCAGGCCGCGATCCACTGCACCTGGGATTGCCGGAGATGAGGGTCATCGCATCGCCCCGTCTTTCGTGCCAGTAGCGCGATCGGCTCGTTCAATGGCCCGGAGTGCCTTCGGGACAATGCGACATCCGGCCGGCGGCTCGCGCCGAACACTGTCCGTGGTCATCCGCGGGCGCGCCACACGACGGAACGAAGCGTCCCTTGCCGAAAGGTGTGCGAAGTGATGCAGCGATCGAGTCTCATGCAACACTCCCTCCGGACGGTGACAGCCCTTCTGGCGTCGCTGTTCGTCGTCGTCCTCGGAGTCTCCGGAGTGGTGGCCACGCAGGCTGCCACCGCCGCGACGACGCACACCGTCCAGGTGCCGCCGCCATCGGGCGACAGCGGCACGACCGTCGACCCGCTGCAGTACAACTGCGGCAACGACGCCCCGACCTGTGGCCAGGTCGGCGAGTCCTACGGCTACTACAACGGGACCAACGTCGATCTTCTCTACAGCGAGGATTACTACTGCGACCAGAACGTGAGCTCGAACGCGGCGACAGGCTGCGAGGCCGGCGTCCCGCAATCGGGTTCGCCCAGTGCCAACTCCGTCAATGGCACCTCGCTGGGGAACACCACTCACCAGGACACCCTGTACATCCCGGTGCCGCTGTTCTCGAACCCACCCCCCACGCAGTGCACGGCGACGGCGACCTGCATCGACCACCCGCCGACCATCGACCTCTCGCGTATCGCCGGCGCCCTTCCGGGGAACCCGTCGCCGAGCAGCCTGAACAACGTTCCCATCCCGGCGCACGACCACGTCGTGGGCACCCGCAACGGCGGCCTGCCGGAGTGGTGGAACGTCGAGGTGGTTGCCACCACCGACCCCGCCACCTTCGCCACACTGACGAGCACGGCCGCCATCACCGCCGCGGTCAACGCGTCGAAGGCGATTGAGGCGCCGACCAACGCCTCGCTGTTCTTCCAGGTCCTTCCCGGCACGGTGCCCGCCGCCCAGGCCGCCAACCTGAGCGCCACGGCTCCCCCCGGAGCGGCCGTCGCCACGGCGCCCAACCCCGACCCGACTGTCACCCAGACCGAGCCGGGCACGGTCATCGACAACCTCCAGAACGACTGCGGCGCCACGGCCCCCAACTGCCAGAACATCGGCATCAGCCATGACTGGATCGACGGGCAGGACGTCAACGCGCTCTACACCGAGTCCTACTTCTGCGACACCTCGGTTGCGTCAGCATCCGCCACCGGTTGTGAGGCCGGCGCGGCACCGAACCTCGTGCCGCCCGGTGTGGCCGATCGGACGCCACCGTCACCCACGGTCACCAACGGCAACATCGACCCGCTCTACATCCCGGTCCCCCTGTACTCGACGCCACCGGTGACCTACAACCAGTGCTCGAGCGCCATCACGTGCATCGATCACCCGGCGACGATCGACCTGTCCCGGTTGGCCTCGGTGCTCGGCGCTCCGGCGGCGAGCCTCGACAACGTGCCGCTTCCCGGCCACGATCACCTGCTCACGACCCGTAACGGCGACCAGCCAGAGTGGTGGAACGTCATCGTCATCCCCGTGACCTCGGCCGCCGGCCTGAATTCGGTGGAGACCGCCAAGAGCTACTCGGCCGTCAAGGCGCTCGAGAACCAACCCAACAGCGGCATCGGTGCCGGCGGGATCGGCGAAGTGCCCACCAATGCCTACCTCTGGTTCCAGACGCTGCCCGGCGCCGGGCCGGCCACGCCCGGTCCTGTCCAGACGAGCTGCGTCAACACGCTGCCTTCGGGCTCCGTGGTCGGCGGCGCCGCCCTCGATGACGGCACCGGCTACTACGAGGTCAACTCGGCCGGTGACGTGGCGGCGTTCGGCGCTGCCACCTGCTACGGCTCGCTGGCCGGCGTGAAGCTGAACCAGCCGATCGTCGGCATGGCCGTTGACCGGGCCACGGGCGGCTACTGGCTCGTCGGGGCGGACGGGGGCGTGTTCGCCTTCAATGCTCCCTTCCTCGGCTCCACGGGCGCCATGCACCTCAACAAGCCGGTGGTCGGCATGACTGCCACGCTCAACGGGACCGGCTACTGGCTGGTGGCGTCCGATGGTGGCGTGTTCTCCTACAACGCGCCCTTCGAGGGCTCGACGGGGAGCATCCACCTGAATAAACCCGTCGTCGGCATGGGCCTCGACCGCACCACGGGCGGCTACTGGCTAGTGGCGTCCGACGGTGGCGTCTTCTCCTACAACGCCCCGTTCTTCGGGTCGACCGGGAGCATCAACCTCAACAAGCCGGTCGTGACCATCGCCCCCGTGTCCGACGGGAGCGGGTACCGGCTGATCGCCTCGGACGGTGGCGTCTTCTCCTACAACGCCCCGTTCTTCGGGTCGACGGGGAACATCAAGCTGAACAAGCCGGTCGTCGGCGGGTTCAACAACAACTCCTACGACGGCTACTACATGGTGGCCTCCGACGGTGGACTGTTCACCTTCAGCCCTCCTGGTGAGGGCATGCCGTTCTTCGGATCGGCGGTGTAGCGCAAGCCTCCTGAAGACGGGACGCCGCGAAAGGGCGGGGCTTCGGCCCCGTCCATTCGCCTGTCCGGGACGAGCGTTCGAACCCGGGCTGGCACAGCCTGAGCGCCCCGCCCTTCAAAACAGCCGATGCCGGGCGTATCCTCCCGGCATGGCTGGCATCGGCCCTTTCTCCCGTCGGCTGCGCGACCGTCCCGACGACCAGCTCCCGCTACACGCCGGGCCCGTCTCCAACGGCGAGTTCGTCCCGGCGGCCGAAGCGGCCAGGGACCGCCAGGTCAACGCCCTGATCCGTGCCTCCATCGACGACTCGGCGCGCCGGGTCGGGGTGGACCGGCGACGCTTCCTGCAGGGCGCCGGGGCCGTCGCCGCGTCGCTCGCCGTGTTCGAGCTCGCCGGCTGCGCCTCGCCGCCGACCTCACACCCGCGGGCAGTTTCGCGACCCCGGGGCAGGGGAGGCCGGTTCAAGGTGCCGCCGCCCGAGGACACGGCCGCCTGCCAGCAGGCGTTGACCGGTTCGGAGTTCATCTTCGACGTCCACACGCACCACGTGATCCCGACCGGCCCCTGGGTCGACGATTCCCCCTCGACGACCTCGCTCGTCCTCTCCATGTTGCCGCCGGGCTGCACCGACGCCACCCAGCTCGATTGTGTGGACCGGGCCAGTTACCTGCACGACATCTTCCTGGCCAGTGACACCACGATGGCGGTTCTGACGGACGTCCCGAATTCGGGCCCGTCCAATGCACCGATCCCCTTCCCCGAGGCACTGCGCACCCAGCAGATCACGGCGGGCCTCACCGGCGGCGGTGCCAGCCGGCTCCTGGTGGAGAACATCATCGCCCCCAACGTCGGTCCGGTGAGCGCCACCCTGGACGAGATGTCAAGTGCGATGGCGACGGGGCCGCCGGCCGCCTTCAAGGTGTACACGGCCTGGAGCCCGGGCGGCGGCGGGGGCTACTCGTTGGAGGACCCCACCATCGGGCTCCCCACCGTCCAGCACGCGCACGACCTCGGGGTGAAGGTGTTCGTGGCGCACAAGGGCCTACCGCTGGTGAACTTCGACCCGGTCTTCAACCACCCCGATGACATCGTGGCGGTGTCGCGCCAGTTCCCCGACATGCAGTTCGTCGTGTACCACGCGGCCTGGGATCCGAACCAGATCGAGGGGCCCTACGACCCGAACGCCACCATCGGCATCGACACGCTGCTGGCGGCTCTCGACCGCCACGCCGTGCCACCGAACGACAACGTCTGGGTCGACGTGGCCACCCTGTGGCGCCAGCTCCTCACCACGCCCGACCAGGCGGCCCACGCCATCGGCAAGCTGCTCAGCCGCGTGGGGACGCAACGGGTCATGTGGGGCACCGACGCCATCTGGTACGGGAGCCCCGAGGCCCAGATCATGGCCATGCGCACCTTCGAGATCACGCCGGAGTTCCAGGACGTCTACCACTACCCTGCGTTGACGGCCGACGTGATGGCCGGCCTGTTCGGACTCAACGCCGCCCAGCTCTTCGGCGTCGACCCGACGGCCATGCGGTGCGGCCTGACCCAGGATCCCCTGTCGGCCAACATCTCGGAAGCCGCCGCACTGCGCGCTGAGGGCGCGCTCCCTTCGGCGTGGGAGCCGCACGGCCCGACCACGCGACGCCAGGTGCTGGACTGGCTCGGCTCGTCGGCCACGAAGTGGGTGCCGTTCTAGCGTCGCTGGCCCGCTGCCGTCGAAGGCGGTGCACCCGGCTGACTCTGGCCTCGGGGCGCAAGACCCCGTTTTCTTCGAGCCCTACGATGCGCCGATGGATCTGATGACGTCTGTGTCCGAGCGCTCACTCAACGTACGGGCCGGTCGACGCGTCGGCTGGGCTGCCTCGCTCGGCGTGGTCGTCGGAGTGGTCACATCGCTGTTTACTCAGTGGCAAGCGGCCATCCTCATCGGGTGGGACGCGGCAGCCCTGTTGCTCATCGCGTGGATCTGGGTGGCGGTGTCGGGATTGGACGCCGAAGCGACCAAGACCCATGCCGTTCGTGAGGACACCAGCATCCGACTTTCCGAGGTGATCATCGTCACTTCAGGTGTGGCGCTCCTGGCGGCGGTCGGGCTGGTCCTCGTACGGGCCGGCCAGGCAACCGGCGGGACCAAGGCCGCCCTGATCGTTGTGGGCGTGGTGAGCGTTGCCCTGACCTGGGCGTTGCTGCACACCGTGTTCACGTTGCGCTACGCCCGCACCTACTACCGCCGGCCGGAGGGAGGAATCGATTTCAACGAAGAGGATCCGCCCACCTACCTCGACTTCGCCTACCTGGCGCTAACCATCGGGATGACGTTTCAGGTCTCGGATACGAACCTCACGAACAAGAGCATCCGCCGGATCGCTCTCGTGCACGCACTCCTTTCGTATCTGTATGGAGCGGTGATCGTTGCTCTCGTCATCAACGTGGTGTCCAGCCTGCTGCATTGACGGTTCGAATCCACCGTTCGACCGGCGACAGGTCGCGCCCGGTGCCATGATGCCCCCATGAGCGCGCAGAAGAAGATCGTCGTCTGGGGTACGGGGTTCGTGGGGAAGATGATCATCCCCGAGGTGCTGCGCCACCCGAATTTCGAGCTGGTCGGAGTGGGTGTCAGCGACACGGACAAGGTGGGCCGCGATGTCGGTGAAATCTGTGGCATCGGGACCATCGGGATCACGGCCACCGACGATCTCAGTGCGCTGATCGCCCTCCGTCCCGACGCCCTGGTGCACTACGGGCCCACGGCCGGCCTGGCTGACGCCAACATCCGGGACATCGGCGCCTTCCTGCGCGCCGGTATCGATGTGTCGTCGACGGCCATGACCCCGTGGGTCTGGCCCCACATGAAGCTCAACCCGCCCTCGTGGATCGACCCGATCACGGATGCGTGCGCGAGCGGTGGCTCTACGTGCTTCACCACCGGCATCGACCCCGGGTTCGCCAACGACCTGTTTCCCATGACCATGATGGGCCTGTGCGCCGAGGTGCGCAAGGTCAAGGCTCTTGAGCTCGTGGACTACATCAACTACACGGGTGCGTACGAGGACGAAATGGGCATCGGCCGCCCACCCGACTTCGTGCCCCTCCTGGAGCACACCGACATCCTCGTCATGTCGTGGGGTGCCACCGTGCCGATGATGGCGCACGCCGTCGGCATCGAGCTCGACGAGATCACCTCCACGTGGGACAAGTGGGTGACCGAAGCGCCCATCACGACCGCCAAGGGCGTCATCAACCCGGGCGAAGTGGCCGCCATCCACTTCACCATTAACGGGATGTACAAGGGCGAGCCGCGGATCTGCCTGGAGCATGTCAACCGGGTGGGCACGGACGCCGCGCCGGACTGGCCCCGCGGGACCCAGGATGACGTCTACCGGGTGGAGATCGAGGGCACGCCGTCGATCACGCAAGAGACGGCCTTCCGCTTCACCGACGGCTCGGGCCGTGACGCCGCCGCCGCGGGCTGCTTGGCCACCGGGCTGCGTGCCCTTAATGCCGTGCCGGCCGTCAACGACCTGCAACCTGGGTGGGCCACCGCCCTGGACCTTCCGCTCATCCCAGGGGCGGGGACCATCCGCTGAGCGCCGAGGTTCCGCATCGCTGACGAACGATCGCTCGTCGCTGGCGTTCGGCCACCCCACTCTGGACTGGAGAAACGCTTTCTCCAGCCTTTATGCTCCTCTACTTCAGCTTTTCCTGGGAGCGACCGACAATTCATGTAGCCGGGGAGGATGATGGTCATCCTGCGTCTCGGCCGTCGAGGCGTGACCGATCGTGCGATCCGAAGCGCGTTGCCCAACGTATAAAACGTGTGAAGAACTTGAGGAACTTCATGAAGAGTCGCCCGTGTCGATTCCTGATGACCCTGTGGGACGGGGGTGGGAACGCGCCGCCAGAACTGGGGGTCGCCAGGCGGGTCGTCGAGCGTGGCCATCAGGTCCACGTCCTTGGCGATCCCACACTCGCCGATGCGGCGCGAGCCGTGGGATGCAGCTTTTCGTCATGGTCCAGAGCGCCTCACCGAACGACGCTCGACGTGGCCGACGATCCTGTAAAGGATTGGGAGGCGAAAGACCAGCTCGACGCCCTGCGGCTTCTCCGTGACCATCTGATGTCAGGCCCGGCGTCGGCGTTCGCAGCCGATACTGCCGCCGCCATCGAGGCATTCGAACCCGATGCCGTTCTGGCAGACGCCCAAATGTTCGGATCGGTCATCGCCGCGCAAGCGGTGGGGCTTCCCGTCGCCGTCTTCCTCCCAAATCTGTGGGTGGTCCCGACCCCGGGAACGGGGAAGAGGGCGGTGCTCAAATTCGTCAATCGTGTGGTCAACGCGGGGCTGCCCGATCTCAATGCGGCTCGAGCGGAATACGGATTGGAGGCGCTCAGTTCGTTCTACGACCAGATTCTCGACGCCAACCGTATTGTGGTGCTCAGTAGCGAGACCTTTGACCCCGCGTCTCCGTTTGTCCCGAGCAACGTGCGCTACGTCGGTCCGGTTCTCGACGACCCCAGCTGGACCGAGCCGTGGTCGTCTCCGTGGCCCGAGAGCAACACGGATCCCCTCGTGCTGGTCGCGTTCACCTCGGTATTCCAGGACCAGGGACCTCTGCTGCAACGGGTGATCGACGCACTGTCCTCAATGGAGGTGCGAGGCGTGGTGGCGCTGGGTCTGATGCTCAAGCCGTGCGAGTTTGTCGCGACGCCAAACGTCGCCGTCGTGCAGTCAGCTCCCCACAACGTGCTGCTCAAAGAGGCGTCTGTCGTGGTGTCGCACTGTGGACATGGGACGACCATGAAGGCTCTCGCCGCCGGCGTGCCCATGGTGTGTATTCCAATGGGGCGCGACCAGGACGCCACAGCAGCGCGCGTGGTCAACCAGCAAGCAGGTATCCATCTCCCGCCCACCGCATCGTCCGCCGAGATCCGTCTCGCCGTTGCCAAAGTGCTCGACCATGACGACTACAGGGAGAACGCATTGCGCCTGGCCTCAGGTCTCGCCCGGGAACACCAGCCCCTCGACGTCGTCATGGAGTTGGAGCGCCTGGCTGGGCTGGTGCCATCCGACGCAGCCCGAGTCTGATGGCGCCCATTTGAGGGACGCCAACGCGAGGGACGCCTACTGTCTCGCCCAGTCCAGTCGCTTCGACACAACCCTCGGTCTTCCTGCAAGCTGCCCACCGTCGACCGCAATGGTGGCGCCATTGACGTAGGAGGCACCCTCCGAGCACAGCCAGAGCACGGCCGGTGTCACGTCATCGGGTGCACCTATGCGCCGGAGCGGGATCTCTTTTGTGACGCGGTCGCGGACGTCGGATTCAGACAGGTACTTGCGATTGAGCGATGTCTCGATCCAGCCCGGCTGCACCACGTTCGTCCTCACGCCGAGCGGCCCCCACTCCCATGCCATTCCCATGGCGAGCATCTGCAGGCCCGCTTTGGACGCGCAATATGCCGATTGCCCGTCGTAGGCGTCGACTGCCCCCGGGGAGCCGATCACGACGATTGCACCACCACCCTGGGCCACCATCTGCCGCGCCGCCGGTTGGCCGCAGTGGAACAGCGCCCACTCATTCACACGCTGCATCTCCTCCCACGTCTTCTGGCTCATTTCGAGGAGGGGGACCATAGGACCGACGCCGGCGTTGTTGACGAGCACATCGAGACGACCATGGCGCGCAACGATCGCGGCGATCAGCGAGCGCGCTGCCTCGGGGTCACCGACGTCGGCCACCGCTGCTTCGGCGGTGCCACCCTCCGCCACGATCTCTTCGACGGTCCCGATCGCGCCCTCCTCAGTCCGACTATTGACCAGGACGTGCGCCCCTTGTTCCCCGAACGCACAAGCGATGCCGCGCCCAATGCCCCGACTCGCGCCGGTGACGAGTACAACTTTGCCCGCGAGGCATTCGTAGTGAGCCGTGGTCATCAGATCAGGTCTCCTGCATGTCGTGGCCGGGGCCCGAGGCGACCCGCCGCTCGAAGTGTACCGAAATCATCATGTTTCACGACCTGCAGGCGCGACCGGCCGGCGCACGGGGGAGACGTGCGTGCGGCGGTGACGCAGCTCATCGATGAGAGGGTCACCGCACGTCAGGGATGCAAGAATCGAGGCAGCGCGGCCACGACGGCGGCCCATGCCTTTGAACTCGGATCGACATGTGCCATGTGATCACCGTCGAACTCCACCAGTTCGACGGAGCCACCCGCTGCCCTGGCTGCCGCGACGTAGTCCGCACTCTGGGCGAACGGGACGGACTCGTCAGCATGACTGTGGACGCAGACGACGGGAACGGGTAACGGCACGCGGGCGATCGGATCCGCCCAGTCGTAACGTTCCGGGACCTCATCGGGGCTGCCGCCCAGGAGATCCGGGATGGCCGAACCACCCACGCTTCTCGCGGCACCCGTGCGGAGATCGAGGACTCCGGCCTGAGACACAATGCCGGTCAGCGAGACCCGCGGCGAGGAACCTGGAGCAGACGAGGGCAGGCCTGAGCGCCCCGCAGCCCAGGCGGCCAGGTGCCCCCCGGCCGAATGACCGATCGCCACCACTCGCGAGAGATCGAGGTCGAGTTCGGACAGCAGGTCTACGGCATCTGACACGTCTTGCAGTGTGGTGGGCCACCCGCCACCCTTGCCGACCCGTCGGTATTCGATGTTGTAGGTCGTCCAACCTCTTTGGGCGAGATCCCTCGCCAGTTCCCGCCCGAGCGAGGCGTCATAGGCAGCACGCCAGAATCCACCGTGAATGACAACTGCGACACCCAGCTGATCGCCCTCGGGTCGGTGCAGTTCGGCGTACTGGTCGGGATCAGGTCCGTACGTGCAGATCATCACGGTCTTTCTTCTCGGGTCGTGCGCCGGCGGCGGTCGTCAGGGCCCGATCGGCGTTGTCATCAGTTCATATCGTACGGGTCGAGCCTCCTAGGATCGTGTGAGTGCAGACCGACGAGCGCAATGAGCCCGGAGCGAGCCCGCGCGTTGGTTCATCGGAATCTTCCGAGTCTTCCTGCCCATTCGAGCCGGGATCGGTCTCCATCCGGTTGTACCCGCACAACGAGCTCCGCGCAGATGCCGTCGTCAGCGAGATCTGCGCGCAGGCCGGTGTCGCTCTCGACAACGGATTCGACGGGGTCATGACCAGTGAACACCACGGTGGCTTCGCCGGGTACATGGCCCAGCCCTTGCAGATGGCGTCGTTCGTCCTGGCCGAGCACGCAGGGGGTTGGGCCGCCGCGGCGCCACTCCTGCTGCCGTTGCGGTCCACCGCGCTGGTGGCAGAGGAGGTCGCGTGGCTGCAGGCCCGCCATCGCGGCCGCGTCGGGCTCGGGGTGGCGGCCGGAGCCCTTCCCTTGGACTTCGACGTGGCCGGCGTGAGCCAGACTGATGCGGTCGAAACCTTCAAGGCGGAGCTGCCTCGGCTTGTGTCCATGCTGCGGGGTGAGGACCTGGGCGGGCTCGACGGGGACCCCGCCCTCCTGGCCTGCAGGAAGGCCCCGATCCCCGTGCTCAGCGCGGCAGTCTCGGTGGCCGCCGCCACCCGGGCGGCCCGGTGCGGCGCGGGAATCCTCATGGAAGGCATGTCGGCGCCGGAGCGGCTGGCCCGTCTCACGCGGGCATTCGATGAAGCCGGGGGCACGGGCGCCAAAGTGCTGATCCGTCGGGTATGGCTGGGCCGTGTGCAGTCCGGACTGGTCGAGGATCAGCGGGCGGTCTATGAGAGTTACGCCGCGGGCGCGGGCTCGTTCGGCGCGGATCAGACCATCGCGTCCGATGAGCCGGGCGAGGTGGTGGAGCGGCTGGCGGCGACCATGAGCGAAGTCGGGGCCGACGCGCTGAACCTTCGGGTGCAGCTCCCGGGCATGGCACCCGGACAGGTGCGCGAGCAGATCGAGCAGATCGGTTCGGCGGTTGCGGCGCCGTTGCGGAAGGCGCTGCTCTCGGCCGGTCGACGCACTTCGTAGCTACCGGATCGGCGTCCATCCACTGGAGAGGTGATTCCCCCCGTCGACGTCGAGTGTGATGCCGGTGATCTGCCTCGCGTCGTTGGACAGAAGGAAGCACACGGCCGCCGCGATGTCCTCCGCTTCGGTGAGCCGGCCCAGGGGGAGCGCCGATCCTGCTGCCGCACCGGCGTCCTTCTTCCAGATCGGCCGCGTTGCCGTGGTCCGCACCAGGCCGGGACTGACGGCATTCAGCCGCACTCCCTGGCCCGCCAGATCGGACGCAATGGTGCGCGTCATGGCGTTCAGCGCTGCCTTGGCCGCCGCGTAGGAGACCATGGCCGAGGTGGTCTTACGCGGTGAGCCGCTCGAGATGGTCACCACCGAGCCGGCGTTGTCGGCGAGTCCTCGAGTGAGCGCGGCGCGCACCAGTACCAGCGTAGGCCAGGTGTTGAGGCGGAACGTCTCGAGGAGCTGCTCCTCGGTGAGGGTGTCGAATGAGAGCGGGTGGGGGGCGCCGCCCACCGTGCTGACGATCAGGTCGATGCGCCCGAAGGCCTCCATCGCCCGATCGGTGAGCAGTGCGACGGCTTGTTCGGTGTCCATGGACCCGACGACGCCGACGACATCGTGTCCTTCGGCGCGGAAGGCGTGCTCGGTCGATCGCACGCGGTCCTCATCGCGGCCGTTGATCACGACCGACGCACCCTCGCGCGCCAGGCGAAGAGCGCTCGCTCGGCCAATGCTCGGATCGGCGGTCGAACCGGTGACGATGGCGACCTGGCCGGAGAAGCGCTGGACTTCTGCGCCGTTCACCTCGTCAGCTCCCCATGGACATGTGCTCGGAAGGTCTCATCGCTGCATCTTGTCCCACGAGGTCACGCTGCGCCACGCCCGGCCGCCGGTTAGAGGGGGTGCGGATCCTCGATGAGTGACGTGCCGCGCTGGAGTGCGGCGAGTGAGAAGCCCGCGGTGGTGCGGTACTTCTCGGTGACGTCGGCGATCTCTTCGGTGGAGATCACGTCGGCGATGTGCGCGAAGCCATCGGGCGCCCGCTCCTCGACGAGCTTCATGGGGAGCTCGGGCCCGAATCCTCGGTTTGCCCGCACAATGGCCGCCGTGGCCGGACGTCGAGCCTTCTCGTAACGGCGCAGGGCCTCATTGAGGTCGCCCCTGTGGCGTCCGATGCAGCCGGCCAGGACGCGGGCGTCGAGAATGGCCTGGGAGGCGCCGTTGGAGCCGATGGGGTACATCGGGTGCGCGGCGTCACCCAGGAGCGTGGTCCGGCCGAAGGTCCATTGCGGAATCGGCTCGCGATCCACCATGGGGAAGAGGAACGTTTCCGGTGCCGCCTCCACAATGCCGGGCACGTCGAGCCAACCGAAGTCCCATTTTTTGAATTGGGGCAGGAAGTCGTCGAGCGAGCCCCGGCGATTCCAATCCTCCGCACTGGCGAGGTCGGAGTCTGGCCGCTTCAGCTCCGCGATGAAGTTGAAGCGCTGCCTGCCCCCCGGCAGGTCGGCGATCGGGTAACCGACGAACTTCTGCTCCGGATGGCCGGCCCAGATCATGGAGTGCCCGTCGAGGACGGGCTCAATCTCGGCGATGCCGCGCCAGAGCAACGACCCGTTCCAGAGGAAGCGCCCCTCGTCGGGATAGCGCTGAGCCCTCGCCGCGCTGTGGATGCCGTCGGCAGCGACGATGAATTCGGCTTCGACCGCCCCATGGTCGAACTCCGCTACGGGCCGCTCGTCACTGCCACCGACCCGGACGAGCCGGCGGCCGAGGTGGAGCGCGTCCGCCCCCAGGCGCTCGACCACGGCGCCCCGGAGTACCTCCTGCAGGTCGCCGCGGTGAATGGAGAGCTGCGGCCAGGGGTAGCCCGCGGCGATCCCGCGCGGCTCCCGCCAGATCTCTTGGCCCCTCTTGGTGCAGTAGACCAGAACCGACGGAGCGATGGCATGTGCGCTCAGCTCAGCGAGGAGCCCGAGCGCGTCGAGCTCGCGCACCGCATGAGGGAGCAAGTTGATGCCGACGCCCAGAGAACGCAGCTCGGGCGTCGAGTCGAACACGTCCACCTGCACACCGACCTCGTGCAAGCTGAGGGCGGTGGCCAGGCCGCCGATCCCGGCACCGATGACCACGCCGGACGCCGCTGTGTTCACAGGACCTCATGGATGTGGATACGGACGGTGTTGCGTTCCCGCTCGCCGGTCGAGACGCCGATGAGGTCGTTCAGCCAGCTCAGCCGGCGCACCGCGGTCGACAGCCGGACCAGGGTTCGGAAGTAGTACTCGTCCGGCGGGACCAGGTCACCCTGGGCCAACCGCGCGGCGACAGACTCAGATGCTTTGCGGACACCCTGTGAGACGACCTCGATCGCCTCGTTCGCTTCGGTCTGCAGCGTGTAGTGGGCGTCGATCTCCAGGACCCCGTCCGCGCGGACGGTTTGCCAGTCCACGCCGCCCTCGAGAACGGAGCCGGACAAGCCATCTCTTCCCTCGAAGGTCCCTCCGTCGAAGGCCACGAATCTGCGTCCGCCACCCAGGTCGACGATGGGGCGCACCTCGATCGTGATCAGGAGCAGCTCGCGCAGCTCGACCGCTCTCATGGGCGTCCGCACGTCCTTCTTTCTTTCGCACCGATATGGCCGGGTTCTCCGTCGGCCCGGCTGGCCCGGCGATGGTAACAGCGGCCCTTGGGACTCCTCGATAGGTTGGCGAGATCGGTACTGAGCCTCCGCCACCCCTGCGCACCCGTGTCGCCGAACTGCTCGGTGTCGACTACCCGTTGCTCCAAGCGCCGATGGGATTCATCGCTCGGGCACAGCTTGCATCCGCCGTCTCGAATGCGGGGGGCTTCGGGATCATCGAGACTTCCTCCGGTCGCCTCAATGAGGTCCGGGAAGAGATGGCGGCCATGCGCGATCGTACCGACAAGCCGTGGGGAGTGAATATCGCCCAGATGTTGGTATCCGACCCCCGCATCGTCGACTTCGTGGCCGAACAAGGCGTCGGGTTCGTCACCACCTCCGCCGGGGACCCGGCGCGGTACACGCACCAGCTCCATGACGCCGGGATCACCGTGTTCCATGTGGTTCCTTCGTTGCGCGCCGCGCAGAAGGCCGTTGACGCTGGGGTCGATGGTTTGGTGGTCGAGGGGGGAGAAGGTGGTGGGTTCAAGAGCACGAGACCCGTCTCGACGATGGTCTTGTTGCCCCAGATCTGCGGGGCGTTCGATCTCCCGGTGATCGCCGCCGGCGGGATCGTCGACGGCATCTCCATGGCTGCCGCCTTCGCGTTGGGCGCGGAAGGCGTCCAGATGGGGACCCGCATGGTCAGCGCGGCGGAGTCACCTGTCCACCTCAACTACAAACGATTGGTGACCGACGCCGATGCCACGGACACCGTGGTCCTCAGTGCCCACTCGAGTCCGGCCTACCGGGTCATGCGAACTCGCTTCAGCGAGGGACTGGAGAAGGAGCCATCGGTCGTCATGGGCCGGACCGTTGGCATGGAGGGAGTCTTGAAGCTCTATTTCGAAGGGGATCTCGATGCTGGCTTCGCCTTCGGGGGACAGGTCGCCGGTCGTGTGGCGGAGGTCCTCCCCGTTCGCCAGATCGTGCATGAAACGGTTCGTGCGTTCTACGAAGTGGTGACTGCTCTGGGCCGGTTCGTTCCAGAGCCCTGATGCGTCGGGAACGTGGTCGTTTGCAGGATCAGGAAGACGCGCGGACGGGATGAACGCGCTGTCGACTAGCGAGACGGCAGGACGAGACGCGCCGGGTAGTTGCCGTAAAGATCCTCGTCGGCTCCTTCGGGTCCATACGTGAGGGCCTGGACCAAGAGCTCACCCCCGACGAAGGCGCCGTTCCAGGACTGGCCCAGCCCGCCGAAGACCTCCTGGCGGTCCCCGCGGCTGCGCAATGTGTTGACGCCGATCTTGAACGCTTGGATCTGGGTACGCAGTTGCTCGGCGAAGTCCAGGTCGTCCGTCGAGATGGTGGCGACCAGCGACCCGTTCGAGACGTTCATGGCGCTGACGAGCTCGGCCTCAGAATCGACGACGACCACCGAGTCGAGCGGTCCGAACGGCTCGGAGTGGTGCAGCGACCACGAGGTGGACGGTGCGAGGACGCAAGCCGGAGGGCTATAGGCGCCGGCGTCCTGGTCATGGAGCAGCCACCCGTCACCGAGCGACCCCAAATGCAGCGGGATCGCGCCACCTCGCAAGGCCTCTTCGAGTTGTCCGCGCAGTCGTGCCGCCTTGGCCGCGTTGATGACCGGCCCGAACGTCAGCTCGGGCAACGGGTCGTCGGCTGTGGCCACGGCCAGCGGGTTGCCGAAGCTCACACCCGCGACGCCGCGGCGATAGGCCTCGTAGAAGTCTGGGAACAGCTTCCTCTGTACGACAAAACGCGGATAGGCGGTGCAGCGCTGCTTGGCGTACTCGAAGCTCTTGGTGACCTGAGCCGTGAGGGTGTCCCAGTCCGAGTAGTCCCAGACACCGAGCGCATTGAGCCCCTCTTGCTCGTAAATGTGGCGCAGCCGGGGGTCGGCCATGGAGATTGCCGCCCGCCTCCCCGTCGCCCGCCCACCGACGAAGGCAATGGCCCCGATTCCCGGAGTGCGCACCAGCGCCTCGCCGATCTGGGCGCCCTCACCCGAGAGGAGCGTCACTGGCAAGCCGACCCTGTGCATCAGCGCATGGGCCAAGGTGAGGCAGTGAAAGCCCCCCTGGGAGGGCGTCTTGGCCACCACAGCATTCCCACAGAGCAGCTGGACGAGCTCGGCGTGGATCTGGACGCTCATCGGGTAGTTCCAGCTGGCGATATTCGAGACTGGCCCGGGCAGCGGGCCGCGTGGTTGGCCGAACGCCGCGAGCTGGTCCTCAATCACTTCCACGTACCAACGGACCCCATCGAGGCATCGATCCACATCCGCGAGCGCGAGGCGCCAGGGCTTGCCGATCTCGTGTACCAAGAGCAGGGCCAGCAGTTCACGCTGGGCGCCCAAGAGCTCGAGGGCTTCGTTCACCAGTTCGCGTCGGCGGTCGAGCGGAGTGCGACTCCAGGCGTGGTGCGCCAGGCAGGCGTACTCGATGGCTTCGACGGCAACGGGGGCGTCGATCACGGACGGACCCACCATGGCCATCCCGTCGACCGGGCTCACGTGAGGGACCGTTCGCCCGACATCGGACCACTCGCCCCGGGCCAGGTTGCGCAGGTGCTCAGGGCCGAAGGCCTCTGCAGCGACGGTACGGCACCTGGCGTAGGCGTCGCTCCAGGTTGTGCCGGGCTTGCGGATCAGGGTCATCGGACGGCTCCACGGATTGTGCTGCTGGGAGAAGCCTGGGCGAGCAGGTACGAGAATTGTCTCGGGTGGACCCTATGGGTTGACCGTGAGTGGATCGGCACCTTCATCGAAAGGCCAGGCGCGAGTCCTTCAGGCAGCGAGGTTCGGCGCGGCGTCGATTCGCCGCTCAATCAGCGCGTCGAGGCTGAACCGGCCAGATCCCAAGGCTGCAACGACGAGCGCGAGCACAGCGAGCGCCAAGTTCAATTGGTAGCCGGGCGGAGAGGAGGACGAGTTGATCCCCGTGGCCCAGGTGACGGTGATCATGGCCATCACCATGTCCCCGAAAAGGGCGACGCCGGCGAGACGTGAGCCGAGGCCGAATGCCAGCGCTACGGCGCTGCCGAACTCGATCAGCCCTCCCAGGACAGCGAACAGTCCTCCCGGATGCAGGTGAGCGACATTTGACATGTAGAGCGCGGTCCGGTGGATGCCCGGTCCATTGAACGCTCCGAACAGCTTCCCAGCGCCGTAGTAGATGAAGATCCAGGCCAGCCCGATGCGCGCGGCGAGCAATGCACAGCTGGCGCGGAGTTCCGGCGTTCGAGTGCCAACGACCAATGCCAACACCGAACGGCTCGAACGGTTCGAGCGTGGCGGCGCGTCCAATGAAGTCGTGACCATCACATCACCTCGCAGTGTTCGAGTGTGTCCTGGGCCCCGAGCGGCTCGTCATCACAGACCACAGCTGACGAGAGGTTGAGGGCGGGACTGGACCCGTGCGCTGCCACCGAGGGGAAGGACGGCGATTGAGGATCGTGGAGCGGGCGAAACGGTGCGACCAGCTGAGCGGCGTAGACCGCGAGATGGCGAGGTCGCGGTGTGGCCTGTTCAACGAGCAAGGGCCGACCCCGGAGCCCAGTGTCCATCCGGACCGTCTCCTTCGTCGGGAAGGCCGCAGTGTGGAACATCTGGTCCCAAATAGTCAGCGCGAAGCCGAGATTGACGTCTTGGGGTCCATCCAACTTGTGGTGGATACGATGAAAGTTCGGGCTGACGACGATCCGTCCGAGCGGTCCGAAACCAAGACGGGTGTTGGAGTGCGCAAAGGCCACGATGCCACCGTAAAGGGCCAGCACGGTCAGCGACAGGGAACCATTGGCGAGGAGCAGCACACCTGGGATGAGCGCGAGTAGGTAGGACACGTGGATCAGTGGATGGGTGCGAAAGACGGTAAGCACGTTCATGTCCTCTTGGGAATGATGAAGCTCATGAAAGCGCCAGAGCATTCGGACCCGGTGATTGGCGAGGTGCACAGCCCAGTTGCAGCCGTCCATGGCCACGATGATGGCGCCGAGCACGATCCAGCGAGGCAAAGTGTCCATCTTTGGCAAGACGATCCACGGAAGGAGGCGTCGAAGCACCGCGACGAAAGAGAGCGTCAGCGCCGCAACCAGGGGGAGCACGAGCGTTGCGTAGACCCCAGTGATCAGCAGGTCATGCCGATACCCGCGGGCGAAAAGGGATCGTTGTTGCGCGGGCCATATCCGCTCCACCACCAGAATGATCCCGATGATGACAAGGGACAACGGACCGATCACGACGACGCGAAGACTCGTAAGGGATCCGGCGAAGCCCGATCCGCTCCAGCCAGTCGACCAACCAATACCCACCAGAGCCGCCGCCAGCGCGGGGATGCAGAAGGCGGGAAGGTAAACCCTGGACGCGAGGCCGACGCGCAGCCTGCCTCGCGGACTCGTGTACTCCGGCGCTCGGGCAGAGCGAAGCTGGGGCGGCGCGACTAGAACTGACGACATGACGACGGCTCGGTGTTGGATCGAGGCACTAGAAGGCAACTCCACCTGACCCAGAGTTTGTGGTCGCGGTTGAACCCGAACCCGAACCCGAACCCGAACCCGAGTTCGAGCTCGAATGGGCCGGCTTCGCCGTCACGACGACTGTCCATTTCCCCCACGTATCGGTGAGATTTCCGTGCACCTGGCCGGGCCCGGTGTCTCCGACGAACCAGTAGAGCGGCTTACCGGCATAGGTCAGCTGGCGGGAACCTCCACTCCTTGTCACGGTGCCGAGCTTGGCGGCGTTCACGCCGGATCCAGCCGTCGCCGCAGTCTTACCCTTGGGCAGGAGCACCTCTGGCCAGACTTTGAGACAGCTGGACCCGCAGGCCACCTTGCTCGCCTTGAGGGTGTACACAGTTTTGCCGCTGACCAGGATCGTGCCGTACTTGGCGTTGTGGGTCGTCGAGACGACGCTGCTCGTGACAGCACCGGCTGCGTCAGCAATGGCGGCGGACGCAGCGAGTCCGCCAACAGCCAAGGCGATGCCCGCGGTGCGCAGAATCGGGCCCTTTCGAAATGCCTGTGGGTGTTTCTTCAGATTCACCATGTCAATGCTCTCCTCATTGCTTTCGTGTTGCAATGGACTACGGACAATCCCCGCGAAAGGATCGCTCATCTTCATCGGCCAGGGTGCAGGTCGGGTTCACGCATGCGTCATACCCGGAGCAGCGCGCCCGCCAGAACGGTGCCAATGGGGTGACCGAGCACGCTGAGCGCACCTCTTCACCGAATGCGGGTCTGACCTGCGAAAATGGAAGGGAGTGGGCGACTGGAGGTGTTCCAGCGTCGCCCTGGAGGCAGTACCTCCCGGTTCAGGCCGAGCGCAGGTGAGCCTGGAGGGAGGGACCGATTTGGTCCGCCATGGCAACTGCTACGACTCGCCTCTCCCTCGAAACCGGCCGACCTGGTGTCGGGGTCAGTACGAAGCGCCCGACTGTCCCGCCATTGAGTTGAACCGGCAGGTCGATCTCGGGTCCGGGCAGACCGAGCCTGTGCACCGCCCACTCAGAACCCGCGAGGAAGACGTCTCCCGAGCTCTCGATCTGAAACCGCGGGCGCAGAGGGACCGCCACCTCGAACCGGCAGTTCCGCAGACCCAAAAGGTCCATCAGGTGTGCTCGGACGAATCTGACGACCTCTTGCTCCGAGGTCCCCGACGCCACAAGTTCTGCCACCGAGTGCAGGACGCCTACGAACTCGGCTTCCTCTGCCGCCCCCTCTCGGTGCCGTCGGCTCTGCACCGAGATCTCCGTGATGCCGATGCCGACGACGAAAAGGCAGATCGCGGTCTCGAGATCGGGTCGATGGGTGATGGCGAGCCGCCCGTAGGGCTCCGTGAGCAGCACGTCGAACGAGAGCGTGGCACTCAGCGTGGCCAGGTAGCCCGACACCCGATCCCCGCTCGATGCGACACCGACGACGACTGCGGCGAGGAGGAGAGCTGCCGCGGTCGCGGCAAAGGTGGCCCGGAAGGGGACGAGCACTGCTGCCACTGCCACCGGGCCGATGATTCCTGCGATTCGCCCCGCGACCAAGCGCTGCCTCAGGCGCATGACGCCTCCAGTTCTGTCTTCAACCCCTACTTTCGCGCCTCACCTAGCGTTTGGCGAGGGGAGAACGGTGCGGATTAGGAATTTGGTAGGTCGTCACCTGACTTGGGGGCCAACCGATGCTCGAAGTCGTCGGCGAGGGCGATGAGCGCTTCGTTGGCGTCGCCGCTGTACGAGGAACCGTGCATGATCGCGAGCGTGGCCGGCTCGAGCGCAGCGAGGCGACGGATGGTGGGCGGCGACTGAGGCGTGAAACAGCTCGCTCCGAACATGTCCTCGGTCTGAATGGCCGCGGCCACAAGGTCGTCCCGTGTCAACGCCGGTCCGTTTCCGACCTGCGACAAGAGGTCACCACAGAACAGGGTGCTTGTGGTCTCCTCGTAGAGGACGTGGGCATCCCACCCGTGGGGCACGTGCGGGGTGTCGATACTGCGGATACGCCTACCACCGAGATCAAAGGAACCGTCGGGTCCGATGGGAAACGGCGGCCGGTCGGCGAGGTCGTCGATCGACACCATGCAGCCAATGGCAGTGTGGGCCACCTGGGCGTTGGGCGCAGCCTCGAGAAATAGGTTCATGGCGCCACACTCATCCGCTTCCAGATGGCCGAACATGATCCAGCGCAGACGATCGAGCGGCATCAGCGAGGCGATGGCCCCGGAGACGGCCGAGAACATGCTGCGGGGGCCGGTATGGAAGATCGTTGGTTCGTCGGCGTCGATGAGGAACTGATTGAACGTGAAGCCGGTCGGGCCGATATTGGGCACGAAGGTCGATAGCCGGTAGATACGTTCGGCGATCTCGTCGATTTGCGTTTCCATGGTTTCTCTCCTTTTCAGGGGCCGGTGTCTAGGGAGACGTGATTGTTCCGGACTTACAGGGGGAGCGGATGGCTGAGGACCCCGACGGCGGGCAGTCGGCCCGAGAGGGTGCGGATGAATTCAAGCGCATCGATCTCGACGCGCTCGCCACCGACACCCTGCGTGAACTTCCCGCCGGCAGGGCCGTCGAGAACCAGCTCGAAGGGCTGGCCGTGGATGCCAGCCCATTCGGACACGATGTCGGCGATGAGGCGACCGTCGTGGTCGGGCGTGAGCTGCATGGGGCGGTCGATTGCCACATGGATGTCTATCCGGTGGGCCCAGACGTCCCGGGTGAACCCGACGTCGAGCAGGTACTTGAGGGGAGCCCATCCGATCGGCGGCCCGAATGGGAGGGGGATGTAGCGGGCGGGAGGCGGCGCGCGCCACCGGCCCTTGACAGCCTTCGGGCCTACAGCAGCGACCTGCAGGACGAGCTCGTCGTTCGAGAGTTGGTTCCGCTCGCGAATCTGTAGCTCGTTCATGCCGTCGACCCAATGGTGCGAGTCGATCTCCTTGTTGAGTGGCATGCCCCGCCTCAACTGGTGAACGAACTCTCGAACGGATGCCTGCGCTTCGCCCGAACCGAGGACGTGCAGAACCATCTTGCGGACGTCCCAGCCGGTGCAATCGGTGGGCGCCGCCCACTCGTCCGGCGCGAGGGAGGCCACCAGCGCCGCGACGCGGGTGAACTCGTCCTCGGCAAGCACCCGAGCCTCGGGTCGTGTGATTCGGTTTGCCATCATGAGTGTCTGCTCCTTTCGAGCACGTCATCGACATACAGATCGACGAGGCGGTTGAGGTGACGGATCCAACGGTTGCCGCCGGAGTCATTACTCAACTGCGCCTCCATCAAGCCGGCGACAATGGCCACGATGCAGTCAATGTCACCCTGTTTGGTGACGCCGGTCTCGTTGATCAACTTGTAGACGCGTCCCAACACTTCCTCGGCGAGGACGTAGGACGTAGGTGAAGGCGTGAATCCCGGTACGTGGCGCTCGAACAGCAGCTCATACCGCGCCGGGTCCTCGAGCCCGAACGCGACGAACTCGGCCAAGCACTTTTTCAGCGCGCCTCGCGAATCTCGGGGGAGTTTGACCAGGTCGAGCCGCTGAAGCAGTCGCCGGTTGCCGTCTGCGAACATAACGTCATACAGCGCCAGCTTCGAGTCGAAGTAGCCGTAGAGCGACGGCTGACGCATGCCGACCTCACGGGCCAGGGCGTGCAATGAGACCCCAGCGATCCCGTGTTCGCGGGCGAGCATCCACGCCGACTCGACGATCGCGGCCACCTTGGCCTCTCGTCGCTGCGTGACCTTGTCCGGCGTGAGCCGATGGTCAGCGCTCGGCCGGTTGTCTATCATCGATAGGCATATTACCTATCAGCGATAGGTAAGTCAAGAGGTATCGAGTTCAGCTTTGACGGCCCTTGCCGTTTGGATCACCGAAGCCCAGCCGCCAGCCGCCAGTTCGGGAGCGGTCAAGCAGGGATCAGAACCACTCGATGCCGCGGCATGAGTGCGCCGGCATTGAGGCTTGGTAGCTGAGAACGCGCACCTTGCAGGGGAACGCACGCGCGCCTCGGGGCACTGAGCTGCCGGGTCCGACCTTCCCTCAAGAACCACCCACTTCCCACCGACGACTATCAGACCGATGCGGCGACAATCGCATCCGGTGGAACTGAGGAACCAGTGCAATTCGGTCGTCCTGCGGTCATCCAACGCACGGAAGCCATAGCCAGGCCCTCGCGTTGCCGTGCGGGTAGTTGGCCGAGGTTCGCGTTCATGCTTCGCAGGAGTAAGGGATGAGACTCCGTCACGTTGGAATGTGCCTCGTGGCGGTCGCACTGCCGGCCTCATTGCTGGGGATCATTGGCTCGACGGCTTCGGCCGGTGCCGCAGGTTCCTCCCATGAGGCAGAGTCCGGGACACCACCTCGAACTCGGCGGCAGCGTTTCCCAGGGCCAGCGTTGGCCAATCAAGTGAATCCGATGTCATGGTGAATCGACACCGCCCAGGTCCGACATCTTCGAGGCTGCCCCACGGGCCAACACGCTCCCGGACGACGGCCATGGGGGCATCGATGAGTACGTCCACCTGGTACCGCGATGGGACGCTCTCGATACTGGACCGGACGAACTCCGCAGCGTTCTCAGCCGGCAGTTGGCGAGGGATGGCGTGGGCCCCCGTGACCCTTGGCTCCGCCAGTCGGTCAAGGCGAAAGGTACGCCAGTCGAATCGGGTCAGATCCCATGCGACGAGGTACCAGCGCCTCCCCAGCAGGACCAGTCGGTGCGGGTCTACCGCGCGGGTGCTTGGTGCACCGCCGCTATCGGTGTAGTCGAACTCCAGGCGCTCGCCGTCCCGGCAGGCCTGGGCCACCGAGACCAGGACAACCGCATCGACGCTGGCGGCGGACTCCTGCCATGGAAGAGAAACGGTCATCGCGGCAAGTGCGTCGATTCGGCGCATGAGCGAAGTGGGCATGACTTGGATCACTTTGCTGAGCGCTCGCAGCGAGGACTCCTCGATGCCCACAACCGAGCCCGCCTGGATCGCCGAGTGCAGCCCTACGCCGATGGCGACCGCTTCGTCGTTGTCGAGCAAGAGGGGAGGAAGGACTGCGCCCGCCGCGAGCTGGTAGCCACCGTCTACGCCGCGACGCGCCTCGACGGGGTAGCCCAGGTCTCGTAGGCGGTCGATGTCACGACGGAGCGTCCGCGGCGAGACTTCGAGGCGAGCGGCCAGGTCGGTCCCAGCCCAGTAGCGCCGGGACTGGAGCAGGGAGAGCAGGCGGAGAGTGCGCGTGCCGGGCGTGGTCATATTGGCCAGTATCGCTGGATTTAGGCCAGAAGCTGGCCGCTAATGGTCGTAGGGTGCCGAAATCAGCCCAAATGAAAGGACCAGCTCATGACGTCCACCACCATCACTGACCTCGAGCGGCACGACCTCGTGAACGCATTGCGGGAACATCGGGACCTCCTGCTCCGCACCGTCTCTGGCTTGTCGGATGCCCAAGCTCGGCTGACTCCCACCGCCAGCCAGCTCTGCCTAGGAGGCATCATCAAGCACGTCGCGCTCGTCGAAGAGGGCTGGGTCCGCTTCATCGAGGAGGGTCCAGAAGCTCAAGGCCCGACCGACGAGGCCACTTATGAGGCGCATGCCGCCGGCTTTCGCATGGCGGACGAGGAGACGTTGACGGACCTGATCGCTCGCTACGAGGCCGTTGCTCGACTCACCGACGCGGCAATAGTCGCCCTGCCTTCACTCGATGCATCCCACCCGCTTCCCGAGGCCCCGTGGTTTGAGCCCGGGGCGCATTGGTCCGCCCGCCGGGCACTCATTCACATCGTGGCCGAGACGGCCCAACACGCCGGTCACGCCGACATCATCCGCGAGACCATCGACGGAGCAAAGTCCATGGGCTAACAGAACAGAACCGGGCGCTTGGAGCTGCGCCCGATGGAAACTCCCAGCACGGAAGGCGATTCCTCTAGACCGTTACTTACCGCAGGAGACCACTGAATGTCACTGCTTCGCGCACGATTCGCGCACGAACTTGACCAGGCAAGACGGGCCCAAGTCCGCCCGTCTCACGACGCGACTTGGCCGATGTCCAGCCGTAGGACTCGCGGCCGAGGAGACGCCACGGGCATTGCAACAAGAGTGAGTCGCCACTACGCTCCGCTCGGCACACAGTGGCAGCCCCTCCGCACGGGCGGGATCGGGAGGAGGTTCCGGGATGGGACCACAACGGATACACGCGCCGATGGTGGCATTGGCACTCGGCGTCGTCCTCGCGTTCGCCACGGTCTCGACGGCCTCGGCCGGGCAACGCGGCACGACCAAAGGCGACCACGCGACGTCAGGCTCCGCCTTAGTCGCTGAGAGCGGAAGACTGAACGGCGTCGCCGCGACGCATGGTGTGGCCTGGGCCGTGGGCGAGACGGGCAACGGTTCGGACTCCAAGGCCCTGACGCTGCATTGGAACGGCAGGCGTTGGCAGCGCGAAGCCAACCCGAGTCCTCCCGGCGCCGAGCTCTCCGCAGTGGCCGCCACGTCTCCCACCAACGTCTGGGCCGTCGGCACCGTCGGCTTCGAACCGAACCCCACCAAGACCTTGATCCTGCACTGGAACGGGAAGAAGTGGATGGAGACGCCGGGCATCCCGGGCAGCCTCTCCACAGTGGCCGCCACGTCGCCCACCAATGCCTGGGCCGCCGGCGGGACGCACGACGGTGCCGCGCTGGTCTTGCACTGGAACGGTAAGGAGTGGCGACAGACGCCGAGCCCCGCCGGCTATCTCACCGCGGTGGCGGCGACGTCGCCCTCCAATGCCTGGGCCGTCGGCGCGACGACGGGTGGCAACCAGGCCACCCTGATCCTGCACTGGAACGGCGAAGCGTGGCAGCAGACTCCGAGCCCGAGCGTGGGCGGCGATCAGGGCCTGGGCAGCATCCTCCTCGGCGTGGAGGCCTCGCCGGACCGCCCGGTATTGGCGGTGGGCGACGGCAACAACTGTGGGTGTGGTCCAGGGACCCCCCTGGTCGAGCGGTGGAACGGGCACACGTGGGGAGAAGACTCCACATCGCAACAGGACAGCATCGACCTCTCAGGGGTGGCCGCCCTCCCGACGGGCAGGGCGTGGGCAGTCGGACAGGCCGGCTCGGGCGACGGCCCGACGAACGGCGTGATCCTGGAATGGAATGGCTCCGCATGGACGAGTGTGCCCGTTCCGGGTCTCGAATCCCAGGTAGGCGGGCTCTCAGGTGTCGCCGCGAGATCTCGTTCCAACGCCTGGGCCGTCGGATGGGAGAGTCCGGTCACTGTCGCGAGCTCGAACGCTGCGGGTCCCGGTGACACGGGGACCCCCGAGATCTTGATCCTGCACTGGAACGGCTCGGCGTGGACGCCCCAGACCACGCTCGGCCCGGCCACGACGCCCGCCGCCAGCGCGACGACAACGACGACGCCGGCGCCGACGACCACCACATTCTCGACAACCACGACCACCACCCCGCCGCCCACCACGACGTCCCCTCCGTCGACGTCGGCGGCCGGGGGCCCCCTCCTCGGAAGCGCGGCCTGGGTTGGGGCATTGGGTTTTGCGGGGGACGGGGTCGAGGGCTTTGGTGAAGTAGCTCCCGCTGCTATCAATGCCGCAGGAGGTAATGCACCGGGCTCGTATGTGATCTCTATTTCGTGGTCGAACTGGGGTGCACCGCAGGCAATGGGGCAGGGGCAATCTACCTACGTCTCAAATCCGAACGCGCCCCTGTCTGACGCAACGCAAGCCACGTTCACAGTGGTCGCCTTCGACCTCGGGAGTTGCAATGGCGGTCCGCCGGCGTACGAGGAAGTCGAGTGGTACTTCCCGGGTGACGGAGGGACCTTCGACCCGAGCAACGCCACCAACGCCTGCACCGGGCAATAGGACGCGGCGAGGTCAGTCCCGACCGTCCTGGTCGCCCTCGAAGTGTGCTGCGCGAACGGCGTGACCGATACCGACGCACTCGACGTGTGGCGACGCCGGAGCCTCGTCCGGAACGTGTCGCCCGGCTACCGGGGCCGGAGTGTCAAGCATCTCCGTCAGTTTTAGACCCCACCGGCGACGTTTGCGAGAGCGGGCGACGGTGACTGATTCCAGGACATAGGACACCGTCCCTGGGCATGTGTCAAGACATAGGACACCACCAAGTGGAGGGGTGCTCCTGTGGACATGGGAAGGTTCCTGACCGAGACACATCTGAGGACCG
>Ga0182024_10000332_pt1 | contig 120000 bp, 116 predicted proteins | sample P32metaG_FD_120480 | JGI IMG/M metagenome (GOLD analysis project Ga0182024, IMG submission 120480) | Permafrost microbial communities from Stordalen Mire, Sweden - P3-2 metaG (Illumina Assembly) | ecosystem: Environmental > Terrestrial > Soil > Wetlands > Permafrost | place: Sweden: Stordalen... | reverse complement strand
CTTTCAAGGAGCATCTACGCCTTGAGAAGACAATTACACTGAACAGCAACTGTGTCTTCGGAAAACTGTCTCACTCAAGGGGTTCACCCCATAGAATCCCAGGTCTCAAGGGCGAGACCTGGGCCACACGCCAGTATGTCCTCGTGCAGGCACCGGATAAGAGAGTTTCTGGAATTGTCACCGCTGCGGATCTAAGTAGGCAATTCCAGCAGCTGACGGAGCCGTTTCTTCTGTTGAGTGAGATCGAACTGCACATACGCAAACTAATCATTGTCGGTAAGTTCACAGCGGATATGTTGAAGTTTGCATGTGATCCAAATGACTCCGTGCGAGAGATCAAGGATGTCAATGATCTCTCCATTGGTGAATATATTCGATTATTGGAAAACCCCAAAAACTGGGAGAGGTTGGCGCTAAGCATTGATAGGGCTTCATTCATGGACCACCTGCACAAGGTAAGAAAAATACGGAACGATATCATGCATTTTGACCCCGACCCATTGGGACCAAATGACTTAGCTAAATTGCGTCAATTTGTATTGTTTCTCCAAAATTTGAGGGAGTTGGGTGCCTTTTAGAACCACTGAAGGAGAACCTGTCAAGCGAAGAAGCCGGCAGGTGGCCCACTCATCCCGGTATCAGGGACTGTGCCCCGTTCATCGCGGCCTCATCGCGATGAGCGGGTCTCCAGACAAGGTCACAGGGAGATTACCCGCACCCAAGGAGTCGGAGTGGACGGCGGGACTTCGCGACCCACTCATCGCGAAAAAGCCGCGATGAATGGGGCACAGCTTCGATCTTGGCTAATGATCGAAGGAGGTAGAATCGGTGCCTGGGCCACCTGCCTTTGGCTCCGGCGTCCTAGAGCGTGTTTCAAGGACGCCAGGATGGTTTAGAGATTACGATCCCCCAGGGGCTAAAGTCCACTGTTTTAGGCTGTTTTTCGGCACGACTGAAGTCGTGCCCTGACACAAAACTGGTTTTTCAAACACGTCCTAACCACTTCATCTCGATGGGTGAGTTCGCCTTGCGCTTGAAAAATGAATTCACTTTGCGTGTCTCGTTACCGGCTCTTCTGTTGACGCCGCTGCTCTGCATGGCGCCTCACCTGCTGCGTGCCCAGGCGGCCAGCTCGCCGGCATCTTCGAAGCCGGTTGCACCTGACTGGGCACAGCCGGGTTCGGCGACGCACACGCAGGTCGCGCCGCCACCGGATTTTCATCGCGCCACACGAACATCGGAGACGCCAATCGGGATCTTTCAGGGACAGGCGGAGGTTGGAGGCGCGCTGCTACCGGGAAGTGCTACTTACGATTCGGGGACCAAGCAGTACACGATTACGTCGGCGGGCTATAACGTTTGGTATACACGGGACGAGTTCCTCTATTTATGGAAGAAGATGTCGGGCGACGTCTCGCTAGCGGCGGACATCGCGTATCCAGACCCAAACGGCTATGGGGATCGCAAAGCAGTGCTGGTCATTCGCCAAGATCTGGACGATGATTCGAAGGAGGCGCTGGTTGCCCTGCATGGCGGCGGCATGATCCACCTGGCGCAACGGCCGGAAAAGGGTGTTCGCGTGAAGGATATGGAGTATCGTATCGGCGGCCGCGGACTTCCTGGCGGCAAGTCGCCGGACAGCCTGGTGCCGGTGATTGCGAAGCGGATCGGGATCGAGAAGAAGGGTGACTCTTTCACGCTTTTTGTGAGCGTGGACGGCGAGCCGATGCACCAGTTTGGGCCGCCGATTCAGCTGCATATCGATGGGCCGTTCTATGTGGGCATCGGGTTCTGTTCCCATCTCCCGGACAAGACAGACATGGCGGTATTCTCCAGTGTGATTCTGGAGAAGGCGGCCGGCAAGGTCCGCTAGCAGCGATGAGCGTTCACTCAAAGCGGCAGGTGGCCCGCACACGGAAACGGATGGTCGAGGTCTGAGGTCTCCCATGTCTCCAAATGCGAGGGACATGGGGCACCCTCATTTGTTACTTCTGGGATCTGGGCGACCCGCCCGGCAGGTTCTTGGTATTCGATGCTCATTCGAGTGCGTATTGGTCTGGCATGAAGTCAATCCCCCGTCAAATTCACACAACGTTTGCAATCTGTTTGCCTCGCTGCATTACTCTGTTAATGGTTCCGTGCGGCCTCGGCATCCGATCTTCAACGGCCGCAGGGTGAGGGCAGATCGTTTGAGCCAAACCGTATTTGTTCTGGAAGACGACACCGATATCGCGCGCCTTGTGCAGCATCACCTGGAAGCAGCTGGGTTCGATGCGCGCCTTTTTGTCACCCCCACCAACCTGATTCCCGACGCCGAGCGCCAGCCGCCGGCCCTGTTTCTGCTGGACATCATGGTTCCCGGCGGAGATGGGCTCGACGTCTGCCGGCGTTTGCGGGCTAATCCCGCGCTTTCCACCGTTCCCATCATTTTCTTGACCGCGCGCGCTAGCGAAAACGATCGCGTGCTGGGCCTCGAACTGGGCGCAGACGACTACATCACCAAGCCGTTTGCCACCCGCGAGCTGGTGGCCCGGGTCAAGGCCGTGCTCCGCCGTTTTGAGCGGCCCACGTCGCCATCCGTTATCAGCTTTGAAGAGGTCGTTATCGACGCCAACGCTATGCAGTTGAAGGTGCGCGGCGAGCTCACCACGACCACGGCCACCGAGTTTCGCCTGCTGGACTACCTGGCCAGACATCCAGGCCGCGTTTTCAGCCGTGATCGCCTGCTCGACGCGGTATGGGGAGACGCCCGCTTTGTTACTCCCCGTTCGGTCGACGTCTATGTCCGCCGCATTCGTGAGAAAATCGAGGTCGATCCAGAAAATCCGCGCTACCTGAAAACCGTGCGCGGCGCCGGTTATCGCTTTGAACTTCCCAAGGGCGAGTAAAAAATGCTGGCAGCGCGCCGGAACGTGCCGGATGGGAGCAGCGCTCATTGACCCACAAAGTTTTCACCAAGCTGCTCGCCCTGTTTGTCCTCCTGCTGGTAATCCAGACCGTGGTGATGGAGTTTGTTTTCCGCCGTCTGGTGGAGAAGTCGGCGGGGGAGACGTTTCACCTGCTGGCCCATGAGGCGCTTTGGTCCGGTTTCATCGCGCTCGTGGTAGCGCTCCCCTTGGCCGCCTGGGTTGCCGGCCGCATCTCCGCGCGCCTCGATCGAGTGGTCGCGTTTGCACGGCGGGTCGCGGAGGGAGATCTGAGTGCCCGTCTTGCTGAACCTGGCGACGATGAGCTGTCCGCCATGGAAGCGGCGCTTAACCAGACCGCCGAACAGCTTGGCCGCAGCTTCGCCGAGATCGAGAACCGCCGCCAGGAGCTGGCAACCATGCTCGATTCCATGCAAGAGGCGGTCGTCGCCATCACTCCTGAAGGGATTGTTCGCTGGTCCAACGCTGTCATGCGGCATATCACCGGAACCCAAATTCACCCAGGCCGCCCTCTGGTCCACTCCGTCCGTGATCCCGATGTCCTTGCCTGCGTCCGCGGTGCGCTCGATAACGGAGAAGTGCGTTTTGGACGCGCCAGCTCCTTGGCGCCGGGCCGCATTTTTGAGATCAATGCAGCCCCTCTGCCCAGCGGGGGCGCGCTCGTCGTGCTCCATGATGTTACAGCCATCGAGACCGCGGAAAAATCGCGCCGCGACTTCATCGCCAACGTCAGCCATGAGTTGCGCACGCCGCTTACCTCCATCCAGGGCTACGTTGAGACACTTATCGAGGACCGGCATCCCCGCCCCGAAACCACTCGCGAATTCCTCGGCGTCATCCTCAAAAATGCCACCCGCATGAACCGCCTCACTGAGGACCTGCTCGCCCTGGCCAGCATCGAGAGCCCCGACTACAAGCTCGCCCTTCAACCCACCCGCGCCTCGGCCCTGCTGCAGGACGCGATCGAGTCCCTCGGCGGGATCGTCGCCGATGCCAAGGTCGAACTGGAATCGTCAGGCGCGCCGGACGCGCAGGTTCTGGCCGACCCCGACGCCATGAACCAGGTCTTCGGCAACCTTATTGAGAACTCCCTCAAGTACGCTAAGGCCGGCAAGCGCATCCGCGTCGGCGCGCGCCTGCTCGCCTCCGAGGTCGAATTTACTGTTCAGGACTTCGGTCCCGGCATCGCCTCCGAGCACCTCGCGCGCATCTTCGAGCGCTTTTACCGTATCGACAAGGCCCGTTCTCGCGAATCCGGCGGCACTGGCCTCGGCCTCGCCATCGTCAAGCACATCGTCCACGCCCACGGCGGCCGTCTCTGGGCCGAGAGCGAACTCGGCGCCGGCGCCCAATTCCACTTCACACTCCCCCTTGCCCCCGCACCCTCCGGACACAATGGGCCGAACGGACCGAACAGCTAAATCGCCAAATTCAGCCTCTATTCAAATCCCCGTAACATTTGCCGTAGACAATCGAACGTGGCAGTTCATTTGCAAGGAGTTCTCTGTGAAAAAGACATTGGTTGCCGTTGTGTTGTTCGTTTTGGCCATGAGCGCCGCTCAAGCCCAGAAGCTGACTGGGGCAGGCGCTACTTTCCCCTACCCGATCTACTCCAAATGGTTTAGTGAGTATAGCGCCGCGCATCCCGGCGTCGAAATCAACTATCAGTCCATCGGCTCCGGCGGCGGCATCCGCCAAATCTCGGCAGGCACGGTGGACTTCGGAGCCTCCGACGGGCCGATGACCGACGAGCAGCTTGCTGCTTCCAAGATCAAGCTGGTCCACATTCCCACCGTGTTGGGCGCGGATGTGCCGGCCTTCAATGTTCCGGGCGTCAGCAATCTCAAGTTCAGCGGCGACGTGCTGGCCGACATCTTCCTGGGCAAGATCACCAGCTGGAACGACAACCGCATCGCCAAAGACAATCCTGGCGTCAACCTGCCCGACCAGAAGATCATTGTCGTCCACCGCTCCGACGGCAGCGGCACCAGCTACATCTGGACCGACTACCTCAGCAAGGTAAGCAAGGATTGGGAAAACGGGCCCGGCAAGGGCACCTCGGTCGCCTGGCCGGTGGGTGTTGGCGGCAAGGGCAATGAAGGCGTGGCCGGACTGGTGCGCCAATTACCCGGTGCGCTGGGCTACATTGAGCTGATCTATGCGTTGCAAAATCACATCACATACGGCTCAGTGAAGAACCCGGCCGGCAACTACATCACTGCGTCCATCGACGGCGTCACCGAAGCCGCGGCCAGCGTCAAGCAGATGCCCGCTGACTACCGCGTCTCCATCACCAACGCGCCGGGCGCCAATGCCTATCCCATCTCCAGCTTTACGTGGCTGCTGATCCCGATCAAATCCGCCGATCCGGCCAAGGGCAAGGTGCTCAAGGACATGCTCAGCTGGATCGTCAACTCGGGCGAAAACGAAGTCTCGTCGCTGTCCTACGCGCCACTTCCCAAGAACGTTGCGGAAAAAGTCCTTAAGACCGTTTATTCTTTGCAGTAGATAAAACTGGGTCAAGGGTCCGGCATCCTTCCGGACCCTTCCATCCCCGCCAGCCGGGTGGGGATCGAACTCTAGCTCCGTAGTTGCTCCCCGATCAGCCGATCAATAAGCGCCAACAGATGCTCGCCCGTGCGCGGTAGCACGAACGCAGATGCCGTGCCATCCCAATCAAGTTTGAAGCTGGTTGAAAGCGCAGAGATCCAGATCTGCTGTACTGGCGCATTTGGCGTAATCACAAACTTGGCCGCCGGCTCCTCGAAAACCACGTTCAGCAAGCCGCCTTGTCCCTCAACCTCGAAACCGGCATCGTCTTCCTCCTCGCGCACAATCAGATGCTGCATCAGCGAATTCAGAGCACTTTCGGCCAGTCTGCGGAACTCCAGTTCATCCACCATGGTCCCAGTCTAACAACTACTGCTCAGCCTGTTCTGGCCACTTCGGCGGTATTTACCCCGCGCCGGTAGATTCCTTCGCTCTTCCCAATATTCATTTCGACCCGCACTCTGTCGTCGATTCCACGGCTACTGCGGTAACATGCTGTCCATGAGTCTCCGTACCGTTGCCCCCGCGGTTTTGATCACTCTTCTCTGTGCCTTCGCCTGCGCACAGTCGGACAAAGCGAGCTTCAAGGATCTTGTCGCACAGGCTCCGGATCTGATTCGTCTCCAAGATGAGTTCGAGCAAACGGTTCCTCCTGGAGTATCGATCGAGGCCAGGGAGGTTTATCGCAAAGGCACCTCGGGAAAGGATCTGGAGGTGCGGTACAACGTGATTGTCAAGGGTGTGCCACTCGGTACCACTCTGCGTCAGGTTCAGTTCCCGGTCAACACCGACAAAGCGGTACCAGGGATCAATGGCATCACCCTGAACAGCGATGGCCTGATGATCTGTGCGGGTAGAACTCCGTCGCAGTGTCACAATGGCGACAAGCTCGACTCTCCTGTGGTCTTCGTGCAGCAAAACCTATTGAAGGGAGAGCCGAGACGATCCGTTTTTCTCGCCCCAGACCTCCGAATCCCGATTTCCATCGTCCCAGACCCCGTCCAATCGGAAGACGGGGGATGCAAACTCAGTGCCATTCGCCTCTCCGCAAAGTTCGAGTTATCCAGGATCGAGGGTTCCGGCTTCTCGCCAAATAGCGACATACACCTCCGCTTCTCCGACAGCGAAAGCGCAGGAGTATCTCTCATTTCCAGTGACGGAGCATTCGCGCCGGCCCACGGTGGCGATACCATTGTTGCTGTTAAAAGCGATAACAGGGGTGCAATCCAGACCGAAACGCTTTTCAATACTTTGAAGAACCCCAGCGGACTCGAAACCGTGGAAGTCGCTGATCCCAGGTGCAGCCCGAAGATCAGTTATAAATGGGGCGTGTTTTGAAGCGCGCGGGCGCTGTTCACTAAAGTACGAGTGTCTCGAATTCAAACAATATCTTCAAAAACACTTAAAGTTTGCCGCCTTGCCGCCGATATGCGGATCATGGCAAGCCCTTGATTTAGCTTGATCCAGGAGCGACCGAATATGGGAATGACTCCAATCTCCAACCTCACGCCGCTGTCGATCACCCGCTCCATCGAAGCGGACCTTGAGCCGCTACCCATGGCGAGGGTGGAAAACTCGGCAAGAAGCGGTGATGAGACCTATTCCCCGAGCAATGGAAGCTCTGCCCCGAGTCCCGATGACGACAGCCCCGAAGACGACGCCACGGAAGACACGTTCCAGAGCTCGGCCGGCAAAGATGAGGGAGAGCCCGCCGCGCACAAAGCCGCCAAGTCCCTCGACCGCCAGATCAGCTTCTTTGCCTGAGTATTCTTCTGCGCCTCCACTGCTGTAAACTCGCCTGCATGAGTACGTTGCGTATTGCCGGGGTCATTCCGGCGCGGCTCGCCTCTACGCGTCTCAGCCGCAAGGTGCTGCGCGTGATTGCCGGGCGGCCGATGGTCGAGTGGGTCTGGCGCGCAGCTGTCGCCAGCGGGCTGATGGACCCGGTGGTGGTGGCCACCGACTCAGAAGAAGTGGCCTCTGTTTGCCGGGAGCGCGGCATTCCTGTGGCCATGACCTTAGCCGATTGCCCCAGCGGGTCGGACCGGGTGAGGGAAGTAGCGCGGCAGATCGACGCCGATATCTACGTCAACATTCAGGGCGACGAGCCGACGCTGACGGCGAAGTTTTTCCCGCCGTTGCTAGGCCTGTTTGAGCGGCCTGAGGTGGCAGTGGCCACGCTGGCGGTCCCTTGCTCAGACGAAGATGTCGCGGATCCCAATGCCGTGAAGGTGGTGACAGCACTGGATGGGCGGGCCCTCTATTTCTCGCGCGCCACAATCCCCTTCGACAGAGACAAGAGCGGTCTAGCCGCCTACCGCAAGCACCTGGGGATTTATGCATATCGAAAGGCCGCGCTGGAGCGGTTTGCATCGCTGCCACCCTCGCCGTTGGAGCGAACCGAACAGCTGGAGCAACTGCGGCTGCTCGAAAATGGGATTGGGCTCTACGTGGCCGATGCTCCGAGAGACACAATTGGAGTCGATACTGAGGAGGACTTGGTGCGGGCGGCGAAGGCGTTGGAGAGACAGGCGTGAGTATAGTAGCACGAGGAGTGTTTCCAGGATGAGTCGATTTTCCGAGACAACGGAGTCCGCCAAGATCGTTCTGCTTTGCATAGTTGCCGCGGTAGTTTACGGGATCATCCACGACCAGATTACCGCGCGGATATGCATCGAGTATTTCACTGTTTTTCACCCTCCCATGTTCGCGACGCAATCACCTACGTTGCAGGGCCTTGGCTGGGGCATTATTGCAACTTGGTGGGCAGGCGCGATAGTCGGAGTTCTGCTTAGATCGGCAGCCCGCTCAGGGCCGCGGAACAAGATGACAGCTCAGCAACTTTTCCCCTTTGTCGTTCGCCTAATGATCGCGATGGCCTTTTGTGCCGTAGTGTCTGGAGCCATCGGGTACTTTTGGGGATCCGTCCCCCTCGATGTTTCTGAAAACCTGCCGCTTGCGCTGCACAGGAGATTCCTTTTCGATTGGTGGACACATTCAGCTTCCTATGCAAGCGGGTTTGTTGGGGGGCTGATTCTGTGCATAGTCATCTGGATTAAGCGACATCGCAGTGTGCAGCCAGCTATCGCATTGTAGTTCGTTTGGCAGAGAGGGACAGCGGCATCGAAAATCTGAATTCCCCACAAGATACGGGTAGTGCGGCGGGGATTCATATCGGCCTAAGGATTCATCCCTTGTTTGCTCACTTCGAAGACGGTAATGGTCATCTCCTGATTTCCCTGGACAAGTTCCAGACCCAGATTCTCTTTGAGGGTGGCGTTCAGGCTGTCTATATCTGCTCCGGCAACTTTAAATCGCACGTCGAAGGTGCCGACGATGCCGGTTTCGTTAATTACAGGGTTCTCCAGCCCGGTAGCCAGAATATAGGCGAGATCATCCATGGTTCCGTTCATCAGGACGTAAATTCCGTGCCAGCAGCCTCGCTTCACCTTGTGTGTCGAAGCGGATGGACTGAGCAGTTTCTTGCTTGCGTCGGTCGCCCGGAGAATATACGCGCTACTGGTCACGGTCTTCGGTCGAATCTGCAAATGCAATGCGGAGAGGACGGCCTGCTGGACGGCCGAGGTGCTGGCGGAATCGGCCACGTCAACGAAATTCATGCGGAGGTCGTAACGCCCCTCCGGCAGCGGATCCTTCACAACATACCGATTATCGAAAACGTTAAAGGCGTTCGTCATGAGGTCATCGGCATCATTTCCAAGAAAATCCGTGCCGGTCGGTGGATGGTTGACCGTGGAGCCTTTTGCATTGAGCGCTGCCTTGCTGACGGACACTGCAAACAAAGGATGCGCTGCTACATCCGGAGTAGATGCCTCGCTCGATGTAATGATCTCCGTGGCCGGCTTGAACGCGACACTTTTACCTTCCGCCACGGCCTGCAGATCGGCGGCGCTCACTGAATCGATCTCAGTTGCCGCGACAATCCTACCGCTTCCGTCGATGATGATGCTCGTCGGCCTGGCAGTGATTCCATACCATGCAACGACCCCGCCAGACGTATCGACGCCGACCCAACCGTCCATTTTCTTCTTGCCCAGAAATGCCTGTACGGCTTTCAGGTCTTCGTCGTCGATGGAGATGAACTGGAATTTCGCCGGGTCGAGCGACTCCACAAGCTGATTTAGGTGGGGAAGGCTCGCTACGCACGGAGAGCACCATGTGGCCCAGAACTCCAGCACCACAACCTTGCCCTTCAGGCTTGCCCAGTCTGCTCGGGCGCCTAAGGGTGCTTGTAGCAGTTGCAGAGAATCCAAAGGCGGGGCAGGCGTGCCCTTTTCAGGATGTGCCCAGAGCGAGAGTGCCGCAGGCAAAACCGCAATCAGAGTTATCAGGCTGTCTCGAAAGATTTGTTGAATGCGCCTATTCCCAGATATTTGCCGCATTGTCCCCTCAAGGAAGAAGTAGCCACATAATACGCCCGACGACAACCCGAAGCGAGGTGATTATCCTTAGGGAGACTCTGAACAAGTCGATTTTGGAGACCATCATTCCTTCAGGGGCTAAAGCCCACGCTGATTTTGCGGCATTTGCGGCACGACTAAAGTCGTGCCCTTTCAAAACATCGACTAAATCAGAGATTCCTTAGATATTGAAAAGGCGGGTTCTCACAAGCGAGGACTCCATAGGAAATTCCGAATTACGCGCAAGAACCGGATAGCGCGCCAGGCCTCTGATGAGCGAGCATGGTTTCCATGAACGGCAAACACCAACTTGGAAGCAACAACGAGTCTGGTTCCACTCAAACGGCTGCGATTGACCCCGAGGCCGCCTGGAAGCAGCTTCTCGCCCGCGACCCGAAAGCAGCGTTTTTCTATGCGGTGACAACTACCGGGGTTTTTTGCCGGCCAAGTTGCACGAGCCGGCGACCGCTGCGAGGCAATGTGCGCTTCTTTCGCTCGGCGGATGAGGCGCGGGCAGCGGGCTTTCGCTCATGCAAACGATGCCGCCCCAGCACTGCTGCTGCGCAGGGCAACCCGTTGGACAAGATTCGTGCGCACATCGAGGGCAATCTCGACCGCGCGGTGCCCCTCAAAGAGTTGGGCCGCGTGGCTGGGCTTAGCCCATTCACTGTGCAGCGGCTCTTCAAGCAGGGGTTGGGCGTGAGCCCTCTGCAATACCATCGGGCGCTGCGAGCGGGGCATTTGCGTGGCGCGCTCAAGCAGGGAGCCAATGTGACTGATGCGATTTATGAGGCTGGCTTTGGCTCATCGAGCCGCGCGTATGAGGGCGCTGCGCTGGGCATGACGCCGGGCCGCTTTGCGCAGGGTGGGCGCGGCGAGCAAATTGCCTACACGACGGCGCGCTCTCCATTTGGATGGATGGTTGTGGGGACGACCGAGCGCGGGTTGTGCTGGCTGGCGCTGGGAGCTACAAAGGCTGAGGCCGAGGCAAGTCTGCGCGAGGAGTTTCCTGCGGCAACACTCAAGCGCGACCCGTCGCTGGCCGGGCTGGTGGATGCGGCGGTGGCTACAGTAAGCCGCGGCACGAACTCGATCCAAAAGGGCGCCGCGCCCCACGTGCAGTTGGACTTGCGCGGGACGGCCTTTCAACTGAAGGTGTGGCAGGCGCTCAGGGCCATTCCGCGCGGCGAAACCCGCAGCTACAGCCAGTTGGCGCGTGACCTGGGCGAACCCAACTCCACCCGCGCCGTGGCCCGCGCCTGCGCCACCAACCGCGTGGCACTGGTTGTTCCCTGCCATCGCGTAGTTGGCGCTAGTGGGGCTCTCACCGGCTATCGTTGGGGCGTGGCGCGCAAGCGGCAACTGCTGGAGGCGGAAAGCGCGGAGTCCTAAAGAGCCTTGTCTCCAACCGCAAGAAGCGTTTGGAACTGCGGAGTTTCCGGCTCTTTGTGGACCACCGACGTCTGCACCTGCGCAAATCCAGCCTTTTCCAGCATGACCTCAAGTTCCGACTCACTGAAGCCCAGCCATTCATCGGCATAGAGTTCGCGTGCTTCTTCAAAGCGGTGCTTGACTAGATCGAGGACAACGACGCGTCCCCCGGGCTGTAGAATGCGCCAAGCCTCTTGGAGTGCCCGCTCGGGGTGCAGCGCGTGATGCAGCGACTGAGAAAAGAAGACCAGATCGACTTCGCCATCGTCGATGGGAACCTCCTCCATGTCGCCGAGGCGGTATTCGATGTTTTTGACACCATGGCGGAGGGCTTGCTCGCGGGCAACCTCGATCATCTTCGCCGAGGTGTCTATGGCAATCACTTTCTTCGCACGCTGAGCCAGCAGCAGAGCAAAGGTTCCCTCGCCAGCGCCAAGATCGGCGATGACCATAGGCGGCATGAGCCGGAGTAGGGCCTCAGCCACGCCCTTCCAGGATTGTCCGGGAACATAATTCTTGCCGAGACGGCCTGCAACGCTATCAAAGAAGATGCGCATCTTCTCCTGGCGCTTTTTGACGACACGGCGGACGGATGTTTGATCCGACTTGGCTTCGGGGATTTCATTCTTCGCTTCTGCAAGGAGCTGATCCAGGACGCCACCCGCGCCGGAGGTACGCGCAGGGCTGCTGAGCCGGTAGAGGCTGCTTTTGCCGGCGCGGCGGTCTTCCACGAGGCCAGCTTGCTTTAATTGGGAGAGGTGAGTCGAGATGGTGCTCTGGCCCATGACCAGGATCTCCTGCATCTCGGCCACAGAGAGTTCCTCATCGCGCAGAAGCAGGAGAATGCGGAGGCGATTGGGGTCGGCAACGATGCGGAGAGTTTTTACGATTGACGGCATAGGTGGCTTTCTGATACATATCAACATATCACGATTTGACGATACAAGGAGAATCTGAATGGCAACGCCCACACTCGAAATCACAGATTTGGAATACAAAGTAGCCGACATGGCCCTGGCGGACTGGGGCCGCAAAGAGATCGCAATCGCCGAGCACGAGATGCCGGGATTGGTGTCGATCCGGAACAAGTATGCGGCGGCCAAGCCTTTGGCCGGCGTGCGCGTCACGGGCTCGCTGCATATGACCATTCAGACGGCGGTGCTGATTGAGACACTGGTGAGCCTGGGCGCGGAGGTGCGCTGGGCAAGCTGCAACATCTTCTCCACGCAGGACCACGCCGCCGCGGCGATCGCGGCTGCCGGGGTGCCGGTATTTGCCTGGAAGGGCGAGTCGCTGGAGGAGTACTGGTGGTGTACCTATCAGGCGCTGAATCACGCGAGCGGCAAAGGGCCCGAGTTGGTTGTGGACGACGGCGGCGATGTGACTCTGCTGATTCACAAGGGCTATGAGTTGGAAGACGGCGATAAGTGGGTGGATGGGCCTTCAGGGAGCCACGAAGAGAAGGTCATCAAGGACTTGCTGAAGAAGGTGTATGCGGAAGATCCTCAGCACTGGCACAGGGTTGTGAAGGATTGGCGCGGCGTATCAGAAGAGACCACGACGGGCGTGCATCGGCTCTATAAAATGCTGGAGCAGGGCAAGCTGCTGGTGCCTGCCATCAATGTGAACGACTCGGTGACCAAGAGCAAGTTCGATAACTTGTACGGCTGCCGCGAGTCGCTGGCCGACGGCATCAAGCGCGCGACAGACGTGATGGTTGCGGGCAAGGTCGCGGTCATCTGCGGATACGGCGATGTGGGCAAGGGCTGCGCTCACTCGCTGCGGGGCATGGGCGCACGGTGCATCATCACCGAGGTCGATCCCATCAACGCGCTGCAAGCGGCCATGGAAGGCTTCGAGGTGGCCACGGTTGAAGACACGCTGGGACGTGGTGATATCTACGTCACCTGTACGGGCAACACGGACATCATCACCCTGGAACAGATGAAGGGCATGAAGGACCAGGCTATCGTCTGCAACATCGGCCACTTCGACAACGAAATTCAGATGGACAGGCTGAACGAAGAGAAGGGCGTAACGAAGCTCAACATCAAGCCACAGGTGGATTTCTACACCTTCCCGGATGGACATGGCATCTTCATCCTGGCCGAGGGCCGTCTGGTGAACTTAGGCTGCGCTACCGGGCATCCCAGCTTTGTGATGAGCAACAGCTTTGCCAACCAGACGCTGGCGCAACTCGACCTATGGGCCAACAAGGACACCTACAAGATCGGTGTTTACGTGCTGCCCAAGAAGCTTGATGAAGAGGTAGCGCGGCTGCATCTGGAAAAGATTGGCGTCAAGCTGACCACGCTGACTCCCAAGCAAGCCGACTATCTCGGCGTGCCGGTCGAAGGGCCTTACAAGGCTGAGAATTACCGCTACTAAGGCAGTGACCAGTTGCAGTGGTTAGTTTTCAGTGATTGAGTTGTGGTCGTGGTTCTCCAGTTCTTAAGAGCTAGAGCTGGAGAGCCCGCATTTTTTACACTTTTTTCGGGGTTCCCGCGCATGACTTCGCCCCTCAGCTTCTCCTTCGAGTTATTTCCCCCGCGCACTCCGGAAGGCGTAGCCAAGCTGCCCGCCGTAATAGGCCAGCTCGCCGCGGTGCAGCCCAACTATTTCTCCATCACCTACGGAGCCGGCGGCTCCAATCAGGACGGTACCTACGAGACACTGGTCACGGTGGTCAAGCAGACTGGCGCTGAGGCCGCGCCGCATCTGACCTGCGTGGGCTCCACGCGCGCCCATGTCGCGACTCTGCTTGAGCGCTACCGCGAAGCGGGCGTCAAGCGCATTGTGGCCCTGCGCGGCGACCTGCCGGCTACGGCCATGAGCCCCTCTGCGCCGGGCGACTTCCACTACGCCAATGAGCTCGTCAGCTTCATCCGCGAGATCCACGGCGACGCCTTCATGATCGAGGTGGCTGCCTACCCGGAGATGCATCCGCAGGCGCACAGCCCCGGCTCGGACTTCGAGCACTTCCGCCGCAAGGTCGAGGCCGGCGCTGATGGCGCCCTGACCCAGCTCTTCTATAACGCCGACGCTTATTTCCACTTCATGGAGCGCTGCGGCAAAGCTGGCATCAACATTCCAATCGTGCCGGGCATCATGCCTATCACCGGCTTCGCCAATACCCTGCGCTTCTGCAACGGATGCGGCGCCGACCTGCCGCGCTGGGTGCGCCTACGCCTTGAAGAGCTGCAGGACGACAAGCCCGCGTTGCTCGACTTCGGCCTCGACGTGGTCACCCGCCTTTGCCAAACCCTGCTGCAAAACGGCGCTCCCGGCCTGCACTTTTATACCGTCAACCAGGCCGCCCCGACGCTGCGGCTATGGAAGAACCTGGCGCTGCCGATGCCCGTGTGAGCTATGCCTTTTTGCGATCCACAATTCGCCGCCAGAGCCGCCATATCGCGCTATGCAGCAGGCGGGTCTGCTCAGCTTTGAGCGCCGCATAGGAGCGCTCCACATAGATGTCGAACTCGGGCGGCCAGCCGATGGTCGAGCGGCGCTCACTGTAGTCGCCCTCAGCCCACTTGGCCAGTACCGCCTTGTAACCCACCACATGCGTGACAAAGTCGAGCAGGCAGCGCGGCATCTGCTCCTCAACGATGAGGTAGGCCTTCTCGATGATGATCTTTTCGCGCACGTCGTTGAGGGGCATGAAGATGGTGGTCATCCACAGCACCCACTCTTTCATCTCGCTGTCGAGAATGGGAAAGCTCTGCGTCTTGCCCTGCTTTTTGAGCAGCGAGCGGTAGGCGATATTTCCAGCCTGCGAGGCGACATAGAGCGGCCCGTAAAACTCGTTGAGGCGCATGTTGACTAGCTTGAGCATGTCTGTGCGCCGAGCTAACATCCGGGTGCTGAGAAACGTGACCAGATAGCCGGCAAATGCGAGAACGACGGTGAGCACGGCCGCGTTTTGCAGGGAACTGGGGAACAGGATGGTCGATGGGTCCATGGCTTGTCTTGCCGGAAAGTATACGCGCACGGGGTGCGGTTGGCGACCCGGTCTGCTACGGATCAGTCCGCTCAGCCCAAACTGGGAGGTATGTGCCGAATCAATTGCAACGCCGGCCCTACAGTCCCCCATGGAATCGCCCGAATGCGCGGGCCGACAAAAGCGCAATGACCATCATGCCCGCGCCGAGCGCGAGCACCTGTCCGGTGTTGAGCAGGCTGAAGCTGCCGATTCGGCAGACGAGCAGATACGCGAGGGCGAGATTAAAAAGTCCCCAGAGCACATTCACCGTGGAGGACGACAAGCCCTGCCCAGGCGGCTTGGCAAACGGGGTCTGAAAGGGCCGGCCCGAGATGCCATTGGTGAGATGAGGCACGGCGTTGGCCAGGAATGCGCCGCCAAAGAAGTACGCGAGATAGTCGCACCAGTGCATGGTTGCTCCCCTCCGGCTGCCAAGCCAGATGGTAGCAGGAAATGCCAACTCGCTCTCGGCAGAAGAAGCGTGCATGCAAGAGGCAAAAAACGGCCGGAGTTGCTGAGTGCAACTCCGGCGCGAGGGGGGCGAGAAACTCTTCCAATTACGTGAGCGCGTCAACGTAGTGCGCCAACAAAACCGTCTTACCCGAGACAGGATCCTTCAGCAGCAGGCCGACCACGCGCACGTTTATGCTCGCGGGCACGCTGCTCAGCCCAGTCAGCCCGTTCCGGAATACTGTCGGGGCCGCGGTATAAACCGTCACCGTCTGCGGCACCAGGAGCCCCGCAAAGCCCGTGATCTGCATTTGGAAGGTACCGTTCGTCGCGTTCACGCTACCGGGAGCCACCGTACCGTTGAAGCCCCAGTGCCGCAGCACAACCCGATTTACCGATACCGCGTCTGCGTTGGCCGCGCCGCTCGCCGGTCCTCCGACGGACACATGCTGACCCGGCAGCATTTGGCTTGAGTTGAACAGGAACTCCGTCAGTGGATTGTGCCACCAGTAGATGAAGAACTTTTCGTTGCCCGTTAGATCAACCGTCGCAATTTGCCCGAGCGTGATTCCCGTGGTGGTGGGCAGCAGGCCGCGCACATACAGGTCGAAACTTGTCGCCGGCCCTGTTGCTGGGTTGACGTAGGTCACCTGGCCGGCCGCATAAAAACCATTCTGTGACAGAATCCCTACATCGTCGGCGTCCAGCGTGGAGTCAGCCTTGTCTAATGTGCCAGAGACTTCCACGATACTGCTGGTGGTCAGACTGTTGAGACTCTCGTTGTTCTCCCACTCCGTAGACCCATTCACATTGATCGTGAACTGTTCGCCATGCGGCCCTTGTACAACAAAGGATTGTGCAGTCGCATTCACGCTGACCACGGCCGCTTCGATCGTGTCGATGTGCCCACCGGCATCACCCGTCCCCACCGTGCTGATATCGAACGTCGGCGTTACCTGGCCGGTAAAATTGCCGTTGCCGTCCACCTGGATCGACTTGCGCAGGTCGTAGTCCACGCGCAGGCCAACCGGAGTGCCTGCGTGAGTCACAACAAGCGGCGTGGCCAAAGTTTGCGTGTACGTGTAAGTGGATGCGGACGAGGGGTACGTTGCCGCTTCTGTCTGAATGGTCGGGGCGCCGCTGGCCGGAATGTTCAAGTAGCCCAACGTTGCGCTGCCCAGTGTGATCTGAATCTGGGTGTAGGTGCCCTCCGGAACGTCGTTCATATCCAGCAGGGTTTGCAGTCCGTTATACCGGGCAAAGTCGACTGTGGGTGTGCCGCTAAGTAACGGCACGCAGGTTGCATCCGTTGGACTTGGATTGCCCGTAGGGGGTACGACGGCGCAGATGTTTTCCACCTGCACGGCAAACGACAAGACACTCGCCAACGGAGCGTCTGTGCCAACAATAAATGCCGGGCCTGTTTCGGTCGGGGGGGTTGAACCGCCTGAGCTAGTTAGCGGGTTGGTGCAGCCTGCGATCAGCAGTGCGGCTGCCGTCAACGAAGCGAATGCAATTGGCAAGAATTTAGCAAACGTCCTGGAGTCCATAACAGTTACACCTCTCTGCTTTTGTGCGTTTTCAAGTTAGTAGGTGTACGAATGCGGAACAGGCCAACTGATTGGCCGCTCGACAAAGAAACCGTTGAAGCCGCAAATCGCAGAAGACACACGCAAGCTCAGATCTGCCTAGCCCGTGTTGCCTCAAACGAATAAAGATGCAGCGACAGTTTCTTCCTGAGCGCATTCGCGCGGAACTACTACCGGGCTGCGACGCGCCGGTTTTTGCAGAGAGTGTGAGTTTACGTGAGCGGCAATTACAGTCTTTGTCCGCCCTCTGATGCGGAAACACAGCATCTCACTGAAAGTTGCGCGGACTGGAACTTATTATTGCGATAACTGAAAATAAGTTTCAAGCGGCTGGGGTGGACTTGACCTCGCAACCTGAGGCCCGCAATGGGCATCCATACAACAGACGGAAGCTCCGGCTTGACCGACGGCAACTGTTTCGATCAGCGCAGCAAAATCCTCCAAGCTACCTCAACCCACAACCTTTCCCAACCAGAAGCAAGGAGCCGCTTGATGCCCACGTTCACAACCAAGGATGGAACCGAAATCTATTACAAGGACTGGGGCACGGGCCAACCGGTGGTCTTCAGTCATGGCTGGCCGCTGAGCGCGGACGCATGGGAAGACCAGATGGTGTTCCTGGCCCGGCACGGGTATCGGGCGATTGCCCATGACCGGCGCGGCCATGGGCGATCGAGCCAGCCCTGGGTTGGAAACGATATGGACACCTACGCCGACGATCTGGCGGCGTTGACCGAATCGCTTGCGCTGGAAAACGCAATTCACGTAGGCCATTCAGCCGGCGGCGGCGAGGTCGCCCGGTATATTGGCCGCCATGGGACGGAGCGTGTGGCCAAAGCGGTGCTGATCGGCGCGGTGCCGCCGCTGATGCTCAAGACGGAGGCGAATCCTCTTGGATTGCCGATGGAGGTTTTCGACGGAATCCGGGCAGGTGTTCTGGCCGACCGCTCGCAGTTTTTCAAGGATCTGACCGTGACCTTCTACGGCGCCAACCGGTCCGGCCCTGAGATTTCTCAGGGACTGAGGGATTCATTTTGGTTGCAGGGGATGCATACCGGATTGAAGGCGGTGCTGGACTGCATCAAAGCCTTCTCTGAAACAGACTTTACCGAAGATCTCAAGAAGATCGACGTGCCCACGCTGATTATCCACGGCGACGACGACCAGATGGTGCCCATCAACAACTCAGCATTGCTCTCCGCCGCTCTTGTGAAGGGATCTACGCTGAAGGTCTATCCGGGTGCGGATCATGGGCTTTGCTCGACACACAAGAATCAGGTGAACGCCGATCTGCTGGCATTCATTCGGGGGTAGGCCGCGAGCGAGGAACGGCTGCCGCTTTGGAGTGCATCAAATCCCACCCTAGTCGCGAACACAAGAACGCGACGAGGGTGGAACCCGGCACCCTCAGCTTATCGGCAGGTCAAGGGTGGGGCATCCTTATTGGAGCGAACGTTGAGAATCAGAAAAACTTAGGGTGCGCCATCCGCCTCACTTGCTAGGCTGCCTTCGACCGATCATCCAGCAGAACACTGCTCCAGCCGCAATGCCTACCGCAAATGTCGCCGCTACTGATTCGACAGGATACCGTTGTACGCGCCTTCTTGTGTCAGCATAAAGCTCTGTAGCGGCATGGCTGCCTTTTTTTGCGGCACGCCGCGCTGCTCCTACGCCATCCTCAAGCGCATCCGCAACGGCAGATGCCGCCCGCGAAGTCTTGCGCGCTGTTTCGTCAAATTGCTCGCCCATCTGTTCCAACACTGATTGCGACATTTTGTCTTGACCTCTCTTGTCTCTGTTTGTGATGCAGGTTTGCTTATTCCCCGACAGCCTTTTCAACCTTGCCGACAAAGTTCTGAACTTTGCCCGCGTTCTTTTCAGTTCTGCCGTCGGTTTCAAGGCCGGGGTTGTTGGTAAGCTCGCCGGCCTTCTGCTTGATTGCGCCTTTGACTTCGTGAACCTTGCCTGTTGCCTTATCGTCCGTGCTTAGTTTCATAGTGATACTCCCCTCTGTTCGATGGTGGGTTTCAATAGATTGAGATCCATCGAGATCTCCTTACGCCTTGAGGGTCCGCGACCAGGCAAAATACTCTTTGGGCGGTTCCCTTGCCGGCTTCAGAGCCTTCTATCGACCAGTATTCAACGATCGGATTACTTTAGGCTGGTCGGAATTGCTCGCCGCGCGACGCACGGGCGGCCGATCAGGTCCAGGCCGGGCTGTGGGGGTGCTAGAAAAAAGCGGAGGATGGGAATCCCGGCGGCAGCGCGAAGCCGCCCCAAAGGCCGTTTCATGCGGGTGGGCGCGGCCCACTTGATTTATATCCCCACCGGTGTTACGCTACGCCTATGCCCACTTCCGCGGTCATCAAAGATGCCAATTTCCAGTTGGTCTCCGAGTTCGCGCAGCCCGATGCGAAAAAGCGTCTCTCGCTGGGAGCGGCCCTCGGCGACGCCGCGGCCTACAATATCTACCGCAATCCCCTGGGACAACTCATTCTCGATCCGGTCAGGACCATTCCCGCCTCCGAGACGTGGCTCTATGAGAACCCACCGGCCTTAGCCAGCGTGAAGCAAGGCTTGAGGGAATCGGCGGCAGACAAGAGCGTATATCGCGGCTCGTTTGCCAAGTTTGCCAAGAATTAGGTCCAAGATATAGATATGGAAGGGTTTACATACGAAACTTAAGCTCAAGTTCACGCCCACGGCAGACGCGCAGTTGACGGCGCTCGAAGATTCGCCGTCGAAGGCCGCGCTCCTCGCTCAGGTTCGCAAGGCTCTAGGTTATTTGGAAATCAATCCATCCCATCCCAGCCTTCACACGCACGAGTTCACCTCACTGGCGGGCGCAAAGGGCGAGAAGGTCTTCGAGGCGTACGCGCAAAACGACACCCCCGGCGCATACCGCATCTTCTGGCACTACGGTCCCGATGAAATCAGGGGCAAGAAGCGAACTCCCGTGATCACCGTCGTTGCGATCACACGCCATCCATAGCCACCTGCGGTGGGGCCAAACGCTCGCTAGTCGCTCGCATCGGGTTCGTGGATTCCAACCCTTCGCTAGAAAAAAGCGAAGGATGGGGCACCCGGCAGCCGGTTTAGATTTGTTAGTTCCGAGGTCTCAAAAGCTAGACCTGGGATGCCTGCACACGGCTATGAAGAAATCGCAGGGCTGGCGGGATAAACTAACCGCTAGAGAGGGCAACGCAGAATGAGCCAATGCTACGTTCTCGCCCACAAGCACAGCTCTAAGCATCGACGCGAATTGGAGAAGAGCAGTCTGTGCGGATGCTTTTATTGCCTTTCCATCTTTCCGCCCTCGGATATCGCTGAATGGATCGATGATGGTGAGACCGCTCTATGCCCCAAATGTCCTGTGGATTCGGTTATTGGCTCAGCTTCTGGTTACCCCATCACCGCTGAATTTCTCCAGCTTATGCACGATCACTGGTTTTGACTTGCCCCAAACCTAAGACACTACCCGCCGATATCTGTTCCAACCTGCTTTGTAGAGGCTCGTCGCACTACCCCAGCAGCTTAGCGGCTTCTTTGGCGAAGTAGGTGACGGCGAAGTCTGCGCCGGCGCGACGAATGCTTACGAGGGATTCAAGAATGGCGCGATCCCGGTCGAGCCAGCCTTTCTGGAATGCGGCCTGGAGCATGGAGTACTCGCCAGAGACTTGATAGGCGCCGATGGGTACGCCGGTGCGTTCACGGGCGGCGCGAATGACGTCGAGATAGGGCATGGCGGGCTTCATCAAGATCATGTCCGCGCCTTCTTCGAGGTCGAGGTCGATCTCGCGCATGGCTTCGCGAAGGTTGGCGCCGTCCATCTGGTAGGTCTTGCGGTCGCCGAACTGGGGGGCGGAGTCCGCGGCCTCGCGGAAGGGTCCGTAGAAAGCTGAGGCAAACTTGGAGGCGTAACTGAGGATGGGCGTATCCTCGCAGCCTTCATCGTCGAGGGCGCGGCGGATGGCTGCGACGCGGCCGTCCATCATGTCGCTGGGAGCCACGACGTCAGCGCCGGCCTGAGCAAGACTTAAGGCGGTGCGGGCAAGCAGATTGAGGGAAGAGTCGTTCTCGACTGCAAAGCTGTCGCCCTTTTCGACCACCACGCCGCAGTGGCCGTGGCTGGTGTATTCGCAGAGGCAAACGTCGGCGATGAGGACCAGCTTCTTGGCAGCTGGCGATTCCTTCAGAGCGCGGAGACCCTGCTGTACGATGCCATTCTCGTCCCATGCGCCTGAGCCTCGCTCGTCTTTGGACTCGGGCAGGCCGAAGAGAAGCAGGCCGCCAAGGCCGAGGCGGGCGGCTTCTTCGGCTTCGCGCACGGCTTCGTCGACGGAGAGGTTGAAGACGCCTGGCATGGAGCTGACTTCGCGGCGGACGCCCTCGCCCGGACAGAGGAACAGGGGGTAGATCAGGTCGCCGGGCTCGATGGCGGTTTCGCGCACCAAGGCACGAAGAGACTCGCTGCGCCGAAGCCGGCGCATCCGCGTTTCAGGAAAACTCATGGATGAGATTGTAGACGAAAGCCGCTCATCCGCTGCTTTCAGCTTCCCCGTTCATGCGATCATTGAACCAGGGAGATCCTCGGTTGAAGGCCTGGCCTGTCCTCGGCATCGGGTTGATGCAAGCCTTTTTGCTTCTTGTCCATTGGTTTATCTATCGCACCGTGGTCGACTTCTGGGGCAATCTCGGCTCCGCTCCGGCTCAGATGCTCTGGACCGCGCTCTTTGTGCTGGCCTTCAGCTTCATCGCCGCTGCCCTGATGAGCTTTTATTTCTCCAATTGGCTGGTCATTGCAATCTACGAAATCGCCGCCGTCTGGCTTGGGTTCTTCAATTACCTCTTCCTCGCATCCTGTCTCAGTTGGCTTGCCAACGGGGTACTCCTGCTTACCCCGCTCGCCGCAAGTCTGCCGCATCTCCGCCCGTTCATCGCTGCAACGCTCTTCGCTTTGGCATTCATGGCGGGCATCTATGGCCTGATCAATGCCCGCTGGATTCGCATCCGCCGCATTCCCATCACCCTGCCGAACCTGGCTGAGTCCTGGCGTGGCCGCACAGTTCTGCTGGTCAGCGATATGCATCTGGGGCACGTCAATGGCCTCGGATTCAGTCGTCGTATAGCGCGCCTTGCCGCAAGCCTCAACCCAGATGTCATCTTTCTCCCCGGCGACATCTTCGACGGAACCCGGTCTGATCCGGATCGCCTGGCAGCACCCTTCAAGCAGCTTTCCCCGCCCTTTGGGATCTATTTCACCGCCGGTAACCACGATGAGTTCGGCCTAGCTGCGCAGCATGCCGCCGCACTCACCCGCGCTGGAGTCCGCGTCCTCGTCAATGAGAAGGTTGTCGTCGATGGCCTCCAGATTCTGGGCGTCCCTTATGGCGACTCCGCCAGCCCCATACGCTTGCGCGCCACGCTGGCCAGCCTCGGCCTTGATCGCGGCCAAGCCAGCATTCTCCTCAACCATGCGCCCAGCCGCCTGCCACTGGCGGAGCAAGCCGGCGTCAGCCTCCAGCTCTCGGGTCACACCCATGGCGGCCAGCTCTTTCCCTTTACCTGGCTCACGCGGCGCGTCTTCGGCAAGTTCACTTACGGCTTGCAGCGGTTTGGAGGCCTCCAGGTCTACACCTCCTCAGGCGCCGGAACCTGGGGCCCCCCCATGCGCGTCGGAACCTGCCCGGAGATCGTCTTATTCCAGTTCGAGTAGGCAACTTTCGGACTTGCGAATTTTCGTGCTAAAATGTAGAAACATTGCTACAAGGAGGCGGCGACCATGGCTATCACTACTCTATCGAGCCGTGAGTTCAATCAGGGCGCTAGCCGTGCCAAGAAAGCGGCCGAGAGCGGCCCAGTCTTCATTACAGATCGAGGGCGGCCGGCGCATGTGCTGCTTTCGATCGAGGAATACCGAAAAATCACTGGAAAGCGCGCGAGCATTCTCGATCTGTTGGCCATGCCCGAGGCTGCCGAAATCGAGTTTGAACCACCTCGCCTGGGTGACGAATTCCCCAAGCCGATCGACTGGTTCTGATGTACCTCATTGACACCAATGTCATCTCCGAATTTCGCAAGGCGAGCAAAGGTAAGGCCGATCGCCAAGTCACGACCTGGGCCAACAGCGTTCCCGAGGAGTCCATGTTTCTCTCCGCCGTCTGCATTCTGGAAATGGAGATGGGAATTCTCCTGATGGAACGCCGCGACCCGGAGCAAGGAGCAATCCTTCGCTCCTGGCTGGAGGATCATGTACTGCCCACGTTTGACAGCCGCATTCTTGCAGTCGATACCCTCGTCGCGCTCAGAGGCGCTCCCCTGCATGTTCCAAACCCGCGCTCCTACCGGGACTCTCTAATCGCCGCAACAGCCCTGGTGCACGGCATGACTGTCGTCACGCGCAACACCGCCGACTTCAAGACCACCGGGGTAGCTGTTTTGAACCCCTGGCAAGCCTGACCGGCTCCAGTTCCATAGATCCCCTGCTCCAAATCAGTCGAAGGCCCGCAATGTTGCGCGTGGCTTACCGTCCGACGACGAGGACGACAAAGCTGCCCGGGATGATGGCTGGACGAGGGCGCGGATTGTCGGGGGTTGGGTCGGGCCGGGGGCCGAAGTCGGCGGTGACCAGGTAGATGCGGTCGGTGGCGGCGTCATAGGCCATGGTGCGGGCGCCAGCCTGGGTGGGCAGATCCTCGATCGCCGGGTAGGCCGGGGCTGCGGCATCAATGACGGTGAGAGTGGCTGCGCGACCGCAGGACGCGAAGGCCAGCTTATGCGCCGCGTCCCAGCCCGCCGCGTCGGGACCGTCGCCGATGGTGGGGGTGGCGAGGATCTTGCCGGTGTGGGAGTCAACCACGGCCATGTGCTTGTTCCCGCAGACGGGGAAGAGCCGACCGCCGGCAACATCGAAGGCCAGGCCGCTGGGGCCATCGCAGCCGGTGAGGGGCCACTCGGCGGTGAGCTTGTCGGTTTTGGCGTCCAGGCGGATAATCTCGTTCTTGTCTTCGATGTTGTCGAAGACCGTTCCCTTGCCATCGACGGCGGGAAACTCGGGCTTGCCGGGCAGAGGGATGGTGGCAACGACTTTCCACTCCGGCGACGAAGACCCGTCGCCGGGGGCCCCGGCCTTCCGTGTAGCTGTGTCGATGACGGAGACGTCATGGCTGTGGCCGTCGAAGGCCCAGACGGTTTGCGTGGCCGGCTCAAAGACGATGCCGTCGGGGTTTTGGCCGGTGGGGACGGTGGCAACAGTGGCCAGAGTGGCGCGGTCGAAGACAACCACAGCGTTGCCGCCCCCGTCGGAGATGTAGCCGAACTTGCCTGCTGTGTCGAGGGCGATGCCATGGGTGCCATGCAGTCCGCCAATGGTGCCGACCGGCTTGCCGGTCTGCGTGTCCAGAACATCGACGCGGGCACCGCGGGTCATGTAGAGGCGGTGCGCCGGGGAATCGACAAGCAGGTAGTCCCAGCCGCCATCTCCGCCAATCTTCCAGCGGTCGAGGATCTTATAGGGCTGCTGCGCGCAGAGCAACGCCGGGGCGGCGAAGATGGCAACCAAGAGGGCTGCGGCTGCGAAGGACCGTACGAAAAGGCGAACGCTGGACCGGTTAGGCATGAATGGCTCCGTGTGGAATTCAAACGGGGAAAGAATACCATCTTGCGGTTGCAGGGAAATGAAAGCACGGCGGGGCCAGCATCGGCCCCAATGCATTACCCTCATAGGTGCTGTCAGACCGGCCTTGGGGACTTCAACTTGCGCATTGTTCTTTCGAACATCGGCACCTTCGGCGACATTAATCCCCTGATCGCCATTGCATTGGAACTGAAGCGGCGCGGGCATGCGCCGGTGATGGCGGTCCCGGCAGTCTTCGAGCCGAAGATTGTGCCTTTGGGCCTGGAATTTCATGCCGTCCGGCCGGATATCGACCCCAACAACACGCTCATGGCGGAGATGATCTATGACGTGCGCAAAGGCACGGAGCGGGGACTGAGGGAGTTTCTGTTTCCGGCGTTGCGCGAGACCTATGCCGATCTGCTGGATGCGGCGACCCAGCCGGAGCGCGCTGATCTGTTGCTGCTGGGCGAGCTGAACTATGCGGGGCCGCTGGTGGCCGAGGTGACTGGAATCAAGTGGGCAAGCTATGTGCTGGCTCCGCTGTCGTTCTTCTCCGCCTTCGATCCTCCGGTTTTGCCCATGTATCCCCGGCTGGCGCGGGCCGACAAGGCAGTTCCGGGCTTCGGACGCGTCATCAGGCGCCTGGCCCGGTTCGTCAGCCGGAAGTGGCCGCAGCCCATCTACGATCTGCGCAGCGAACTGGGCCTGGCGCAGGGCGCGAACCCGCTTTTTGACGCCAAGCACTCGCCGTATCTGGTGCTGGCCCTGTTTTCGCGGGTTCTGGGCGTGGAGCAGAAGGACTGGCCGGAGAACACCAGGATTACGGGATTTTGCTACTACGACTCAGATGCCGGGAACGCTGCGCTGGCGCCGCATCTTGAAGCATTTCTGGCCGCAGGGCCACCCCCGGTTGTGTTTACGCTGGGCTCGGCGGCGGTGCTGGCGGCGGGACGCTTCTACGAGTACTCAGCGAAGGCGGCCATCAAGTTGGGCCTGCGGGCGGTTCTGCTGATCGGCTCCGATGCACGCAACCGGCCAGCGGAAACCCTGCCGGAGACCATCTGCGTGGCGGAATACGCGCCCTACTCCAAGCTGTTTTCGCGCGCGGCTATGGTGGTGCATCAGGGTGGTGTGGGCACGACGGCGCAGTGCCTGCGGGCGGGCAAGCCGATGCTCATTCAGCCTTACTCGCACGACCAACCCGACAACGCCAGGCGTATGATGCGGCTGAAAGTGGCGCAGGTGATCCAGCGGACAAGCTATACGCCGTTTCAGGTAGCGCGGAAGCTCAAGGCTATGCTGGCAGAGCCCTCGTTTGCCCAGCAGGCGCAGAGCGTGGCGCAACAGTTGAGCCACGAAGACGGTGTGCGGTCGGCGTGCGATGCGTTGGAAGAGTTGTACCTGAGCACACGGTCAGGACAGAACTGACGAGCCGCGCAATTGTACCGGTGTCTCCTATGGATTGCCCCCAACGGCGGTTTTGTCCACTGTCAGCAGGCCTTGGGTGCGCAGCCAGTTCTCCAACAGGTTAGGCCATTGGTCCAGCGCCGCATCGCCCTTGCCGAGGCCGGTGCCGTGTGCCCCGTTGGCAAAGATGTGCGCCTCGGCTGGCACTCCAGCCTTGACCAGCGCCTCATAGAAGCGCAGCCCCTGCTCCACCGGTACCGTCTTGTCGGTGAAGGTGTGATACCAGAAGGTCGGCGGCGTATCCTTGGTGACAAACAAGTCCGGAGAGTAGGCCAAGCGCAGAGCCTCACACTGGTCCATCAAATTGAAAATTTTGCAGTAGTTCAGGTGCGAGGTATCCAGCGAGATGGCACCGATCCAGGGGTAGCCGAGCACCAGGTAGTCCGGCCTGCTGGAGGCGCGATCAATGGGGTCGTCCGCGTCCGGGCTGCCGGGAACAAACTGGGTGCCGGAAAGCGCTGCCAGGTGGCCGCCGGCAGAGAAGCCGATCACCACAATCCTGTTTGGATCGATGAAGTAGTCTCTCGCCCGCGCCCGCACGGTCTGGATGGCGCGCCGTGCGTCGAGCAGCGGCACCGGCAGCACATAACCATTCGAGGTGAGCCGGTAGCTGAGAACGAACGCGCGAAAGCCCCGCGCGGTGAACCAGTCGGCTATCTCCCGTCCTTCCAGATCGCCGGCCAGGCGGATATAAGAACCGCCTGGAAAGATCACCACGGCGGAGCCATTCGCGCTGCCTTTGCGCGGCGAGAAGATGGTCAGAGTAGGAGTATCCTCGCAGGCTTTGCCTTTGGCCTGAGGGGCGTCGCCCGGCCATAGGCGAACGGTCTGGATGCCCAGAAAATCATTGTTATTGCCGGGTGTCGCACAAGGTTCCTTCTGCGCGTGCGCCGTCGAAACGGCCAGCAGGCCCAGCGCCAGTATTACGATCAGCTGCTTCATGGAATCTCCTCGGCTGTTCGCGAGGATTATAACCAAACCGCCGTGTGTCCTGGGCAGGAGTTCATCGCCAGCACGCTCATCTCTTCCGCCAACTGAAAGCCGTAGCGGGCAAAGTAAACGACTGCTCCATGCACCCGCTCCTGGAGCACACCGCCGGGATAGAGCGCCTGACAGATCGCCTCAGCGTGGCGTCCCAGGGAGGCTTCGCGCTGCAATTGGAAGTTCGCGGCCATGGTGCGCAGGCGATTCATCTGGTAGCGGATCTTGCCGGCCGCCGTCTCCGCCGACTGGCCCAGCCCCGCATCCAATCGGGCCATCCACTCGAGCAGTGTTTCAAGCTCGGTATCCAGGGCGTTCCCCGCCGCCGCCAGCTTCAGTTTTCCCTCGATCGGCATCGTACGCGCCGCAAGCAGTTGCGCTAGCGACGCAGGAGTCTCCGCGAAAACCCGCTCCACTGTTAGCTCGTGCTTGCGCAGCAGTTCGCCGATAGCCGGTTCGATCAATGTTGCGAAGAAGCGTGGCTGAACCGGTGTCATCCTGCTCAGAATCCTCTCGAACAGCACGGCGGATTGGGCAAAGTAGGCGATCTCCGCCGGGCCGCCGATAAGGAGCGAAGTAGACAGCAGAAAATCCTGAAAAACCGGACGCAGCAGCGCCGAGGGCGAAATGCGCTCCGGCTCCGCGTCCAGAATCCCCACCAATTCAGCGGTAGAAAAGCTTTGCCGCCCTGCCTGCCACAAGCCTGCTGGCTCGGCCGCGCTGGGCGCAATCCGTTTGAGCGCGAGGCGCGCGCCCGTGTGGTCGTCAATCAGGAAGAGCAAACTGGATTGCGAGCCCACAGCCACCTGCGCGTGATAGCCCGCAGCTTCGAGTTCGCCGTTTCTCTCGATCAATGCCGCATGCAGTTCATCGGCGCGCTCGATAGCCGCGCGTAGCACCGGAGCGCCGATGCGGTGGAAGTCGCGCCCGCTCGCATCCACAACCAGTAGTCCCTGTGCCGCAAAGACCTTCGCGTAGAACGCAGCAAAAGCCTGGGCGAAGGTGCGGCCCGGCCGGTAGGCTTCGGCCAATGCATCGATCGCATCGGACTCACCCAGCAACTCCCGCGCCTGATCCACCAGCGGAATAATCCGCTCATCCAGCATCAACCCACCCACGGGCCGCGGTGACTCGGACTCCGAAGAGAGGGCATAGTCCAGCATGCGCAGTGCCCGCCCCGCTGGGAAGGTGACGTGGTTGATCTCGGCAAAGTCGTGGTCTTCGCTGGCCAGCCAGAAGATAGCCGCGTGCGGATGTCCTGCCGCCGTCGCCTGCCGTGCGCGGGCTATGGCTGTCGCCGCCTTGAAGGGCGTGAACAGCGGCCCTCCAAATAGTCCCACCTGTTGCCCAGTCACCACCGCCCCCGCGCCCTTGCCAAGCGCATCGAGCGCAGCCGCAGCGGCCGGCGATGGAGACGGATTCTGAGCGGCCAGCAACCGAACCAGCTCTGACCAGTGTGCCGGCGTCGGCAGACCCGCCTGCCAATCGCTGCCGGTCGTGGGCCCGTAGAACTTGCGCGCCGCCGCATCGCCGGCACAGTAGTCCAGAAAAAGCCGGTGCAGGCCCGGCGTCACGGTTATGGGAAGACACTTTGCGGTCGGCAACTCGTTCACTTTGGATCCTTGGCTCCCAGCTCGTTTCGTTCCGTGGAAGCTCTACGCGATCAAGGCAATGGGGCCTTGTTAAGGATGCCACGCCGGGCGTACTCGATGCACAATTGCCCAATTCCGCTCCTGCGCATGGACAGGCTGTGCGTATACTCTTTATCTGACTGACTAAGCTGTTCGTGTGCGACTGCGATTTGAGGAGAGCCAGAAATGCCCGAGAAAGAGAAAGCTGCGAAGCCCGAAAAAACCAAGAATGCAAAAGTCGCCAAAGCAAAAAAGGCGCCAAAGAAGGTGAAGGCCGTAGTGCCCAAAAAGGCAAAGGCTGCCCAAGCCAGGAAGGCGACAGCAAAGCCCAAGACGCCAAAGGCCGTCAAACCAAAGGCGAAGAAGGCCTCAAAGCCGCTGAAGACCGCCGCTGTCGTTGAATCCGCGCAGCTGCTCAGTTCGGAGGTCGTTTATCAGGGCCCGCTCTTCCGCGTGCTCCACGACAAGCTGATTGAGCCCGGCGGCCGCAAGAGTGAACGCGACGTGATCCGGCATAACGGCAGCGTGGTCATTCTTGCCGTTGACAGATCCAAAAACAAGAAGAACCCCTGGATCGTGGTCGAGCGCCAGTATCGCCACGCCGCTCAGCAGTTTTTGTGGGAGCTGCCCGCCGGCAAACTCGACGCCGGCGAAAATCCACTCGCGGGCGCCAAGCGCGAGCTTGCTGAAGAAACCGGCTACAGCGCAAAGAAATGGAAGCCGCTGGTCGAGTACTATGCCAGCCCCGGTTTTCTGGGCGAATCCATGAAGGTCTTCGTGGCCGAGGGATTGGTGGCCGGCGACGCCCATCCGGAGGACGACGAGCAGATCGAATTCCGTCTGGTCAAGCTCTCCGAGGTGCTCAAGATGATCGAGAAGGGTGCCATTCTTGACGGCAAAACGCTTACCAGCGTGCTGCTTTATGCGCGGCTCACGTCCGGCAAGCGCAAAAAATAGCGACCAGCACGGGCTGAGGAACGACCAGTCGAGATCGCGACAAGAAGGGCTGAGGGACTACAAGCCGGTGCTCCAGCCACAGGCCCTCGCTGCTGGAGCGTCGGGCTGGTCCGTCTCACTTTGTGGAAGTCCACGAAAATAACGCCAACCTTTCCCCCATTTTCCTCGTCATATAAACATTGGCGGCGATCCCCTCGCTCGCCGAATCCCCGTAAGACCCAAAGAAAGCAGGAGCCTGTGGCCCAGTACAAAGGGAAGGTCAAGTGGTTCAACAACGCCAAGGGCTATGGATTCATCGGACGTGAAGACGGGCCGGATGTATTCGTTCACTACTCATCAATCCAATTGGACGGCTATAAAACGCTGAAAGAGGGCGATGACGTGGAATTCGACATCGTTCAAGGCCAGAAAGGTCCCCAGGCGGATGCAGTTGTCCGCTACAAGGACGCCGCCCACACCGCGGCCTAACGGCGCGTAAGACCGGGCGTTACAGCAAGACCCCCGCCAGGTGGTCTGCTCGGCGTGCGTTCAAACTCCAGTGTTTCCTCACACCGCAGTCGGCTTGTCATTCCGCTGATCCCCGATCCCTGTTCTACTGTTTGCGGAGGGTCACACGATGGACAACCCCACGATGGCGCGCTTGCTGAACGAAACCGCCGATCTGCTTGAGATCGACGGAGGCGACGGCTTCCGTATCCGCAGCTATCGCCGCGCCGCCGAGGCCGCCGAGCAGACGACTGTTGACTTGACGGTCGCCGCTCCTGAGATTGCTCGCCTGCTTGAAATTCCGGGCATCGGCAAAAGCATGGCCGCCAACCTGCAGGCCATCGCAGCTACCGGCACGCTGCCCCTGCGTGATGAATTGCTGGCCAAGTACGGTGCCGGTCTGCTGGAACTCCTGAAGTTGCCCGGCATGGGCTCCAAGACGGTCGCGTTACTTTGGTCCGCGGCGCAAATTGCCAGCATCGACCAGCTCGCCGAGGCCATCGAAGCAGGACGTTTGGCCGGCCTTCCCCGCATGGGCGAGAAGCAGATTGAAAAGCTGCGCAAGGGTATCGACGATTACCGCCGCAGCGCTGGCCGCTTCCGCATTGACGTGGCAGAAGAGGCTGCCCAGCGCATCGGAGCCTATTTGCTGGCCTTCCCTGGGATTGAGAGGGTGACGCCCGCCGGCTCCCTGCGCCGAGGCCGCGAAACAGCAGGCGACCTTGATTTACTGGTTACCGGCCCCGCCTGCGCGCCGGAGCATACCGCGGCTGCGGTCGATTACGTGGCAGCATACCCCGGCATCCACGACATCATTGCCAAGGGCGAAAATAAGGTGAGCTTCCATCTGAGCGATGGTCTGCAGGTGGACGTTCGTCTTTTGCCCTCGGCCTCCTATGGCGCTGCCCTGCAATACTTCACTGGCTCCAAGGCGCACAATGTGGCGCTGCGCCAGCGTGCCCTCAAGATGGGCTACACGCTCAGCGAATGGGCGCTGGCGCGGCTCGATGACAATTCGACGGTTGCCGCGGCCACCGAAGAAGAAATCTACGCTGCCCTGGGCATGGAGTGGATGCCCCCGGAACTGCGTGAGAACCTGGGCGAAATCGAGGGTGCTGCGCACGGCGGCCTCCCTCGACTGATCGAACGAGCTGACCTGCGTGGTGACCTGCACATGCACACCAACGCCAGCGACGGCCACAACACGATCAGTGAGATGGCGGAGGCCGCTCTGGCCTGCGGATACAAGTACATCGCCATCACCGACCACTCCAAGAACCTGGCCATGACTAACGGCCTGGACGAGAAGCGGGCGCTGGAACACATTCAGAGGATTCGTGCAGTGGACCAGCAGATGGAGGGACGCATCCGCGTCTTTACAGGGATCGAAGTCGACATCCTTGCCGACGGCGCTCTCGATCTGGACGATGAGGTGCTGGCGCAAATGGAGGTTGTCATTGCCAGTGTGCATACGCGCTTCGAGCAAAGCCGCGAGGAGATGACCGCCCGCGTGCTACGGGCCATTGAGAACCCCTACGTGCGGATTCTGGGCCATCCCACCGGCCGCCTGCTCCTACGCCGCGAGCCGTTCTCGATCGATATGGGGACGGTGCTGCGCCGCGTCGCCGAGCTGGGTGTGGCCGTCGAACACAACGCCGCCCCCGAGCGCCTCGACCTTAACGAGCGCGACCTCCGCCTGGCCAAAGAACTGGGCTGCAAGATCGTCATCGACTCTGATTCGCACGACGCCCGCAACCTTGGCAAGATGGAGTACGGCCTCCGCCAGCTCCGCCGCGCCTGGCTGGGGCCTCAAGATGTGCTGAATACGCTTGAGGCGGAGAAGTTTCTGGCCGCGCTCCGGCCGCGGGCGTAGATTGGGAGAAAATCCGCATATTTGAAGCGAACGAAATGAACATTCCGCAGCGATCTGTACGAAATTCATGGTCCTTGATGCGCTGTTGGAGATAAGATAGGGGCGCGATGAGCCTTCTGCAGCAGGATTCGACCAAACTCGACGACGCCGCCCTTGGCGAGGAATTCACCAAAGGTTCCAGCCATGTGGTGTGGGCCAGTGTGATCGCGGCCGTGCTGGTCACCGCCGCTATTGCCATCTATGTGATCGTCGGGCAAAAGCCGCCCGCGGCCATCGGCGAGATCGAGCAGGTGTGGGTCCACCCGCAGCACACGGAATCTTCGGGGTTCGACGCCAATGGCGAGGCCATGGCCAAAGAGAGCTTCGATCAGGTCTATGTCTTTGCGCTGGTCAAGCTGCACAACCAGAGCAAGGAGCCGCTCTTCCTGCACAACATCATGACCAATCTCAAGCTGGACGACGGCATCCACTCCAGCTATGCGGCAACCGCCGCCGATTACGACCGGGTCTTTCTCGCTTATCCGGCAATGCCAGTGCCGCACGGCAAAGGATTGCCCCTGACGATGACCCTCGAGGCTGGGCAGACCGTCGAGGGGACCATCGTTTCAGCCTTCCGCATGAGCAAGCAGCAGTGGGACGCGGGCAAGGATCTGAGCTTTACCTTCGCCTTCCAGTACCAGCCCAGCCTGGTGCTCGCGCCCCAAACTGCGGTTACTGTCCAGTAGCAGCCGGAGCGGGCGCGCTCTTGGGCGTCGACAGGTATCCGGTGATCGTCGAATTCTTCGCCCCCACCGAGTTCACTACGATCTCGAAGAGCACCGGATCCTTGCCGCTATAAAACTGCAACGGCTCGTTCAGGTTCCTGTCTTTCTTCTCGTACTGCTTGTCGTCGGAGTACACCAGCAGGGTGAACTTGCTCTTTTTGGAGTCGGCCTTCCTCAGTTCCAGACTCACCGTGCCCACGGGTTTCCTCTGGCCCTTGACCAGCGTGAATTCGTAGAAGTTGCGATCGCCCCTATGCCTCAAAAGCTCCAACTCATCGTGGTTGCGGGCGATTAGGCTGCTGTGGTCGCTCAAATCACCCCTCATCGAGGTCAACTGGCTGATCGTAGTGGCGAGATCGCTCTGCGTCTTGGCCACATCGGTCTTTACTCCGCCCACGTCGGTCTTGACGTCGGTCACCGCGCTGGAGACAGCCGTCACCTGCTGGGCGGTCTTCTTCTCGGCGCTCTCCAGCCGCTTGCTGTCGGCCTCTTCGCGCTGAGTGATCGCCTCGGCACGCGCATCCAATTGCTTCTGCGTTAAACCGAGCGATGTTTTCAACTCGTCGGTGGCTACTTCCAGGCGGGCGTCCGTCTCGCGCAACCGGGCTTCCAGCTTGACGTTCTGCTGCTTCGATTCCGCTAGTTCGCTTTGCTGGGTCGTCAGCCGGCTGCCGAGCGTGTAGCTCCAGATCAGGCCTCCCAGCGCGGCCACCAGGGCCACTGCGATCGCAGCCAGAAACGCTCCTGAATAGGTTCTGGGAACTGGCGCGGCTTCAACTCTCGTGACTTCATCACTCATAATGTCTCCCTTTCTTTTCTCTGGCGGCCTTTCAGCAATCCGCCCTTAAGGGCCTATGCACACGACCAGGCCATGGTGTTAGCGACGTTCCGTCCTAATTGGACGACATTGCGGGGATCCGGTCTATGGCCCCTCCCGTTCCTTTGCGGAGTTCCAGCCTGCAATCTCCAAACCTCCTAGACGTCGCCCCGCGCACCTCCGGGGGGAACCTCCCGAATATATCGCAAATGGGCGGGAATGTGCAGAAAATACACCTGTTCGCGCCAGCCGAAGCCTCCTCAACCCGCCCGAAAAACCATTTTAGCCCTACCATCGTCCCGCACTCCGTGACAACCACGGAATCACTAGGTTATAAACATCTTTACTGCACTTTCAGGCGCTGGGCCCGTTTTCAATCCAGGGGCACTCATTTGACAAGTCTTCGCCTGCCGGGGCGGAAGGCCAGGTCATCCGCCGCAAACGTCTAAAAAAGCAGTGTGAAGGGGAAATCCGAAAGCTATGACGACCGCTGTCGCTGGGAAGGGTCTCGAAGGTATTGTTGCCGCGAACTCCGGCATTTGCTGGATTGACGGAGACGCCGGGGTGCTGGCCTATCGCGGCATCGACATTCACGAGCTCGCCGTACACTCGACCTTCGAGGAGACCACTTACCTTCTCTGGAACGGCATCTTGCCCAACGAGCTTGACCTGCGCGAGTTCCGGTCGCAACTGGCGCTGGCAAGGTCAATCGATCAGCGTGTCATCGACATGATGCGCGCATTTCCCACCTCGGCCACGCCCATGGAAGTGCTGCGCACCGCCGTCTCCGCCCTCAGCTTCTACGACGCCGACGAGAAAGACTGCTCCCACGATGCCAACGTGCGCAAAAGCTACAACCTCACTGCGCAGATGGCGATGCTCGTGGCCATCTACGATCGGCTCCGCAAGGGAAAAGAAATTGTGCCCCCCGACCGTTCGCTCTCGCACGCAGCCAACTTCTTGTGGATGCTGAACGGCGAAAAGCCTTCTGAAACCGCCACGCGCACCATGGATCTGGCGCTGGTCTTGCACGCCGACCACGAGTTGAATGCCTCCACCTTTGCCGCCCGCGTCATCGCCGCTACGCTGGCGGACATTCATTCCGCCGTCACCGGCGCCATCGGCGCGCTCAAGGGCCCCCTTCATGGCGGCGCCAATGAGGGTGTCATGCGCCTGCTGCTCACTATCGACAAGGCCGGGGCCGATCCGGTCGAATACGTCAGGAACATGTTGGCCGCCAAGCAGAAGATCTCCGGCTTCGGCCACCGCGTCTATAAAACCGAGGACCCCCGCGCCACCCACCTGCGCAAGATGAGCGAGCAGCTCGGCAAGGATGCCGGCCAGCCCAAGTGGTACCAGATGTCCCGCGCCATCGAGCTTTACATCAACGCCGACAAAAAGCTCAATGCCAACGTGGACTTCTACTCCGCCTCGACCTACGCCACCCTGGGCATCGACATCGATCTCTATACGCCTATCTTCGCCATCAGCCGCATCGCCGGCTGGGCCGCCCACGTCATCGAGCAGTTAGACGACAACCGTCTCATTCGTCCTCGCGCCGAGTACATTGGCCCCGTCTACCCATCGCCTTACATTCCGATGGAAGAACGCGCGTAAAACTCGACTTTCCGCGAAACTCCTTCGCACCTTCCGGCGTCTACCGGGAAAGGGGGGACTTCCGATGAAAGCCAAATTAGCTCTCGTCCTGCTCGGTCTTTGCTTGATCGTTCAGAGCACCGCCGCGTCCGGAGAAACGCTTTATCCAGTTCAGGGACCGCTGGCAGCGCAGGCTCCGCCGCCGGTCATCAAAGCGGCCTTCCATGGAAGCAGTTTAGGCAGCTTCTCTCTGGTCCAGGCTAACGGCGAGTCGTTCCAAGGAAAATGGGCTTCTCTCATTCCATCTTTCGTAAATACCAGGACACCGGAAACCTCAGCCAGCTACCTGCCGCAGCCCAATATTGCCTTTGCCTGGGATGCTGTCTATGGACCGGGATACTTTGTAGCCCAGATCCTGGGCACAGGGATTAGGCAGGTTGTCGTAACCGGGAATCAGGGGACCGTGATCCAGGTGGAGTGTCGGTATTCCCTTTCGCCGTCTCCTGGATGCATTGGCGTAGCGGTTGATAGTAAAGGCAACATTTACAAAGTGGCCTGGTAGTAAACTCGGTTGTTGCGCCGGGCAAATCATCATGTATCCCCCCGCGCATAAAACTGTGGCTGCTCACGGAGCCAGCAATCCAAAAACGGCAACCCCGGTCTGGGTTCCGACATAGACCTTGCCGTTCACAACCATCGGGGTAATGTACTTGTTTCCATTGCCAAAGCTGTCCCGTCCGCTGGCCGCCTGCCCGCTGTTATAAAGCTCATGCGTAAGATTCGTCGCATCGTAGGCGTGCAGGACTCCGGCAGCGCTCATGCTGGATTCCAATGCCCACACAATTCCGTTCAGGGTTCCATTGGCGGAGACACTCGGCGTTGTTCCAGGATATGGAAACGAGACGGCCGATCGGCTCGATGCTGTCGTCGCCAGCTTTGCATCCGTCATGGGAAAGGCTTTCAGATTATCTCCCACGGCGCCGTAGTAGAGAACGCTATTGAAGAACGCCGGCGTGGCAAAGACCTGGCCTGACAGTGCGCCAGTCACGTATTGATAAATGTTGGTGTCGATAGGCGGGCCGGCATTGAACTTGCCCAGATTGTCCCGGTCTCCAAGATAGATGTTGCCATCTTTGCCGGCGCCCACGATCAGGTGATAGACCACCCCGAGGACCGTCTGGTCGGGCAGCAAAATTTCGCCGCCCGATCCCAGATCTTCGTCTTCATCGGATTCCATCACAGTATTATAGGTCTGAAAATAATCGACAACGGATAACTTGCCGCTCGTCGACACCTTGACCATCGCATTGCCGAAGTCGTTCATCGTGGGAAAGCCATTCGCATTCAATGTAATATCGAAACTGCCGTTCGCATCCAAAAAATAGAGATTCCCGCTGCTGTCCGCGGCGATCCCGTCGCCGCTCATCCAGATGGAACCCTCACTGCCATTCGGCGTGAGATCGAGCACCTGCGTTTGTTGCAAGGTTGACTCGCTATACGCCATCAGCCACCCTGTATACGGCCGGAAATCGCAGTGCGATGAAAAGCCAAGGTAGATCGTACCGTTCAAGAGGAGCAGGGCTGCTCGCTCCTTATATTGGCCTGGAACGAAGACGACATTGCCGCTGGATGAGCTATCCCCTGTCCCCGGATAAGTTGCGGCAATTTCCATTGGACTGCCGTTGATCTCCGCGCCTGTCGTGATGTCGAGCGCGTGCAGCCTCTGGTGGTAGCCGCCGCTACCATCCTTCGTCATGCCGACGGTGAAGAGGACGCCGTTTGTTCCCAGCTTGCGATCGATGACCGGCGTCGAGGTGATGCCTATCTCAGGCGTAACCTGGCTGCAGCCGTGGTCGTCGCTGGTCGTCTCGCCCGCGCCAAGAACCGACGTCTTCCATATCTGAACGCCGCTATCGGCATCGAAGGCATAGACGCTGTCATGTTCGGTGGCCACGTAGATCACATTGCGCAGGCTGCCGCCCGCAGTTACATTGGCCAGATAGAGCGGCTCGGCGTCGACCAAACCATCCACTGTATCGAAACCAATCTTGCCAAACTGGGTGGAGTTCACATTGCTCAGCGTAAGAATAGTCTCCTGCGCATTGAGCCCATCGCGCGCGATGCCGTAGTGATAGGTGGTCACGTCCGGCGCAATGGTCGTCGAAATCGCGGCCTGTGCCGTCAGAGCCAGGGCGGCGGAATGGGTGAGGCTGCCCGCGGTTCCCGTGAATGTAACTGTCTCCGCTGAAGCAGGCGTGCCCGTCGCTGCCGTCAACGTTGTGCTCTGTGCCGTCCCTGGAGTCAACGTGAGCGTCGCCTGATTTGCCGTCACTCCGCTGGGAAGTCCCGTGATCGCGATGGCAACCGTGCCGGTGAAGCCATTCACCGCCGTCGCCAGCACGCTCACCGGGGAACCCGCCGCACCAGCCGTAATGTTCAGCGACGTGGGCGAGATTGTCAGCGAAAAGTCCGGCGGCGGTGGCGCTGCGGTGACAGTCAGCATGACAGTCGTTGAATGACTGAGGGCCCCCGAAGTCCCCTTGAAGGTCAGCGTCGCGCTGCCGGCTGCGGCAGTCGAAGCAGCGGTGAGCGTCACATTCTGCGCCGTGCCTGGGGTCAACGTGAGCGTCGCTGGGTTTGCGGTGACTCCGGCAGGCAATCCGGAGATCGCAACGGTGACAGTGCCGCTGAAGGAGTTCAACGCGGTCGCCAGGACGCTCACCGGGGAACTAGTGGCCCCGACTGTAATGGACAACGACGTGGGTGAGACCGTCAGCGAAAAGTCCGGTGGCGGTGGTGCTGCGCTGACGGTCAGCATGACAGTCGCTGAATGACTGAGGGCCCCCGAAATCCCCTTGAAGGTCAGCGTCGCGCTGCCGACTGCGGCAGTCGAAGCAGCGGTGAGCGTCACATTCTGCGCCGTGCTTGGGGTCAACGTGAGCGTCGCTGGGTTTGCGGTGACTCCGGCAGGCAATCCGGAGATCGCAACGGTGACAGTGCCGCTGAATGAGTTCAACGCGGTCGCCAGGACGCTCACCGGGGAACTAGTGGCCCCAACTGTAATGGACAACGACGTGGGTGAGACCGTCAGCGAAAAGTCCGGTGGCGGTGGCGCTGCGGTGACGGTCAGCATGGCAGTCGCTGAATGATTGAGCGCCCCCGAAGTTCCTGTGAAAGTCACGGTTGCACTGCCAGCTGCGGCGCTAGATGCAGCGCTGAGCGTTACATTCTGTGCCGTCCCTGGAGTCAACGTAAGTGTCGCCGGGTTCGCCGTCACTCCGCTGGGAAGTCCCGAGATCGCGACTGTGACAGAACCGGTAAAGCCATTCACCGCCGTCGCCAGCACGCTCACCGGGGAACCCGCCGCACCAGCCGTAATGTTCAGCGACGTGGGCGAGATTGTCAGCGAAAAGTCCGGCGGCGGTGGCGCTGCGGTGACGGTCAGCATGACAGTCGCTGAATGACTGAGAGCCCCTGAAGTCCCCTTGAAGGTCAGCGTCGCGCTGCCGACTGCGGCAGTCGAAGCAGCGGTGAGCGTTACATTCTGCGCTGTCCCCGGAGTCAACGTAAGCGTCGCCGGGTTCGCCGTTACTCCGCTGGGAAGTCCGGTGATTGCGACTGTGACAGTGCCACTGAAGCCATTCACAGCAGTCGCCAGAACGCTGACCGGGGAACCCGTCGCCCCAGCCGTAATGGTCAACGACGTAGCTGAGACCGTCAGCGAAAAGTCCGGTGGCGGTGGCGCGGCGGTGACGGTCAGCATGACAGTAGCCGAATGACTGAGAGCCCCTGACGTTCCCGTGAAAGTCACTGTCGCACTGCCAGCTGCGCCGCCAGAAGCAGCGCTGAGCATCACGTTCTGCGCTGACCCTGGAGTCAACGTAAGTGTCGCCGGGTTTGCGGTCACTCCGCCGGGAAGTCCCGTGATCGCGACCGTGACAGTCCCGGTGAAGCCATTCTCCGCGGTTGCTAATACGCTCACCGGAGAGCCGGTCGCCCCGGCCACGATGGCGAGCGATGCGGGTGATAGGGTCAGCGAAAAGTCCGCCGCCGACACAGGAACCGTGACATGGGCTCCGCATGACGCCAGAGCGAGGCACAAGATCAGGCAACACCCATGCGCGATTTTCGCGACGTCCGGCATGAGCGGCCATTGCGACGAAATCGCGATAGCTTTCGCTGCCGAAGGCCGGGTGGGCTCCCGCGAATCCGATTTCCAATTCTGAAATCGACGATTCGATGCAAGCGAATGTCTAAATCCGGCAATCCGAATGACATGCCGGAGGAAAGAGAGAAAGCTCATGGGGGGTGGCTCCTCTCAGCACAAAGTAGAGCATTGCAACGCGAATGTCCACTATCCGCTCAAGTGTGACTGCGCCGGCATATCGAAATCCGGCAGAAACTGCCCCACAGCAGCGGTATGGAAACCGGTCTAAAGTGCTACTGCCGCGCCTTCCACAGCATATAAAGACCCCACGCCGACACCGTGCAGTTGTCGCGGATGGTCCCGTTGAGGATCATCTCCTCAAATTCGGCAATCGGAACAGAGCGGACCACAATGTCATGCTCCTCAGGGTCGGGATTGTTCTGAGTGGGTGTCAACCCTGTGGCCAGAAATACATGGTGCTTTTGGCGCGTAAAGCCGTAGCCGATCCAAAGCCATCCGAGGTAGGTCATCTCGGCGGCGGCCAGGCCCAGTTCCTCCTTCAGTTCGCCGCGCGCCAGCTCTTCAGGATTCTCTACCTCCATCTCCCAGCCGCCCTGGGGCAGCTCCAGCGCCCGCTCCTGAATGGTGTAGCGGAACTGCTCCACCAGCCACACCCGTCCTTGGTCGATGGGCAGGATGATGGCCCCGTCTTCCTTTTCCACCACGCCATAAATACCCCTGGCCCCGTTCGAGCGCAAAATCTCATCCTCGCGCACCCGCATCCAGTGGTTGCGATAGACCTCGCGGCTGGAGAGGGTCGTGATGGTGCGTCCGGCGCCGCCTGAGAGGGGATTCATAGACCCTAGCCGGCTTCCTCGCGTTCGATGCGGCGTTGCTCTGCCAGCAAAGACATGGAACTCATCAGGTTTTGCACGCTGACAATGCCCACCACGCGTCCGCTGTCGGTGATGGGGATGAGCGCAAGGCCTCGGCCGGCGGTAAGGCGGCGGATGGTGGTGCCCAGCGTATCTTCAGGACGCGCCACCTGGAAGGCGCGCGACATCACCGCCTGCACGTAGCCGTTGCCGTCGCTGCGCAGGGCGTCGACAATGCGTTGGCGAGAGACGATGCCCACCAATTCCGGGCCTCGGACGACGGGGAAGTCCTCCTGCAGGGAGTGGACACAGCGGGCGAGGGCGTCGGCCAGCGTGTCGGAGGGTGAGAGCGTTGCGAAATCGGTGAGCATGACCTCGCGCATCTGCACGGTATCCACCACGGTCTGGAAAAAGACACCCTGATCTTCAACCTGCGCACCAATCATGATGAAGAAGCCGGCGATGATGAGCCATGGATTGTGCAGCAGCATTCCGCCCACCATGGCCGTGAGCGCGAGCGCCTGGCTCAGGCCGGCAGCGGCGCGACCGGTGGGAGCCAGGCCGTGCTTGGTGGCAAAACCGCCGCGGATGAGGCGGCCGCAGTCCAGCGGATAGGCGGGCAACAGATGTATGACGCCCAGGCCAACCTGCAACCACACCATGCTGCGCAGCAGGTAGGCGGATGTGATGAAGGGCTGCGCGAAGAGGTGGATATCCCCTGCTGCGCCCAGAAACGCAGCCGCCAGCACGAGCGCCGTGGCCATATTTGCCAGCGGCCCGGCCAGTGCGATGGCAAATTGCCCCGTGCCCTGGTTGGCATTCTCCTGGCTCTCGGGATTGGCGTAGGCAAAGAGCCCGCCGATGGGCAGAAACAGAATGGCGCGCAAGCGCAGGCCCAGCCATGCGGCCACCAGCAGGCGCGCGGTCTCGCGCACCAATACCGCCAGCGTCAGCGCCAGAAACAGTCCGATACCACGGAACGGCGCGTAGATGCCTCCGTCTGAAGCGCTTAAACCCAGACACACGACCGCGAGCAAAGGGAAAAAGACGTGGACGCGTACTTCAACGCCCATCCAACGGCCCAGGGGGATAGACCAACCTCGCATATTTGGATTGTAGTGGGTCGCGCCCCATTGCGCTTCCGCTATGCTGGTTCGGATGCGCATCATCGCCGGACAGTTCCGCTCTCGAACGCTTGTGGCCCCTTCAGGCCTCGCGACCCGGCCCACCAGCGACCGGCTACGAGAGACGCTTTTTAACGTGCTTGCCCCGCGCATTCAGGGCTCGGCGTTTCTGGATCTCTATGCCGGTTCGGGGGCAGTGGGGATCGAGGCCCTGAGCCGCGGAGCCGCAAGTGTCGCCTTTGTGGAGCGGGTTCCGGTGGCGCTTGCCGCGTTGCGGGCCAACCTGGCCAAGCTGGAGATCGGCGAGGGTTTCCGGATTCACAGCGGCAGCGTGGGGAGCTGGCTGCGCAGATCGGAAAAAGGTTCGTCGCAAGCCTTCGATCTGGTCTTTCTCGATCCGCCCTACGATGCGGGCGAGGAGTATGCGGCTACGCTGGGACTGCTGGGTGGGGCTGCGGGCCAGTTCCTCAACCCGGGCGCGCTGGTCATCGCCGAGCATCGTGGCAAAGGCGGCAGCAAAGAGCGGCTGGAAGACCAGTATGGCGCACTCGAACGCACGCGGCTGCTGGTGCAGGGCGATGCGGCGTTGAGCTTTTATGCCGCCCGCGCGAATGCCGTTGCATAGCTGTTCGGTTGGCGTCAGCCCCGGCCACAATGCTATCGTGAGTCCCAAATGCCGTTTGCGACCACCACCGAAGCGGGCGTCCCCATCCAGGGCCCGACCGCGACGCTTCTCTACGATGACTGGTATCCCGCGCTGCGCACCTCGCGGCTGCGTGCCGGCAAGCTGGCTACGGCGATGCTGTGCGACATTCCGCTGGTGCTGGGGCGGCGCAGCGATGGCCGCGTCTTCGCCCTCCGCGACAGTTGCCCGCATCGCGGCATTCCGCTCAGCGTGGGGTGGTTTGACGGCCAGCACGTCACCTGCCGCTACCACGGTTGGGAGTTCGAGCCATGCAGCGGCCAATGCGCCACGATCCCTTCTCTCTGCGGCAGCGACCGCCTCGACGCCACGCGCATCTTTGCCACGGCCTATCCCTGTGAGGAGCGCGACGGCCACGCCTGGGTCTACATTCCCAGCCCCGGCAGCGGGCGCAAGGGCGAAGGCGCGGAGCGAAGGCCGGTGCCGGAACTCGCCAAGTTTGGCCCGCGCTACCGCTCCGCCTTCCTCACTGCCGACCTGCCCTGCAACGTGGATCACGGGATCATCGGGCTGATGGACCCGGCGCACGGGCCATTTGTTCACCAGGCCTGGTGGTGGCGTTCGCGCGCCAGCATTCGCGAAAAGACCAAGCGTTTCGAGCCGATTCCCGAGGGCTTTCGCATGAGCGCTCACGCCCCCAGCGGCAACTCCGCGCCCTACAAGCTGCTGGGCGTCTATGGCCAGCCGATCGAGACGACCATCGACTTCGTGCTGCCCAACCGGCGCACCGAAATCATCCGTTGCGGCGACAAGTGGTTTTCCAGCCTGACCACGGTGACGCCGGTGACCGCCTCCACCTGCCGCATCGACGTGGTGGCCGCATGGAACGTCTTCTATCGCGTGCCGTTTGTCACGCCGATTGCGAAGTTCTTTGGAGCCAGATTTGTGCGCCAGGATCAGGTCACGATGATCCAGCAGGCCCAGGGTCTCCGCCACAACCCCAGCCTGATGCTGATCGACGACGCGGACAAGCCGGCCAAGTGGTACTTCGCCTTGAAGCAGGCGCGGCTCGATGCGACTGGCGGAACTGCACCCAAACATCCGATGGATGGGCCGGTCGAGCTGCACTGGCGCAGCTAGGGCGGAGCTTTGTACGGTTATACTGGAATGCATTTTAAGTATGTGTAGTGCAGATGACTCGGGAAACCCTTTGATTCCGAGCGAGTTAGCGTGTCCGCTCATACAGTGGTACAGGCTTACTGTTTATGTAATTCGGTGCTGCCTGGCTGTGAAAGCCGCTTGTTATGAATGATTTAGATTTTGCCGCACAGTTGCACAGTCCCCAAAACGTGCTTTTTTTGGGCAAATGGCGGGCAAATCATAGTAGCGGCGGGAGATGCAGGCGTATTAGCTTGCTGTTTTTTCATGGGTCTCGCTCTTCCTCCCTATTTCAATAGTGCGCCATTGGAAGGTAATTCTCTGCAAAGGTACGGTTGTCGGCTGCAACGAAGATTGGTGTGGGGGAATGGGCTTAGGCTCGGCGATTTCGGGGGAGCGATCCATGGCGACTGAGGAGTTGTTGCTTTCCCAGGTCTCAAAATCGAGACCTGGGGCACCCTCATGTTGTGGATAGATCAGCATTTTTTCAAGACCTGGGCCACCCGCCATCTTTACTTCTGATAAAATGTAAAGAGAGGAGAGGGTCTCATGGAAGCTACGCTCAGTAGTAAAGGGCAGGCAACGATCCCCAAAGCGGTTCGCGATCGCCTGCAAATCAAGTCGGGAGACCGGTTCAAGTTCTTCTTCCACCCTGACGGCGTGATCATTCTGCCCAGGATTTCGACTGCCAGACTCAAGGGCATGATTCCAAAGCCTGCCAAGCCGGTATCTCTTGAAGAAATTGATCGGGCAATTGCGGAAGGCGCAACCGAGAGATTTCGGCGAAGAAAATGATCGGTCTCGATACGAACGTCCTACTGCGCTACCTCGCGCAAGACGATGCAACGCATTCCCCTCGTGCAACGGAGATCGTCGAACGGCGCTTGACCGAACAGGAACCGGGCTTCGTCAGCCTGGTGACTATCCTTGAAGTGGTATGGGTTCTCAAAAGCCTTTTCAAGCGTTCCCGGCAGCAGATTGCGAACGATATCGAAATGCTCTTAGCGGCGGATACACTCGAGGTTCAGAATGAGCAAGAGGTCTATTACGCCGTTGTATCGCTCCGCAATGGAATCGGAACATTCGAAGACGCCTTGATCGGCGCCCTCGGCGTCTGGAGAGGTTGTTCGGCAACCTTGACGTTTGATGAAGATGCCGCAAAACGCCTGCACGGGTTTCAACTGGCCTGATTGATTAAAAGGCGGCAGCCGGTTCGATTTCCCTCCCCGGTCCCCAAGCGCGAGGGACCGGGGGCACCCTCAAGTTGATCATGCGCGGTATGAGAACAGGGCCACGCGCCCTTGGTCCAGGCCTAAAGGCCCCGGTATTTGGGGCGCTTGTTTTCAGGGGCATGAATGCCCCTGCTCCCTCCGAATAGGCGGCATCGAACTCCCTCCGAACAGGCGATCTACAACTGTAGTACTAACCCGTAGAGCCGCCACCGGCTCCAGGGCTCTCATGGCTGTGCAGCCGATCCATGGGGCTTTACTTCGAGCCGACCGGGCTATCGGCGGCGCGGGCAAATTTCAGCGCTTCGAGAGCTGCGCCGCGAGCGCCGGCGGTGTCGCCGTTGGGCATCACGTGAATGGGAATATCGGCCTGCTCTTCGCGCTGAAGGCCCATGCCGACGCGAATCTCATCGATAAACCAGCGTTGAAATTCCGGGCTCGTCTCCACCACGCCGCCGCCTACGATCAGGGCGTCCGGGTCGAAGGTGTTGATCATCTGATCGAAAAAGAGCCCGAGGGCGCGGGCCTGAACCCTGAAGATCGCCTGACACATGGGATCGCCCTTCTCCGCCATGCCGCGCACACGGTATGCGGCCTTGTGGCTGTCTTCGATTTTGCCGAGTTCGTGATCGGGATACTGAAGCAGGAAATGGGGAAGCAGATGCCTGCGAATCGATGTGAGCGAACAAAGCGATTCGAGGTCTCCCATGCGGCCGCAGTTGCAGGCCGGCTTCAGCCCTTCGATGCCGGGGATCATGTGATAGGGAATGAGAACATGACCTAACTCTCCGCCAAAACCCTTGCGGCCCTTGATCACTTCGCCACCCATGATGATGCCGCCGCCGTGGCCGGTGCCGACGACGCAGGAGATGGAGGTGGTCTTGTCGCTGGTGCCGAAGAGAGCAAAGTGGCCCCAGACGGCCGCGGCGTTGGCATCGTTCAGATAGACCGTCGGCTTCTTCAGCACTTTGGCCAGTTCCCCGCACATATCGAAGCCGGCCCAATCGGGATGAACAAAATTCGTGGAGCCCTTGGCGCTGAGAACACCCGTTGCGCTGGAGGGGCCTGGTGTGTCGAGGCCGACGACGGCCACATCCGCAAGGGAAACCCCGGCCTGCTCGACGGCGATTTTGAGGCCGTCCGCAATCTGCTGAAGGCAAATTGCCGGACCCTCGGTTGAGCGGGCAGGATGCTCACACAGGCCCTCAATGAGAAACTCTTCGCGATCGTTGAGCAACGTATAGTTGACGGCCGTTCCACCCAGATCCACACCTGCGACTAGCATCCTTTGACCTCATTTTGAATTCGTTTCAAGTGATTCGATCCCACTCCGGCGTGCTCACGGATTAGGCAACGCGCAACCACTCATTTTCGAGATAAGACATTGTGTCATATCGACCGAGTCGACTCGCAAGCGGGATCGGTAACGACAAGCGCCGATGTCGCGCCTAAACTTCGCAGAGCGGTTGAGTCACGGCGGGATCGAAAACCACCCGCTACGGACAGCCCACTTAGACCGGCGTAACGGTCGCCGCCACCGGCTCCAGGGCCTTCATGGCTGTGCAATCGATCGATAGGCAACTGCCCAGTTCGTTGAAGCCCTTCTCCCAGCTGGGGCGCTCGTCTTTGCCCAGCGCGATCAGCCCGTAGTTGGCGGTGCGCAGAATTTCATACCAGATGTTCTGCGCCTGCCACAGATTCAAATCGAACGGCAATTCGGACACGCTACGCGCCAGCACCAGCGCGCGCTCCAGCATCTCCAGCGACCCCGAGGACATTTGCAGTTCAACCATGGCGCGCTTCATGCGCTGATCGGCAAGGTACGAGAGCGTCGCCGTCTCCAGCGGCACCTGGTCCGCCTTGGCCAGCGACAGAAACGACCGCAACTGGGCCCGATCGATGGGATCAGCCTCTAATGCGCGGCGCAGTCCCGCATTGACCGCGAATCCCGCAGCCAGAGTCAAGGCGGGCGGCTTGGGCAGCTCGGCCTGCGATAGAAAGTGCAATAGGCTCGCGTGATCCTCATAGATGGTGGTCAGCGATTTCTCGATGTCCCACAGCGTTGAGTTGAGGATGATTTGCACGATGCGCCGCTGCTCGTCCGTAAACAGCGAGGTCAGCGAATAGTCTACATGGCCGTAATACCGGTCGAGCAGGCGAATCACCTCAGGAAAGTCCGCACGCTGTACATAGTTGGCGGCCTCTTTGGCAAACTCTTCGAACTCAGTTGCATCGCCATCCAGGTAAGGCTTGACGGCGGCGGTAATGTTCTGATCGCCGAAGTGCAAAACCGCGAAGGAGTACGACGCCTGCTGGCCGGTGACCGCACTGACAATCTTGGCCCGCCCCAGCGCCAGCCGTCCCCGCCCAGAGGAGAAGATGGTCCACGAGTTGCGCCATACGCGATAGCAGAAGAGATCGGTCTCCTCGGCAAAGGAGGAGAACATCGAACTGATGGCGTAATGGGCCGCTACCTGCTCAAGGCCCAACTGCCTGCAACTGACCTGCTCCTTGTAGAGCAGGGCCCCATTGCCGGCGCTCGGCACATTGGATTTCGCTTCGGCCAGGCGGGTCAGAAAAGCCGGTTCCAGAGGGCTTGCCTGTACGCCGAACAAAAGCCTCGCCAGTTGCAGCACCCGCGCGGCATAGGCGATGACCTGCACGGTTTCGATGCCCGAAATGTCGTCGAAGAACCATCCGCAACTGGTGTACATGAGCTGCGCGTGGCGCTGCATCTCCATCAGTTCCAGGCCGCGCACCCGCTCGGCCGCCGAGAGTGCATGGCTCTGATGCTTGCGGAAGAATTGTTCCGTGCTTTGCGGGCTTTGGTCGAGCATGACCTGGATATAGCCGTCGCGGGCCTCCCACACGTCTTTGAAGAGATTGGCGCCCTCCTGCTCGGTCAGCGGGGCTATGGCTTCGCGCAGCCCGTCCAGCGCCTTGCGCAGCGGCGCGCGCCACAGCTGGTTGAACCCCGGCTTGCCCCCGTTGCAGCCGCAGTCGGATCGCCAGCGCTCCACCCCGTGTATGCAGCTCCAAGAGGTCTTTTCGACAATCTCACACTCGTACTTAGGCGGAAACCGCTCCAGGAAGCTGCCATAGTTGGTCAGCGTTACCGTCTTGTCCTCTTCAAGCATTCGCAGTGCATAGGCCAGCGCCATCTCGCCATATTTGTGATGGTGGCCGTACGACTCGCCGTCGGTGGCAACGTGGGCCAACTGCGCCTCCGAGCTATCCTTGAATCCGGCTTTCATCCGGGCGGCAAAATTATCGCCCGAATCCAGCAGCCCCTCAAATGCGATCGCACGCGAGATGGGCGAGTTATAAAAGAACACCGCAATCGAGACTCCGGAATCGAAACGCATCAGGTAGGGGCGCGTCGTATCGACCGAGTCGCCGGGTGTATCCGTCCAGATCGCGGCGTCGTTTTCCTTCCCGTCTTTTTCTGTCGTGTCCTTCAGCAGCCGGATGCGCCGGCATTGGTGAGGCGCAAGCACCGTGAACTTGATTCCGTGCTGCGCCATCAGCTCAAGGGATTCGCTGTCCGCCGCGGTCTCCGCCAGCCACATGCCCTCCGGTGCAATGCCGTAATGATGCTCATAATCGGCAATGCCCCAGCGGATCTGGGTGATCCGGTCCCGCCGGTTGGCCAGCGGCATAATCATGTGGTTGTACACCTGCGCCATGGCCGAGCTGTGGCCGCCAAAGCTCTTGCGGCTGCGCCGCTCGCCGTCCAGCACCATCCGGTAGGTGCGCGGCGCATTCTCTTTGAGCCAGCTCAGCAGCGTTGGCCCAAAGTTGAAGCTGATGCGCGCGTAGTTGTTCACGATGCGCGTAATCAGGTTCTTGTGATTCAGGATGCGCGCCGCGCCGTTGGTCGCATAGCACTCCGCGCAGATCCGCTCGTTCCAGTCGTGGTACGGCGCGGCCGACTCCTGCGTCTCCACTGTCTCCAGCCACGGATTCTCTCGCGGCGGCTGATAAAAATGACCATGAATGCAGACAAAACGATTCGATGAGCCCATGAATATTCCGCTCTCGTGCCGGCACTTCGCAACAGCCCCGCCGGTATTTTCTCACTTCGGCTGTCTTTGGTTATTGTAGGCTGGACCGCCCCGCGGGCGCTGTGCCCTTGGCCAGATCGCAGGCGCGCCATAAGTACCAACTGGCCACCGAGCGGAATGGCGCCCAGCGTTTTCCCCTTTTGAGCAGCACTTCAGGCTTGGGGAGATCGCTGGCAGCCAGCGGCCGTGTCTTGGGGATCCGTTGAAATGTAAGCGCGAATCCCTTGCGCACGCCATAGTCGGTCACCGGCAGAACGTCTGGCCGCCCCATGCGGAAGATCAGCAGCATCTCCACCGTCCAGGGCCCAATGCCGCGCACCGCCGTCAGCCGTTCGACAATCTCCGCATCCGTCATTTTCCGGATCACCGCGTGGGCGGGCACCGTTCCGTTCAGCGTCAGGGCCGCCAGATCCTTCAACGCCCGGCATTTATTTCCCGAGACCCCCGCGGCCCGCAGAACCTCATCGGGCACATCGAGCAGCAATTGCGGCGCAAGAGTGCCGCCAAAGTGCTCACGCACCCGCCGATGGATGGTCGCCGCCGCCTTGCCGTGCAACTGCTGATAGATGATCGACTCCACCAGCGACTCGAAGGGCGAGGGCGCGGGATCGAGCCGCAGCGTGAATGCGCCGGCCCGGTCGATCAGAGCGCCCAGTTTTGGGTCGGCGGCACGAAGATGCGCCACCGCCTCGGCTGGATCGAATGGAAGTTTTTTGCCCCGGCCGTTGTGGATCATAGGCAAACAGTGTACCTCGCCCGAGTGGATTCCTCCGTCGATCTGACGATCATTCCTCTGATTTCAAAGGAACAACGTGAATGGAAAGAATCGAGTAGCCGGCCCCGGAAGCTGCGCCCCCTTTCCCCGCGTATAATGAAGGTTCAAGTTCTTTATCTCTCGCGGATTGAGCAATCCCGCTCCCCGCCACGGACCCCGGATGCCCGAGCACATCAAAAAGCAGCTTCTCGCCGAGATCGAAATCCTCGAGCACGAGCTCCAGCACGAGTTGCCCGCGGAGATCAAGAAGGCCGTGGCCATGGGCGATCTCTCTGAGAACGCCGAGTATCACATGGCCAAGCAGCGCCAGACTTTTGTGGATGCGCGCCTGGGCCAACTGAAGCGGCGCATGGCCGAGCTGTCGCTCGTCAACCTGACCAACATTCCCAGGGACAAGGCCGGCTTCGGTTCCACCGTGGTGGTCTTCGACTCGACCAAGGACGCGGAGATTGTCTACCGCCTGGTGACCAGCGAGGAGTCCGATGTTTCCAAGGGCCTGATCTCGACCACCTCACCCATCGGCCGTGGAATTGTGGGCAAGCGCGTGGGCGATACTGCCACCATCGTTACCCCCAACGGCAAGCGCGAGCTCGAGATACTGAAGCTGACCACTATTCACGATGAAGCTGCGGCAAGCGAAGCGGAAAATGGAACCGCCCCTAGCATAGAGAAGTAAGGAAGATTGGAATGACCTGGACCAGCGCTTTTGGCCGCGCCTGCGGCTGGCTTCTCGATCGCATTGTGCATGGTCTGGCGCTTACACAAATCTCCCCCAATGTGCTTACATTCATCGGCCTGGTCATCAACATTGTGGCCGCCGTTCTGTTTGGCCACGCCAACGCATCCAACTCAGGCCGCATGTTTTTCTATGCGGGCATGGTGATCTTCGGCGCAGGACTCTTCGATATGGTGGACGGCCGCGTGGCCCGGCGCAACAACCAGGTCACCGTCTTCGGCTCTTTCTTCGACTCGGTGATCGACCGCTATTCGGATGTGGTGCTGTTCTTCGGCCTGCTGGTCTACTACGGCCGCATCAACCGGTTTCGCTATGTGGTGCTGGTCGCGTTCGTCATGGTGACCTCGCTGATGGTCAGCTACACACGCGCCCGCGCCGAAGCCCTCATCGGCCAGTGCAAGGTGGGGTTCATGGAGCGCCCCGAGCGCATCGTGCTCATCATCCTCGGCGCGCTCTTTAACCAGTGGGGCGTGATGGCGCCGGTGCTGTGGGTGCTGGCCGCGCTCTCGACGATCACCGTCGCCCACCGCATCGTTTACACCTATCAGAACACCAAACATCTGGCGCCGCTGGGGTGAGGGAGCTGCGCGGCAGGATCCGCCTCAGCAGTTGACCACCACAGCCGAGCAGCCGGGCTTGGCGGGCTTCCATTGGACCAGGAAGTTAGTCAGCGCCTCGGACTGCAAATTGCGCATGGATTCAAACTCGCCGCCCTTCTGGCTATAGAGCAGCGCGCCCTTGTCACTGAGGACGGCGAGCGCGGGCACGCCCCGGTGGAGAGGGATCTCGTACTTCTCGGCGATATCGACATTGGCGTCCATGTGTCCGATATTCACGTGGACCAGCACGTAGTTGGCCTCCACGATCGGCAGGTTTCTGGCGTCGTGGAAGTAGAGGTCCAGAACCTGACAGTCGGGGCACCAGTTGCCGCCAAAGTCGAGCAGGATGCGCTTGTGGGTTGCGGCGGCGGTTTTGAGGGCGGCGGCCAGGTCAGCTCTAGCCGCCGCCGGATCGGGATAGATCTCGCGGCCGGCGGAGCGGGCGGGGCTGGCGGCGACAGCCAGCAAAAGGGCAACGGCAAGCAGCTTGAAGGTTTTCATACCAGGATCTCCCTAACGGTTCTCAGTCTGACACAAAGGTGCGGTGCTGTTCCACTTTTGATGCCTCGATTCGGGGGCATTGCGATGTACTCTGGAGTGTGGCCAGAGAACTGCGCAAACGGTTGGAATCGGCGGCTTACCCCGACCTGGGGGCGATGATGGAGGGCTACGCGCGGGCGGCCGCGGAACTGGCCAACAGCGAATTCAAGCAGAAGCTGGACTTTACCGCGGAATCGATTGACAGTCTCGACGACATCCTCGTTCTGGTGGGCGAGAGCCCGGAGCTCGACCTCGACTTCGAGGTGCGGCTCTGGGGCAGCTACCTGGGCGAAGTGTTGCGGCGGCGCTATGCAGGCACCTGGGAGATGACCCAGTATCCCGGCGGCGCGGTTGCGGTTCCAGCAGTCGAGGTACGCGCCTCCAGGCTATTTCCGCTGCTGAAAGTCTACCGCCGTCTGACCGTGGGCGAAGAAGAGGATCTTCGCGCTTTTTACGCCATGGTGACGGAGCGGCTGGGCAAACCGGCGCAGGTCAACTAGCCACCTGCGGTGGGGCAGAAGCCGCTTGCGCGGCAAGAAGTCCATGATTGGCTCGCGGGGTGAATCCCATTGATGTTCAGCGCGGAGATGTGGCTTTGTGCGACAATAGCGGTGTAGAAAGCGCGTTAGCACGGCGTGGCGCGCGGAGGATGAAACAATGGATTTTCTTCAGCCATGGCATTTGGTTGTGCTGGGCATCGTCGCATTCCTGCTGTTCGGCGCCAAGCGGCTGCCGGAGCTCGGCAAAGGGCTGGGCGAGGGATTGAAGGGCTTCAAAGAAGGCATCAAGGGCGGCAGCGATCCGGCTCCTCCTGCGCCGGTTGTGCAGCAGAGTGTGGCCCCCGCGCCGCCGGTTTCGGCCCCCGTTGAGCCCCAGATTATTCGCAAGGACTAACGGCGAGGCCACAGGCAGGTCCACTGACTTGACCTTTTGATTCCTGCCAGAGCAGCGACCATTGATTGTGGAGAAGCGAGAGGCCTGTGCCAATGCACAGGCCTCTCGCGCGTTTACGGTCTGGCGGCAGACTTCACTCGCAATACGGCTCACTGCACGCTGAGCAGAGCCACGGCACCCAGAGCCAACGCCATGCCGGCCAGCTGGCGCCGGGTGGGCCGCTCGCGCAACACCAACGCAGCCAGCAGAATAGTGCCGGCGGGGTAGAGCGAGCAGACCAGCGCGGCCACATCCAGCCGTCCAAACCGGGTAGCCTGTAGATAGAAGAGATTGCCGATTGTATCCAGCGCCCCTGCCGCAATGCCGGTGAGCCAGAAACCGCGCCATGGCGCTTTGGGCGGCGCTACCGCCAAAACCAGAAGCATGGCAGCAACACCCGCGGCGCGGGCTGAGGTCATCACCCACAACATGCCGCCTCCGCTGGCCATCTTGAAGAGAATCAACTGCGTGCCGAAGCCGATCCCCGCCAGCGCGCCCAGCAGCAGGGCCATTGGCGGCGTGGGGATTCTTGCCGTTTGCCCGCCCTTGGGTGCGGGCGCCTGGGTAATCATCCAGATCGCTGTCAGGCCGATCGCCAGTCCAATGGCGGTCAGCGGCGCGGGCAGGCCGTCGTGAAAGAGGGAAAAAGTGACGGGCACGAGAGCGGTGAGCAGGCCGGTGAGGGCTGCGGTCAAACCCATGGCGCCCATGGCCAGCGCGCGATAGAACACGGCCAGCGCCAGCGATCCCTCAAAGCCGCCTAAAGCGGCATAGAGGAGAAAGTGCGTGCCGGGCACGGCAAGCCGAATCCCCAGGCAAACGGCCAACAGCACCAGAAAAGAGAAGAGGTGGCCTGAAATGACCACCAGCAGGGCGGGAGCGCGGCGCGCGCCCACGCCGCCCACAAAGTCCGATCCGCCCCAGGTAGCGGCAGACAGCAGTCCCAGGCCTGCCGCGGCTCCCGGTGAAGTCACGAGCTAACGAGCATCCTGCCCGGAGGGATAATAGCCGGTCTTAGCGATCACTTCCAGGCTGGGCCTGTCGACGCGCACATCGATTTTGCGGAACTTGCTGTCGTAGATCGACTCGTGGCTGAGGTAGCCCAGCGTGTACTGGGTGCGCGCCTCTTCGGCGATCTTGGCATAGCTCTTCTCGATGCCGTCTGTGCCGCGCTCGGAGTCCAGCGTGCCCCCGGTGGCCAGAGTGTATTTGGCCAGGATGTTGTCGTACATGGTGAACGGCAGGTGGATGCGGCTCACGAAGCCTTCGCCCCAAACGGCCGAGCTGCCCACGGCAGTGCCATACACAGCGATCTTGTTGGTTTCAAGGTAGCGCAGCACTTCCTTCAGTGTGGCCTTGCTGCCATACTCTTTGCCGTCTGAAACGACGTAGATAATACGGCGGCGACCCTTGGGACGCGTCGACAATTCCTTTGCCGCGGCCAGAATTGCATCGTTCAGGGTGTGAACCTCTTTGGGAATGGTGATGACGCCGCTGCCGCTGCCAGCCGAGCGCCCCTCTTGCAGGTTGGGATCCACGCAGTTGCCGTTCTCGCGAATGTTGCAACCGGCCAGAGGGCCGCTGTTGACCGGCACCTGCTCGTCTTCGCCGGCGGCCTTGGTCATCGAAAGCACAAAAGGAACGCGGGCGCTCTGCGCGCCTGTAAAGCCACCGGAGCGGTTCTGGGATCCGTTGCTGTAGGTGAAGACCGCAACTTCGTCATAGGGAGTGAGCGCGCCCTGAATGGCGCCCAGGGAGTTGTTCACCTTGGCCATCACGTCGGAGGTTAGGCTCTGGTCGATGACGAAGGCGACGGAGAGCGGGGCCGGATCCACCGTGAAGAGCCGCAAAGGCTCGCGCGTGTCGTTCTCAAAGACTTTGAAATCCCGGAAGGTGAGGCCTGCGACCAGATTGCCTTTCGAGTCCTTGACGGTAACCGGAACCTCGACGAAGTTGACGTTGACTACGAAATGAGCCAGCGACGCCATGCCCTCTCCGGGCGCGGGCAACTCCGGAGGAGTGGTCTGGACCTGATCCTTGCCCTGCGCGGAGGGCGCCTGGCTGCTGGGTGCGAATTGCTGGTCTGGAGTGGTAGAGGACGAAGTCGGCCCGGCCCCCGCCGACTCTTTCCCGGCGCCGATCCCGGGCGTAATCGATGTGCCATCCGCGCCGGTCAGCGGCGGACGTGCCTGGGGTGTAGGAGCATCCGGCACCGCGGGTTGCTGCTGTTGCGCCAGAGCCGGACTCATATTGGGGCTCAGGTTCAGAACTGCCGCCAGCGCCATTGCTGTTAAACCAAGCTTCACAGGGACTCTCCAGTATTCAGAATGGCTGCATTCGTCAGAGTATCAGACGCGCCACAGCTGCGCAGGTTGCCCGTCAGCCCGCAAAGAGTTCAGGTATGCTTTCTTCGAGGTCTCAATTCCGTCTAAATGCCTAGTATGCGCCCCCGATTGGGAATTCTCGCTCTCCTGCTTGGCTTGCCCGCGTTGTCCGCGGCGGGATGGGCGCAACTTGCCCCTTCGCCCGATGCGCCCCCGGTGAGCACTGCGCCGGCCCCCACCGAAGAAAAATCGGTGGCGACGTTCAAGCTCAACGTCAATCTGGTGGACGTATTCTTTACCGTCAAAGCCAAGGACGGAACCCTCGTTCCGCATCTGACCAAGGACGACTGCACCATCACCGAGGACAAGGAGCCACAGACGCTCAAGAGCTTTGTGGCGGAAACCCAGTTGCCGATTACCCTGGGGATTCTGTTGGATACCTCAGGCAGCCAGCAGCGTGTCCTGCCGCTCGAACAGGATGTGGCTAGCCAGTTTCTGCAACGCGCCCTGCGGCAGAAGGACGAGGCGTTTCTTCTCTCCTTTGATGTGAATGTCGACCTGATGCAGGACTACACCAACAGCGTTCGCTTGCTGACCAGGGCCTTAAACAAGGCGGAGATCAATACCGCCGGCGGCAATGGAGCGGCGGGCATTCCGGGAGCAGGCGGCGGAACCGTTCCCACCATCGGAGATCCCAAGGGAACGGTGCTTTACGATGCGGTTTACCTAGCCGCGAATGAAAAGCTGACCCAGGAGTCGGGACGCAAGGCCATGATCCTGCTCACCGACGGTGAGGACGAGGGCAGCAGCCACAAAATTCAGGAGGCGATTGCCGCGGCGGAAAGGTCCAACGTGATTGTTTACGTGATCCTGATCGCCGACCGGGGCTTCTACGGAGGCTTTGGCTACAGCGGTTACTCGGCCATGTCCCGGCTGACCCAGGAGACCGGCGGCCGCTTGATCGACGTGGGCAACAACGGCAAAAAGCTCGAGGCTGCCTTCCAGCAGATCGAAGACGAATTGCGCACCCAGTATGTGGCGACGTATACGCCCAGCAACACGAAGCTCGACGGCACCTTCAGGAAGCTCGGGGTGGAGTGCCGCGGAGATGGAATGAAGGTGCAGGTCCGCAAGGGCTATTTTGCAACGCCGCCGGAGAATTAGAGCATTTTCGGGAATTGTGTAGACCGGAAATTTGTAGGTATCCCACCCATTCCGCAGAAAAACGCGGAATGGATGGGGCACGGAGGCAACGCCGCCGGAGAACTAGCGAAGAACCCAAGCTGAAAAATGGGATGACCTGTGCAAAAAGCGCGCAAACGTGTCAAAACTGTGCCATTTTCATACACTTTATTACGTTTATCGTGCTCGTCGGTAATCTGGCGCCCAAGCTGAGTCTTCTCTAATATCGGCACAAGCAAATAAAACTTGAGGCCGTTTGAAAATTATTTTTCAGCCTCAAGAATCACAGCCCGAGGAGCCTGCCATGATCGTCAACTGCGCCGCCAATGAAGGTTTTGAAATTAGTCCCCGATTCCGCAGCACCCTCGAAGAGCGCATCGCCCGGCTGGAGAGGGACGCCGTGCAAGACGAGGCTCAGGTGATGCAGCTCGAAGACGGCGACCATATCCGCAGGCAGATGCGGCTGGTGGCCATGCAGCGGGCTGAAGCCCTGCGCATGAGGCTCTTCCTGGATCGCGCGAGAACCCGCCTTCCCCGGCCGCTGATCGCGCTCTGATCTGTCCTGCATTTCTGAGTCTGCAACCAAATCGGACCAGATCGGGACACTAAAAAAGGGTCGCAGCCACCATAGAGGGCGCGACCCTTTGTGTTTCTGATCCCTAGTCCCCGGTCCCAGAACCCTAATCTCTGACCGCTTAAATGATTGATTTTATGGTGGGCGCTGCAGGATTTGAACCTGCGACTTCCACCGTGTGAAGGTGGCACTCTACCGCTGAGTTAAGCGCCCCGACGAAGGACCGGCAAAAGCTGCGCCAGTGGGGGCATCCCGTAGGTTAGAGTAACACCAGTGAGGCTTTGCGGCCAACCCTTGTATTCGCTCGGGGTTGGCTACGCTTCGCGCCAAGCCAACGATGCCCTGGAAAGCCAAATCGGAAGCCAAATCGATCCGTCCCGCAGGCGCTCTGGCCCCTGACGGGGAAGCCGCGCTGCGCCCTGCTTCGGGCCTGGGCGGCCTCAATCTTTCCAATCTTGCTTTGTCGAGTCACGATCAGGCAAGACCGGGTTCGCTGTCCTCGATGGCCAGATCTTCCGATCCCCTATCCGGCCGGCCGCCAAACGGTGCCTCTGGAGCAAATTCCAGCCCCGCCGCTGGGCATGAAATCGCAGGCAAACCGCAACCTTCCGGCGCGGATCGGGTTCCAGAAGATATGGCTACCTTGGTGCTGGACAACTCGGCCCTGGGAGCGGGCGCGGCTTCGCAAACGGACTCAAGCCTGAACGCGGGCCCGATCAACTCACTGGACCCGGCAAGCGACGCAGCCATTATGCTGCGCGTGGCCGCGGGCGACGAATCGGGCTTCGATTATCTGGTGGGCAAGTACCACCGGGCCATGATTCACTTCCTGTTCCGGATGGTCCGCAATCAGGCGATTGCGGAGGAAATGGCGCAGGAGGTGTTTCTGCGCGTCTATCGTTCCAGGGAGAGCTACCGGGCGGAAGCTAAGTTTACGACCTGGCTTTACCGGATCGCGACCAACCTGGCGGTGAACCACGCGCGCGATACCCGGCACGAGCGCTCGGCTCAGACTATCTATCTGGATGCGCCGGACGAGGAGACAGGCAGCACGCCGGACGTGGCCGACGATGAGCCATCGGTGGAGCAGCGGCTGATGCGCGATGAGCGCATGGCCGCTATTCGTACGCATGTGATGGCCCTGCCGGAGCGGCAGCGGATGGCGGTGTTGATGCACAAGTACCAGGGGATGGATTACCGGCAGATCGGGGAGGTGCTCAAGTTGAGCGAGTCGGCGACCAAGTCGCTGCTCTTCCGCGCCTACCAGACGCTGCGCGACAAGTTGAAGGATTTTGTGTAAGCGGAGATAGCTGGGCGACACCGGCTTGAAGTTGGGGGTGAAACATGGAACGGATGAAGAACAATTGCACCGGAATGGACTCGAAGCTGGCGGATATGCTGCTGGATCCCCAGTTGTTCGAAAAAACGCCGGCGTCTGCCAAGGCTCAGGCTCATCTGGCGGAGTGCGACCGCTGCCGCGAGGAGCTGGCGGAGCTGCGGGCGACCCTTACCCTGCTCGATACCTGGGAGGCTCCGGAGCCAAACCCCTACTTCATGACCCGGCTGAATGCGCGGCTGCGCGACGAGCGCGAGGCCACGCCGGCAAGCGCGCCTGCAAGGTGGATTGCCGGGCTGCGCGCCCGCTTCGCCTACGGACCGTCCATGCATGTTCGCCCGCTGGTGGCTATGGCGATGACAGTTGTGCTGCTGCTGGGCGGCGGGACCTACCTGAGCATTACGAACGGCGATCAGCAGGCCACGCCGGAGCAAGCCGTGGTCCATGATTTACAGACCCTGGATAACAATGCCCAAGTTCTGGATCAGATGGAGGCGCTCTCCACCACGAACGACAATGGGAACTAGCTTTTGTTCCGAGCGGGTTGCGGCGAGAACGGGAAGACATGAACACCAGGGGACACATTGCGAAACGAACGGTCCGCGTGGTTTTGGCTGCGATGGTCGCGGTTCTGTGCGTGTCCACTGTGTCGGCTCGTGGTCAGCGTGCGAGTGCTCCGGCACCCCGTGCGGGCGCTGGGCCGGCCATGCGCGCCGGCGGACCCCGGTCTCAAACCGCGCAACCTCGGATTACTCGGCGTCTGCCAGACGGGTCCCTCTACCAAACCCGGCCTGAAGGCAGGCCGCAGGGGAACGTTTTAGTGCGTCCCGCGCCCGGCTACTCCGCGCCTGGGTTCCGGCCCGTCTATCCGGGTTCTGTGCCAGGCTCTGTTTATGCCCGGCCAGCTTACCCTGCCTCACCCTATGCAGGCCGTCCTGCTTACGCATATCCCGGCGCATCGCCGCCGGGCCACCTGGGTGACTGGCTCAATCGCCACCGGGATATTCCTGTGCAGGAGCAGGAGCGGATGCTGCGCACCGACCCGAGCTTTTACCGGCTTCCTCCCGCCGATCAGCAGCGGCTCATCCAGCAGTTGCATCAGGTGAACCAGATGCCGGAAGAGCAGCGCGAGCGCCGGCTGGCCCGTGCCGAGGCGATCGAGCACATGTCGCCCCAGGACCGCATGAACTTGAACCTCTCCGGCCGCCGTCTTGCCGCCTTGCCGCCGGATCGCCAGTTGATGGTGAAGCGCGCCTTCCGCGATCTCCGCGCGGTTCCTGTGGACCAGCGCCAAACGGTGCTCAACTCCAGCCGCTACCAGGGTGTCTTCAGCCCTGAGGAGCGCGGCATCCTCACCGATTTTCTCCGTGTCGAACCCTACGAGCCGGCGCAGTAATCCAGGTGGCTAGTATGCGCTCTGCGGCGGCGCAACCGGATGTCCCCTGCCGCCCCTACGCTACAATCGAAGATGGGCCAAGGCCAGAATTCTTTGCGCACCGAGCGCAATTACAGTAAGGAGCTACAAACATTATGGCGATTCCCGCCACTCAAATGCGTCCCGGCATGATCATCAAGCACAAAGACCAACTGCACCTGGTCTTCAAGGTCGAGCACCGCACCCCCGGCAACCTACGCGCCTTCATCCAGGCCAAGCTGCGCAACGTCCGGACCGGCGCCATGTTCGAGGAGCGCTTCCGCTCCGCCGACGCTATCGAGAAAGTGGTCGTCGACGAGGTCTCGATGGAGTTCCTCTACAACGACGGCGACGACTACTACTTCATGAACCCGGTCGATTACGAGCAGACCGTGCTCAAAGGCTCCACGCTGGGCGATGCCATCGAGTACCTCACGCCCAACCTCCAGATCAAGGTCAGCTACCATGATGGAGCGGCCGTGGGCATCGATCTGCCGGCCGCCGTCGAGCTCACCGTCGTCGAGACCGAACCGGGCCTCAAGTCGGCCACCGCCTCCAGCGTCACCAAGCCCGCCAAGACCGAAACAGGCCTCGTCGTCCAGGTTCCCTCCTTCATCAACGAAGGCGAAAAGATTCGCGTGGATACCAGCGAAGGGGCCTACCTCAGCCGTGCATAAGACCTTTGCGCACAGCCCTCGATTGACAGCAGAACCACCTCACCCAGAATGGAGAATCGTTCGATGCCCATCCCCGACTCGATCGCGATTGCCGCTGTGAACTTCAACCAGAACACCAGTTTTCTGAAAAAGAATGTCGAAGGATTGACAGACGCGGAGTGGACGCGCAAGCCCGACGGCGGCGCCAACGATATTTTGTGGATCGTGGGCCATGTGACCTGGGCGCGCAGCATGGTGCTCAAACGGCTGGGGCAAGACTGGTCGAAGCCGTGGTTTGCTCATTTTGGACGCGGAGCCAAGCCCGGCGATGATGTCACCTATCCCACGCCTGCCGAAGCGTTGCTGGCATGGGACGAGTCAACTGCGGTCCTGAACGCCGCGCTGGAATCCGTCTCGGCAGACGTGTTGGCAGCCCCCTCAACGAACGGCCCGCCGAGCGCCGACGGAAAAGTGAGTGGCGCCGTCAATTTCATGGCTTACCACGAGACGTATCACATCGGACAAGCTTCTTATTTGCGCAGTTGGCTTGGGCACAAAGGCGTGATGGGCTAGATTCGCAGGAGCGAGCGGCCATTCCGCAAGCAATAAAAAACCACCGCTGGTTGGCGGTGGTTTTCTTTTTGAACCGAAACGACTTTTGCTCAGCGAGAACGGTCAAAACTTGCCCTCGGGCAGACTGACCGGCCTTGCTTCGAGCACAGCTTCGATCGCCTTCAAGGCCTCCAGCACGGTGCCGGACACTGGCGCGTCTACCTGCACCACGGCCAGCGCCTTCACTGGCTTGGGTCCGGAGCGCTCGCGGCCCAGTGTGAAGTTGGCGATATTCACGCCGTGTTCGCCCAGGGTTGTGCCGATCTTGCCGATCACACCGGGTACGTCAAGGTTGCGGCAGACCAGCAGGTTCCCTTCGAGCGGCGTTTCGATGTCGATGCCGTCAAAAGCCAGCAGCCGGGGCTGTTCGCCATGAATCACGGTTGCGCTGGCGCCGATCGAGCCGGCTGCCGTGTGCAATGCGATGGTGAGCACGCTGGCCGCGCCGCCGCGATGGCTCTCCTGCTTCTCCTCGTGAATGCGGATGCCGCGTTCCCCGGCCACCGCCGCTGCATTGATGCGGTTCACGTTCTCCGAGCCTTGCAGCAGTCCCTCGATAGCCGCATTGCGCACCAGCTCCGTCTTGACTTCGGACAACGATCCGCCGTAGGTCAGATCGATGGACTCGATGCCGCCCTTGCTGGTTTGCGCCAGAAACGAGCCAAGCCGTTCCGCCAGGTCGATATACGGCGCCAGCACAACGTACTCTTCGTGCGTCAGCGACGGCAGGTTCACCGCGTTCTGCACCACGCCCAGTTTGAGATACTCGCGCACCTGGCGGGCGATCTGGATGCCCACCGCTTCCTGCGCTTCACCCGTCGAGCCGGCGATATGCGGAGTCAAAATCACCTGGTCCAGCTCCGCATACGGCGAGTTCTTCAGCGGCTCTACGGCAAATACATCCAGCGCCGCGCCCGCCACCTGGCCGCTCTTGATGGCTTCCACCAGTGCAGCATCGTCGATCAGCTCGCCGCGAGCACAGTTGATGATGCGCACGCCCTTCTTCATCGCCGCGAGAGACTTGGTATTGATGACTCCGGCGGTCTGCTGCGTCAGCCCCACGTGCAGTGTGATGTAATCCGATCCCGCAATCAGCTCTTCCAGCGTCACCAGCTTGATGCCGTTCTCGCGCGCCACGGCGGCCGAGACAAACGGGTCGCTGCCGATAATCTCCAGGCCAAAGCCCTTGGCGCGTTTGGCCACTTCCAAACCAATGCGGCCCAGCCCCAGAATGCCCAGCGTCTTGCCGCGCAGCTCCGCGCCTTGGAGAATCTTCTTCTCCCAGCGGCCGGCGTGCATGCCCGTGTTGGCGAATGGCAGTTTGCGAGCCAGAGCCAGCATCAGCCCAATGGTCAGTTCGGCCACGGCCACGGCGTTTGCGCCGGGCGTATTCATCACCACAATGCCGCGCCGCGTCGCCGCTTCGGCATCGATGTTGTCCACACCTACGCCGGCCCGGCCTACCACTCGTAGCTTGGGCGCCTGCGCCATCAAAGCGTCGTCCACTTGCACGGCGCTGCGCACCACCAGCGCGTCGGCATCGGCCAGAGCGGCCGGAAGCCCATCCGGAAGCTGGTCGTGCGTCAGAACTTCCCACCCCGGCTCGGCCGCAAAGACAGCCAGCGTGGCCGGAGAAACCTTCTCTGCCAGTACGATCTTCATCGTGTCTCCCTTATTTGAGGACTCATACTCGTCAAAGCGGATGCCATGCTTGTCACATAACAAATCCAGCATTCGCACCACCGCGGCATGCGGCTTGCCCTCGCCCCGCTCATACTTCCAGATCGAGTTGGGATGCACGCCGAGCCGCTCGGCCATCTCGTATTGATAGAGGTCCAACTGCTTTCGCGCGATCAGCAGCTTTTCCCCAAAACTCAGTTCGGCCATGAAAACAGCTCCTAGCTTTTAGCCGCTAGCTCAAGAACAAAACTGGGTGCCCCCGGTCCCGATTGTGGGACCGGGGAAAGCTAGTAGCTAAAAGCTAAGAGCTAGCAGTTGCCTTCGCATAAACTTCCTGCGCCGCTGCCACCGCCTGCCCATACACCACCGGCAGACCCAGCGTGTCTTTGGCAATGTGCTCCATCGCGCCCAGAAACGCTATGGTGTCCAGGTAGTCGAAGAAGCCCAGATGCGCCACGCGGAAGATTTTGCCCTGCATCTCCCCCTGTCCGTTGGCGGTCACCACGCTGAACTTCGCCTTCAGCGCCTTCACCACATCGCCCGAGTTCATGCCTTCAGGCACAGCCACCGCAGTCGCCGCAGCCGAGGGCGATGTGGGCGCAAAGAGCGTGAAGCCCAACGTCACTAATCCTGCGCGCGTTGCCCTGGCATTCACCTGGGCATTGTCGATCAACGCGATGCGTCCCTTTTCCAGGTCGCCGCCCGCCTGCCCGGCAATGTAATCCAGAGCCGCGCCCAAACCGGCAATCAGCGCCACCGCCGGTGTGTAGGCGCTCTCGCCCTTCGCCGCGTTCTTGCGCTCCTTGCGCAGGTCAAAGTAGTAGCGCGGATTCTTCGAGGCATCCATCGCCTTCCACGCCTTTTCGCTCACGCTCAGATAGGCCAGCCCCGGCGGAATCATCACGGCCTTCTGCGAGCCGCCGATCAAAATATCGATGCCCCAGCCGTCCACGTCAAACGTCATCGTGCCCAGGCCGGTGATGCCGTCCACAATCAGCAGCGTCTCGGTGCCCTTCACCAGCTTGGCCACGGCTTCCACATCGTGGGCGACCGCTGTCGAGGTCTCCGACGCCTGCATATAGATGGCCTTGTGCTCGGGCTTCAGCGCCGCCTTCACTACCTCCAGGTCGAAGGTCTGCCCGTAGGGGACCTCCACCACATCCACCTGGCAGCCAAAAGCCTTGGCCAATCCCACCCAGCGCTCGCCGAATTTGCCTGCCGTCAGCACCAGCACCCGGTCGCCGGGAGAAGTCAGATTCGAAACGGACGCTTCCATGGCTCCCGTGCCCGAGCTCGACAGCAGCAGCACGTCGTTCTGCGTGCCCACAAAGACCTTCAACTGGGCAAGCACCTTCAGAAAGAGGGCGCGAAACTCGGGCGTGCGGTGGTGAATATCCGCCGCCGCCATGGCAAACTGGGCCGCTGGCAACAAAGGCGTCGGGCCGGGTGTAAACAAGCGCGTCTTGCGAATCATGGTTTTCTCCTCATTGCGGCAGCCGGGGGTGGAGGGATCAGAATTGATGCCCCATCCCAGCAGCCAACAATCACAGAATACACGATAATGTGATTTATGTGATTAAATATTTGTGGAAAAACCGCCGACCCGGGGCTTTTTGGTTGAGACTCTCAGCCAGGGAAATGCTCCGATCTTCTCATTAGTGGCATTTCCATCTTGGGGTAGGGCTTTGAGAACACTTCGGGGGCGTTGTGGAACTCACGGAACAGAGCGAAGACATAGCGCATGCGTTCCTCGATCTTCGCCCAGTTTCTAGCCGCGGTCGGTGTCGCGATGCCTGGAAGGTCTTCGCCCACCGTTAAAACCCTCTCGCTGATCTCGTAAGTCATCAATCTTTGCGTTGCGCAACGCCGAACGATAAACGGCATCGCCCCCCGAATGTACGGTTCAAGCCGAATGTGCTCGTGGTAGACGATCTCGCAATTGCCCGCGATCATTGCCGCACACTTGGCTTCCTGATCGTTCGAGTCGAACGCTGCGAGGTAGAAATGAAATGCAGTCGCGAGCCGATCCTGGCCTTGCCGCTCGGTCGGGCCAACGCGCAGACCTGCGAAGAATGCCTCTCGACGCTCACTCGTGGCACCGTTTTCGAGCAGCTCAAGAAACCGCGCCGACTGCTCCCCGATGTCTTGAATCACGATTTGATTGCCCATGAGAATAAGCTTCGCGGCCTTCCCACGGCTCCAGATCGCGATCACTCTGCCTGTCAAGCCGCCGGTCAGAGCCCCGACGCTTGCTCCGACCGCCGCCGTGAAGTAGTCAGGAGCCCAGTGGAGCCAGCGTCCGGCGAAGATTCCCATCGCGGCACCGATCACGCTACCGACGATGCCTGCCGTCACTGTGGCGTTCCCGATCGCGCTTTCAAGGTCTTCTTGCCGGATCGTCACGCCGGCTTTCCGCGAGCCCCAGACCGCCCATGAGTGGAAGTTCGGTCCGCCTTTGCGGCCTAACTTGTCGGCGAGAGCTTCGGAGAGTAAGTAGTGCAGCGTGGTTATCAGCTGGTTGGAGCGCGCCATGTCCGGCTCGACACAGGCATCCTTGATCGCGCTGGTCCACCGCTCAGAAGTCGTCATGCTATCAGTATCAGAGACGGCAATACTCGGATACAACCCGATCACTATGAAGAATGCAAGATATCACCTAAGACCGAGAGGTGGTATCCCATATCGCAAGCATGAGACATGGGCCAGCCGCCGTCTGTCTTGCTCACGCCTTCGGCTTCGGGAACTCCTCGATGTGCTGTTCGCCTTTCCGGCCGAAATAGATCACTCTCTTACCGGTGAGGAATGCCCAATAGCCAATTACGCCTACCGCGGTCGACCGCTTCACAAACTCGGGGTATCGCACAGTGTCTGCCTGGGCTCCGCGAATTGCCGCCACCAGCCCGGCGCCATCGAATTCCGCCGCGATGGGATCGGGGTTCAGGATCATGGGCACCGTATAAGTGGTTCCATCCTTGAGGTAGTGGGTCTTCTGCTTTGCTGCGAAGTCCACGAGGTACGATTCCACTCCGGCTTCGAGCAGCCCTTGGACGACCTGCGGGAAGGTCATCTTGCCTTGTTGTGTTGCGATCGCCACTTCGTGAATCACCTGTTTGCTCATCTCTTCTCCTTTACTCTGTTGCCAGTGCTACTCGGTTGGAAGCCTCTGCAGGCCGTGTGCCTCGGCCAGTTTCTTCATTGTTGCAATCAGCGCAGCGCGCTCGCGAGCAGAGAGCGGATGAAAGAACTCCTCATCGTTCTGGTCAGCCAGGGCTGCAAGTTGTGGAATCAGGCGCCGCCCTGCTGCCGTCAGCGCAATCGACTGGAAGCGGCGATCATCGCTCCGGTCCTGGCGGGTAATCAGCTTCTTGCTCACGAGCCGGTCGACGAGCTTGGACACGCCGCCGCGCGTCATCCCAATCCGCTCCGCCAGAACGCCCGGCGAGGTCTCCTCGTCGTCGAACATCTCCCGCATCACCACCCACTCGGCTACGGTTACGCCGCTGGCCAGGAGCTTGCGGGCAAAGGCATGCGAGACGTGATTGGAGACGAAGCGGAGCCAGAATCCTACATGTTTTTTCAGGTCGCTGACGGTCGGATTGGGTGCTTTGGCGTCTTTCATGAAATTAGATTACATAGAAACTGTTTCCATGTCAACTATTCTTCGAAAAATTCTTTCTTGCCAATGTTCGGCAACTGCCTTCCGGTTTTTGCAGGATACCCCAGCGAAGGCGGGGCTAAATAGCTACTCCGTCTTCATCAGTGTTGCAATCAGCGAATCCCGGCGCTGGTTGGCCATGGCGTCCGCGTTGCGCAGCACGCGCATCCAGGCGAAGACTGCGCCGGCGGCCAGCGCCAGAAAGATTGGCACGGCCAGCCATATCGTTTCAAAGTACCAGCACAAGCCGAAGACCGCCGCGCCTACTCCCATCACCAAAACCTGGATCAGCAGGCTGCCCAGCGCATTGGCCTGCGATCCGCGCTGCCGCGAGATCCGGCCTGGATTGATGCGGTAAGGCATGGTGAGCGAAAAGACGTTCCCGGCAGCCAGATTGGAAGGCAGCGCAAAGAGTACCCATGCCGCTGTAGCCGCCACCATGGTGCCATTCGGAACCCCGAGGCGCAGGCTGGTCATGACGCCGGCCAGCAAGGCCACCAGGACAAACAGCGCGGAGTGAAACAGGTTTTTGGCCAGCAGCACCGTCCGGATGGGCGTGGGAGAAAGAAAGTACACCTGAATCGCTGGTCCATCGGCGCCGAGGTTGTTATAAAACATTTGCGTGAACCCCAGCAGCGCGTAGACCACGGAGATGGGCAGCGCCATGGGAAAGACATGCGCCGCAGGACCGCCTCCCCTGAGAAAGGCTGCCGAGAAGAGAATCGCCAGCACCAGGGGTGCGCCGATGGCATAGAGCAGCGGCAATGTGCGCAGCAGGGCGCGCAGTTCCTTCTCCATGACTGCGGCAATGGGGCCGGAGCCATCCAGAATCCATCCGGTCTGACGCTGCTTCGCTCTTTTCCGGCTCGGCGCGACGCCCAGGTTTTCGCCGCGATACTCGGCCCGGAGCCGCTTCGCCAGCACGCCGCCCGCAGCCAACACATAGAGGCCAAGGCCTGCGAGCGATCCCAGCGACCTGAAGAGGGGGCCCGGTTGTTGTTCGTCAGCCTGCCCCAGAGCGCTCGCGGCCAGCCCCGGCGGAAACCACTTCTGTACGGCGTCGGCGGCCTCAAGCAATGGCACATACCTGGCTTTGAGCTGGGCTCTTGTCTGCCGGTATTCCTGAAATTTTTGCTGGGCCTGCTCGCTTGTGGCATTGCGGCCCAACGGAGCGCTGTGCCCATGCCGGTGCAGCGCCGGATTCAGCAGCTGCATGCTCAGAATGAGCATCAAGAACACCCCGCCTAGAATCTCCCGCGTCTTCCGCTGCGCCAGCCAGCGATCGATCCAGGCAAAGATGGCTCGCACCATCAGGATGTTGAAGGCCGCAAAGATCGCCAGCGACAGCGCCGCCCAGGCAAACAATTCCGGCCGCGCAATCGTGATTCCGACCCAGATGCCGAAGCAGCACAAGGCGCCCAGAACCGTGGAGATATCCGCCAGCCCAAAGAGCACCCAGAGCAGATAATAGGACCCGAAGCGCACCGGAAAACGCAAGAGGATGCCCAGGTCGAACTGCTCTTGAAAGGAAGCCAGCATGACCGGAACCAACTGCCAGAGCAGGCATACCAGCCATAGCGGGACCGGTAAAAATCGCCACAGCCCGCGAGATGCCAGCAGATAGGCGACCGCGCCCATACCCAGGCCAAGCCCCAGCCCCATTACCGCATAAAGAACATACGAGACGGTACGCGCACCCGCCTCAAAAGCGCCCTTGCGGAAGCGCAGGCCGTTCCTGAACATCTGCCAGCGCAGGCTGGCCATCGCCGCATACTGCGCCCGAGCCTCGGCGCCCAGCCATCCCCCGCCAGACACGGATCGGGCAACCCCGCTCAGGCCAGCCCCGTTCAGGCCAGCCACGACAACTCCTGCGCCGGCTCTTGCTGCGCGCCCGCTCCCACAATCGACAGGAAGATTTCTTCGAGCGTCAGGCGCTGCTCCTGGCCCGCGCCCGGCAGCGCGCTGGCCACGCCCGCCCGTAGTTCCTCGATCGACCCGTTGGCCACCAACCGCCCCTGCGAGATGATGGCCACGTGACTGCACAGCCGCTCCACAATCTCCAGCACATGGGTGGTGAGGAAGATGGTCGCGCCACGGTTGATCATCCCCATCAGCATGGTCTTCAGCGTTCCCGCCGCAATCGCGTCCACGCCCTCGAAGGGCTCGTCGAGAAACAGCACCTTGGGCCCGTGAATGACCGCCGCGGCCATGGCCAGCTTCTTCTGCATGCCGTGGGAGAAGTCGGTCACCAGCTTGCGGGTCTCGTTGCCCAGTTGCATGAAGTCCAGCAACTCTTCGGTGCGCTGGTTGGTGGTGGTGCGGTCCAGTCCGTACATGCGGCCCACAAAGCGCAGATACTCGGGCGCGGTGAGGCGGCCCAGCAGCGCCATCCCCTCGGGCACCACGCCGATCTGCCGCTTCAGGTCGAGCGCGGCGGCCCCGAACGGCTGGCCGAGAATCTCAATGGTTCCCGCGCTCGGCTCCAGCAGGCCGGTGAGCATCTTGATGGTGGTGGACTTGCCCGCTCCGTTGGGCCCGAGAAAGCCGAAGAACTGCCCCGGCGCTACGCTCAGCGTGACATCCTCAACGGCAGTGAGCGCGCCGAAGCGCCGCGTGAGGCCGTGAGTCTGAATCGCCGCAGTTTCCATCTGGCTGCAAGGATAACAAGGTTAGGCATCTGCCCGCAGTTTCACTAAAAGACAACGTGTATGCTGCGCCATCGCTCGCCTTTTGACAATCGTATATACATGGAGCAACATTTATATATACATAAGGAACCAACATGCCTGTTAAACTCACATCGATTCGGCTCGACACCAAACTGGCGGATGAGGCTGTGCGCGCCCTGGGAGTCAAGTCAAGGACCGAGGCCGTGCATGTGGCGCTCAGGGAGATTGTCGCGTTGAAGCGCTTCAAGGCCACGATCAAGAAGTATGAAGGCAAGCTCACCTTTGCCGGCAGCGATGAGTGAGATTGTTGTCTTCGATACCTCGGTGCTGATCGACAATCAGCGGACGGCCTGCCATTCTCAGCGGATTGCCGATCTCACCGGCCTGGTGCGGCTCAGTTCCGTGGTGCTGGCCGAGCTCTGGCGCGGGGCCACACGAGCCTTGGAGCAGCAATTTCTGCGTGACCTCGAAAAGAGTCTTCCTCTCCTGACGCCAACGGAGAAGAATTGGCTGGAATCGGGCAGAATTCTAGCAAAGATCTACGCCGACACGGGGTTTGAACCCCAAAAATTGCGCGGTCTGCACTTCGATGTTCTGATCGCGCTCACCGTCCGCTCCCACGGCGCGAAGCTGATTACGAGCAATCGCGCGGACTTCGAGCTGATTCACGAGTACCGCGACTTCCAACTGGAAGTCTGGTAGTCCGGTACTTCGCATCTGATCGGGCGGTCGGCTTGCCGGGTGTAGCCGTTTTGGCTACACTCTCCATAGAGGTGCTCTATGCGTCATGTTTCGCTTCGTGAATTCCGGACTCGCGGGGCTAAAGCTCTGGTGGATGTCCCGCCGGGAGAGACAACGCTTCTGGTGGGGCAGAATGGCCCGGCCTACTTCCTGGTTCCTGTCTTTGGTGATGTCATCAAGGAAGACCTGGAGCTGCGGAGAGCCATGGCGCTGGCCAGCCTGCGCGAGGGTTGGCGTTTGGCCGAGGAAGTGGGCGGCATGAGCGATGAGGAGATAGACGCCGAGATTCAAGCGGTGCGTACCAGTCATCAGCTTCAGAGCACCGAATGAAACTTGTCGTTTTGGATACCAACGTGATCGTGTCTGCCGGGATCGCTCCCGGTGGAGCGCCTGCAAAGCTGATTTTCGATTGGGTGTTGAAGGGAAAGATCCAGGTTGCGGTCGGCCCCGTAGTTGTGGCGGAGTATCGCGAGGTTGTCCGGCGGCCGAAGTTCCGCCGCTATGGATTTCCACCTCTGTGGTTGGAGTTTCTGATTGAGGAGAGCCTGTCACTTCCTGACCCTGAGCCGTGGGTGCGACCAAGCCCTGACCCAAAGGACACACCCTTCCTCGCTCTGGCGCACAAGGCAGGGGCCTGGCTGGTCACCGGCAATCTGAAACATTTTCCAGAGAATGCACGGAGAGGGGTTACCGTGCTTTCGCCGGTCGATTATCTGGCGCATCTCTCAGGTGAAGAATCAGGTTTGAAATGAAATGGTTCGTCTTTGAGATAGAAGGGCGCTGCAAGATTCTTGGCAGGCAGGGTGACGGTTGTGGTCTCCCAGATTCAAAAAGCAGAATCTGGGAAACCTCCGCTGAACGCAACCGTTTTTTTCTAGTTCTTGGGTTTGTTTGTCATCTTCTGAGTGAACCACAGAATGGTCACAGGACCTAAAATGTATTGCACCAGAATTTCGATAAGTTTAATTACAGTGGGTTCCATAAAGCCTCCCCTTTATAATCACAAAATAGTTAATACTTCGTGGGAGTCTGTTCGTTTTGAGCAGACAGCGCTGGCAATTGAAAAATAGGCACAATAAACTTCCGCTGCAGTTTACAAGAATTATTCATTATTGCTGAAGTTATATCCTATATCCACCCATCTCTATGAGAGATAAGCCCTCGGGTGGCCGGATGTCAAGAACATTTCCCTCCTGCGAGACGCGGATTCGAGTTTTATCTGTCTTGCCATTCTTCCGTATATGCACGTGCCGGATCAATGTCGGAGTCTCGATTTTAGGACCTTGAACTAAGTAACTCTCTTCACGCCGCGACTACTTCGATGCGGTCCTCGGTGGGCTGGCCCTCGGGTCCGATAACAATCTTGACGGGGCGTCCCAGCCGGACCAGGCAGTCCATCATCTTCATCTCGCTGATGCCGCGAAACTGGCCGCGCAGCATCTTGGAGAGCTTGGGCTGGGTCAGCCCCAGAACCTTCGCGGCGTGTTGCTGGCTCCATCCCCGTTCGTGCAGAATCTCGGCAATCTTCACCACCAATTGCGCCTTCACCAGCATCTCTTCCGCGTCTGGGAAACCCAGGTCCGCGTAGACATTCATACCTTCATCCACTTTGTTCACCGCTTCACTCCTTTCGCCAGCGCCTCGGCTTCCTTCAATTTGTCTCCGCTTCCTGCGGTTCGGCGAGGGGATCGTTGTCGCGGTCGGTGACTTCGGCGATCGCGGCGAGGCGCGCGGCTAGCTCGGGCTTCCAGCTTGCTTCGGGAGCACGCCAGCTCCAGTTTCCCGAGGGCACGGCGGGGGTATTCATGCGAGCCTCCGAGCCAAGCTCCAAAAGATCCTGAGCGGGAACCACGGCAAGTTGCGCGACGCTGGCCTCGACGGCCCGGATCAGCGGCCAGACCGGCTGTTTGGCCACAGGCCCCACATAGGCTTCGACGGCGCTGCGCTCGATCTTGCTGGCGGTCTTCCACCAGCCCTGCGTGGTGTCGTTGTCGTGCGTGCCGGTGTAGGCCACGGTATCGGGCGTAAGGCGGTGGGGAAGGTGTAGGTGCGCGCCCTTGCTGTTGAAGCCGAACTGCACCACCTTCATCCCCGGCATCCCCAGCTCCAGCCGCAGCGCCTCCACCTCGGGAGTAATCATGCCCAGATCCTCGGCCACCAGCGGCAGCGGACCCAACGCGGCTTCGAGGGTCCGGAACAGCTCGAGCCCCGGCGCCTTGACCCACGCGCCGTTGACCGCCGTCTCCTCCTCGGCAGGAATCGCCCAGTAGGCCTCGAAGCCGCGGAAGTGGTCGAGGCGAACGATGTCATAGAGCGCGCAGGAGCGCCGAATCCGCTCGATCCACCAGTCGAATCCATGCGCGGCCAGCACGTCCCAGCGATAGAGCGGGTTGCCCCAGCGCTGGCCGGTCGGCGAAAAGTAGTCGGGCGGCACGCCGGCGATGCGAATGGGGTTCAGCTCCTCGTCGAGTTCAAAGAGATCGGGGTGGACCCACACGTCGGCCGAATCCATGTTGACGAAGATGGCCACATCGCCCAGAATGCGTATCGCGTTTTCCGCCGCAGCCTCGCGCAGTCTCTTCCATTGCAGCGCAAAGGCAAATTGCAGCACCCGTTCCTGGGCCAGCGCGCGAACCTGCTCGATGGCCAACTCGGCGAGAGCTTGCGGATCGCGGTGGCGCAGCGGCTCGGGCCAGGCCGTCCACGCGCCGGTATTGAACTGGCGGCGTAACACGGCGTAGAGGGCGTAGTCATTGAGCCACGCGGACTCTGCACTGCAAAACTCTTCAAACTCCTGCCATTGATCGGCTAACTTCGGGTCGTGCTGGCCGCGGTCCAGAAAGTTGCCCGCCGCCTCGTGAAGCAGCGGAAGCTTACGCGCCTCGACATCATTGAAGTCCACGTTGCCGCTGTGCCCGGCCAGTCCGCCGATGCGCTCGCCGCCAATCCAGCCCCAATCGGAAAGAAACTCCAGGCTGATTAGGAATGGATTACCGGCAAAGGCCGACGAACCCGCGTAGGGTGAGTTGCCGTATCCCGTGGGGCATAGCGGCAACACCTGCCAGATGTGCTGCCTGGCCGCTGCGAGAAAAGCGACAAACTCGTGGGCTGCCGGCCCCAGGTCGCCGATGCCGCCATAGGAGGGTAGCGAACTGATGTGCAGCAGAACTCCCGAGGAACGCTGGAATTGCATAACTTGATTATCACCCGCCAGGAATCCAGGGTCGGACAATGCTCGGAGGCAAGGAGGGGGATTTGATCCCGTTTAGACTCCCGATAAGTTCTGAGCCAGGTAGCGACAGATCGCCTTGACATATAAACCGGTTTACAATATAAACCATATTCATGGACGACCAAAGCCGTCTGACTTATCTCACGCGCCACTACCACGAACTACAGGGCATACGCACTGCGCCCATGTTGGTCGCCTTCCTCGCGATGCAACTGATCAGAACTCTGTCCTGTCCGGGACCTGGATCAAGGACCTGCTGGTAACGCTGGTCATGTTCCTGATGGTCTTCTTCTCGTGGCTGGCTGGCCGCTACTATCGCCGGCGCTTCGGCTGGCTCAATCCAACATGGATTACCTTGCCTACAAGCCTCTTCTATTGGAGTCTTGTGCTTGGCTTCTTGATCTGGAGCTTGTATGCGCTCATCTTCCTGCGATTCTTCGGGAATCTGCCTTACTTGTTCATGACCGTCTGGATAAGCCCCTTGTTCAACGAGGAGAATCCTCCGATCAGGCGCATCTATTTTGCACTGGCCGGCGCCGTGGTGATTTCCTCCACATTGTTCATCCAGCTCACTCACCGGAACAATGCCCTCATTCTCGTGATCCAGTGCTTTGTGCTACTCGCACTTGGAATTGCCGACCACCTGCTGCTGATGAGTCTGTGTACGCCGCCCCGCGAGGATGCTCATGCCTGAGGGCAAGCCCAGCTTCCCCGAAGTGGACCGCGTGATTCACGAGCCGGCGCGGCTGGCCATTCTTACCGTGCTCTCTGCCTGCTCCAGTGCCGACTTCACCTTTCTGCAGACGGCCACGGGGCTCAGCAAGGGCAACCTCTCCGTGCAACTCACGCGGCTTGAAGAGGCCGGTCTCGTCTCCATCAAGAAGGTGCTGGAATACAAGAAGACCAGGACGACCGTCGAGCTTATGAAATGCGGCAAGCGGCAATTGAGCGACTATTGGCACACAATGACGCGGATTCAAACGCAGGGCACTAAGCAGCTTGAATGAAAACTCAACTGCCGCCGTCATTCTCGCGTAAAAAGGCCCGCATCCTTACGAGGATGCGGGCCTCTGTTTTTTCTTATCGGCCAGATTAGGTGCCCGGAAGTGCAGGCGTATCACCCTTTTTGTAGACCATGACGCGCTTGCTCTTCTTGTAGTTGTCCATCAAGTCGCTCAGGAAGACACCGAAGGCTTCGGAACGGCGCTGGTCGAGCATCTGGTCGCGAATCTGATCGAAGTTCTTGGCAATCTCAGCGTCGGTGGGCTGTTGCTTGTCGATCAGCTTGGCCACCACGCCTGTGCGCTGCGCGTCGATGGGCCCACTGATCTGGCCCACGGAGAGGTCGAGCAGCTGAGGAGCCACCTGGGCGATCTGGCCCAGATCGGGCACCTGGCCGCTGGCGTCTACCAGTTCGCTGGTCTTCATGGTTGCGCCCGCTTCCTTGGCGGCCTTGGCCAGATCGTTTTCAGCTTTGGCCTTGTCCGCCAGTTGCTTGGTCTTCAGACTGAGCAGCGGAGCCAGTACCTGTTGACGATAATCGTCGAGAACGTGGCTCTTCCAGTCGTTGAAATTCGGCGCGTGGGCCGGGACGATGCCCGTAACCTTGAAGATCGCATAACCCTCGCCGGTTGGGGCAAATTGCGGCGGATCGCTCTGCTTAGCCCCAAATGCCTTCGCGATCACCTGCGATCCGTCGGGCAGCGCGGCAATTACGCCATTGCTGTTGACCGGCGGTGTGGTCACTAGCTCCAGGTGGTGGGCCGCGGCGGTCTTTTCCAGGCCGTTCTGCATGGCTTCGGAGGTCAACTGATGCGCGTAGTTCTCTTCAGCCGCAGCCGCCTTCTGGCGAATCAGCGTGGCCTGAATCGTGGGCAGCACCTCGTTGATTGACTGGTCGTGCTTGGACTGGCGTTCTTCCACCTGCACAAGGTGATAACCAAACTGGCTCTTCACAATCTGCGTGTCGCCGATCTTCTGCGTGAAGATGGCGTTGTCGAACGCCGGCACCATCATGCCGCGCTTGGCAAAGCCCAGTTCGCCGCCCTTGTCCTTGCTGCCGGGGTCGTCGGAGTTCGCCTTGGCCAAGGCGGCAAAGTCGGCGCCACCCTCAATCTGTTTGAGAATGCCTTCGGCCTTCGCCTTGGCGGCGGCATCGGCCTTGGCGTCAGCGCCCGGCGCAAGCTTGATGAGGATGTGCCGCGAACGAGCCTGCTCGGGCACCGAGTACTCATCCTGATGCTGGTTGAAGTACTGCTGAATCTCCTGCTGGCTGGGCTGCGGAACCCCTCCGGGAATCTCATTGGGCAGAAAGGCAAAATAAGTGATCTGGCGCTGTTCCGGAACCGCTGAGGCATAGCGCGCGGCGTTGTCTTTGAAAAACTTCTCGAGCTGGCTGTCGGGAGGATCGATTCCCTTGATCAAGTCGTCGGCGGAGATGACCGCGTAGTCGAACTTGATCTTGATGTTGCTCTTGCGATATTCGTCGCGGACTTCCTGATCGCTCACCGTGACCCCGGCGGTAATTAGCGATTGCAGGCGGCGGATGACGATATCGTTCTTCACGTCGTTCTCAAAATCGTCCACGGACTGGTTGCGGTTCTGCGCAATCAGCGCGGCGTACTTCTCTTGACCTATAAACACTCCGTTGGGGAAGAGAACCTGGCCGGTCTGGCCGGTGTGCAACAACTGGATCACATCGTCGTTGGTTGCGCGAATCCCCAGCTTCTCCGCCTCGGCCAGCAAGACCTGCTGCTGGATCAGCTGCGGGCCAACCTGCGTCTCAAAGAAGGCAAGCGCTCTCGGATTGTCGGCGTTTTGCGGGCTCCGCCGCGCTAACTCCTGGCGGGCCACCCGATCCAACCGCTGCTGGCTCACCGCTACGCCCGAAGAGAGGAGTCGGCTGTACCAGTGGGGATAAATCATGGCGTAGGTATCGGTGGATGCGGCCCCCGCGCCGGTAAGGCCGGGAATCAGGTATACGACCATGGATACCGAGGCGGCGCCGATGATGACGACGAGAAGCGCCTTGGTCACGCGATTGTCTGTTTGCAGGAAACGAATCATGGATGGACTTGAACCTTCAACTCTCTAAGCGCGGCATGGTCATTCCCGCCCAGTCAGCGCGAGCCAGTTCGGGCTCGGATGCATGGGGGAGGCATCTTCCAGGATGCGCAATTCTCGCTCTACGCGATTCACTGCCATTATAGACGACTGAGAAGCGGGGATCATCCGAACCAGATCCAATGCGCCCCAAAAGCCGAGCGGGCATTCCGGCTTGCCGGAATGCCCCGCTGTTCAGTTAGTCCCCGGCTCCTCTGCGTTATCGCCAGTAGTAGTACCCGCCGCTCAAGTAGTAGGGACGGTAGTACACGGGCGGGTAGGCATATGCATACGGATAGCCGTAGCCGTAGTACGGGGAGCCGTAGGGATAATAGCCGCGCCGGTAGAGGCTCGGCCCGCCTGTATAAAGTCCCTGCGACAGCCGCGCCGCCTCTTGCGCGCTTACTGGCGAAACCGTGAGCGGCGTGTTCAGGTGGAAGGTCACCAGCGCTTCGGCGGGAATCCAGACTCCCGGTCCGGGAGACGCTGCTGAAGCAGCCGTGCCCGCGGCTACGCCTGCCCCGGCGCCGATCGCGCAGCCAGCGCCGCGGCCCACGGCGCAGCCGATAATGGCGCCCACCAGGCCGCCGCCTATGGCGTTGCCGACGGTTTGGCCGGTCTTACTCGGACCCTTGACCTTGAACTGGTCGGAATCCAGAGGGTAGCTCTGCCCGCCCAGATCCAGCGATGTGAGTTTCAATGCCAGTTCCGAGCTGCCGCCCAGATCGCCGGAACCGACCTTCTTGACCTCGGTCACGACACCATGTACGGTCGCCCCCTTGGGAAGCGCCAGAACGCCGCCAACGGCAACATCGCGGATCACCGTGAACTGCACCGGCTCGCCATCCTTGGCTCTCTTGCTGGTCAAGCCCTCGCTGGTGCGCAACTGCAACAGGGTTCCCTGCGGTATGGTTACAGGACCCGTGGGCGTTTCATAAGCCGGCGCGGGGGGGCGTCGACGCATGATCTGAGGATTCGCCGTCCCGTACTGCGGCGGATAAGGGGATTCGGGCTGAGATTGGGGCTGTCCGGGAGGCGGCAGCGGTCCGTCGTTCATAGCGGGAGGGGGCGGCGGGGGAACAGGCGCCATGGATTCGTCTCCCTGGCTGTCCGCCATCTGCTGCTGGCCGGGGGCCGCGGGCGGCGGCGCTGGTGCTGCCTGCGCATCGCCGACCTTCAGGTTGTTGTTCACCTTGGTCACGCCCGCCACTCTGCCAGCGATCGCTTCCGCCAGCTCGCTGGAGGCATCGCTCGACACGGTTCCTGAGAGCATCACTTCGCCCTGAATGGTCGCAGCTGTGATCAGGTCGCCTTTCAGTGCCTTCGAGGCGTCCAGAGCATGGACCACATCCATCTCGATCTGTCCATCGGAACGCTGGTCAGGCATGGGGGCCGTGACCGTCACAGCGCCGTCCGGAGCCTGCGCCAGCGCAACTCCGCCGGTCAGGGCAATGCCGCTGGGCAGGGCCATCAACCCGGCCCATGCCAGTACCTGGGGTATGACTCTATTCAGTAAGGTAGGTTTCATCTTCATATCTCTCCTCTGCCTGAGGCGCTTTTCGGACGGCGGCGAACTCTACGCCGTTTTGGGAAAGCTCTCGAAGGCGATGCTTCCGCCTCATTGCGTTAGACGAGATTTGGCGAAAGCCGTCATCGGTGATAACCCGGCCGCCGGGAAAAAGTTCCGCGTCGCGAAAGCAAGTTTGGCCCGCGCGGAGTGGCTTACCAAAACGAGAGAACGTCGTGGGCTCACTCAAAAAACTGTGGCCCACGGCATTCGTAGCCTCTACGCGAGCGCCTCGTCGATGGCCGCTGCCAGCGTTTTCAACCCGGCCGCCACATCGGTCCCCAGGTGGACGCGCAGAGCCCGCCGTCCTCGCGATTCCAGCACCGCCAGATCTCCGGCAGCCTGGGCTTCGATGACCACGCCGAAGCTGTACGTCTGCCCCGGAACATCCACGTCGACATCCGGATCGTGCTCCGCCGTGACCTGTAGAAACACCCCGGTGTTCGGGCCGCCCTTATAATCCTGCCCGGTGGAGTGCAGGAAGCGGGGGCCGAAGCCGAGGCAGGTGGCCACGTGCTTGGCATCGCGTACCTTGTGGCGCAGGCCCTGAAGCGCCTCCTCATGTTCAGGGAACATAGGCAGAAACGCCAGCGTGGCAAAATAGTCGCCGGCATGAATCTGGCCAAGATGGGCGCGCAGATACCCAGCCAGTGTCGCCGCAGGTGCGGCCGCCTTCAGCTTGGCTGCGTAGGCGTCCGTTGCGTAGAGCTTGATGCCGCCGTCTTCGAGGAAAGCCGTCCGTTCGGGCAGCGTGCCCGTCTTCTCGTAGGCCGTGGTCAGGGTGCGGGTCTCGATCTTTGCCGACTCCACGTCCGGCTGGTTGAAGGGATTGATGCCCATCACCGAGCCGGCCACCGCAGTGGCCACTTCCCAGCTGAAGAACTGCCCGAAGATGTCATAGAGATCCGATATCTCGATGTTGATCACCGGATGGCCCGCGGCTGCCAGAGCAGCAGTACCGGCATCAAGACTCGAATCCGCCGTGCCCGCCAGCTTCACATAGGCAAAGATGCGGTCGTTGCCGTAGACCTCTGGCGCGCCGATCGCTTCGCGGTCTACCGGCGTAATTCCTTTGCCCAGCTTGCCGGTCGATTCGGCGATCAGTTGCTCCAGCCACGCGCCCAGGTCGTAAATCTCCGGCGAGGTGAGGATGGTGATCTTGTCGCGCCCGGCCTTGGCGGCGGTGCCCAGAATCAGGCCCAATTCGACAGCGGGATTGTCTTTCAGCGCCTGCTTTGCCTCGGCCACAGCCCCGGCCGCCACGTCCAACAGCTTGCCGGCATGAAGGCCGGCCGCCGTGGCAGGCGCCAGGCCGAAATTCGAGAGCGCCGAGTAGCGCCCCCCGATCTGCGGGTCGCCGTAGAAGATGTATCGGAAGCCGCCGTCTTTGGCCACCTGCTCCATCTTCGAACCAGGGTCGGTAATGGCCACAAAATGGCCACCGGCCTCGTCCGCGCCCACCGAATCCACCATCTGCTCAAAGAAATATTGCTTGAGGATGTTTGGCTCGAGCGTGGAGCCGGATTTGCTGGCCACAATGACCAGCGTTTCCTCGAGCTTCAGCTTGTCGCGAGCCGCCTTCACCTGCGCCGGATCGGTCGAGTCCACGATGTGCAGCGCGGGAAAGCCGTCCTGCTGCCCAAAGGTTTTGCCCAGCACTTCGGGACAGAGGCTGGAACCGCCCATGCCCAGCAGGAGAACCGTCTTGAAACCAGCGGTCTCCACATCCGCGCCCAGCTCCGCCAGGTTTCCCAAATCCTGCTGTTGCTGGCGCTCGACGATGTCGATCCAGCCCATCCAGTTTTCCTCCCCGTCCGAGGTCCACAAGCTGGGGTCTTTCTTCCAGAAGCGGTCAACTTTGTTGTTGGTTTGCCAATCGGCGACGGCCAAATCCACCGCGCTGCGAAGTTCTTGGGGCAGTACGAATCGGAAGCTCATATTGCCTGTGATTCTACTCGCGAAACTTGGATTCAGGAATCATGCGGCGCGCAAAGTCAGGTAAAAATTGCACGCAAGGGTCACCGTGCGCTTCGGATGGATCGTGGAACGCGAACGGGCCACGCGGATGTCAATGGATATGGAGGTGATTGAAGGAGTAGGCCGCGCCGACGGTTACGCCGCTCGGCTTGAGCAGAAGTCCGGTATGAGCGGTGACATTGGGGTTATGGAAGAGCCACTGCCAATACTGTTGCTCGTAGCCGGCCCGAATCCAGATATTATGCCGGACCCGGTAATCGACCCCAACGCCGCCGGCGAAAAGATCCCTGGTGTCGTGGTTATAGTTCGGAATGCCCAGGTGGAAGTCGACGCTGGCGTGCTCCCATTGAAACTTGGCGTAAGGGGAGAAGTTGCGGAAGTGCCGCCAACTATAGATTGCCCCTCCTCCACCGGTATCCTCGCGAAGATTCGAGGAGGCATACGACGGGCGGCCCAAGCTGATGTCGCGGCCCTCGGCTTCCAGGCCAAATCCGTGCAAAAATGCCGGACCTCGATTCGGGAAGACGTCGAACCAGGCCGTGGCGCCTTCCATCCAATAGTTTCCAAAGAAGTTGGCGTCGTAGCTGGAGACGCCGGCCCCAACGAAGAACTGCGAACCGCCCTCAATCGCAGCCGGAGCGGCTTGGGAAAAAACATGCGCTGCCGCGGCAAGAAAGAGCGCCGCTAGAACGAACTTCAAACGCATCGCGCGCCTCCATCAACAGTGCAGGACGCCTCAGGAGGCGAGCCCTTCCGAGGCAAGTTTACAGTTCAGGATACCAAAGCCAAAATCCTGCAAGCGGTTGCGCCCCGGCTTCGAGCTTCGAGCCGGATTTTCCGTATCGTCAACCGTATCAGTGAACCCCATCCGATTGAGCCTTTTCTGGCTAATTAGGCCGGCCAATTAGGTTGGATGCGAATCAGGTCCAGGCCGCCCAGATCCTCGACCACAAACTCCAGCGCGGCGGCGGGAATGGCCACGATACCCCGGGTGGGAAGCTCGACCGGCTCGAAGTCCTCGGACTGGCTATACACTCTTCCTGACCCCGCAGCGGCAAACAGATAAGCCAGCCCCGGTCCCGACTCACCGTCGCCGGGTAGACTGTCCCTCGTCCGGTTTCCGGACACCGGGATTCGCTCCACCCGAAAATATTCCTCATCGACCAAAATCGTACGATCCGTGAGGACTGTCGCCGGAACCTTGCCCGCGCGGGTAGTGAGCCGCGTGGCTTCAAGGGACTTCTCGATGTGCAGCTCGCGCCCGCGTCCGTAGTCGTACATACGGTAGGTCAGGTCGCAGTTCTGTTGAGTCTCCAGCAGAATCGACCCCGGCCAGATGGCGTGAACGGTCCCGGCATCCACATAAATCATCTCTCCCGCCGCCACCGTCAGCAGGTTGAGGCTCTCTTCCAGCGTGCCCGCTTGAATCCCTTCTTTGATCTTGTCCAGGGTCACGCCGGCCTTAAGCCCGGCTGCCACTTGCGCTCCCGGCTCGGCCGCCAGCACGTACCAGCACTCGGTTTTGCCGCGCGGCTGGCCGTACTTCTGCGCCAGGCTGTCGTCCGGATGCACCTGAACGCTTAGCTTTTCCCTGGCAAAGATGACTTTGATCAGTAAGGGCGAGTCGATGGACGGGGCACCGTTGCCCAGCAAGCTTTCCGGTTCCTCGGCAAACAGGCCGCCCAGGGTCTCGCCTGCATGAGGGCCGGTCGCCACCAGGCACTCGTCCCCCGTGAGCCAGACTTCTCCGATGGGTTCACCATCCGCCACGCGGTCATACCAGGGGCGAAGATCCCGGTAACCCCAAACCCGGCCCACAAAGCTGGGCGCGATGCGGAACGGAGCCATTGCGGAAAGCGGGAATTGCCTCGGCGAAGCCATCTGAGTGTCTCTATCCTCCAGAAAAATAGGCTACTAGTCTGCCCTCGGCCAGCCCGGCGTCCACCTGGCGGGCCACTGCCGCTCCGGCTGCAATCTCACTCTACCAGACCGCCAATCCAGCCTCGACCTGTCCCGTCCCCTGGGGTAAGATGGTTTTGTTCCCGCGGGGGATGTGTATGCACAGGGATCATGCGATCAAACTGGACCGGATCAAGCAGCGTGTGGAAGCCACGGATGCGGACATGTCCGGGTCAACCTTTGTGGATGTAAACCTTGCCGGGGTTTCATTCAACGACGTCAACCTCGCCGGAGCGACCATCGTCGATGCAAACCTCTCTGGGCTGCAAATCAGCGAAGCCGATCTGAGCGGCGCTTCGATTGCCGACAGCAGAACGGAAGGAATGACCATTGACGGGGTCGCTGTGGCAGAGCTGTTCGCCGCCTATCGTACTCTTCGTTTGAAGGGCAATTCATAAAAGGCAACTAGATACTGGCTTTAGAATTGATTCATTGCATCTCAAGGAAGCAGTGAGAGAGAAAGCCTAAACCTATGCAAGATTCAGTCTCCATCTGTGTGATCGGGTCCGGCTATGTGGGACTCGTTGCATCCGTTTGTTTTGCCGAAATGGGTCATCGCGTCCTCTGTGTGGACAATGACGAAGCCAGGGTAAAAACCCTGCGTGAAGGTGGCGTGCCCATTTTTGAAGAGCACTTGCCCGAGTTGCTGGCCAGGCACGGGGGCAGCGCCGTGGAGTTTACCGCCGACCTGGGCCGAGCGGTCGAAGCCAGTGACGCTATCTTCATTGCCGTGGGCACGCCCCAGGGTGATACGGGCGCAGCCGACCTTTCCTACGTCGAGGCGGTGGTCTCTGAGATTGCGCGGCACATCAAGAGCTACAAGGTGATCGTGGAAAAGAGCACGGTGCCTGTCTACACCAATGAATGGATACGCCGCGTGCTTCACCGGAACGGCGTGGATCCCACAAGCTTCGATGTCGTCTCCAATCCCGAGTTCCTGCGCGAAGGCACCGCCATTATCGACTTCCTGCATCCCGACCGCATTGTGGTGGGCGCAGGTTCCGAGCGCTCCGCCGACCTGCTCCGGCGCGTCTATGAGCCGCTTGTCGGAGGCGGCTATTATGACCAGCCCGGCGCGCTCCCCGGACCTTGCAGGGCGTCTCACCCGGCAAAGTTGCTGGTCACCTCGGCGCAGAGTTCCGAGATCATTAAGCACGCCTCGAATGCATTCCTGGCGCTGAAGATATCTTTCATCAATGCGGTGGCCAACCTGGCCGAAGCCGTGGACGCGGACATCGAAGACATTGCCGCCGGCATGGGGCTGGACAGGCGCATCGGCCCAGGGTTTCTGCGCGCGGGCCTGGGCTATGGTGGCTCCTGTTTCCCGAAGGATGTGGCCGCATTCCACTGGGTGGCCCAGCAGCGGGGTGTGGACTTTAACCTGCTCGATGAGATTCGCAAGATCAACGAAACGCAAAAGGAGATCTTCTTCAACAAAGTGCTGTCGGCGCTGTGGACTCTGCGCGGCAAGCGGCTTGCGGCGCTGGGTTTGGCCTTCAAGGGCAATACCGACGATATTCGCGACTCTCCCGCCATTGATATCGTCAAGCGGCTCATGGAAGCGGGCGCCACAATCGCGGCTTACGACCCAGCTGCCATGGAGCGCGCCAAAGCCGTGCTGCCGCCCTCGGCCAAGCTTCGCTATGCCGCGGATATTTACGATGCCGCCAAGGACGCCGACGCTGTGCTGATTTTGACCGACTGGAAAGAGTTTGCCGGTATCGACTTGGTGCGGCTCAACGATGCGGTCCGCTTTCCCATCGTGATTGACGGCCGCAACCTATACAAGCCCCAGCAGATGCAGGATCGAGGGTTCACGTATGTCAGCGTGGGCAGGCCGGCAAGCTATCAGGCACAGCAAGGAAAACCGCGAAGCGGAGTTTTGTAACCCCCGCAAGAAACGCTAAGATAAGAATACGCATCCTTTAGTTTAAGCGGCCTTCGACAAGGATGCCTTCCAGGGCACTAGCCGCTCATCTTTGAGTAAGAAAGTTCGACTATGCGCATACTGGTAACTGGAGCTGCAGGATTTCTTGGTTCACACCTTACCGATAGGCTATTGGGCGACGGCCATACCGTGGTTGGCGTTGACAATCTCTGCACCGGCGATCGCGAGAACATCGCCCATCTGGCCGGTGAGCGGCGCTTTCACTTTGAAGAGCGGGATATTTGCCAGGCATTCGACCCCGGCCCGGTGGATTACGTCTTCAACTTTGCTTCTCCGGCCAGCCCGCCTGAGTATCTCCGCCTGGGCATCGAGACCCTGCGGGTTGGCTCGGCAGGCGTCGAAAACACCCTTGAAATTGCCGCCAAGTATGGCGCCGGCTTCCTTCATGCCTCTACCTCGGAGTGCTACGGAGACCCGCTTCAGCATCCCCAGACCGAGGAATACTGGGGCCATGTCAACCCCGTCGGTCCCCGCTCCGTCTACGACGAGTCCAAGCGCTACGCCGAGGCGCTGGTGATGGCCTACCATCGCAGCCGCGGCGTGAACACGCACCTGGTCCGCATCTTCAACACCTATGGACCCCGCCTGCACCCCAGCGATGGACGGGTCATCTCCAACTTCATGATGCAAGCCCTGCGCGGCGAGCCGATCACCATCTACGGCGATGGCAGCCAGACACGCAGTTTCTGCTATGTCGACGACCTGATTGAGGGCATCGTGCGCCTGTCGCGCTCTAGCGAGCACCTGCCTGTGAACATTGGCAACCCCACCGAGTTCACCGTCCTCGAAGCGGCGAAGGCAATCCTGGAGGTAACCGGCTCCAAAAGCGAAATGTGCCTGAAGGCGCTGCCCGTCGACGACCCAGCCCGCCGCTGCCCCGACATCACCAAAGCCCGCACCCTGCTCGGTTGGGAACCGCGCGTCAGCCTCAGGGAAGGGCTGGAAAAGTCACTCGAATTCTTTTCGAGTAAGGTTGCTGTCGACGCGTAATTAGCTTCACAAGACAATCGAGCAAAGTCGTCGGAGTTGTCGCGGCCGCACGGGAACGCTCGTCATTCTCGCAGCGGCCTTTGGCCTCATCCCGTGAGGCTGGGGAAGTCATTTGCGCGCTATCACATTCAGGAGTGCCTTTAAATCGCTACAATGGCTTCGCCAAAGATATTGGAGGAAGAACAGATGAAGCGGTTTGTATGGATTCTCATCATTCTGACAGCGGTGTCGCCCGTATGGGCTGCCAACGGAATCACTGTGCACCAACTCACGGATCTGCTCACATCTCTGCAACAGGCGAGGAAGACCGACGCAGAAGTGGCCGACGAGCTCAAGAAGGTGGAACTGACTGAAGAACTGACCAAGAGCACCATGGACAGCTTGGCCAGTTTCGTTCCCGGCAACCTTACCACCGAACAGCTCTTTGCGCTGGAAGCGCGCAGCGCCGTGCTTGCACCTCCAGCCACCGACCTGCCTTCGACGCCGGCTCCAGATGCAGCCGCGCAGAAGGCTCTTCTCGACAAAGCGGTCGACTATACAACGAAGACTTATGCGCAACTGCCCCATCTGACCGCAACCAAGACCACCTACCGCTTTCAGGACCGCCTTAGCGCCCCTATCGCAACCAATCAAGGAAAGCTGACCCTCGACGTGTGGAAAGACCCCCGAACAGGGCAAAGCAGCCCGTTTATCAGCTTCATTGGGGCGACGGAAACGCAGGTGGAGAGCCAGAACGGCGCGGAGATTCTTTCGAAGGAGAAGGACAAGAACTTATGGGGCGCAAACGGCCAGATTGCTTTGGTCGGGCAGGGCCCCGTGCTGAGCGCCATTTTGCAACAGGCACAAGCCGCCGGCAAACTCAACTGGTTGCGATGGGAAACAGTCAATGGCAGGCAGACAGCCGTCTTCTCCTTCGCTGTGGATAAGAAAAGGTCCCATTATGCCGTGAACTACTGCTGCTTCCCAGAGACCGATCAGGCCGGTGAGACGGGCAACAGAGGCGTAGATGGAATCGCCAGCTCTTCCGTCGGTAATATGAACACCTATACAAGCTGGTCCCCCTACAAGGCGACCGTGCCTTACCATGGCGAAATCTTTGTGGACGTTGATAGCGGAGTCGTTGTGCGGCTTGTCACCAATGCGGATTTCAAGCCGTCCGATGAAGTTACCCAGGAAGACCAGCGTGTCGACTACGCCCCGGTCACGGTCGGCGGCAAGCCGATGATTGTCCCGCTCAGAACCCTCATCGACACAGACTCGGCAACCGTCGGCCATGACACCGCTGGCAGTTATACCTCGCGTCGCACCCTCTTCATCGTCGAGTACAAGGACTATAAATAGTGCTCCCGTGTCGTTCTTAAGCCACTGCGTCTGGAAAAATGGCATTAAGTCCGGCTATCCTCGTCTTCATGCCCCACTCAATCATCTTTGACAACATGTTTCACCTGCCGCTTCCCATTCTGGAGAAGCTGGCTCGCCCGGTCATCGTCTACCTGGTGCTGGTGGTGCTCTTGCGCCTCTTTGGCAAGCGCGAGCTGGCGCAGCTCAACCCCTTCGACCTGGTGGTGCTGCTCTCGCTTTCCAACACCGTGCAGAACGCCATCATCGGCGACGACAACTCGGTCACCGGCGGTGTGATTGGCGCCTTCAGCCTGCTGGCCATTAACTGGCTGGTGGTCCGCGTGCTCTTCAGCTCCAAGCGGCTCACGCATGCGCTTGAAGGCCGTTCCGCCGTTCTCATTTTCAACGGCCAGCTTGACCGCAGAGCCATGGAACGCGAGTCCCTGACCCAGGAGGAACTGCTCTCCGTCATCCACAAGCAGGGGTTTGAGGACTTCCACCAGGTGCATAAATGCCAACTAGAACCCAACGGCACCTTTTACGTAGAGGCGTTCGATCCCTCCGTTGCCGACAAACGCCACGCCGAACTTGTCGCCATGATCGACGCGCTCAGCCGTGAGGTGGCGACGCTGCGCGTTCTGCCGGCGACCGAGTGAAATGCTACTGCTGGATTGGAGTGGTTAGGATGTTCCGGGATTGAAGGCTTCAGCGCAGCATTTTGAGCTTCGCACCCACGGGCATTTGCGCCCATATTTTGTCTGTAGTCCAAGCCGTTGAATCGAGAAAGCTCGCCAAGGTAAGACAGGCACGGTCTCCCAAAGAGATACTGGGGCAGCTTTTCGCCAGGGACGCGACCTGTTCCGCTTCAGCCTGACCAAACGGCACAACCTCAACGCCGGGCAAAATCGCCGTCAGCTTCTCGGGCGTCATGATCGAGCTCTTCTGGCCGAGTTTTGTCAAGACCTCGCACCAGTTGACTGCGCTGATAGAAACCACATAAAGCGGAGAAACGATTGCTGCGTGAACCTTGGCGCCGCCCGGTTCCCCATATACCATTGCCAAAACCGCAGATGAATCGAGCACAATATTAGTCATGCCCCGCCTGCTCACGCCTGGCTTCCTCGCGCCGCTCCTCTAGAAACTCATCCAGAAGTCCGTCCATACTCCCGCGCTTTTCTATGATCGAGGCTCTGATTTCATTGAGAGCCATATCCATGCTCAGGATTTCTATCCGGTTGCCATTGACCGCAACTGTCAGACGGTCTCCTGTCTTGAGGCCGAACTCATTCCGGATGGCTGCGGGAAGGACGATCCTGCCGCTCTCGCCTAAAACTACCGTTTCTGTCATTTTATGCCACCTCTTATATATTGTGGCATATTTCTATATTTGTGGCAAAAAGAACGACCTGCGCCGTAGGAGCGGCTGCCTTGATGGCAAATCACTCCCACTCTATGGTCCCCGGCGGCTTGGAGGTGATGTCGTAGACCACGCGGTTGATGCCACGCACTTCATTGACGATCCGGCTGGAGATGCGCTTGAGCACCTCGTAGGGCAAGGGGGTCCAGTCGGCGGTCATGCCGTCTTCCGAGTGCACGGCCCGCACCGCGGCGGTGTACGCATAGGTGCGCTGGTCGCCCATCACGCCCACGCTCATCACCGGCAACAGCACGGCAAAGCTTTGCCAGATCGTCGAATACAGCCCGGCTGCCTTGATTTCGGCGACCACGATCTCGTCGGCCTCTTGCAGCAGCGCTACGCGCTCCGGCGTCACTTCGCCCAGGATGCGCACGGCCAGGCCGGGACCGGGGAAGGGTTGGCGGCCGAGAACCTCTTCCGGCATGCCCAGATCGCGGCCAATGCGCCGCACTTCATCCTTGAAGAGATCCCGGAGCGGCTCAATCAGCTTGAGCTTCATGCCCAGCGGCAGCCCGCCTACATTGTGGTGGCTCTTGATGGTCTGGCTGGGGCCCTTCACGCTGCTGGATTCGATCACGTCGGGATAGAGCGTTCCCTGCACCAGCCAGTCCACACCGCCGGATTCTTTGGCAATGCGGTTGGCCTCATCGTCAAAGACAGCGATGAACTCCGCGCCTATCCTTTTCCTCTTTGTCTCCGGGTCGGTGACTCCGGCCAGCTTTGCCAGGAACCGCTCACTCGCGTCCACCGCGACTACATTCAGGCCCAGCTTGTCGCGCATGTTCTTTTGCACGCTGAGGAACTCGTTTTTGCGCAGCACGCCGTTGTTCACAAAAATGCAGGTCAACTGGCTGCCGATGGCTTTGTGAACCAGCACCGCCGCCACCGCCGAATCGACCCCGCCGGAGAGCCCGCAGATCACGTGCCCCGCGCCCACTTTTTCGCGAATCCCGGCGACGGTGGTTTGAATGAAATGCGCAGGAGTCCAGTCGCCCGCCGCCCCGCAGATGCCAAAGACGAAGTTCTTGATCAGTTGCGGCCCCAGCGGCGTGTGGTGCACCTCGGGGTGAAACTGCACCGCCCAAATGCGGCGTTCCTCGTTGACAATCCCAGCCAGCGCATTGGAGGTGACTGCCGTTCGCCGGAAGCCGGCGGGCAGCTCTAGCGCCTCGTCGCCGTGGCTCATCCACACCTGGAGCGTGGGCGGAAGCCCTGCAAACAACGGCGTTGCGCTGTCCTCGATGAGCACTTCGGCGCGGCCATATTCACGACGAGGCGCGGACTTCACCTTGCCGCCCAGATGATGGACGATGAAATGGAGCCCGTAGCAGATGCCCAGCACGGGCACGCCCAGTTCGAGCACTTTCGGGTCGGCCGCCGGCGCATCTGCGTCGTAGACCGACGACGGCCCGCCGGAGAGAACGATCCCCAGGGGATGCAAAGCCTGAATCTCACTGAGAGGCGCCGTGCAGGGCAGCACGACGGAGAAGACGTTCTGTTCGCGAATGCGCCGCGCAATCAGCTGCGTATACTGCGAGCCAAAATCGAGGATAACGATTGTCTGGGTGTCCACTCCCTAGTGTGTCAGGGCCATGGGCGGAATGTAAAGACTGTTGCGACTTCAAATTTCCTGCAACCGGGGCCGGGTGTTCTACCCATAAGCGCTGAGACACAGAAAATCATTTCCGGATTGGCGGTGACTCAGGTGCTACGCGGAAACTGCTCAGCGCACCGGACCCCGGGGCATCCAGATTTCCAAATTGGATATGGGTACCAACACTTTGTCACCAGCTCCAGGTATACCCCACGCCTGTTGTGGTGTACCAGGGGACGGTCGGAATCTTGTTATAGCTTTCCTGAATCCAGATGGAGTTGTGATCGTTGAAGTGGATCACTGCGCCGACTGCCTCGCCATCGTAGAAACGATTCTCGACGTGGGCATATCCCGTAAAGCTGGTGAGACCTGCCTGAATCCAGGTGTAGCCCGTAACGACCTTGGTTTTGGGGATTCCGAAGTTCTTCATGATGCCCAGCGCCTCGGTATGCGATCCGAAGGTGGTGTGGAAGAAGCCGTGGGAGCCGGCGTTTTCGTAGGTATAGGCGAAGGTCAGTTCGTCGCCAATAGGGTCTTTTTTCAGGAATCCGAACGTATGGCCAATGCCGATGTTGAGGTTTGCTCTGGGAACCAGACCGGGACGGTCGAAGTCGGAACCGGGCATCAAGAAGAAATCGGTTGAGGTGCCAGCGGCGGGCGTGGGCTGTTGGGATTCCGCAGGCGTGCTTTGCGCGGAAATGACGCCCCGGAGTAGTAAGACGAGGGCGCAAGTATAGAGACCTTTATGCAGGATTGATTTCGCAATCATTTTAGATGCCTCTTGGAATGGCTGTGAATTTAGAGCAACGTCACGGGTTGACGTGAGTTGCAATACACATGATTAGAGCCGCGAATCTGTAAAGGAGGCGTAAAGGCAGTTGGGGCCTTACCATCATGCGAAATGGCCTGGATGGCTCCGGGCGGATTGTCGCCTATTCGGAAGTATTCGTTGAGGTATTGATCACCACTAGCCAATTTTTCAATGACGACCGCTGAACTAAGCGGCCCATCTTCGCGCTTATCGGTGTTCTACCCCGCCAGTTGCTTCTTTACCAACTCGCTGACCACGCGGCCTTCGGCGCGCAAGCCTGCGGCTTGCAGCTTGGCCTGGACGGCTTTAATGACCGTACCCATCTCTTTGGGGGTGGGCGCCTTGCCGGTGGCTGCGGCGACCTCGGCGATGGCTTCGGCAACCAGCGCGCTGAGGCCGGCTTCGTCGAGGGCTTTGGGAAGGAACTCCTCGATGACCACGATCTCGGCAGCTTCAGCGGCGGCTAGTTCGGGGCGGTTGCCCTTGGTGAACTGCTCGATGGAGTCGCGGCGCTGCTTGATCATGGTGGCCAGCGCCTGCTCAGACTCGGCGGGCGTGAGGGCCTCGCGCTTCTCGATGGCCTTGTTCTTGAGCGCGTTCTTGATGAGGCGCAGCGTGGTGGTGCGGACCGCGTCGTGGGCCTTCATGGCGGTAATGATCTGCTGGGTAACGATGAGTTCGAGTGCGCCTGCGTCGGTCATAGGCTTCTGCCTTTTTGCAGCTGGAGTACGAGCCGGAAGTGAGATGGCTCAAAGCAGAATTGTACGGCCCTGGCGCGGTTCGATAATAGCATTCATTTCGACCGGCATTAGATTGCGCCTGTGCCGGGCATCGGTTCAGCGGAAGGCGCCGGCGGCAAACTCCCGTTTGCGCGTTCTCCGCAACGAGGCGAAAAGCACCACCATCGGCAGTAGCATTGACCCAAGCAGTCCCCCGGGTCATGGAGCAGCACCCCGCTCAACGGCGTCCCGAACAAGATCATCGCCAATCCGAAGTTGCTCACCTGTGCCGTCCCGAACCCGTCGGGAGGGGGGACGATTACCTCGTCGTCACATGTTTGCTTATCCGTCTCTTCATAAGGTATTTTCTAAGAAACTGGTCAAAATTGACCACCTTTATGCGCCTAACATGGTTATACCTTTAAGATGGCTGGTAGTGACTTTACTCTGAATTTCGACTGTCCGACCTGTGGCGCGAGGCGTGGAGAGAAGTGCCTGTCGCACGCGGGAAGCGCTCGATGTGAATCGCACCAGGAGCGCTGGGACGTCGCTGCGGATTATCGCTCTACGCTGATGCCCACGGAACAACCAGCCTCAACCACGAGCCCAAACGACGATCGGCAGATCTGCCTGAACGCGCCAGAGCCCCTCGTCTAGGTCTATTCACCCATATATTTCGTTTATCGCATCAGTCTGACCACACTCTGTGGCAGTCTCCCATCCGTGGACCCCCGGATCATCGCCCGCCCCGACAAGACTACATCCGCAAACATCCCCCGCTGTGGCGCTTTCCTGGTGGCCGGACCAGCCCCTCCGCAATCTGGGCGACCGGCCATTGGAACTGATAAAATATGCTCGTTTCAACACCGAAACAAAGGAGATCACTGCACACATGAAGACCTTCCACGGCTGTCTGTTTCACCTCGCTGCATCCCGCCGCATCGCGGCTACGCTGCTGCTATCGGCGGCGCTGGCATGGAGCGCGCTGGGCTTCTGCGGACCCATTCACGACGCGGCTCGGGACGGAGATGTCAAAAAGGTGGAGTTGCTGCTCAAAGGCCATCCCGATCTGGTTTCGAGCAAAGACGAACAATACGGCCAGACGCCCTTGCACATCGCGGCATTCAATGACCGCCTGGACGTGGCGAAACTGTTGCTGGCCGACAAGGCGGATGTGAACGCCAAGGCGAAGAATGGCTCCACGCCCTTGCACCTGGCCGCGGCAAAAGGCAACAAGGACATGGTGGAGCTTCTGGTGGCCAGCAAGGCCGATGTCAATGCCCTGGACAATGAGGGCTGGTCGCCTGCGCACTCGGCGATCACATGGGGGCACCAGGACGTGGCGGACTTGCTGAGCCAAAGCGGCGGTAAGGATATTCCTCCTTCGAAGCTCGTACCGGCCACGCCCGCAGCGGGCGCGGAAAAGGCTGGGCCCAAGGAGACCAGGAAGGATGGCCAGTTCACCGCCTACGATGACGGGACCGTATTGGATACGAAGACGAACCTGATGTGGTCGGCGCGCGATAACGCATCGCCTCTCAGCTGGCCCGATGCGAAGGCGTATGCCGGGACTTATCGTGGAGGCGGCTATGCGGACTGGCGGCTGCCGACTCCCGATGAATTGGCGGGGTTATTCGACAAGACCAAGACGCGCAAGACGTTCTGCCCGGCCGCCGTCGACGAGCTTGGCCAGAGTGTGGACGAGGTGCATGTTACGGATTTGATCCGCCTCAGCTGCATCCGCGAATGGACCTCGCAAGAACACAGCGACAAATCGGGGTTCGTCACTATCTTCGATTTCCACTCCGGCAACCAACTTTCACGTCCCAACTTGAAGGAGTTCGTCGACACCGCGAGCCGGGTGCTGTTGGTGCGCGCTGGCAAGTGAGAAGGATAGGGTATGCCTCGCGCGGCGAATGCTTACCCGGCTACTCGTGCCGGGGTCCATTCGCCGCCGAGGTATGCTCAGGCTCTCCGTCGAATGCGCGGCTTGTTCGGCAGCTGGCATGTCGCTTGACAGGTAGCGCGGTAAAGCAATTTACTTAGGGACGACCCTCCGCAGGTTCCGCGGGCGTATCGACCCCACTTTCAGGTGACGTAATGTTCGGATTGGTCCCAGCCTCCATCGCCGCTGCTGGTTTGCCTGCCGCAATCGCTCCGGCGCTTGCGCTCAGCGCTCCTTCATTGGCGCATTTAAATCTGCTCGACATCGCAGTGATCGCCATTTACTTCGTGATGGTCATCTGGATCGGCTTTTACCTTAAGTCCAAAGCCAATACCAGCGAAGAGTTCTTTATGGCCGGCCGCGAAATGACCGCGTGGATCGCGGGCTTGAGCTTCGTCTCTGCCAACCTCGGCTCGCTTGAGCTGATGGGTTGGGCAGGCTCCGCCTATCAGTACGGAATTCTCGCCGCGCACTGGTACTGGGTCGGCGCCATCCCCGCCATGCTTTTCCTTGGCATGGTCATGATGCCCTTCTACTACGTCTGCAAGACGCACTCCGTCCCCGGCTACCTGAAACTCCGCTATGGTCAGGGCACCAGCACTGTGGCTGCCGTTTCCTTCGCCTTCATGACCGTCCTCATGAGCGGTGTCAACATGTTCGCGATGGCCGAAGTGATGAAGATCGTTCTTGGTTGGGATCTGAATTTCTCCATCATCGTCAGCTCCCTCGCCGTTGCCGCCTATGTCGCGCTCGGCGGCCTACGCTCGGCCATCTTCAACGAGGTTCTCCAGTTCGTCCTCATCTGGGGCGGCGCACTCCTCGTCCCCATCCTCGGACTCATCGAGACCGGCGGCTGGAGCGGGTTCAAGGCTCGCCTGGCCCACAACATCGCTACCGGGGCGACCGCTTCCGGCGACTACACCCACATGTGGCGCAGCATGGGCCACTTTGCCGACAATCCGATGGGCATTCACTGGACCGGCATCGTTTTCGGCCTGGGCTTCGCCATCAGCTTTGGCTACTGGACCACGGATTTTCTCGTTGTCCAGCGCGTGCTCGCCGCGAACTCTTTGCGTTCAGCCCGCTTGGCGCCGGTCATCGGCTCCTTCTTCAAAATGGCTGTGCCCTTCATCGTCATTCTGCCCGGCCTGCTCGGCCTCGTTGTGCTGCAGAACGCCGATGGCAGCCTGATGCATCTCGTCGGTGAAAACGTTGTCGCCGCTAACCCCGGTGCGGGCCTGCACAGCTATAACGAAGTGCTGCCGCTGATGATGGTCCGCTACCTGGGACCCGGCTTGCTCGGCCTCGGCATCACCGCGCTCATTGCTGGATTCATGAGCGGCATGGCCGGCAACGTCAGCGCCTTCACTGCCATCTTCACCTACGACATCTACCAGCCCCACATCGTCAAGCACGCCAAAGACGAGCACTATGTTCTTGTCGGCCGAATCGTCACCATTGTCGGCGTCGTCATCTCCATTGGCGCGGCCTACCTGGTGATGAATGCGGCGGGCATTATGGACTACGTCCAGGCGCTCTTCAGCTTCTTCATCTCGCCGCTGCTCGGCGTGGTACTGCTGGGCATGTTCTGGAAACGCGCCACCAAGGCCGGCGGCTTCTGGGGCCTGCTGCTCGGCACGCTGGCCTCCATTGGCCTCTGGGCCTGGGTCAAGTTTGACCCTTCGGCCCTCAAGTATGTCGCCCTCTCACCCGATGCCAAGGACATGGCCGAGAACATGTATCGCGCGCTCTGGTCCGTCAGCACAGCGGTTGGCGTCAATGTGATTGTTAGCCTGTTTACCAAGCCGCGGCCCATTGCCGAGCTGGCTGGAGTGGTCTACGGCGCTACGCCGCTACCCACGGAAGAGCCCGTTCCCTTCTACATGAACGAATGGTTCTGGACGGCGATCGCCATCGTCGTCTTCCTGTCTCTCAACATCTACTTCTGGTAAGGAGCACATATGCATTCGTCCGGTATCTCCATCTGGTTTTTTATCGGTGTTCTGCTTACCGTCTACGGCACGATGATCCTCGGCTACGGCCTCTATGAGCTCACTCTGCCTCAAATGGCAGTCGCCAACTACCATGCTTCTGTGTGGTGGGGCGCGCTGCTGCTCGCCGTGGGCCTGTTTTATGGCCTCCGCTTTCGCCCAGGCCGCAACGACTGAAAACGATGCGGAAACGAGGAGCTTTTAAAAAATGACAGCGCAACGTGCGATGACATTTGGTGTAGTAGTCGGCAATCGCGGTTTTTTCCCAGGCCATCTGGCCAAGTCGGGCCGCGATGAAATCATCTCCGTTTTAGAGGCAGCCGGCGCACGGGCCGTGGTGTTGAGCCCTGAAGAGTCGGTGCACGGCGCGGTGGAAACCTACGCCGAGGCGCAGCGTTGCGCCGAGCTGTTCAAAAAGCACGCCGACGAGATTGACGGCATCATTGTCACCTTGCCCAACTTCGGCGAGGAGCGCGGCATTGTCGATGCCATCCGTCTCTCGGGCCTCAAGGTTCCGGTGCTGGTGCAGGCCACGCCCGACCGCTCCGACGACATGACCATTGCCATGCGCCGCGACAGCTTCTGCGGCAAGATGAGCGCCTGTAACAACATGATGCAGTACGGCATTCAGTATTCGCTGACCATACTGCATACCGAGAGTCCCAGTTCGGCCGAGTTCAAAGCCGACCTCGAATGGTTCTCCGCAGTTTGCCGCATCGTGAAGGGGCTCAAGAATCTGCGCATCGGCTCCATTGGCGCGCGTCCCACGGCCTTCAACACCGTGCGCTACTCAGAGCGCATCCTCGAGACCAGCGGCATCACCGTCGAGACCATCGACCTCTCCGAAATCTTTGGCCGCATCAACCGCATGAAGGACACGGACGACGCGGCGCAGGCTAAGCTGGCTGCGATCAAGAGCTATGTTTCGACAACCGGCATCCCCGACGACGCGCTGCTCAAGATGTCCAAGCTGGGCGCGGTCATCGACGGTTGGATGAAGCAGACCCTCGTGACCATCAGCGCCGTGCAGTGCTGGACTTCAATGGAAGAGTTCTTCGGCGTGGTGCCTTGCACCATCATGAGCATGATGAGCAACAATCTCATTCCCTCGGCTTGTGAGGTGGACGTACCCGGCACGCTGAGCATGTATATGCTTGCCCTTGCCAGCGGCACTCCCTCGGCGCTGCTTGACTGGAACAACAACTACGGCAGCCATCCTGACAAGTGCGTCTGCTTCCATTGCTCCAACCTGCCCAAGCACTTTTTCAAAGAAGTGACGATGGACTACCAGGCCATCATTGCCGGCACGGTGGGCAAGGAGAACACCTTCGGCACTTGCGTGGGCCGAGTCAAAGCCGGTGCGATGAGCTTTGCGCGCTATTCCACTGATGACCGCCGCGGCGTAATTCGCGGGTATACCGGCGCAGGTAAATTCACCGACGATCCGCTGGAGACTTTTGGCGGCGCGGGCGTGGCCGAAATTCCACAGTTGCAGAAACTGCTCAGGTATATCTGCCGCGAGGGCTTCGAGCACCACGTGGCCGCTAACTTCAGCGATGTCTCAAAGGCCGTGCATGAAGCCGCCCGCTACCTCGGCTGGGAGAGCCATCACCACCCCGCGCTGGAAGACTAGGAAGGCAATGCGTAGGGACGAGGGTCTGGCGCATTTTCGCAGTTGCTATAGACTTCCGTGCCCCATCCATTCCGCGTTTTTCAGCGGAATGGGTGGGATACCGACAAAATTCCGGTCTACACTATTTCCGAAAACGTTCTGATCGCAGATACTTGATCTCTTCGCAGCTATTCCGCTTCGCTTGGCGCCAGCGTCAGCCGCGCCGTCAGCACCACCAGCGCAATCCAAAGCGAATCGGCAGCCAACAGGTGCGCGACCTGCACCCACAGCGGCGCAAGCAGAAGCACATCCAGCGCTCCCAGCGTGTAGACCGCGGCTAGCAGCAGCAGAACCAGCGCGGTCAGGCGGCGATTGTCCCAGTGGGTGCTGTGCCTGGCTGCCCGAACCAACAGCCACAAGAGGAAAGCGCTCGCGAGCAGGGCCACTGTTGGATGCGTCCACCGCCAGCGCACCAGCCAGCCGCTGGCGGCCGAAAAATCCTGCGCTAGCGCCTGCCCCAGCGAGCTGGCGGGGAACAGCGTGTCGCCCAGCGCAGCCAGCGAGCCGGTAACGCCCACAATCATCACCACCACCACAGTAACAATGGCGCCAAAGGGGGCGACCAGCCGGACGCCGCTGCGCAGAAATCCCTTATCGCGGCTGAGCAGGTGGGCTGTGAGCGTGAGCGCGGCCAGCAGCAGCAGCGTATTGGTCAAGTGCAGCGCCAGGTAGGCAGGGCGCAGCGGCGACTGGCTCTGCGCCGTCAGCCCAAGCTTGACCAGCAGCGCGCCGATGATTGCTTCAATCAGCGTAAACGCAACCGAGGCTACGGCTGCTCCGCGCGCCAGGTGGCCACGCACCGTGCCGGCGAAAGTCCATACCAGCAGCCCGACGACGGAAAAAAATGACAAGCCGCTGGTGAGCCGATGGGTGAACTCGATCATCGTATTCACGCTGGCCGAGTGCTGCATCACGGTGCCGTTGCACAGCGGCCAGTGGTTGCCGCAGCCGGCTCCCGAGCCTGTGGCCCGAACCAGCGTGCCCCACAAGATGACCGCGACGAAGTAAACCAGCACGCCCCAGGCAAAGCGGCGCAGCGCTGGCGATGGCAGGCATTGGGTTTCGACGGGAACGGCGGCGGCAGGCATGGAAGAAGACTCCGAATGGGACACACCAGTGTAGAACAAGTACCTTTCGAGTTGAGCGCGAAACCGCATTTGGCGTACAATTTGTCTTACCTGGAGGTAAGACGTTATGGCAAATTCGGCCGTCATGAGTTCAAAGGGGCAGTTGGTGATACCGGCCAAGTTGCGCGAGGAGTTGGGATTCAAACCCGGAGTTCGCGTTGTCTTCAAGAAGCAAGGAAGAGGGCTGCACATCGAGGCAGGAAGCTATGAGGCCGTCATGGCGCTGTGCGGAAAGTACGCCGGAATTGGGTTGGAGAAGAGTTTTGCCGAGGATCGCCGTCTGGAAAAGGACAGAGAAGAGAAGAAATTGGAAGCACTCTATGAAAGCCTGCGTTCTTGATGCAAGCGCGGCGGTCCTGTTTCTGTCCAAGGGCAGGAATTACGAACGGGTTGCCGCGCTTGTGAAGAAAGCCGCCCAAGGAGAAGCGCGGCTGGTCATCTCCACAGTCAATTGGGGAGAGGCGCTTTATTCGCTTGCGAAATCGGCAGGGTTGGGCACGGCAACGTCGGATTTGAAGGCGATGAGCGTTTTCGTGGAATCTGTCGTTGTGGACGAGGCGCTTGCCGAGGCCGCCGCCGCGATCAAACTACATTACCGACTCGGTTATGCGGACTGCTTTGCAGCAGCATTGGCTATGCGGATGAATGCAACGTTGGTTACATCCGATCCGGACTTCGCCAAATTGGGGAAGAAGCTGAAGATTCTGGCTCTGGGCTGACGTGCCCAATGAGGGACAGTCCTTCGCGCAGATACTTTGCGATTTCTGCTCACTCCCCCAGCAGCCGCACCACATGATTCACGATGATCAAATCTTCCGCAGGCGGAATCACCCGCACCGTCACCCGCGAGTCTTCAGCCGAGATGACGCCCTCGCCACGGATGTTATTGCGAACCGGGTCGAGCACAATGCCCAGCGCGCCCAGGCCGGCGCAGATCTCCGCCCGTGAGGCAATATCGTTTTCGCCGATGCCGCCGGTAAAGACCAGCATGTCGAGCCCGCCTAACTCAGCCACATAACTCCCAATCCACTTTGCGATGGTCCACGTAAACTTGTCCACGGCCAGCCGCGCCTTGGCGTTGCCTTCTTTGATGGCGTCCCGCAAGTCGCGCATATCGTTGGATAACTCGCTCACGCCCAGCAGCCCGGACCGCTTGCTGGCCACAGTTTCCAACTTGTCGGCAGCGTCAGACGCGCTGGCCGCCGTCTCGCAAATCTTGCGCAGAATAAATAGCAGCACGCCGGGGTCGATGTCGCCGGTGCGCGTGCCGCTGATGATGCCGCCGGTGGGCGTGAGGCCCATCGAAGTGTCGAGGCACTTGCCGTTGCGGATCGCGGAGATCGATGCGCCGTTGCCCAGATGCGCGACAATCAACTTCTCCGGCACGTTGGGTTCTAATTGGTACACGATCGACTCGTACGAAATCCCATGGGCCCCGTAGCGGCGCACGCCCATCGCCGAATACTCCTCGGGAATCGGCATGTGTGTCACCACTTCGGGCATGGTGCGATGGAAGTACGTGTCGAGAATGACGAAGTTGGGAACGCCGGGGAACAGCCGCAATGCCTCGCGCATGATGTAAACGGCAATAGGCGTGTGCAGCGGCGCAAACGCGGTGTAACTCTCCATCTCATCGATCAACGCAGGTGTGATGGGTTGATTGTCTTGCACCGTGGGCCCGCCAGAGACCATGCGATGGCCAATGGCCATTGGGGCAGGGAAGTCGCCGGAGTGAAGCGCTTCGGCAACCAGCGCGAAAGCTACAGCCCGCGTGGGCAAAGCGGGAGTCTGGTCGACCAGCTTCTTACCGTCGGCATCCTTGATCCAGAACTTGCCCTGATCGGTGCCAATGCCGTCGACCGCGCCCTCATGGAGCTTGCGCCGCTCGCCGTCGCCGGCTTCATACACTGAAAACTTGATGGAAGAAGAACCGCTGTTCAAAACCAAAACCGGCAAAGAGGACATGAACGAAAACCTCGTTGGGTTGAGACTGGACGCCTTAGTAGTTCAGCGAGTCAGCGAGTTAGAAGTTAGCTAAGGACGGGGCATCCCGCAACGGATCCCAGATCACATGGCCACATCCTCGCCCACCGGCGAATTGTCAGCGGGCTTATCGGGGACATGTTCCTTCGATGTATTTGCTGCTTTGCCCCATGCCCAGCGCCAATTCTTGATCTCCGGCAGGTCGTCGCCATTTTCGGCGACATACAAACGGTGTCTCTGTATGTTCTCGGAGTACCATTGCTCGGCCGCGCTCCGTTGCGCAGCCAGCCGAGGCACACGATTGAACACGTCCAGAGCCAATTGGAAGCGGTCGATGTTATTCAGCACGCACATATCGAAGGGCGTCGTAGTCGTGCCCTCTTCTTTGTAACCGCGCACGTGAATATTGTCGTGATTGTGCCGCCGGTAAGTAAGCCTGTGGATGACCCACGGATAGCCATGAAACGCAAAGATCACCGGGACGCCGACAGGAAACACCCCGTCGAACTCCTCGTCGGGCAGGCCGTGCGGATGTTCTGTTTGCGGTTGCAAAGTCATCAGGTCTACCACATTCACTACGCGGATGCGCAAATCCGGCACTCTTTCGCGCAAGAGCATCACGGCTGCCAGCGCTTCCATGGTCGGCACATCGCCGCAGCAGGTCACCACCACCTCGGGGCTGCCGTCGTCGTTCGAGGCCCACGGCCAAATGCCCAACCCTGTGGTGCAATGCGCAACAGCTTCGTCAATGGTGAGCCACTGCGGCGCCGGTTGCTTGCCTGCCACAATCAAATTGATGTAGTCGCGGCTACGCAAACAGTGGTCGCTCACGGAAAGCAGAGTGTTGGCGTCCGGCGGCAGATAAATGCGCACCACGTCAGCCTTCTTGTTCAGCAGGTGATCGATGAACCCGGGATCCTGGTGGCTGAAGCCGTTATGATCCTGCCGCCACACCAGCGAACTGAGCAGATAATTGAGCGACGCGATGGGCTTGCGCCAGGGTATCCCGCGTGTAACCTTCAGCCATTTGGCGTGCTGGTTGGCCATCGAGTCGATGATGTGGATGAAGGCTTCATAGCAATTGAAGAAACCATGCCGCCCTGTCAGCAGGTATCCCTCCAGCCAGCCCTGGCACATGTGCTCGCTAAGCACTTCCATCACGTGGCCGGTCTCTGACAGGTTCTCGTCCACCGGAAGCGTCTCGGCCATCCATGCCTTGCCGGTTCCGGTAATCACGTCCTGGAGCCGGTTTGAAGCCGTCTCGTCGGGGCCGAAGACGCGAAAATTCTTCGTGTCCAAATTAGCCTGCATCACGGCGTGAAGCAGTTGCCCCAGCACGCGCGTCGATTCCACATCCTTTGCTCCGCGGCCTTCAATCTTCACCGCAAAATCGCGGAAGTTGGGCACATTCAGCGGTTTCAGCAGCAGGCCGCCATTTGCATGGGCGTTCATTCCCATCCGACGCCGGCCCTTGGGTGCAATCTCCGCCAAGTCCGCGCGGAAATGTCCCTTCTCGTTGAAGAGCTCCTCGGGCTTGTAGCTGCGCATCCACTCATCCAACTGCCGCAGGTGCTCTGGATTCTGCTGAATCTGGTCCAGCGGAACCTGGTGGGCGCGCCAGGTGTTCTCCACCGGCTTGCCGTCCACAAACTTGGGTCCAGTCCAGCCCTTGGGCGTACGCATGATCAGCATTGGCCACGCGGGCCGGTCCGTCGCCCCGTCTACACGTGCGGCCTTTTGAATCGCCGCGATGCGGTCCAGCATGGTGTCGAAGACCGCTGCCGCCTGCTGATGCATCACAGCCGGGTCGTCGCCTTCCAGCGTGAAGGGCTCATAGCCGTACCCGCGCATCAGGCTCTCCAACTCGGCATGGGGAATGCGCGCCAGAATCGTGGGGTTGGCGATCTTGTACCCGTTCAAATGCAGAATCGGCAGAACCGCGCCGTCGGTCAATGGATTGAGGAATTTGTTGCTATGCCAGCTTGTGGCCAGCGGTCCGGTTTCCGCCTCGCCGTCGCCCACCACGCAGGCCACGATCAAGTCGGGATTGTCGAAGGCCGCGCCGTAGGCATGGACCAGTGAGTAGCCCAGCTCGCCGCCCTCGTGAATCGATCCCGGTGTCTCGGGGGCTACGTGGCTGGGAATTCCGTAAGGCCAACTGAACTGCTTGAATAGTCGCTTGATGCCGTCCTTGTTGCGTTCGATGTGGGGATAAATCTCGGAGTAGGAGCCCTCCAGATAAGTGTTCGCCACCAGCCCCGGACCGCCGTGTCCAGGGCCAATGACGAAGATCATGTTCAGGTCGCGCTCATTGATCAGGCGGTTCCAGTGCACGTAGAGAAAGTTGAGGCCCGGCGTGGTGCCCCAGTGGCCCAGCAGGCGCGGCTTCACGTCGTCCAGCGTCAGCGGGCGCTCCAGCAGGGGGTTGTCTTTCAGGTAAATCTGGCCGACGGAGAGATAGTTGGCAGCCCGCCAATAGGCGTCCATTTTGGCCAATAATTCCGGGCTGAGGGGGGCATTGTTCCCAGTTTCCTCGATCATGGCGCACCTCGCAACGGTGGACTTGCGTGACAGGGTAAGCCTAGCAGCCGGTGGTTAAAGCCAGGGGTGATTCGCGTCACCGGGCGGTGAGAGGCCGAAATCTCTCTCTTGGATGCGGTCCTCTTGTAACCTGGTGCAACCCGAATCCCGAATCGTAGCGCACTTTCTTGACATTGATGTCAATTGCGGGGTTCAAGGCGATCCGGACCGGTGAATTTGCGTGCGAGTGAAGCACGGTAGCCAATCTCCGTGCCCTAGCGCACCCCAAAAGTGTCCGCTGAGAGCAATACTGCACACAAAACGGCCAAAAACCGCCACACTCTTGACTTTTTAGTTATCTTATCCTTATATATTCATTATCTGGCGGACCTGATTGATCGCTGCCGCCTCCATTCACGCTCCTTGCTCGGATCAGCAGGGAGAGCCAACAACGAGAGCAGGTGGAGTGATGGACGGTATGGTTTGGATTGCGCAGATCGTATTGGCTGGCGTATTTCTCTATGCCGGATTCAGCACGATTTTTGCCTCTGGACAGCGGGCGAAAGCGATGAAAGCCCTACCCAACTGTACAGGCTTTGAACTAACGCACGGGTGGGCCATCGCAATCGCTGTGATCGAGATTGCCGGAGCGCTCTGCATGCTAGTACCGGTCGATCTTTGGCTATCCAATGCTGCTCTGCTGTTGGTCGCCTCGGTTCTTGCCTTGCTGATGTTGGCTGCCAGCATCTATCACGCGCTCCGCCGGGAACCGCCTGCGCCCAGCATGGCGATATTTCTCGTGGCCCTTTTCGTGATAGTCGGGCGCTGGCCATAGATCGTACTTCTACAGTCTGAAAATTAAGCCTGACAAGCCTCTCTGGCGCATCCTCTTACCGTGTCCCAACCGAAACGGGAACCTCGAGCGATCCCGCGCGGCCACTGGCGATATCGTGGATCGCGATGCGGATGGAGCCTTGGCCCTCGGGAACATCGAGTTCCGCGCGCAGCGGAACACCCGAGTTCATCAATCCGGCGAAGCGGGCGGGCGACAATCCCATTTGTAAGGCATGTTCCAGGGAGTTCACGCGCGTGCCGTCTGCGTCGTAAGCCACCAAAGCAAGCTCGATATGCGCCACATGCGATCCGTCGGCTGCTGTGTCAAAGACAATGCCATGCAGGTCCAGCGCCAGATCGACGACGTAACGGTGAACCGGCCCTTTCAGCTTAGTCGCGTCCACGCCGACAGGCCCCTTGGTCAGCGTGGCCCCTTGCAATAGTGGGTCGGTGGCCGGCAGCACCCGCGCAACGAAGGAGATCTGCGTCGCCAGCGGCGCGCCATGCTGCGATGCCGCCACAATCAAGCTCGTCTCGCCGGGATGGTGCGCGGAAGGCTTGTCTGGTGAGTCCGCGTAGTAGCCGCTCCTGTAGGCGAGCTTGTAAGAGGCGTCATCCAGGCCGACTTTGAAGCGATGGAACTGCCCGTCGAACTGCTTCCGGTCCGGCACGTAGCCGATGGTGTAGTAGCTGGAGCCGTTCTCGATCACCTCGCTCACGGCCGCCGTAAAGTCGTTGGTGTCCACAAATGCCTTGCCGCCGGTCTGCTGCGCAACCTCCTGCATCGTAGCCTGTTCGCGCATCGTCTCCTCCCGCTCGTTGCGCAACTCCGTGGCAAAGGAAGTTGAATTGGTTCCAGGCGTATAGGCATTGCTGCTTGCAGGGTGGTTGGCTGCGCTGTATGCGGAGGGCGTCATCAGCCCCCGCGCATCGATCGGATAAAGAGATATCCGGGCATCCGCGAGCATCTTGGTCGTCTCTCGAATCTCGTCCTCGGAGCTTCTGGTGGCTCTGAACGCCTGAAAACCCTGCGAATCGTCGGGAGGGACCCAGCTCGGAAACGACCCGGAAAACCAGATGACGTTCTTGCGCCCAGGGATGGCGCTCAGGTATCGTGCCAACTGCTGCATGGCATCGATCGTGATCCGCACCCGCTGGTCAATGAGCCCCGCCGCAATTTCGGCCTGAAACTCCCGCACGGCCGCTTCGGCGTCCATGGGACCGCCGTTCACGGGCGTGCCGGTGGTGCTGCCGTTGGATGTGGTCACGCTGTTCGTTACGCTCGCCGACCCTGGTGAGGAGGGCGTAACGCCCACATCCTGCACCACGTTGTCCGGGTCAATCAACGGGGATTGCTGTGCGGCTGTTTTGGGATTTTTCAATGCCTCGGTCAGCGCCGACAGATCGGTTGAAAAGCCCGCGATCATCTGTAAGCGAGACGATAGCCCAAAGATTGCCAGCGAGGTGCCCGGCTTGATCTTGCCCAGGTACTGAATCATCTTGAGGCGTACATATGCCTGGTCGGTCATGGGCGTGTTCAGCCGGTCCAGCAGCAATACGTTCACCGCGCCCGCCTCGGGATACTCCGGGATATTGGTATAAGTGTGAGGCGGCAGCGCGGCCTGTTTCAAAGGCCGAAGATTGCCGGCATCGGGAGCCCGGTGCTCGTCAAAGGAGGCGATGGCTTGCTCGTGCCCATCCTCAAAGACGTGAAAGTGCTGGCGCTCCAGGCCATGAACGGGCTTGTCCTTGTCGGTGACCACCACATCCACCAGAACCAGGTTCGTGCTCACATGCAGGACGGCGGCTGGTTCGGCGGGTGCTGCGTTGGAGGGCGCCTGCTGGGCTGCCGGACTCTGCCCGAAGGCGGAAAATGCGGCCATCATCCATGCAGCGACGAGCAGGAATATCCCCGAGCGGTGTTTATGCATGATGGATGTCTCGGCCCCCAAAACAAGATTCCCTTGCAACTCCACTGTAAACCCGTCCTCGGGAATTAGAGCATTTTCGGATTGACTATAGACTTCCGTGCCCCATCCATTCCGCGTTTTTCTGCGGAATGGGTGGGATACCTACAATATTCCGGTCTATACATTGCCGAAAATGCTCGAGCCCCGCGCTTCCGCGCTGAATCCCATCAAAAATGGCGCTTCAGCTTGAGGATTTGCGACTCGAAGCCATACCAAAGCGCTGTGGCTGCCGCGGTCGCGACGGCCAGGCGGTAGCCAACGATGGCCAGGTTGCCGGCTGTGCCGTAGTGGTCCATGCGCAGGTCAAGCGAACCAAGATAAATAAAAACCGAGATGTGAAACATGTAGAGTCCGTAACTGATGCGGCCATAGAAAGGCAACGGACCACGGCGGAGCGCGGCGCTCAGTGGATTGCGAGCGCCGGTCGATGCGATTGAAGCCAGCACCGCGCCGGTAAAACCGACCGCCAGCGCCGAATCCAGAAACCGGGTGCCTCCGGCGACCGTCGCCGCGGCCGTCATGCCCACGGCAAAGCTGCTCAAGCCAATCCAGAGCCAAACGCGGCGGCTCAACGGGAGCCAGTAGACCCCCAGCGCCAGCAAGCTGCCCAGGGCGATGCCATCCAGGTGAATCAGCGTATGCGTCGGCGTGAGCCAGGGATGATGGTCAAGCAGCGGTGAGCAAGCAAATGCCGCGATCAGAATCACCGTCAGCATCCACGGCCTGCGCAAAAAGCGCACCAGCGGCGCCCAGAGAAAGTAATACTGCTCCTCAATCGCCAGCGACCAGGTTTGCGCGATGGCCGGAGGCATGGTGATATGGAAGAGATTCTGCACAAAAAAGATGTAGGCCAGCCATGGCGCGGTCTTGATTGCCTGCCACACCGGAGGGCCGACGAACCAATCCGCATTCAAATAAACCACGATCAGCAACAGCACATACACAGGCCAGATGCGCAGCGCCCTGCGGCCATAGAAGTTGCGAAAGTAATGAGGCTTGTCGCGCGCTTCGATCAGGATGGAAGTAATCAGAAAGCCGGAGAGCGCAAAGAAGAGGTTGACCCCCGCCCATCCCCACAGCGATGCAGGATAAAGCCAGGTGCCCTCAAACCGCGGATGACAGTGATACAGCACCACCGCCAAAACCGCGAGCCCGCGCAGCCCCTGTAGTTCGGGGATGTAGGAGGGAAGCCAGATTGGGCGTTGGATGGGCACGGGCCTAATTGTGACTCGCTATCAATACAACCGCGTCGGAGCCGATGTCCAAGTCTATTTCGACCGCTACTCGCATAGCGGCCCTTTGTCCTTGACTCTTTTGTATTCCGTGTCAGAGAGACTGATTTTTCTTCGGATCATCTTCTGCAACCTTCGAAGCGCACGAGTGTCCATTTCGTCACACGAAGTGACGGCATCCCACACGTCGCCTGTCTCCGTGTCAACGTCGTAGTTCCCCACCATCACGCTTCCCTGAGGCTCACCCGCCCAATAAACCATTGCATAGTAAAACCTAGGATGGTTCTGATCCTGAGAAATCTCCATACCAAACTTCGGAAGACGCTTCAATTTCGCAGGCAAAGCCGCTCTGACCAGTGCCTGGGCCTCGTCCTTGGTAACAGTTCTCGACTCACGTACCGAATCGGCTCGGCAGGGCAAGGTCGCGAGAACGAGGATCGCGAAAGCTACGAGAGATTTCTTCCGCATGGCCTATCGATCTCCTCCGCCAGTTTCTTTCTGTTAATCCCTCCGAGCCCCTGTTCCCTCATCCCGCCGCCAGTTGCTTCGCCCGCTCGGTAGCCCGCATCACCGCCTTGATCAGCGTGACGCGCAGTCCGCCTTCCTCCAGCTCCAGGATTCCGTCGATGGTGCATCCGGCAGGCGTGGTCACGGCGTCTTTGAGCATCGCCGGGTGATAGCCGGTCTCCAGCACCATCTTGGCTGCGCCAAAGGCGGTTTGCGCAGCCAACTGCGTGGCCACGTCGCGGGGCAGGCCCACCTTGACGCCCGCCTCGGCCAGAGCCTCAATGATGATGTAGATGTAGGCTGGCCCGGAACCCGACAGCCCGGTCACGGCGTTCATGTGCTTCTCGTCCACTGTCACCGTGCGGCCCACCGTCTCAAAGATGCGCTCCGCCAGCTCCATCTGCTGGCCAGAGACGAAGCGCCCCCGGCACAGCGCTGCAGCGCCCGCTCCCAGCGCCGCCGGCGTATTGGGCATGGCCCGGACGACGGCAATCTCCAACCCCGCCGCATCCTCAATGGCGCGGGTCGTCACAGAAGCCGCGAACGAGATCAGCGTCTTCTCCTTGGTCAGCGCGGGGCGAATCTCCTCAACCAGAGCCGGCACCTGGAACGGCTTCACGCCCAGCAAAATCAGGTCGGCCTGCCGCGCCGCCTCCAGATTGTTGGTGCTCACGTCCACGCCCCATTGCGTGCTCAGTGCCAGCGCCCGCTCGGCGTGGGCCACGGTAGCGTGAATCAGGTCTGGATTGAATAGGTTCTGCTTCAGAAAGGCTTGCAGCAGAATGCCGCCCATCTTGCCGGCGCCCAGAACGGCCACGCGGACTTTGGGCAACTGCGCAGGTATTTCGGTGGCCTCAACGGCTTTCTCTGCCATGTTTTTCCTTGTCTTGGGTGATTTGTACCAACATTACAAGAATACTCGCCTCTGCGCGGATGCTGCGATCTGCGCGGCATCCATGATTTGCCGGGTCGACGACCCGTCTTGATCCGGCTTCTACTTTGCGAACTGCTCTTCGTTCACAAGAAAACGCGTAAGGGCATCGTTTGTCCGCATGTTCAGCTCGGCGGTCGGCCAAGCGGAGTTCCAGAGCACATATCCACCCGGTAGCATGAGAGTCTTCTGCCCGGCCTGAATCGCGCTCAGCATCGTCGTCAACCATGCCCGGTACTCCAGTTGATATGGTCCTGCCCCTTCGGTTCCCGGCTCCGGATTGCGCATGTCGGCGATGTGCAATCCAAGGTGAGTCATGGCCCTACCCAACTGATCGCCCTTCAGCCGGTCGCCATCAAAACTGCAAATGAAGAGCACGCCGTCGGGAGAAGCATCCTTACTCTGTGAGTCGTACTTTTGGGAGGCCTCGCTCGGAGCGCCGATGGTAACGTCAACGCCATTGTCGTCTCCCGGCTTGCCAAATGCATCGATAGCCCGCTTAGGCTGGTCCTTCAAGACACTGCTGGAGCCGAATTCGCGCGCGAGTTTGGCACCGGCGTCTGATTCGAGCGCGGATTCGCTCATGGTTGCGGCCGCGGGCTTCGTGTAGTCGATCTCTTGCGATATCACGTCGGAAACCGATTGAAGGACGAGCCGCGCACTATAGGCGTTGAGATTCCCAAAGCCGCTGACCCCGATGATCTTTCCAGTGCTATCGCGGCTCAGTGCGGGGACGGTTCCATCCAGCCGACCTACGAGAGTCGCGCTTACTTCGTAGCGAACGCATCCCAGACACATCCCGCCACCTTTGTAAGGGGTAGACAGCAGGGAATCGAACTGCTTGAAATCCTTGTTTTTATCAAGCTGAACCGGTGCCCGATCCACAGCCGCGACGGTTCCAGCAAAGTTTTTTGCCGGCTGCAGTTGCAGAACGGCAGCCGGGCCCGACTTTGCCTTGGTCCCCTCCGGATAGGAAAGCCAGATACCGTTCACATGCTGGCCGCAATCCGCGCCCTTCACAACGAACTGGTCGAAACCGGCTGCGACCGTGCCTTTGATGCGCACGACCTTTCCATTGAATGACCCGGGATTCTTGAGAATGTCGCACACAGTAGCATCGACTACCTGCGCATGCAGGCAGCAAGAAAATGCGAGTGCAAAAACGATGGCAATAAGCTGCTTCACAGCCGTCTCTTTCTCGCCGATTGAGTTGCCCACACGGGCAACCGAAAATCAGGTGGCAAAACACTAGGCCGTCAAACGGAACCCCCAAGGCTATCATGTCTGGCGGTCCGGCGAATGCGGCTATTTCTGCCCCGCGGCTTTCTGCCCCGCAATCCAGGCATCGATGCGGTCGCTCAAGACGTCCAGCGGCAGCGCCCCCGCATCGAGCACCTGATCGTGGAAGGCGCGCAGGTCGAACTTGTCGCCCAGCGCGGTCTTCGCTCGGTCGCGCAGTTGCAGAATCTTCAGTTGGCCGATCTTATAGGACAGGGCCTGGCTGGGCCACGCCACATAACGGTCCGTCTCGGCCTGAATGCTGGTTTCGTCGATGCCGGAGTGGTCGTGGAAGTACTGCACCATCTGCTCGCGGGTCCAGTGCTCGGAATGTACGCCGGTATCGACAACCAGGCGGATGGCACGCCAGGTGTCGGCCTCCAGCCGGCCAAAATCCGAATAGGGGTCCTGGTAAAGGCCCACATCCTTGCCCAGCCGTTCGGAGTAAAGACCCCAGCCTTCGGTGTATGCCGTGTAGCCGCTGTATTTGCGGAAGGTGGGAATATTCTCAAGCTCCTGCGCGATAGAGATTTGCAGATGATGGCCGGGAATGCCTTCGTGGTAAGCGATGTCTTCAACTGAGTAGAGATTGCGGTCGGTAGGGTTGTAGGTATCGATAAACAGACGGCCGGGACGGCTGCCATCGGGCGCGCCTGGCTCATAGTAGGCGGGCGCTGAAGTCTTCTCCATGTAATCCGGAACCGGGACCACCTCAAACTTCGCCTTGGGCAGCCGGCCGAAGAGCTGTGGCAGCCTCGCCTGCATCGCCGTCAGGTAGCCGCTGTATGCCGCCAGCAACGCCTCGCGCGAAGCCGGATGCAGCTTGGGATTGCTCTTGAGACTGACGCGGAAGCTCGCGAGATCCTTGAAGCCGAGTTTGTTCGCGATGGCCAGCATCTCCGCCTCGTCGCGCTTCACCTCGTCCAGGCCGATCTGGTGAATCTGCTCTGCGGTCAGGTCCGTAGTTGTGGTGCGGCGGATGAGGAACTGATAATACTTCGCTCCATCGGGAAGGGAAGAGATGCCGGGCTCGGCGCGGCCGGCGGGAATGTAGCTCGCCTCAAGAAAGCGCGCAAAGCGCTTGTAGGCTGGCAGCACCTCTTTGCCGATTGCGTCCAGCATCTCCGTCTTGATGCGCTCCTGCTCGGCGGGCTTGATGCTGGCCGGAAAGCTCTTCAGCGGCATGGCCAGCGGCGAGTCTTCAGGTTTCTGGTTGGCCAGCCCTTTCACCTGATCCAGCACTTTTTCCAGCAGGTACTTCGGCGGCACGCGATGGTCGTCCATGCCCAGCGACATATTCGTGGTCACCTGGTCGAAGGCTTTGGGCATCGCATGAAGCCGGGCGATCCAGTCGTCGTAATCCTTCACGGTAGTGAAGCTCAACTGGGCCACCAGGCGCAGATAGGTGGTCTGGATGCCGTCCATCTGGTTCACCGGCATCTCCCATTCCTTGAACTCAGCGCCCTCTTCGTCCTCGGCAAAGCCGCGCAGCAGCAGTTCCCGGCTGATCTTCTCCTGATCCGTGAATCCGGAAGCATCGATGGCCGCCAGCCGCATCAGAAAGCCTTGCTCGCGCGCCAGCGTCTCGTTCACCGCCTTCACCGAGTAGTCGGAGATCTGGTCGTTGTAACGCTTATCGCCCAGCGCCGAGGCAAACTCCGGGGTATGTTTAAGATTGTCTTCCCAGTAGTCGTCAAAGATCGCGTTCAGCGCCTTGCGGTTCGTCTCAATCTGAGCCGCCGCGGACGGAGGCGGCGCTTGGGCGCGCGGGGTCTGTACTGCGGCAAGCGGCAGCAACGCGGAAACAATCAGTGCGGAGAGGCGCAATCTGCTCACGGGGGGATCCTTGGTGTGAGATCAAGGGCAAAATCGCCCTGCGTCGAGTGTAGTGCAACGAGGCTGTGGTTAGGCGAGAACACCCGCGGTGTCCACCACATCGATGGTCGTTGGGTGTTTTGAAAGGGCACGACTTCAGTCGTGCCGTAAACGGCATAAAATGAACTGGGCTTTAGCCCCTGAGGGAAGTCTCTTCCGCATTTTCATTCCGTCAATTTCTGTGATCCTGAGCCGGGTGCCCCAGGTCCCGATTTTGGGACCTGGGATCGCACAATGATCGCAGGCGTCCCATCCGCCGCCAGAACCCATGAAACAATCGTCTCCCAATAGGACAATTGCGGGCGGCGGAACGGCTGATTGTGAGCCACCGTCGGTACGATGACCAGCTCGGCGCGCGAGCCGCATAAGGCAACCAGTTCCTGGGCCATGCTTACCGGAAACAGCCGATCCCTTTCACCATGAACCACAAGCACTGGAACCAGACAGGAGCGCAAGGCATCCTCAGCGCTCCAAACCGGCGGCGTTAGCGACACGAGTGCTTTCGGAAAGCCGATACTGGCCGCCGCTTTGCGCAGAGAGGTAAAAGCCGCACAAAGCACCAGGCGATGAACCGGCACCTTGTGAACGATCGCGGAAGAGATGCCGCTCCCCAATGAAAATCCAAGAAGGGAGACGGGCAAGGGCACCGTCAGCCGCTCCAGGTAAGTGAATGCGGAAAGCGCATCCTGTTCGCTTTGGCCCGTATTGAAGAAGCCCGAACTGCCCCCATACCCGCAATAATCGAAGACCAGAGAGGCGACGCCGTTGGCTGCCAATAGCTGCTGCACCGCGAGCCAGTCTCCGGCAGTTTCTCCGATGCCATGGCAGATCAGCACACTCGCCCGCGCATCGTGTGCAATGGGCTTCACAAACAGAGCGTCAAGCTCCTGTTTCCCGCTAGGAATCGTATGGCGCGAAACCTCCGTTTGGGGAGTTTCGATACGACCACCTCGCCCCATCATGCCAAACAGTCGATCTCGCAAAAGAAGCACGCGGCCGGTAGCCGTGATCGCAATATCGAAGATGCGTTCTTGCGCACGAATCACAAACACCGCCCTAGTCCCTTAGTCCCTAGTCCCTTAGTCCCTGTTCCTGCTCTCTGTAGAATAGAGCCATGTTTACCGGCATCATCGAACAGACCGGCACGCTGGTCGGCCTCAAGAGCGCGGGTGGCGTGCGGCGGATCACCGTCGAGGCTCCGGGCTTGGCCGGGCGGCTCCGCGAGGGTGATTCGCTGGGCGTCTCCGGCGTCTGTCTGACCGCTCTGGACGTGGACCCGACGCTCTTTCATGCCGACCTGGCCCAGGAAACTCTGGACCGCACCTCGCTGGGGTCGCTGACGCCCGGCGCCAAAGTCAACCTCGAGTTGCCAACCGCCGCAGGCAGCCCGCTCGGCGGCCACATCGTGCAGGGCCATGTGGACGGTGCGGGCACGATGACGGCCCTCGATCCCATCGTTTCCGCGTCGAGTCCTGACTTCGACCAGCAGACCACCGACTGGACGCTCAGGGTGCGAGTTCCGGAGAATGTCCGCCCCTGGATGGTCCACAAAGGTTCGGTAGCCATCGAGGGGATCAGCCTGACAATCGCTGACTTCGACGGCGAAACCATCACGGTTGCCATTCTCCCCCTCACCTATTGGCGTACCAATCTGCACACGCTTGTCGTCGGCGCGCCCGTGAACGTCGAGGCCGATGTGCTGGTGAAACTCGCCCACGCGCAATTGCAAGCCGCAAAGAAGCCCGAATTCGATTTGACCGAAGCCTGGCTGGTGGCGCGCGGGTATTGAGAATTAGAAGGACAACCCATTCAGGCTCATGGTATGCTTCGAGCCATCAATCGAGCCCCCCAAGCTTGACATAGTCATACTGTGCCGGGTAGCTCTGCGCCCGGCAATCGATTGCAGTGTATACGAGGCAAGGAGCGGGGGATGGCTAAATCAAGTTCGATAGAAGTCAAGATTTATGCAGGTGTCTACACCGGCCTTATCAAAACTGGAATCGGCTCGGCAACTGCCAATAAATATGCCAGTTTTGCCGTGGCTGTTTATAAATACGTCAAGGATGATCCGAAACTCCAGGCGGCGCTGGCGGTCCGCGAAATGCGCAACAGCGCCAACGAAGCATCCGCGGCGTTCACCTTTGCCGGGCGAGCCTCCGGACTGGGCTTGGATGCTTCAGCGGCCCGCTTCGCCTCGAAAGGCGCTACTGGCGTAGGCGGTGCGCTTGGGGCGTTCGTCGATTATTGCGCGGGCCTCGCAAAGCTGTGCGGCGTTGTGCTCAACGAATGTGCGCTCGCCGTCACCAAAGTGATGCTCGATGTGCTGACCGTTGTAGCTATGACTGAAACCGTAGTTGGTGTTTGGATAGCGGCCATGCAAACCATCTGCACCGTCAAGGACGCCAAAGGCATGTATGACGCATGTTTCAGCGCAGGCTGAGTTATTTTGTGCGCAGTCCGTTTCCGTTCTCGATCCCCCGCCTTGATAAACTCGGAATGCCATGACCCTGAGCCAACTGCAGTCGAGCATTGAGCGCCACTTCGCAGCCGGACCCTCCGCTGTCGGGGACCCGTTCGCCATGACATCCTTCGTCTCCCTCCGCGCCGCCCTTGAACTGGGCGAAGTCCGCGCCGCGTCGCCCGACCCCACCTCGCCCACCGGCTGGCGCGTCAATGCCTGGGTCAAGCAAGGCATTCTGCTCGGCTTCCGCCTTGGATTCCTGGAAGAGTCGGCGGCTGGACGGCTATCCTTCGTCGATAAGCACACCTATCCAGTCCGCCATTTCGGTCCAGCGGACGGCGTCCGCATCGTTCCCGGCGGCTCCTCTATCCGCGCCGGAGCCTATGTCGCCCGCGGTGTGGTCTGCATGCCCCCCATGTACATCAACGCCGGGGCCTATGTGGACGAGGGCACACTCGTCGACTCTCATGCCCTGGTTGGCTCCTGCGCCCAGATCGGCAAGCGCGTCCACATCAGCGCCGCAGCCCAGATCGGCGGCGTCCTCGAACCGGTTAACGCCAGCCCTGTTGTGATTGAAGACGATGTGCTGGTAGGCGGCAACACGGGCGTCTACGAGGGAACCATCGTTCGCCGGGGCGCTGTGCTTGCCGCCGGAACCGTTCTCACACGGGGCACGCCGATCTTCGACCTTGTCAACGGCACAATTCTCCGCGCCTCCGCCGACCAGCCCCTCATCGTCCCCGAGAATGCCGTCGTAGTCCCCGGCTCCCGCGCCGTCGCCAAGGGCAAGGGCCATGAACTGAGCCATGATTGGGGCCTCTCGCTCTATGCCCCCGTCATCGTCAAGTTCCGCGACGAAAAAACCGACATCAGCACCGCGCTCGAAGATCTGTTGCGCTAAACCGCTGAACCGCGAGATCTCAATGCACCCGAATGTTGCCCGAGCCGGTGTCGATCCGAACCGTGGGTCCCCCGCCGTTCAACTTGCCCGCGGCGTGGTGGTGGTCTTGCGACCCCTGCGTCAGCATCGGTCGATCGATGTGAATGCTTCCCGATCCAGTGGAGGCTTCGAGCGTGAGCGCGGCGTCGCCGGCCCATAACTCTGCATTCCCCGAGCCCGTCTCCACATGCCACGAGTTTGCAGGCGTCCCGCCCACTATGATGTCGCCCGAGCCGGTGTGTGCGTGCAGTCCGCCATGCAGGCTGCGCAGTTCGATGTTGCCCGAGCCGGTCTCCGCCTTTACATCGCCTTGTCCCGACTGCTCCGCATAGATATTGCCTGAACCGGTGCTCACCGAGAAGCCGCCCTGTAGCCCGGTGGCATGAATGTTGCCCGACCCCGTCCACAGCTTCGCGTTTTCGCCAATACCGTCGTCGGTGATATTGCCGGAGCCGGTGCCCGTATCGAGGTAAGCATCCGCCGGCGCTTCGATTTCATAGTCGATGCCGATGTTGTGCATGCTTTCGTGGTGCGCGCCGATGCGGATAATATTGCCCGTCTGCTCCACCGGTGGATGCGCCGCAATCTCCTGCACCTGCTCCTCGCTTCCACCCCAGTTCGCCTTCACCCTGGCGAAGATGTGTACCTGATTGCCGGAGCCGCGGGTCAGGTGAACATTGCCCGCGCCGGTTGCCACCGAAAGCTCCACTCTGCCGTTAACCGTGAGGTTGCGCTCGAATGTGGCTTCCGAAGCCAACGCCGGAACCGCCGCTACCGCCAGCACCGCCAGCGCCGCGAATAGATGCTTCATCGTGTACCTCGTTTCTTAAATACAGTTGTCAGTGTTCAGTTGTCAGTTCCAGGACACGTCATAAAACCCATCCTCCTACGTCACTCAGGCGTAAGAACTGACCCCTGACCACTGTCCACTGATCACTGCTGTAGAACCACCTGATCGCCTTCCTTCAGCCCGCTCGCAATCTCAGTGACGGAGCCGTTCGACAATCCCACCTTCACCGCGACCTTGCGCTTGCCTTCCTTCTGCGACTTGTCGGGAATCTCCACGGACGCATTCTTCTGGTTGTCGTAGATCACCGCATTTTCCGGCACCGTCAGCACACCTTTGTGTTCGTCCAGCAGAATCTCCGCATTGGCCGTCATGTTGGCCTTTAGCTCGCCGCCGGGATTGTTGATGGAAACCCGTACCTCGAACGTAGTCACGTTGTCGGTCTCCACGCCCATCGGCGCAATCTTGGTCACTTTGCCGTCGAATGTGCGGTCGCGGAAGCTTTCCACCTTGATGCGCGCTGGCTGGCCCATGTACACGTGGGCAATATCCGCCTCGTCGACTTTGCCCTGCACATACACCTCGTTAATGTCCCCCTCGGTCATCACCAGCGTGGCCGTTGAGCCCAGCACCAGAATCGAGCTGACCGCGTCGCCAATCTCGACATCTCTCGAAAGAATTACCCCGTCCATCGGCGCAATGATCGTCGTGTAGCTCAGTTGCTCCTCAAGCTGTTTCAGGTTTGCCTGGTTCTGCTGCACCTGCGCCCGTGCCTGCTTCAACTTGGCTGTATCCACACCGATCTGCGCGTGCGACGAATCCCGACGCGTCAGTGCGGCAAGGTAATCCTTGTTCGCGTCGTCCAGCGCCTGCCGGCTCACGATGCCTTCTTTTTGCATCTCCAGGTTGCGGTCCAGCGTGGCCTTGTACATCGGCAGGTCCGGCGCGTTTGCGTTCACCTTGTCCTGCTCGATATTGGCTTCAAACGTGGACACGTTGGCCTGGGCCGAGGCCAGTTGCGCCCGCTGTGCCTCCACCTGTGCCACGATCTCTTGCTGATCCAGTTGCGCCAGTTGCTGGCCCTTTTTCACCTGATTGTTGATGTCCACATAGAGCTTCTCCACGATCCCTGAAGCTTTGCTCTTGACCTCGACCTTGGTGATTGGCTGAATCTTTCCTGTCGCTACCACCGACCGCGCCACGTCGCCGCGTGTCACCTTGGCGAGCCGGTTAGGATCGATAGCCGCGCCCTTGGCCATCCGCACCAGCCCAATGCCAAGCCCCGCCAGAATCACGAATATTCCGATGCTGAGCCAAATCCAGAATCCTTTGCTCTTGCGCGACGCAGCCACTAAGAACCTCCTGATGCGCAAAGAAAGCCCCTGCTCTCCTCATGCACAAATGAATCGATAAAGTCTACCTATGATCTCAGACGGCGGCCAATCGTCGCTGTAATCCACAACAGCCTATCAGGCCACGCCCTTGCCTCCTTTCCATACGCAGCCCATCGCCCCGCGGTTCCAGAGCTCCTCGGCAATCCCTGGTCCCCAGTCCCTATGTACCTAAGTACCCAGTCCCTTAGTCCCTAGTCCCTCAGTCCCTTAGTCCCTGTTCTTTTGGTTTATCGTTGAATCCAGCCCATGAAGCAGATTCTCACCCGCCTCGTCCTCACTATCCCGGTCGTCTGGCTGGTGGTTTCGCTGGTTTTCCTGCTGATTCATCTGGTCCCCGGCGACCCCATTCTCCAAATGCTGGGCGAAGGCGCAACTCCAGCCGATACCGCGACTCTGCGCCACCAGTACTTCCTCGACCTGCCCCTCCATCAGCAGTACTTGCGCTATTGGTCCGGTGTCCTCCACGGCGACTTGGGAAGCTCCATCCGCCTGCACTCGACCGTGTCCAGCCTGATTGCCGCCCGCTACCCTTATACGCTGGCTCTCACGCTCACCGCATTGGGCCTGGGGCTTGCCTTGGCGCTGCCCGCCGGCATCCTCGCCGCCGTGCGGCGTGGGCGCTGGCTCGATCAGGTGCTCTCGGTCGTGAGCCTCTTCGGACTCTCCGTCCCCGGCCTCGCGCTCGGTCCCGTGCTTATCCTCGTCTTCTCCATCCGTCTCGGCTGGCTTCCGGTCTCCGGCGCAAATCCCGGGGGCGGCCACTCCATCGACTGGCGCTATTTGGTGCTTCCGTCCATCGCCATGGGCGCTTCGCTGGCCGCCATCCTCACCCGCATGGTGCGCACGGCCATGCTTGAGGAGTTGGGCCAGGACTATATCCGTACAGCCCGCGCCAAAGGCCTCAGCGAGCGGGCCGTCGTCTGTCGCCACGCCCTGCCCAACGCCATGGTCCCCATCGTCACCGTGGTCGGCTTGCAGTTCGGCGCGCTCCTTGCTGGAGCCATCGTGACCGAAACCATCTTCAGTTGGCCCGGCCTCGGCCGCCTCACCGTCAGCGCCATCTCCAATCGCGACTATGCTTTGGTGCAGGGCTGCCTGCTGTCGATTGGACTGACGTATGTGCTGGTCAACCTGCTCACCGACGTGGTGTACCGCTGGGTCAACCCGAGGATGCGTGGCTGAACGGGGAGCGCAATAACGTGATCTGAATCACATCCTGCACAACGTCCATCCTGCTCTTCTAAAGCAGAATCGTGGCGCTCCATCCCCGGCGCTGGCCCGTTTCCGTGCCGGCCGCGATTCCGCAGGAGGCCTTATGCAACCGATGCACAATATTCCCGCTCGTGGCGGGTTGAACTTCGACGAAACGCCCTTCTTGGCCATCTGGGAGGTTACGCAGTCTTGCGACCTCGCCTGCAAGCACTGTCGCGCGGCAGCCCAGCCCATCGCGCACCCCGACGAACTGACCAACGCCGAGGGCAAAGCGCTCATCGACCAGATCGCTGATATGGGCGTGCCTATCTTCGTCTTCACCGGCGGCGACCCCATGAAGCGCAAGGATGTCTTCGAGCTGATTCGCTACGCCGCGGATAAAGGCGTACAGGTCGCGCTCACTCCCAGCGCCACGCCGCTCTTGACCCGCGATGCCATCTTCAAGCTCAAAGAGGCCGGCCTTGTCCGGCTCGGCATCTCGCTCGACGGCTCCACGCCTGAGATTCATGACGCCTTCCGCGGACTTCCCGGCGCCTGGGCGCGCACCATCCAGGCCATCGAATGGGCCAACGAGGCGGGCATTCCTATCCAGGTCCACACCACCATCAGCCGCCACAACGCGCACGATCTCGACAGCCTCTGCGCCCTCTTTGAAAAGCTGGCCATCGTCATGTGGAACGTGTTTTTCCTGGTACCCGTGGGCCGCGGTCAGTTGGGCGACCTGCTCAGCGGCGAGCAGTTTGAGGAGGTCTTCGGCAAGATTTACGAACTGAGTCATCGCGTGAATTTCCAGATCAAGACCACCGAGGCCATGCACTACCGGCGCTACCTCTTGCAGCACAACCTGGAAGAGCGGCGCATCGGCCACGGCCACCCATCGGCAAGCGGCCATCCCGGCAGCTCCAAAATGGCGGCAGCTATGGCCTACGAGCCCGGTGCGCCCACCGCCGACGCCCAAACCCGCACCGCGAGCTGGGCCACGCGCCGCGTCAACGACGGCAAAGGCTTTCTCTTTGTCTCGCATGTCGGCAATGTCTATCCCAGCGGATTCCTGCCCATCCACGCCGGCAACATCCGCGAGACCCCGCTCAGCGAGATCTACCGCAACGCGCCCATCTTCAAGTCGTTACGCGACACCAGCAAGCTCGAAGGCAAGTGCGGCGCATGCGAGTACAAGGAGATCTGCGGCGGCTCTCGCGCCCGCGCCTACGCTGTCACAGGCGATCCGCTTGCTCCCGAACCCTGCTGCATCTATCAGCCCAAGCACTGGGACGCCCAGCTTGAAAATGAAGCAGCTGCTTTCGCGAACAATAGGTCCCAGGTGGATTCCCAGGCCGCAGAGGCGTGCGACCCCCGGCAAATGAGCGCATTGCATGTTCTCGCCAATTGAGACTCGGCTTCCAGCTAGAGCATTTTCGGATTGACTATAGACTTCCGTGCCCCACCCATTCCGCGTTTTTCTGCGGAATGGGTGGGATACTTACAAAATTCCGTTCTACACAATCCCCGAAAATACTCTAAACGTGAGTTTCGGCCCTTCGCTGTCTATGCCAACCCACCGCCGCTTACTGCGCCGCGGAACACACGCACGACCTGTATCCCTCCGCGAAGTGATTGGCCATGCCGCAAACATATTGCGGCCAAACCAATCCCAGCAAGGGCGAATTTTTGCCCGCAATAAAATTGCCGATGTAGGCGCCGCTCGCCGCGCTCTTTGCGCTGGGATCGGCCTCAAACCCCGCGATCAGCTTGTTGACCGTCGACGCTGAAAAATCGGCCTCATGATAGGTCTTCGCGTAATCGTATTCCTCTTGCCAAACGGTATCCACGCCGCTATTGTTCGACGCCGTAAAGACGCGATAGTCCACCAGCGCCGCTGAAACGGGATCGATACGCACCACGGTAAACGACGGGGCATTCCCATCGATCGGCGAGATCGACGGAACCATCTTGACCACAACGCCGCCGACCGCGGGGATCTTCCCTCTCTTTGTGCTGTCTCCCCCATCCGGCGCTTTCAGAATCCGCATCTCGTCCATGTGCGTGTGCGCGAAGATGGCCAATTCCACAACGTCGCCGAACGGGGCCAGCTCGTCCGCCATCTTCTCTGAAGAAAGAAACATCTCCGGGCTCTTCCCGCCGCATACATTCCGCATCTTGGTCACGGTTGCATGCACATCCACTCCCGGTGGAATATGCCCCATCACCCAGACCTTCTCTCTGTTGCTGCGAGCCGCGGTCAACTGTTGTTCAAGCCATGCAAGCTGCGCGTCTGCTGCGGTGGCGTCGTCCTTGCCCGCGCAGGTTGAATACTTCTTCGACATAAACAAATCGTCCAGAACCAGAAGGCGCGTATTGCCCACGGGAGCCGGCAGCGAGATGCTGTAGTAACCACCCGCGGCAAAGCTCTCTTGCGCGCCCTGCCGTTCCAGTGCAGGGAAGTCCTTGGTGACCTCCTTGCCGGTATCGGACAAAAAGTCGCTGTGCGCATCGATCTGGTAGTCTCCGCAGTCCGAGTCGTTGTTGCCCAGAGCCGTGTAGACCGGAACGCCGGGAAGCGAGCTGCGCAGTTCGTTTATGACGAACGCGATCGTCTTCTCCACAAATGCCCGGTAGTCGCCCGGCGCGGCATGGGGAAACAGCGCGCCGTACTTGCAGGGAAAGCCATGCGAGATCAGGTCGCCGCTCATAGTCGCGAACTTTGCCCCAGCCCCGCGAATGTGCGCCGCCCGCAAGCTGGACTCCAGCAGCGGGTACGAAGTATCTTCCCCACGGGCAGGACACGTCGTCTCCACAGCGGCAAAACGCTGCTCGCGATCGGCCGTAGCCGGAGCCGCCAAAATCGCCTTCCACTCGCTCGCGGGAGCAGCGGCCAGTTGCGCAACCTTGCCGGGATCCCAGAACGGCTCAAAGTGAATGTCGCTTAGAAAAAGAGCTGGAATCGTCTCCTGTGCCCGCTGCGCGGCCTGCCCGCTGCCATGCGGTTGACTCGTTGCTGCGGCCCGGCTCCCTTGCGCACCCGCTCCACTGCACGCCAATAGCACGCAAGACAGCAAGATGCGCCGTCCCGCAACGGCGCCAAAAATATCTTCCGTCCAGATCCCCTTCACGCGCACTCCTTGTTCTTGCCTCAACTCATTTTGCAATCGGCCATTCCAGTCGAGAATACTTCACGCGGGTTCTTGCCATCTTGTTGCGTTCCATGAAAAGGCGACCTTAATCCAGCCGGCAATCGCAATCCCCCCCAACACAAACAGCATCGGAAAGCACTCCAGCGTATACCGCGTCTCGGGTGCCTCCACGGTCATGAGCAGGCAACTGCGCAGTGCCATATACACCAGCATCCACGGCCAAAGCCGGGGTCCCCAAGGACAGGTCTCCGTCCTTGGGGTGGAAAGCCGGGGTCCCCAAGGACAGGTCTCCGTCCTTGGGGTGGAAAGCCGGGGTCCCCAAGGACAGGTCTCCGTCCTTGGGG
>Ga0182024_10000331_pt1 | contig 120108 bp, 108 predicted proteins | sample P32metaG_FD_120480 | JGI IMG/M metagenome (GOLD analysis project Ga0182024, IMG submission 120480) | Permafrost microbial communities from Stordalen Mire, Sweden - P3-2 metaG (Illumina Assembly) | ecosystem: Environmental > Terrestrial > Soil > Wetlands > Permafrost | place: Sweden: Stordalen... | reverse complement strand
TCGACATCATGGAGATGATTGAGTCCACAGGAGAAACCTACGACCCGTCAGCCGATGGCTTCGTTTTTTCAGAACCGCAAATCGCGGCAGCCATTCGCACCCGCACCCGCGAACGCCTGGCCGCGGAAGCCTACGAACACCGCTGCGAATCCGCCGCTGCGTAGTTCCCGCCCGATCATGGAGCCAAACCAACGTAACAATTCGTATGCCAACTAGGCAAACCGTCGCAAATCTGTGACATCGGGGAGCAAGGATATTCAGATCGTTCGCACGGTTGTGGGAGGCGCGACCGTCTACGCGGCGTAATTGCGGAGCGTCTTGAAACACGTGGAGAGCGCTGGGGGCTAACGCACTGGCCGATGTTCGATTTGGTGCTGAGGTTCATGTTGGAACCTGACTTGCTGGGCACATTGGGCGAGGAGTGGATTATGGCAAAACTTACAACCGCGAAGAAAAACGCTGAGCCAAAAAAGGAATTTGGGCTCCCTGAGGAGCGCAAGTATCCGATGCCGGACGCAAATCACGCCCGGAACGCGAAGGCTCGCGCCTCCCAGATGGAGCACCAAGGTAAATTGAGCGCAGCGGACAAGAAGAAAATCGATACCAAGGCAGATCACATCTTGAATAAGTAAGCGCTGCCACTGGCAGCACGCCGTCACAGAACGCCCAGTCCGGCGTCCTCGCGGATTCCGGCAGCCAGCTCAACACGCCGCGTCTGAAGTTTTATTGTGACCCCGAGTCGCATATTTTTTATGAAACTGAGCGAACAAAAGCAATGTTGGGCGTCTAAAATGCTAAGGTCCGCTCAACATAAAAAAATTGCCGCTCTTGCTCCTTTCCTGCGTGGCCCAGCCATCAACCGGCACTGAATCAGCCAGGGCCGCTATTTCTGAGATCCCGCTTCACTCCCGAACTCATCGTGATACGCTATCTGGTTTAAGGTCGAGCTCTTTCTGGAGGTTCCTGTGAAGGTCGTTGGTCGACTGCTATCTGGGGTTTTGATGGTCGTTGGCGCCCGCGGTTCCTCGACCGGCGTGGAAAAGCTAAGCAAGCTGCCATTTCGATTTGAAGCAAATGGCGGCCGCGACCCGCATAAGGGCGTTTTCTATACTGCGCGTGGATCGAACATGAATCTGAGCCTCGGGCCCGATGAAAACTGGCTCACATGGACCAATCGGTCCAGCCGGCGGAAGGTCGACGTACATACGCGTCTGGTAGGCGCCAATCGGGCAGCGCAGATGGTGGCGGAGGACCTGCTGCCGGGAGCGGCGAATTATTTTGTCGGCGAACGCGAACAGTGGCGCACCGATATTTCAGGCTATCTCCGTGTCCGCTCCCGCCAGATTTATCCCGGAATCGACCTCGTGTTTCACGGAGACGAGGGCCAGCTCGAGTACGACTTCATCCTCCAGCCGGGCGCGGATCCAGGGTTGATTCGATTGGAGCTTAACGGGCAGCGGTCATTGTCGATCGCTCGAAATGGGGACCTGGTGATCGCGACGACGGCCGGTGACGTTCGATGGAAGAAACCGGAGGTCTATCAGGGTAACGGGGCCGCGCGAGTGTCCGTCTCCGGCCGCTATGTTCTGGCGGGAAATCGGACCGTGAAGTTTGAGCTGGACAGCTATGACCATCAGCGGGAGTTGATCATCGACCCCACGCTCGCCTACGCGACATTCCTTGGGGGGGCGAGGAACGATCTGGCGCGTGGTATCGCGCTGGACGGATCTGGAAATGTCTACATCGCGGGAAACACCAGCTCGATGAATTTGCCTACCACGTCAGCCTTCCAACCGAATTTCGGAGGCGCATCGGTGGCGTACGACATGTATGGCGACGCTTTTGTCGCTAAGTTCAACTCTGCGGGTGCTTTGGTCTATCTGACGTACCTGGGAGGCAGCGCGGATGACGGTGCCGCAGCAATTGCCGTCGATGCAGCGGGCAATGCCTATGTGACCGGCGCCACCACTTCGCTGAACTTTCCTACGATGAACCCTTACCAGGCGCACTTCGGCGGCATGGGCGGACTGAGCGCGGTCCATAGCGGCGACGCGTTCGTAACCAAGCTGAATCCCGCGGGAAACCAGCTTATTTATTCTACTTATCTGGGAGGAAGCCTGGACGACGTCGGCACCGCCATCGCGGTGGACGGCGCGGGAAACGCTTATGTCGCGGGTGCGACGGCATCGCCGAATTTCCCGACCTCGGCTTCCCCATATCAGGGCGGTCTGAGAGGAGAGGGCGGCCAACCGATCAATCCGGACTTCGATGCTCCGGCATGGGATCCCGGAGACGCCTTCGCCGTCAAGCTCAGCGCGAGCGGACAACTGGTTGCGGGGACATATCTGGGAGGCGGATTGGACGACGTGGCTTTCGCCATCGCGCTCGATTCGTCGGGCAACATCTACCTGGGTGGATGCACAATTTCCCAGGACTTCCCCACCACCGCGGGAGCCATCCAGCGAAATTTCGGCGGCGTCGATCAAAATAATTTCTTCAGAAATTCCGGCGATGCCTTCATCGCGGAGTTAGATCCGACGCTGGGAAAGCTGCTTTACGGCACTTTTTTGGGCGGGTCGGGGGATGATCTGGTAAGCGGTATTGCGGTCGATTCGTCGGGGAACATTTATATGACCGGGTCGACCACTTCTGGAAATCTTGCAACGGCCGGCGCTTTCCAGTCTCGCTACGTAGGCGTCACCACCCAGGTCTATGTGGAGCAAACCTTCGGCGACGCCTTCGTCGCTAAAATCAATCCGTCTCAGCCGGCGCCGATCTACCTGAGTTATCTGGGCGGCAGCTCGAACGACGCTGGCGCCGCTATCGCCATCGACAGCGCCGGGAATGCTTATGTCACCGGCTTCACCGATTCCACCGACTTTCCACTGGCCGGCAATCCTGTGCAAAGCGCGTTCGCCGGCGATGGCCGGCAAGCTCTCTATGAAAATTACGGAGACGCTTTCGTAGCGGTCGTGAATCCTACCGGAACGGCGCTGCTTTACAGTAGCTATTATGGCGGCCGGTATGACGACGAAGGCTACGGCATTGCGTTGGACGCGAGCGGCAGCGTTTACATCACCGGCAATACGGTTTCGGTCAACCTGCCAACCACGTCCACGGCCGCGCAGAAAGTCTACGCCGGAGGATTGGACGGGGGCGGCGGATTCTCTAAAGGGGATGCATACTACGCGGTATTTTCCGGACTTGTGTCCTCCAATCCGGCGATCTCAAAAGTCGCTAATGCTGAAGGCGAGAGCCTGACGATCGCGCCGAACACCTGGGTCGAGATCAAGGGATCGAATCTCGCACCGGCAGTCTCGAGCCCCGACTGCGCGCCTGGATACTGCTGGCAGGTTTCGGATTTCGTGAATAACCAACTGCCGACGAACCTGCAAGGGGTCAAGGTGACTCTGAACGGGGAAAATGCATTCGTGTATTACATCAGCGGATCTCAGATCAATATCCTGACACCGCCCGATCTTAAGGCAGGTCCGGTGACGGTGCAGGTGATCAACAACGGAGCGGCAAGCGCGACATTCACCGCGCAGGCCCAGACCGTGTCGGAATCCTTTTTCGTATTTAACGGCGGTCCGTACATAGTGGCCGAGCATCTGTATAAAACAAGCACTGGCGCCGTCGCGCTGGTGGGACCCAGCACTCTTTATCCGGGGTTGACCTCGCCCGCCGCTGCCAGCGAGACCATTGTCATCTATACCAACGGATTCGGCACGACGACGGTAAACGTGGTCAGCGGATCGGAGACCCAGTCCGGCACTCTCCCGAATTTGCCGGTGATTCAGATCGGAACCGCGACAGCGTCGGTGACCTATGCCGGACTCATTTCGCCGGGCCTCTATCAGTTCAATGTAGTCGTTCCCGCGTCGGTCCAAAGCGGCGACAACCCGATCCAGGCCAGCTACAACGGGCAGACGACGCAAGCCGGAGCGAAGATCACGATCAAGTAGCCGTTCAACGATACACGACGAATCTGCCAACGATATTCAGGCTGACAATGCTTCCGTGGTTCAACCCGGAGGCTTGGATGGAAAACGGCTTTCGCGCGCTCATCGATGCCAGGTAAAGCCGGTCGTAGAGCGGCGTTCCGGTGTCCACGGACGCGGGCAGATTCCCGAGCAAACTCGAAGGAATCGCGAAGTGCCCGGCGCTGCTTCGCGCCACGCAAAGACAAGTGCCGGTCGCGGTGGTCACCTGATCTGTGTTGGTGGCCAGGATGATCATCACGCGATCAGCCGACGGGTCATGCCAGTCCAGGGAGAGCGGACGGCGCCGGTCGACGACGGCGGATTCTTCCCGATTCGACCACTCAAAAGGAGGACCCATGGAAAAAATCGCGCGAAACGGCCCGATGTCGTTGCCACCCGTCCCCACCAGCGCATAATCGCCAGGATCGAGGATCGGAACGCGCGCGCGCCGATTGACATTCGCACCGGCGATTCCGAGGCGGCTCCGATAATAGCCCGCTGCGCCCCGCTCCCGGGAGATGGTTCGCGATTCGAAGCCGCGGCTCAGTTCTAATCCCGGACCTGCATCGAGTCCGCGGCCCGAGATTTGAGACATCAGCGCGGCGGATACGGAATTGAGCCCGGCCGTCTCCGCCTGAAAGCTTCCGGTGTATGCAGTACAGGTCCCAAGCGGTGGAAGAAGCGGCAGGGGCGACGACAACCGTTCCTGGTCGTTGACGGCGAACGCCACCGCTGCTTCGTCGGTCACGGTATCTATATTCTCCCGATGAACCCTCATTTTCCGCCGTGATATGACCGCGATCGCAATTCTGCCGGCTTCGATCACGGGGAGCGGACCTCGATGGCACGGCCCGGCGCTCGATCGGATGGAGACCGTGACTACGTTGCTGGCGCGAGAGGGCGTCGCCTGTAAATAGACCGGCACATAACAACCTTCAGGCGTATCGGCCGGAAGCACGGCCAGAACTTCGGTCTCGCCCGATCCGGGAACGGAGCGCCCAAACTCGCCCTTGACCGGCCGATTGCCGATCACCACCGTAATTCCTTTCGCTGACCCAAGGCCTGTTACGTGAAGGCTGATTCGCTGGCGTGGCCGGGCTGGATTTGAGGTCGAGTTTTCAGAACGAGATCCGTTTGCGCCGACCGCTTCGATGCGCCCGGGACCCCATCCCTGCCCGTTGCGGCTGAAAATGCCAGGATTCGACGCCACGATTTCGACATCGACGGCCTTGCTCTCGAGACCGCCCGCGGCGACGGTCAAAGACGCCGGACCAAGGGACGCGCTTTGCGGCATGATCGCGTCAATCTGCTCGGGGCGCGCCGACAGGATCCGTACCGGCAGCGATTCGCCGTTTCGGGAAACGGTTACGGTAGCGTGATCGAAACGCACTCCGAAGATGGTGAACAGCGCGCCCCTCGCGATCGCTCCGCCCGGCAGCGTGGGAGGAATCTGGCTGGCTGAGTTGACCACTCCGTTTTGTCGAATCGCAGGCTGCGCGAATACACCAGCGGCAGCCACACATAGTGAAACACCGGCGCCAAGCTTTCGAATCACCTTCATAGGCTAGCGCGATATCATCGTAGCTTCGATGTTTGGGAATCGCTTCTGGCGCACGGTAGTAAAGCTTGCCTGCCGCAATATTCGGCGATCTCCGGCCGCTTTCGCGTTCACCGCAATCACCATGGCAGTGAGTATCGCGAGCATCGCGGGAATCAATGGAGTGGTCGCGGTAGCCCTCGAGGCGTTGGGTCAGGACTCCCGGGCATGGCTGGGCGCCGATCTCGCGATCAACACCGGGGAGCCGATGGACGAGAGTCAGCTCGCGGCCCTCGACCGCATGCGCACCTCGGGAATCGATTCCACTGTGACGATCCTGGTCCTGACCGCGGTCGACTCCAAGCAATCCGGCGACCCTGGATACATCGGCGTCAAGGTAATCGATCCGGTAAAGTATCCGTTCTACGGCACGGCCACACTGGAGCCGCGCCAAACGCTGGCGCAAGCCCTCACTGAGGAAACAGTCGCGGTTTCACAGAACGTTCTCACGCAAATGCAGGTCCGCGTGGGCGATCAGATCCGCGTGGGTGGCACGCCGTTCCGCATCTCGGCGGTCTTCGCTTTCGATCCCGACCGATTCATGGGCATCCTCGGGATGGGGATGCGCTGCATTATTTCCGAAGCAGGTTATGCCCGCACAGCCATCGCCCGCGGCGGCAACGCAGTGAAATACCGGATCCTGCTTCGCTTGCCGGAGAATTCGAATCTGGAGGCGGTGAAGAGCGCGCTTCAGGAGTTGTTTCCGGAGGGCGTCGTGGCCGATTACCGGGAGGCCGATCTTCAGACGGCCGCGAACGTCGAAGGCGCGATTTCATTGCTGGGTGTGATCGCGTTCCTGACATTCTCCTTGAGCACGATCGGAGTGGCGATCGCGGCGCGCCAGCATTTCGAGAGACAAATGACGACGATGGCCGTGATGAAAGCGCTCGGCGCGCGGTTTCCACAAATGGCGGGATTGCTGTTGATCGAGATTTTGTGTCTGCTCCTGGCGGCGGTCGCGATCGGTGCGCCCACGGCCTTTGCCCTGCGCTTTTCGATGATTTCGCTGGTGCGGAAATTCGTGATCCTGAACGGAAGTCCACCCTGGCATTTCGGCGTCATCCTGGGAAGCGCCGGAGCGAGCGCGCTGGCGATGCTTCCGGTGTTGCTGCGGCCTGTCCTCGCAATTCGAAGTATTCGGCCTGGTGTCGTGTTGCGGCGCGACGCGGAACAAATTCCTTTGCCAGACTCCAGCCGCACGCTGAGCGCAGCCGCGCTGGCCGTCGCTTCGGTGGCGATCCTCGCCGTCGTCCTCCGCTTGGTTGGATCCTGGGTGTGGGCGAGCCTTCTGGTAGCCGCTTTTTCGGCCAGCGTCGGGGTCGCCGCGCTGCTCGCGAGGGTGTTTCTGGCGCTGGCCAAACGGGCAACTCGCGGGATGCGCCGTTTTCCTCTGCTGCGGCTTGGCATCGCCAGCCTGGGGCGTCCGGGAAATCATTCGCGCGGGTTGATCGTCGCACTCGGGGTCGGCGTCATGCTGATCGTGACGACATTCGATAGCAGCCGTAGCGTGCTGAAAATAGGGATGACGAATTTGCCGTACGGACGCGACAGCCTGTTCATCGCGGGTTTTGAGGAATCGCACCGCGCCGCGCTTCGAACATTTCTCGAAGGCATTCCGGGGGTCGATTCGGTCGATATCAAGACGCAAGCCCGGGTCCGCTTGAGCGCGGTGGATGGCATTCCAATCGAGCAGTTGGAGAAGAGTCGCGGAACGGCTGGATCGTGGTATATCGCCGGATGCAACGCGGACCAGCAGCGCGATCCGGCCGCTACCCGCAGGCTGACGATTGGTGACGATCTTGCCGCCCGGCTCGGGGTGCGCGCGGGGTCCCTCCTTAAATTCTCGGCGCGCGAGGAATCAATTCTGGCAGTGGTGGGAGAGATCCGGAAGCTGACTCCCAGCGAGCGGTATTGGTTTACGCTCAGCATCGATTGCGCGGGCCTGACCGGTGCGACATTGTTTCACTCGGCCGAGATTCAAGCGCGGCCGGAGCGAGTCGCCGGCATTCGAGCCGCCGTGGGCGGCCGATACCCGACTCTACCGCTGATTGCTTCCGAGGACATCCGGGAAACGATTCTGGGAATCGCCGATGATGCGGCCCGGCTGACGCGTCTGGTTGCGTGGTACGCCATGGCGGCTGGTTTCTCGATCTTGGTAGCAGTGGTCGCGGCTTCCCGAATTGCCAGGCTTCGGGAAATCGGAATCCTCGCCGCGATGGGCGGAGTTCCCGCCGCGATTTTCCGGATTTATACGGTCGAGTTTGCCGCCATCGGCGTTCTTGCCGGACTCATGGGAGGCCTGCTGGCATCGGGCTTCACCAGCGTCGTTGTCAGTGCGATCTTTCGCCGTCCCGAAGCGGCCATCGGTTGGCATTCCCTACCAGCCGGTGTTCTGATCGCGGCGCCCGCCACGGTCGTTGCCGGTTGGTTACCAGCCTATCGTCTTCTCAAGCGCAAGCCGCTCGAAGTGCTCCGCGACGAGTAGCTTTCAGATCGTGTGGCAGCTATTTCCACAGGAGCCGCGCGGGCGCGGAATGGAAGCCATAGCAGCCAGAACAAAACCACCGCGACCAGTTCCCCGGCGACGAGATAAAGCGGCCATGGCCCCAGATAATCAAGCAGGGAAGGATGGAGCGGCTTGCGGGATAAATAAAGATAGTTCGTCCCGAACAACCAGTTGAAGCCGAGCAGAAACATACCGTAAGCGAACCACATATTGTGGCCTCTGAGCAGCGCGCCGGGGCGCAGTGTCACGATCCTTCCGAACAGGAGCGCGGAAACGGCGATCACGATGCCGCCGTGTTCGATGAAGTAACGGATCGCTTCATAGGAGACGGGATTGGCCTTCACGCGGCCCGGCAGGTCGGGATTGATCAAGGCGAGCGTGGCTCCGGCAAGTCCTTCGAAATACGCGAACTCGACCGCAGCGGGGGCCAGTGTAAGGCACGCGATCACGGCCATCCACGTCGAGATCGAGCATAAATGCAAAGGCAGATTGTCCGGAAATTGAATACCGTAGTGGAAATACCGGAAAAGCTCGTTGCCTGCCAGTACCAGCGCCAGCCCAATTCGCACCGGCCGGCTCGGCACCAATTGATTCCGGACCAGATAAGCAAGCAGAATCGCGAATCCGGCGATCGCAAGCAGCAGACTGAAGTGAACGGAATCAAACGGCTTCACGATTTACTCCATTACCGCGCGGCCCGGCTTGACGGGCAGCCAGAGCAGCCAGAAGATCGCGATCACAGCTAATTCCGCGGCAAATATATATACCGGCCAAGGTCCGAAATAATCAAGGAGCGTCGGATTCTTCGGTTTGTGGATGAGATACATAAAGTTGGTGCCGAACAGACGGTTGTAGATCAGGAGAAAAAAACAATAGACCAATAACATCGTATTCGCCCGGATCGGGGCGCCCGGCCGGAACGTGGCGATTTTTCCGAAAACCAATACAATCACGAGGATCAGCAGGCACCCGTGCGCAAAGAAGTAGCGAATGAAATCGTATGAGCTCGCCGTCGCCCGAAGATCCGGGGTAAGCAGCGCGAGGGCAGCTCCAGGCAGACCCGCGAAATAGATGAACTCCATCAGCAGGGGTGTCCGGGTGAAACAGGCGATGACCGCCAGCCACGAAACGACGGTACACAACTGAATCGGCACTCTGTTCGGGAAATGGATGCCATCGTGAGCGTAACGGAATATCTCTTCACCCACCAGTGCGGCTGCCAAAACGAAACAAACCACCCGGTAGCGCGTTTCATGATGCCTGCAAAACCTCGCGAGGAAAGCGGCCGTCGCGGCAATCCCGATCAGCCATGCTATGTGTCGGAGTCCTAACATGGGCATTCGGTGAATTGATTCCTTTTCCAAGTCTATGCTACTTGTCTGTGGCGAATTACTAATTTGCGCCGGGAAGGACGGCTTGTCTCAAGGAACGGCGATTTCTAAATCCTGGCATGTCCAGAGGAGCATCAAATCCAAACACTCCCGGCGTATGGTACCGATCAACCGTTCCACGAATGATTGGCCGCGACGCTTCGAAGACAACCCTTGTCGATATCGCGCTGCTGCCGGAGTTCAGAAACCGCGGCCTCGGAACTCGCGCCGTTGCCGGGCTCATTGAAGAGGCCCGCGGGAGTTCCCTTCCGTTGCGTCTAAGCGTTGCGCGCGGAAATCCCGCCATTCGCCTCTACGAACGCCTGGGCTTCTCCGCGATTTCCGCCGACCCCGTGTATATTGAGATGGAATACGAGTCATGTCTCTACTAGACGATCTGAGTTGTCAAAGTTTCCGGGAAGTGATGGGAACCGACTTCGAAGTGCGGCACGAGGGCGGAAGCGTAGACCTGAAGCTCGTTGACCCATTTTTCGCCGTAGGAATCGTTCGAGCCTTACCGGAGTTTCGGTTATGATGAAGTAGCGTTATGACCAGTGAAGACGTCAAGTTCGCAATCAGCGTCGGACTGCCCAGCCTTCTGGTCTTGGTGGGTATTCTCGTTAACAACAGCAGGTTGTCAGACCTGCGCCATTTAATGGATAAACGCTTCGATAGTGTAGACAAGCGCTTTGACGATGTGACGCGTATTATCGAAGCTCGATTTCAGGCGTAGGACGAAAAGCTCTACCGGGTGGAGCAGGTCATGGACGCCCGTCTGCGCCACTTGGAAGAAAATCGCGGCTGACTATTTGGAGAAGGCGGAACCTTCCTCGCTCGCCGAGGTGCTCGAAATTGCGCCGGTGGCGTGACGAGCAAATTTCCTTCTTCAATCCTATTGACAAATACAACGCCCAGGCGCATATTTCAATCAGATAAAGAGTCAAGTAAACGCACCGGCGAACGACGCCGGAGACAGACGAAAGGAGGCCATTGGATAATCCACCTTACCAGTCACAGGGCGGCGAAACTTTGAGCTCCTTCATCAGCGGTTAGGGATCGCGAACGGCCGGACACACCCAAAAGGTAGCGCTTTGCGCGCATCGTGATGGCGTCAACGTAAGATCCCGTATGAGGCAGCTCGGCGACGCCGCCCTTATTCATTTTCCCCCAATTAGTTCCTCATCCTACCTGGCAACGCTACACTGAACAAGTGCCGACGCGACGGAGATTCCTCCGCACAGTAGCCGCCCCCGCCCTCATTGGACTCACCGCCAAAGCCGAAAAACGCATCGACGGCGGATTCGTTAACGACGGTTTCCCTCTCGGCCATCGCCTCCGCGATCACGCGGCATTTTCCGCACCCAAGCGAACCCAGAAAATCGGGATAGTCATCGTCGGCGGAGGCATTGCCGGTCTCAGCGCGGCTTGGCGTCTTCACAAAAAAGGCTTCCGCGATTTCGTCGTCTTAGAAATGGAGCCCGAAGCCGGAGGCAATTCCCGCTGGGGAGAAAATGAAATCACCGCCTATCCCTGGGCCGCGCATTATGTGCCCGTGCCCGGCCCTCATGAAACACTCGCTCGCGAACTTTTCGAGGATTTAGGCGTCTTCAAAGACGGCAAGTGGGATGAGCGCCGTCTCTGTTTCTCCCCGCAGGAGCGTCTCTTCCTGCACGGCCGCTGGCAGGAAGGTATTGAGCCCGAAACCGCCGCCACCGATCGCGACCGCGAGGATTACCGCCGCTTCCAGGGCATCATTGACGAGCGCCGCGCCTCCGGTGAATTCACCATTCCGATGGCCCGCGGCGTGAAACCGTCTGTTCCAAAATCATCAAGCTTGGACAAGATATCCATGCGGCAGTGGCTAGACACCAATCGTTTCACCTCGCCCTATCTCAACTGGTACGTCAACTACGCCTGCCGCGACGATTACGGCGCGCTCGCGAGCGATACCTCCGCCTGGGCCGGCATCCATTATTTCGCCTCGCGCGAGCCCGAAGAAAAGGGTCCGCTAGTCTGGCCCGAAGGCAATGGCTGGATCGTGCGCCAGCTCACCGAGCGTTTGCAGCCGTACATTCGCACCAACTCCCCGGTCTATCGAATTACCGGAACGCGCGTCCTCACCGAAGCCGTCGAGTACATCGCTGAGCGAGTCATTTTCGCCGCCCCGACTTTTCTCGCGCCCTACATTATTGAAGGCGCGGCGGCTCCAGCAGGTCTCGTCTATTCCCCGTGGCTGACGGCGAACCTCACGCTCGATCGCTTACCGGCCGAAGAAACAGCCTGGGACAACGTGATTTACGATTCTCCCGCGCTGGGTTACGTGGTCGCGACGCACATGAGTCTTAAGTCGCAAATCGACCGCTCGGTCTGGACGTTCTACTGGGCCCTCGCCGACAAACCCCCCGCCGAAGGTCGAAGGCTGTTACTCGAGAGAGACTGGATGTACTGGCGCGAGGCGATCCTTCACGATCTTTCCCGCGCCCACCCGAATATTCGCGATTGCGTTTCGAGAATCGATATTATGCGGATCGGCCACGCCATGAGGCGCCCTGTGCCCGGTTTTCTGTCGAATTTATGGTCAATTAAGGCTCCTATTTACTACGCAAATAGCGATTTAAGCGGCTTTAGCGTCTTCGAAGAAGCACAATATCGAGGTGTAACGGCTGCCGATCGCGCCTTAAGGGACGTCGGCCGTGCTTGAGGAATCCATCGTGTCCGCAACCGCCGCAGTGGGATTTGCAGCCTATGCCGTACGCGGAAAATCATCGCGTTTGATAGCGCCATCTCTATGGCACGGCGATAGAAAACGACCCGCGCTGGCGCTCACTTTCGACGACGGCCCCAGCGAATCCACCCCGGCGCTGCTCGAACTGCTGGCGAAGCACAACGTCCAAGCCACGTTCTTCATGTGCGGCCACAACGTCCGCCGTTTGAATGAGATAGCGCGTGACGTCGCGGCGGCTGGCCACGAAATCGGCAATCATTCCGATTCCCATCCCCCTTTGTACTTTAAATCGCCCGAGTTTATTTATCGCGAATTGGCGCTCGCCCAAGAGTCTATCTATCGGATAACAAAGGTAACTCCGCGACTATTCCGGGCTCCTTATGGGGTTCGGTGGCCCGGTTTGCGCCGCGCCCAAGCGCGTCTAAACCTGACCGGCGTGATGTGGACTTCGATTGCAAGCGACTGGAAATGGCCGGCGTGCCGCATCTCCAGGTTATTGGTAAATAAGGCTCGAAACGGCTCGATTTTCTGTCTGCACGACGGCAGAGAACTGCGGCGCGCCCCCGATATTCGTGCCATGCTCGATGCGGTGGAGTTTGCGCTGCCGATTTTGAAAGAGCGTGGCTTCAGTTTCGAAACGGTAAGCCAGTTGAGAGAAGGCCCGCGATGAAGGCGATCAATCCTGCAATCATCAACTTCCATTTCATACTGTCGAGAATAAAGCACCGCTCGCGAGGAGTGTTCATAAAACCGGCGAGTGGCGGAGATTAGCGGACGAATAACGATGCGCTGGCTGCCTGCTTTTTCCATGATGCTGGTTTCAACGATCAGCTATATCGACCGCAATACGCTGGCGCTGCTCGCTCCGACGATTTTGCGCGAAGCTCACCTTTCTAATGAGCAGTATGGCTTCATCATCTCCGCATTTTCGATCGCTTATATGTTGGGCAATCCCGTCTGGGGAATGATTCTCGACCGCATCGGCGTTCGTGCGGGCATGATGGCGGCGGTGTCGATCTGGACGCTGGCTTCGGTAGCGCATGTTTTCGCGTTTGGATTGCGGGGATTTGCGGTGGCGCGGGCCGCACTGGGGTTTGGCGAAGGCGCGACGTTTCCGGGGAGCCTGCGAACGGTGGTGCAGACGCTTCGGCCGGAGCAGAGATCGCGCGGAATCGCGGTGGCCTACAGCGGAGGATCTTTTGGCGCGGTGGTTACGCCTGTGATCGTCACTCCGATTGCGGCGATGTGGGGATGGCGAGGAGCCTTTTGGGCAACGGGCGCGGTGGGCACGGCGTGGTTATTGTTGTGGGCGGTATTATCGCGGCGGGAAGACATCGCGAAGCCCCCCAAGCGCGCCGCGGTGCGGAGCGATGCGCCGAAATTCACCGATCCTCGTGTATGGGCGTTCGTTGCGGCTTACGCGATGGGAGCGTTTCCCGCGGGCTTCGTCCTATATCAGGCGTCGATTTATCTGACGGCGGCGTTTTCCAAATCGCAGTTGGAAATCGGGAAGGTTTTATGGATTCCGCCGCTCGGGTGGGAGATTGGATATTTCTTTTGGGGCTGGGTGACGGACCGCTTTCCCGGTGCGATGCGGCGTCAGTTTCTAGTGCTGATGTGGCTAAGCACTCCGCTCGCGCTGATTCCGCACGTTCACCTTTTTAGCGTGACACTGGCGATGATGTTCTTCGCGATGTTCGTCACCTCTGGATTTATCATTGGAGCGGTGGCGTATGCGACGCGCTTTTTCTCCATCGATCATGCGGGCTTCATCGCGGGTCTGGGCGCGGGGAGCTGGTCGCTGGCGATCGCGATGGTGATGCCGGGGGTGGGAAGACTGTTCGACTTGCATCGTTACGATGTCGCCTTCGCGATTGCGGCGCTGTTTCCGATGGCGGGATGGGCGGCGTGGACGATGCTGAGTCAGCGAGGTGTTCATGTCGGTATCGCTTGAAGCTGGTGTCTAATAGCGCAGTACTGTATCGATAGCGAAACTGCAGCGCCAGTCCATGGGGGCCAGCGCACCCAGACTCTTGACTGTATGGTAGGGCTCAGGTTTTCGGGTTTATTAGGAGTGAAACACGCAACGCGATGAAAGCGCGGGAAATATAAAGACATTTCACGCAGAGACGCAGAGGGCGCGGAGAAGAAAACTTATTTTGCGGGCGGGAGTTTGAATTCTACGTGGCGTTGGTCGTTCAGCTGTTTGGAGAAATCGCGGTCCACCAAAGAAAGCGACATGTGGTTTTGCTTGGCTTCGCGGCTGACCCAATGGAGCGTATCGCCGTCCACCCAATAGGCGATCGCGGCTACGACCGTATGATCGGTCAAAGCGATCAGAAAGATGGTGGGCTCATCGTCGTTGAGTCCATTGGCGTCGGTGGCGTCGGCGGCCTGTGGGAGATCGGCGTTGGAATAATCGACGATGGTAAGATTCCCGCCGTCGGCTTGGAAGTTGGGATTGACTACCGCTATCGGCGCTTGATCCGTATAAGCGGGCGAATAGTATCCGCCGCCGATGAAAATCGGATAGGGCACGAAGACGGGGCGCGGATAATAGGGCCGGATGGGAGGCGAGGGTCGCGAGGTGGGAGGCAAAGGGCGGGAGACTGGAGGCGAAGGGCGAAATCCGCCGCCTGAGGGCGCTCCGCCACGGTGCTGCCCGAACAGGGAGGCGGTCATGAGCGCGGATAAAAGGACGATTCGCATGGAACGCTCCTAATAAATTGTAGACGTTTTTCAGGGCGGTGGGGTTGCGGGTAGTGTCCTAAAAATGGGTTGACACTTTTAGGACAATACCGCGTTGCGAGGGAAGGCCCTTAGAACTGGTAGAGCATCAGGTAGACGATGACGCCGGTTACGCTGACATACATCCAGATGGGCCAAGTCCACTTGGCGAGCTTGCGGTGGCGGGCGAATTCACCTTTTAATGCACGGCGGAGGGTCATGATGGCCAGGACCGGGACGGTTACGGCCAGCAGGGTATGAGAGATCAGAATCGTGAAATAAAGCACGCGGAGCGCGCCCGTGTGCGGGTAATGCACCGAGCCTACATGCGCGTGATAGATGAGGTACGAAATCAGGAAAAGGACGGAGGTGCAGAAGGCGGTCAGCATCACTCGCTTGTGCGCTTCGCGCTTGCCGTTGCGGATCAGCGTATAGCCGATGGCGAGCAGAATGGCCGCGGCGCCGTTTAGTACCGCGTTGAGGGTGGGCAGGTCGTGGACGGTCAGAATCGTTCCTTTGCGACGTGTTTGGCGTCGGCGATGAGGCGCGGGATCGCGTCGTCATCGGAAGTCAGATAATAGCCTCGCACGCGAGAGCGCTTGTCGATCAGGACGAAGCGTGTGGAATGCTGCAAATCGCCGTTCACATCGCCCAGCAGGAAAACGTTCCTGGCGAGATTGTGAAGATCCGACTGGGAACCGGTCAGGAAATACCAGATGCCGGGCTCGGCTTGATAACGCTGCGCATATTTCTGGAGCACTTCGGGAGTGTCGCGAGCAGGGTCTACGGTGAAGGAGACCAGTTTTATATTGTGTAGCGCGTTATCGACCTGGCGCATCTGAGCGCTCATGCGGGGGCACGGGCCGGCGCAGTTGGTAAAGATAAAATCGGCGATCCAGACTTTGCCGCGCAACACGTTGGCGCTTAAAAAGGGCTGATTGGATTGGTCGGTGAGCGAGAAATCGGGGACGACGCCATAGGAAGGCAGACCGGCGCTGGCAGAGCAGCCGGCCAGGGCGAGAACGCTAAGAACGAGTGCGATCCAGGAGCAGGAGGCCATATAAAAACGGAAGATAGAGGACGCTGGCGAACAACACCTGCCGCGCGCGTGCGATGGAATGATCGAACACCGAGCGGAGGCTGGCGTAGACGTAAATAAGTCCGAGCACCAGGGCTCCGGCAAGATAGAAGTTTCCAGCCATCGCGAAAAATTTCGGGAGCACACTGATCGGCAGCAGAGCGAGCGAGAACCATAGCATCTGGCGCGAGGTGGATTCGCCATCGGGCTCGACTACGGGAAGCATGCGGATGCCGGCGCGGGCATAGTCGGCCCGGTACATCCAGGCGATGGCGTAAAAGTGGGGGAACTGCCAGAGGAACAGGATGGCGTAGAGAATCCAGGCGTTCCAGTTGAGGGTCCCGCTGGCGGCGGCGAAGCCGATGAGCGGAGGCATTGCGCCGGGGATCGCGCCGAGGGTTGTCGAATGCGGCGAGCGCCGCTTCATCGGCGTGTAGAGGAACAAATAGCTGGCCAGCGTGAACAAACCGAGAAGCCCGGTTAGCAAGTTCGCGCCGAGCCACAGGTCGACGAATCCGGCGACCGAAAGAAGGATTCCAAACAGCAACGCATGGAGCGCGGTGACGCGTCCGGAAGGGATGGGACGGGCCCTGGTGCGATCCATTTTGGCGTCGGCCTCGCGTTCATACCATTGATTGAGGGCCGCGGTGCCGCTGGCGATCAGTGCAGTGCCGATCAAGGTGTGGAGAAGGGTGAGCCAAGTCCACGGAGCTCCTGCGTTCATGCCGCACACGAAGCCGATCGCCGCGCTCATCAAAATGAAGCAGGTGATGCGAGGTTTCGTCAATTCAAGATAACGGCCCATCAGGAGGTCACCGCCTGATGCGCTTGCAGAGTGCCGTGGGCGCGGACATTACGCAGAATCTGGATGGATAGAATCACGCTGGACGCCATGGTCAGACCTCCTGTCGCGACATGCGCGACGGTGGTTAACACCATCGCAAGGGGCTGCTGGGCGGCCTGCAATCGAGTATAGTAGGCGGCCACTCCGAGCATGACTTGCAGGAAGGTGACTCCGAGGAGAGCTTTCGCGGCCGTCGCCAGCGAACGATGTTCGGGAAATTGATGCATCACGAAGGTCGCGGTGAAGAGAACGGTTAGTGTGACGACCATCGAGAAGAGAACGTGGGGAAGAACACCGATGGCGCGATGGCGAAAGGCGGCGCCGAGAGCGATTTGCACCAGCACCATGAGAGGGGTCAGGATGGCGAGGGTACGGAGAGAAGGCCAGCCGTGATCCTCGACAATTTCGGGGCCTTGCAGCCAGTTTTTGGAGGTGAAAACGGCGATTGCGACGGTTGTCGAGAAGAATAATTGCGCGAGGCACGCGTGAGAGATGCTGACGGCGGGCGGCAGCAGCAGCTTGACGGTTAATCCGCCGAGAAGACCCTGCACGATCACCGCGCCAAGAGCGGCAAATCCGAGCTTTTTCATCCAAGAACGCGTTTCGACGAGTGCGAGCCAGACGGCTAGAATGATGGTCATGAAGCCGACCAAAGTGGCCACCATGCGATGTCCATGCTCGAAAAACACGCCGCCGGTCATTTGGGGCATCACCTGGCCGTAGGACAGAGGCCAATCGGGGACGGAGAGGCCGGCCTCCTTGCTGGTGACCGAGGCGCCGGCCACGACCAGGAATAATGTGCACACCGCGAGCAGGACGGCATAACGGTGTAACCAGAATCTTTCCATGGCGAGTAGAATCGCTTCTTTCCTTATTGTAACGCTAATTGGCGATAGCGGCGGCAAAAAAACCGCTCCCGGTCGTCGCGGCTCGGTACAGCATTGGGCGTAGAACGTCCATCACGCTATATTAGAGGTTATCCCAACCCTGTGAGGATCTCAGTGAGAATTCGTTTCGCGATATTTATATCTGTACTTGCTTCGATGGCGCATGGCCAGACTGTGCGCGGAGTGATTAGTGGATTTGTGACGGATCAAATGAAACAAGCCATGACGTCTGTGCCGGTGACCGTCTCGAATGAAGAGACTGGCGAGAAACGTTCAGTAACGACCGATTCGCGAGGTGAATTCACCATCGCAGGTCTTGCTCCGGGAAAATATCGCGTCGAGCACGGGGCGAAGGGATTCGTGCCTTACGGCCACATTGTAACGCTCGAGGTCGATCAGGAGATTCGCATCGAGATTCAATTGCAGGTTGGCGGAGATACCGTGGAGGTCACGGCTGCGCCGGATCTAATCCGCCAGGACTCATCTGCGCTTGGTGGTGTTATCGAGAATCGATTGATTGTGGGGCTGCCGCTTGACGGACGAAATTTCTACGAGCTGAGTTTGCTGCTGCCGGGGGTGGTACCTCCGGCGCAGGGGTCGGCGGGATCGGTGCGCGGAGCGTTTACGATCAACGTCAATGGCGCGCGGGAGGACAGCAATAATTTTCTTCTCGATGGCGCGTATAATGGCGATCCGAAATTGAACGGCGTCAGCGTGACGTCACCGGTGGATGCGATTCGCGAATTTGAAGTGGCTACGTCGACTTACGACACCAGTTTCGGGCGCAACGCCGGTGGACAGATCAACGTGGTGACGCGCAGCGGAGGGAATCAGCTTCACGGGACGGCGTACGAATTTTTCAGCAACGGGGCGATGGACGCGACGAATTATTTCGCGCCGTCCGATCAGCCTGCGCCGAAGTATCAGCGCAATCAGTTCGGGGCCACGCTGGGTGGTCCGATCAAGAAGAATCGCACGTTCTTTTTCACCGACTATGAGGGCACGCGACTTTCGGCCGGGGAAACGCTGGTGACCAACGTTCCGACGGCGCTGGAGCGGGCCGGCAATTTTTCGAAGTCGGCTGCGCCGGTCATCGATCCGACTACGGGCGCGCCGATTCCCGGCGGCGTTTTGCCCAGTTACTATCAGAATCCCATTGGGGTCGCGATCGCGGCGCTCTATCCTTTGCCGAATCGCAATGTCGCGGGCGCGAACTTTGTGTCGTCGCCATCGCAGTTCGACAATCAGAATCACTTCGATATTCGCGTCGATCATGCGCTATCGCACTCTGACAATTTATTTTTTCGCTACAGTTTTGTGGACGATAACTTTTTCGATCCGTTCGGAGGGGCCGGTTACTCGGCGGTCCCGAACTATGGCCTGAGCATTCCAAGCCGGGCGCAGAATACGTCTCTCGGCGAGACCCATACGTTCACGCCGTCGCTGATTAACGAACTCCGGCTCGGCTTCAATCGGGTTTCGAACGGGGATTATCAGCAGAACCAGGGGGTCAGCGTCAATAAGACGCTAGGGCTGCCGGAGCTCTCGACCAATCCGCGCGATTGGGGTTTGAGTCTGATTTCGGTGAACGGATATTCGCCGCTGGGCGACGAGTATACCAGCCCGGAGCATGGCACGACGAACACGTATCAGATCGGGGACAACGCGACCTGGAGCCGCGGCCGTCATTTGGTGAAGTTCGGATTCGATTCGCGCATTCTGCAACAGAACGCTTATCGCGATGTGCAGTCGCGCGGGTTCATCGATTTCACGGGGTTGCTGGTGGGCAACGCGCTGGAGGAGCTGCTGCTGGGCGCGCCCACCGAATCGGGCGGGGCGACGATGAACAATCCGGAACATCTGCGCACGCACAGTTACGATTTTTTTGTCAACGATACGTGGAGAGCGCGGCCCGATCTTACGGTGACGCTGGGGCTGCGGTATGAGTACAATTCGCCCGGCGTTGACGCGGCGAATCGCGCGAACGTCTACAATCCGTCGACGGGCGCGCTGGCGGCGGTGGGTATGAATGGATTTCCGCGCGCGGGTTACAACGCCGATCTGAACAATTTCGCGCCGCAGATTGGACTGGCGTGGTCGCCTGGCGGACGAGGGACGACGGTGGTTCGGGCGGCGTATGGGATTCACTACGATCAATCGTCGCTGGCGATCGGAGAGGGGCTTTATTTTAGCGCGCCGTACTACAATTTGAACGTTTACTATCCGATTCAGGGCCTGTACAATTTATCGATCTCGAATCCGTTTCCGAGCAATTTCCCTTATCCATACCCGGCATCGGCGACGGCGTTCGAGCGCGGGCTGCGGACTCCGTACATCCAACAATGGAACTTCGGGATTCAGCGGCGGCTGGGCAAGGCTCGGATGGCGGAGATCGCGTATGTTGGATCGAAGGGCACGCGGCTGATCGACTCGCGCGACATCAATCAGGCGCACCCGTCGACGAATCCGAACAATCTGCGTCCGAATCCTTATTTCTCCGATGTCGACATTATCGAATCGCAGGGTAATTCGGTTTATCACAGCTTGCAGGCGAGGTTCGAACAGCGGTTATCGAAGGGGCTGTCCGCGCTGGCATCGTACACATACGCGAAGTCGATCGATGACGCTTCGGGATTTTTCACGACGACGGGCGATCCGAATTTTCCGCAAAACAGCTACGATCTGAGCGCCGAGCGCGGCCGCTCCGACTTCGACATTCGCCACCGTTTCACGCTGAGCTACGCTTACGATCTGCCGATTGCCACGGGCCACCGCTGGCTCGGCGGCTGGCAGAGTTTCGGCGTGCTGACGTTCCAGACGGGGCAGCCTTTCACGGTCGCGCTGCTGGCGGATAACAACAACTCGAACACGGGATTCAGCAACCTCGGGTACGGCGCGAACAACCGGCCGAACATTGTCGGCAATCCTAGTCTGGCGAATCCCGGCGCACAGGCATGGTTTAACACCGCGGCATTCGCCGTGGCGCCGTACGGAACTTTCGGCAACGCGGGGCGCGATATTCTCAGCGGGCCCGGCTTGGCCACAGTGAACGCTTCGATCGTGAAGAACACACGCGCTACGGAGCGGCTGAATGTCCAGTTCCGCGCGGAGTGTTTTAATCTGCTCAACCGGACCAACTTCAATCTTCCGGACAATTTTTTGGGCTCCCCTACGTTCGGACAGGTCACTTCGGCGCGGGATCCACGACGGGTGCAGTTGGCGCTGAAGTTCCTGTTCTAGACTGTAGACGGATGGAAAATCCGTTTATGGCGCGAGCTATCAAGCTCGCGATCGAGAACGTGCGTTCCGGACGGGGCGGACCTTTCGCGGCCGTCATTGTAAAAGATGGCCGGGTGCTTGCCGAAGGGACGAATTGCGTCACGTCCTCGAACGATCCCACCGCGCATGCCGAGATAGTGGGGATCCGCGCGGCCTGCGCGGCGCTCGGCGCATTTCAACTGGAAGGGTGCGATCTATACACCACGTGCGAGCCTTGCCCGATGTGCCTGGGAGCGATCTACTGGGCTCGGCCGGCGCGGGTTTACTTCGCGGCGAATAAATCCGACGCCGCGGCGGCGGGATTTGACGACGCGTTCATCTACGAACAGATTGCCGTGCGGCAAGCGGACCGTGAGATTCCGTTTGTCGAAACGATGCGCGAGGAATCGCTCGAGTGTTTTCGCGCGTGGGCGGAAAAGTCGGATCGCGTGGAGTACTGATCATGACTTTGCCAGATGCATTGACGCGTGCGAATATCGAGTTTTCGCGCCGGTATCCGGGCGATTCCGGAAGGCGCCAGCCGGTTCATACGGTTTATGGCGGTGCCCATCTGTTCCGTGCCGCCCTGTGCCGGAAGATGGGCGCGATCGCGGAGCGGGCGCTCGCCGAATTCGCTCCCGACGCGGCGACGCTGGCGCTTGCGATCGGCATTCCGAATCGTCTGGCCGACACAGTGTACGAACGTGTCATCGAGAAGCTGCGTCGCGAGCCGGTGGAGGATTTCCGGATCGATTTCGAAGACGGCTACGGTAATCGGCCCGATGCGGAGGAAGATGCGACCGCCGATGCGGCTGCCGCGGAGGTTCTGAAAGGCATGGCGGCAGGCGCGCTGCCGCCATTTCTCGGCATCCGGATCAAGTGCCTCAGCGAAGAGTTGAAAGGGCGCGGCGTTCGGACGCTCGCCCGGTTCTTGAACGCGCTGGGGCAGCGGGTTCCCGACAACTTTGTAATCACGCTGCCGAAGATTACGGTGCCGGAGCAGGTTTCGGCGCTCGTTGAGGTGCTGGATCAACTTGGTTCCAGCGTCAAGATTGAGCTGATGGTTGAGACTCCGCAATCGATCTTCATACTTCCGAAACTGGTAGAGGCCGCGCGGGGACGGTGCGTCGCGGCACACTTCGGGACCTACGATTACACGGCGAGCCTCGGCATCACGGCGGCGCATCAGCACATGCTGCATCCGGCGTGCGATTTCGCGCGGTCGATGATGCAGGCATCGCTGGCGGGCACCGGGCTGTGGCTTTCGGATGGCGCGACGAATATTATGCCGGTGGGTCCGCACCGGGGAACGGCCTTGTCGCATCAGGAAATATTGCAGAACCGCATCGTCATTCACCGCGCATGGAAACTGCACCACGATCACATACGGCATTCGCTGGAGAACGGATTTTATCAGGGATGGGACCTGCATCCGGCGCAACTGCCGACCAGGTACGCGACCGTCTATTCATTCTTTCTCGAAGACCTGGATGCCGCGTCGGAGCGGCTGCGCAATTTCGTCTCGAAAGCGGCGCAGGCGACGCTGGCGGGCGATGTGTTCGACGACGCGGCCACCGGGCAGGGGTTGCTGAATTACTTCTTACGCGCGATCAACTGCGGCGCGATTCCAGAAGCGGATGCGCCGGAGTTGACCGGTCTCACACTCGAAGAATTGCGGTCGGCATCCTTCGTGAAAATCCTCAACGGACGCCGAGGTTCCAGCTAGGAGATCGCGCCGAGCAGCGCTTCCGAGCGCACAGGCTTTGACAGGATCAGATCTACCAGCGCGCCCTCCGTCCGCCCATCGAGATCGGCGCACCAGCCGGAGACCACAACGATTTTCACCTGTGGCGAAGACGCTCGAAATTCGCGAATCAGCGCGAAACCATCTTCGGGATGCGGAAGCCGAAGGTCGAGAATCACGCTCTCCGGAGGGTTCGCGTGGAATTGTTCGCGCGCGCTTGCCGCATTGTTTACCGCGATCACCGCATGCCCGTGATGTTCGAAGATCAGCTTCCGAAGCTCCAACGCGCCGGGATCGTCCTCCACCAGCAGCACCCGCGCCATCAGAGAAACTTTACGCCGGCAATCACCAATTGCGGCATTTGCTGGTTCCAGCTTTCCGGAATTTCGTCGAACGGCAGCCGGAACGTTTTCGTCTCCCCTTGTTTCAGCCCGCCCATGCGCGGACTCACGATGGGAACGCGCGAGCGCAGCACCAACTGGCCGTAAGAATCGTAGAACACACAGTAGATCTCCACGGTATCGAGCGGGCGATCGCCCGCGTTGCCGATCTTCCCGTTGATTTCGACGATCATCTGGTTGAGATAGCTTTTATTCGCCTTGATATCGACGTCGCTCAACTTCAGGTTCTTGACGTAGGCCTTCGCTTCAGGCGTCAGCGGAGCGTCGTTAGGGGTGCGCTTCGCGACGTATTCAATGTACAAAAACGCAATCAGTCCGAGCACGGCAAGAGCGCCCGCGATATAGACCGGCACGCCGATCCGCGGATCTCTCCTCACTTGGCGGGTGGATAAAGTGTCACTGGCCACTGATCGTCATCTCCCGGATAAGCAGCGTCGGAGAGGCAATCGAGCCGCGGAATTCCAGGTCCGATGCGATCTCGACGTCCAACAACATCCGCTTTAAATTTCCCGCGATCGTGATCTCAGAAACAGGATATGCCAATTCGCCGTTCTCAATCCACATACCCGCCGCACCCGAGGAATAATCGCCGGTTACGGTATTCGTGTCGCCGCCGATCAGTTCGGTGACGTACAAACCCGTGCGCATCCTTTTTAAGATAGACTCCGGCGACCGCTCTCCTGCCTCAATAAAAAAATTACCAGGACCGACGCCCGCGTTGCCGGTGATCCCGCGGGATGCGTTGCCGGTGGTCTTCAAACCCAGTTTACGCGCCGAATAGGAGTTCAGCAGATAGCTTTTGAGAACGCCCTTCTCGACCACCACGGTGCGGCGGCACAGGACGCCTTCGTCATCGAAGGGAGAGCTTCCGAACAATCCCGGCAGGGTCGCGTCATCGACGACCGTCAACGATTCGGCGGCGATCTTTTCACCCAGCTTGCCAGCCAGAAACGAGGCTTGCCGGTAGATTGCGCCGCCGTTCACCGCGTCGAAAAGATCGCTGAGCAACGATCGCGCCGTGCGCGGCTCAAACAGCACCGCGGCATTCTGCGTCGGTATTTTTCGAGGATTCAAGCGGCGGACAGCGCGTTCGGCGGCACGCCTGCCGACGATTTCGGGACTTTCCAGCTTCGCGGCGGCGCGCGCGGAGGTGTACCAGTAATCGCGCTCCATCGACCCATTTTGCTTCGCCACCGGCGAAACACTGAACCCACAACTCGACGTGCGATAACTCCCCACGAAGCCGCGCGAGTTCACGAAAACACGTCGGCCCACATAAGAATCAAAAGACGCGCCTTCGGAGTTTTGAATGCGCTCATCGGTAGCGAAGGCCACCTCCTCGGCGCGCTTGGCCCGGGCGATTTTCCAATCGGTTTCCATGTTCTCGACGGCTTCATCATAGAGCGCGAGATCTTCCTTGCGGGAACCGAGATCGGATTCGTCGGGAAGGCCGGCAAAAGGATCCTCACTGGTGATTTTCGCCAGATCGATCGCGCCGCGCACCATGGTCGCGATTCCTTCCTTAGTCAGGTCCGAAGTATAGGACGACCCACCGTTCTTCCCGACCAGAACACGAATTCCGGCCGCGCGCGAGCCCGCTTCCTTCAGGCTTTCCACTTCGCGCATGCGGACGGCGGCTGAAAACTCGTCGCCCTCCATAATGGTGCACTCGGCATCGGTGGCTCCGGCGTCCATCGCGCTTCTCACCGCGCCCGCGGCCAGCGTTTCGAGATCGGTCATGCGGCTGTGCCACCCACGGTCATGCGATCGATCTTCACCGTCGGAATGCCGACGCCCACAGGCACGCTCTGCCCTTCTTTCCCGCACACGCCGATACCCTCGTCGAGCTGCAAATCGCGGCCCACCATGCTGACGTACTTCAGCGCTTCCGGTCCGTTGCCGATCAGCGACGCGCCACGCACGGGCCGGGTCAATTTACCGTTCTCGATGAGATAACTTTCGGTCGCGGAGAAAACGAAATTGCCGCTGGTGATATCCACTTGGCCACCGCCGAACGTCGCGCAATAGAGGCCCTTTTGCACCGATTTGATAATCTCCTCGGGATCGCTTTCGCCGGCCAGCATGTAGGTGTTGGTCATGCGGGGCATCGGGATGTGCTGATAGCTCTCACGGCGCCCGCTGCCGGTCGAGGTGTTGTTGGTCAAGCGGCTGGACAGCTTGTCTTGCAGATATCCGCGGAGCACACCGTTCTCAATGAGGACGTTTTTCTGCGTCGGCATGCCTTCATCGTCGACATTGAGCGATCCGCGCCGGCTGCCGATGGTACCGTCGTCGATGACGGTGCAGAGAGGGCTGGCGACTTGCTGTCCAATTCGGCCGCTGAACGCGGAAACGCCTTTGCGATTGAAGTCGGCCTCCAAGCCATGACCCACCGCTTCGTGGAGAAGAATTCCGGGCCAACCGGGACCGAGCACGACCGTGGTCTCGCCCGCCGGCGCATCCACGGCGTCGAGTTGCACGATCGCCTGGCGCGCGGCTTCTCTCGCGAAATGCTCCGGCGTTTTTTCTTTCTCGAAGAAATCGAGTGTGACGCGTCCGCCGCCGCCAGAATGCCCGTGTTGCGGAGCGCCGTCGCCTTGACGGGCGAGCGCGCTGACGCCCATTCGCGCCATCGGCTGACGATCGAAACTCAACCGTCCTTCACTGGTCGCGACCAGAACATCGCGCAGACTATCGGCATATGTGGCCTGCACCTGAAACACACGCGCATCGTAGGCACGCGCGGCCAGATCCGCTCGCTTCACCAGCTCGACGCGCTCGGCAAGCCCGGTTTCATGGGGCGTGGAGAGCATCGGATAAAGGTTGTGGCGGCGCGCTTCCTCGAAACCCGTTTTGACGATGGTCGCCGGACCTTTCGCAATATGAGCCGCGACGCGCGCCGCTTTGCGGACCTTTTCAGGACTCAAATCGTCGCTATAAGCGTAGCCGGTACGCTCGCCCGCAATGACGCGGACGCCGACGCCGAGACTCACGCCCCCGGTCGCACTCTTGACGATCCCTTCGTCGATGCCGATCGACGTGGTGGCCAGGTATTCGAAATAAAGGTCGGCATACTCGCCACCCGCGGAGAGCGCTTCGCTCAAATACGATTCAAGGTCGCGCTCAGTGATGCCGAATCGCTCGGCGAAGAAAGATTGGGAAAGCCCCATACTTCGAGGGTATCACTCCGATCACCGCGCACTCCATGGGTTCAACACCTTAATTCCGCAATGCTCGAAATCGCGAGCATTTCTTGTTGCGAGCGCTGCGCCGCTCGAGAGGGTAATCGCCGCGATCCGGGCGTCCGCCTCCGAAATCGGCCTACCCATAGCGCGGCGCGATGCGGCGATTCGTGCATAAGCTTCCGCCGCATAGCTATCGAAGGGTAGAACGCGGTCGGCGAAATCCTCGGCGAGCATTTTCTTGATGGCAGCGTTAAGCGCGGATCGCCGTCGTCCCAACGCCATCAGTTCAACTCCCAATAACAGTTCTGCCTGCGAGATTGATGTCGTGTAAAGACTAGAAGGTGGCTCGATCGAGATCCAAGCCAGAACCCGGGCGGAAGGCTCCGGCGCTACGACTTCGGAGAGAACATTTGTATCCAAAACCATCATCTATCGAAATCGGGGGGCGGCCGCATCGGCCCACGCGGGATATCTGGAAGATTCACGAAACCAAGCGGGGCAAACTTACTCCGTATGGATTCAACCAGGTTCAGTTCGGGGGCAGGTTTCTTGGCCAACGCCACCTTTAGTATCTGGCGCGCCTCTTCTTCCATAGAGTGGCCGTTACGGGACGCGCGGACGCGGAGCCGCTGTTTCGTGGTCTCCTCCAACCGGCGAATGGTGATACTTGCCATATCGTTATTATAGCTCTGATCTCAATGATTGCACTTCGCGACCACGCGCAGCCGCCGATAATCCAGCAGCCATCCGCCGTCGCGAAACATTTTCGGGCGCAGCCGTTCCTCGACCTCGCGGAGGATTTCTTTCGCGCCAGTTATGGAGCCGCCGAACATGAGAAGCCAATCTTCGAGACCGTCTTCACCCTCGACGCGCGTCGGACGATCGAACAGAGTGGCGAAGGCGATCTCGAAGCCGTGGTGTTCCAGCAGCGACGTATATTCGCCGACACTGGGGAAATACCACGGCGTTTCGACCGGTCCCGCGATCTCGCGCACCGCGCCCAGCACTGCCCGATTATTGCCTTTTCCGCCCATTTCGAGCACGAATCGTCCACCGGAGCGCAGAGCTCGCGCGACTGACTCGGCCGCGCCGTCGGCGTCCTTCACCCAGTGCAGCGCCGCGTTCGAGAACACGGCATCAAAGGGAGCATCGACCCGGAAGTTCGCCGCATCTCCGATTTCGAATTTCAATGACGGGAAATTGCGGCGGGCCTCGGCGATCATCTCTTCCGACCGGTCGAAGCCCGTCACATCTGCGCCGCTTTCCGCGATTTTCGCGGTCAGTTGTCCCGACCCACAGCCGAGATCGAGAATCTTCTCGCCAGCGCGCGGGTCCAGAAGGCCGACCAGATCCTCGCCGTACGCGAACACATACGAGTGCCGGGCCTGATAGCGCTCCGCATCCCACGCCGTCATGGAAGCGACTTCGCGCATCGGAATCCGATATCGCTCGACGAGTAGCGCTCCGGGATCGCAACAAATTCATAGGCGACCGCGGCGGCCAAGGGCGTATTAAAGGATCCTCCGCGCATCGTAATCCATTTATCCCGCGGTGTGAGTGGCGGAGTCAGCAGCTTTGCGAATCTGGCTACGGCCTGCTCGCTGGGCGGGACTTCGCCCTCCACCATCTCCCATGCGTTGCCAGCCATCTGATACGCATCGCGATAGGGCGCGTACGATTTCACCGGCTTCAGAGCCTTGCCCGTCACGTTGGCGAGCGCCGCATCCTCCGTATCGCCCCAGGGAAATTTGGCGCCCTTGGTGCCGCGCGCCGCCCTCTCCCATTCGCGCCCGCTCGGCAATCGCTTCCCTTTCCATGCCGCATAGGCGCGAGCCTGCGCCACCGTCACGTGCACCACCGGGAGATCCAGATCCGGAGCCCCTTCGGGCGCAGCACACCCGATCGCGCGGCAATACTCCGCGAAATCCGCGTTCGACACCTCCGTCTCGTCGATATAGAACGCTGCCAGTGAGACCGGCGTATTGTTCGGGCCCGACAGAAAACTCCCCCCAGGGATGGAGATCATTCCTCGAATCAGAGGCTGCACGGGCGGCGCCTTGCTCTGAGTCGTGCTTTGGGTTTTGCTCTGCGTCTTGTTCCCGGTGACCCACCACACCGCGCCCGCCGCGATCATCACGAACAATCCCGCGAGCACGCCCCAAATCGCACGCCTAGGCTTCTTTGCTTCGACCGATGGAGACTTCGCGGAAACCGGCATATCCGCCGCTGAAATCAGCGGAGCCGCAACCGCAACCGGCACCGTCGATACCAGCAGCGGCACGGTCTTGATGGACGACGGCACCGGCTGGGTCTTATCGATCGCGAATCCCGAGATCATCGCGCGCAGTTCCTCGATAATCGAACGGAAGCTCCGCGGGCGATCCTCGGGATTCTTCTCCGCGCAGCGCAGCACCAGCGCACGAAGCTGAGGGGGCACCCCGGCGTTCACCATCGGCGCCGGGTCCAGGGGCAGATTCAGAATCTGGAACATCACCGCCTCGAGCACGTCGCCATTCACGCCTCGGACGCCTGTCAGCAGCTCGTAAAACAACAGCCCGAACGAATAGATATCCGCCTGCGCCGTCACCGGCTTCCCCGAGATCTGCTCCGGAGCCATATAATACGGCGTCCCCATCGTCATGCCGGTTTTCGTCAGCGATAAATCCGCCGTCTTCGCGATCCCGAAGTCCATCAGCTTCACGCGGCCGCTCAAATCGATATGAATGTTCTCCGGCTTGATATCGCGATGCACAATGCCGCGTCCGTTCACGTACTCCAGCGCCTGGGCGACTTCAAGCGCGATCCGCATCCGCTCCATCAGACTACCGGTGCGGCTGGCGCGAATGGCATCGCGCAGGTCTTCACCCTTCAAGTACTCCATCACGATAAACGGCCGCCCATCGTGCTCGCCGAAGTCGAACACACTGACAATGTTTTCGTGCTGGATGTTTCCGCCGAGCTTTGCCTCTTGCAGGAATCGCGCCTTTGCGCCGGCGTCCCGGCATGCATCTGGCGTCAGCAGCTTCACCACCACCGGCCTGTCGATCACTGTGTCGCGCGCGCGATACACGTGCGACATGCCTCCGCCCAGAAATTCAAGAAGCTCGTATTTACCGACGTTGGCCGGAACCTGCATTCTTTAGATTACGTGCGCGAGAGAAAGCGCTGCGTAGACCAGAGCCATCAGCGCGAACATCGCCAGGCCCGCCAGAACCATCAGGCCGCCCTGCGACTGCAGCGGTCGGGGCAGAATGCGCATGAACCCGGGCAGTCCTTCAAGATTCGACGGAGGGCGCGGAACCGACGTTCCGGACATCGTGGTGACGGTCGCGATCTGCGACGCAACAACGTGGGGCGATTCCGGTAGGCGGTCTCCTGATGGGGGTCCGCCAGGTACGCGAGGCGCGCTTCGGCCGCGCCCTGAAACCGGCCTTGCCGGATCCAGAAGCTGCTCCAGTTCTTCGATCACAATCCCGAGGCCCGGCGGCCTCTGCGCCGGCTGCTTCGCGGTACATCTTTCAATGAGGGTGCTGATCGCGGGTGGGAGTTTCTGCGCCCGCAGAGGTTCCAGGTTAATCGGCTGGTATAAAATCTGGTTGAAGATCTTTTCCACCGATTCGCCGACGATAGGCTTTAATCCGGTTAGCACCTCAAACAGCAGAATCCCGAATGCATAGACGTCCGCCTGCGGCGTCACAGCCTGACCGAGCACCTGCTCCGGCGCCATATAATACGGCGTTCCCAGCGTGAATCCAGCCCGCGTCAGCGCGATTCCCTCGGATTTCGCGATGCCGAAATCCATCAGCTTCACTTTGCCCGTCGAATCCAGATTGATATTCTCCGGCTTGATATCGCGATGGATAATCTTCTTGGTATGAATGTAATCGATGGCGCGCGCCACTTGCAACACGATCTTCAGGCGGCTGGGGAAATCGCCCAGATGCCCGCGCTTGATGGCATCGCGCAGGCTCTCGCCTTCGAGGAATTCCATCACGATGAACGGACGGCCCTCGTCCTCGCCGAAATCGAAAACGTTGATAATGTTTTCGTGGCTAATGTTCGATGCGGTCCGCGCTTCCTGCACGAAGCGAGCTTTGGTCTCGTTATCCATCACGCCCGCCTCGGTCAGAATCTTCACGGCCACGCGGCGTCCCAACACGCTGTCCTTGGCGCGATAGACCTGAGACATACCTCCGCCCAAAAACTCTTCGAGTTCATACTTGCCGACGCGCGTATTGGGAGGCTTCTGTTCAGCCATTAACGTGCCACCGGAATAGCACCCTTCAGTGTAAACAAAAACTGCTTGGCAAACACGGCCGGATCGTCAATCGCCGGCACCCGACGTTCGCGCCCAAGACAATGTCTCTCACCGTGACACCGGTGCGACACAATGCAACCTATTCAAAAACTCCCTGCTGAACACAGCCGGACCATTCGTCCCGACGCTGAAATCGTAGATCAGCGGCTTCCCGTTGATCCTGGTCGGCTGCTGATCGCGGCCGGAAACATCGGTCCAGCTAAAGACGTTGCCCGTCGTTTTGTTTGCATCGGCGAAAAACCGGAATACAGACCAGGGTCCGTCATAGGTTTTCTTTTGCTGCGGGAGGCCTCCGCCCGTCAAACGCAAAGCCAGCTCAAAATTCCGCGAAGCGCCTGTGCCCGGCCATACATAAGAATGTTGCGTTCCGCCCTTCAGTTTCGACATTTCGCCATTGATCGTGACGTCGAACTCGTCCACCAGATCGGATTTCTGGGGCGTCAATGAATATTCATATTTCATCTCGCTCCCCGCGTCTCCGTAAATCGCGCGCGAGAACTTCATTAGATTGCCGATAAATGTCGCAAATCCAGGATTGAGCGGCGTTGCGCCCGAAGCGGCACATTCCCCGTTCGAGCACTGCAGCACGCTCTTGAGATTGGACTCGTAGTACACCCACAACTTGCCCGACTTCGGCAGCAGCAGCGCCCCAAGCTCGTCCAGCTTCGCTTCGTCCTTCGCCATGGGATCGAACGGGAACTTGTGCAGCGTCGCCTGATTGAACGCCGTGCAGAAGCTCGCCCCGGCGCCCTTCAAGTCGCTCGAAACCATGCCATCCAGATATTTGATCGGCTGGAGCAACAAATCCAGCGATCGCTGATCGATCTGCGCCTCCGTATCCGGCGGAAAACTCGCGCCCAGAGCACGCGCCGTCAGCGTCGCCGCTTGTGCGCTATCGCGCATGCCGCGCGACGTCTCTTCTTTATTCGCCGATGGGTCCGCGGCGCGATCCACAGTCTGTTGCAGGGCTTGCAACCCCGAATTGTAAGGCTTATTCGCATCGACAATATACAACTGCGCGCTCGGGCACGGCACCACCCCCTGCGGAGCCTTGAATTTATCCGCCACACCCGGCACGTCCACACAAGTATTCTGCGAGGTCCACCAGAACAGCCCCAGCAATGGCGCCGCGCTTCCGGTCAGCATCGTCAGTTTGCTGGATGCATCCTTCAAATTTCCATACTTGTTCACGTTGCTCTTCTTCAGAACGTTGCGCCATTGCTCGATGTATCCTTTCGAGTACAGATCCATCAGGCCTTGTTGCATCGTCGCCTTATCCGGCATTTGCCCTTTATAATCGCCCAGGACCCACAGCTCGCCCGCAAAATCCTGTTTACGGATCGCTTCCTGCACCACCTTCGCGCCATCTTTCGTGAACGCGCCGCGCACCGGCTCCGTACTGGTCAGCACTGTGCCCGTGCCTGGAAATTTCTGGTTAAAACTTGCCGGCGGAAATTGCTTATCCGCCATGCCGAGCAATCCTTGATACACGCGTTGCAGTCCCGAAAACTGCGAAAGGTAGATGCGCGATCGCTTCACCGCGATATCGTCCGCATTCGGCGAATAAGGATTCCCGTTGTGCAGATCGGACGCGTAAAAATCGAACTGCGCCTTCACCAGATCCAGCCGGTCCTTGCCGATATCGCCTTCGTGGGCGGCAATCCACTTCGCGTCGAGCTTCGACGCCAGAAACGAATGCAAGCCCGCGTCTGACGATCGCTTCCACTCCGCCGTCGTCAACAGGTATGCCTTCAACGTGTCGTACGGCGGACTATAGTCGTCCGTCTGCCCCGGCGCCGCAGGTAAGCGAGTCAGATACGCCAGCATCTGCGCCTGCGTCGATCCGAACAGCAACTGCTTGAACTTCGCGTAATAAATCTTCCGTACATCATCCCGGATTTCTCTGCCTTTATAAAGACCGAAGCCGTAGCCGAAGGGCCCGCTATCGCCCCACTTCGTAAGATTAGCCAGCGTTTTCCGCACCTGATCGAGCCTCTGCAGCGGGTCGATTCCCGGGGTCGCGCCGTTCGCGCCATCGCTCTTCTGAATTCCTCCCGCCGCGTCCAGCACCCCCTGTTCCAGCGCGCGATTCTCAAAGTACGACCAGACCAGCAGGCCCGCGTAAATCAGGCACAACCCCGCCGCCGACGCCAGCAGAATCCGCTTCAGCAAACTGGTCTTGGTGCTGGATCCGCTGGCCGCCCGCGCATTCGCGTCCGCCAATACTACATCGTTGAATAAATGTCCCAGGAACAACCACTGCGGCACTCTTTTGCCCGCGCCGCCGCCTGGTTGCGCAATCGCCTGCTTGGCCCGTTGCTCCGCCTGAAATCCCGCCCGGAACATGCGCGTCGCGCCGCCCGATTCCACCTGCTCGGCAGGCGCCGTGGGCGCGATCAGCGGCCCTCCTGGAGTCTCCGCGGCGGCAACTGGCCTCACGCCCGAAAAATAAAATCCGCGCAAAAATGGACTGGACCGCAACTGGCTCGGCCGGCACACGTCCACCAAAAATTGAACCATGGAGTTCCGCAGCTTGCGGAACTCGCGCGGAAATTCGTACGCCTGCGGCAGCTTCAGCGGGTCGCCTTCGCGCGGCAGCAGCAGTAACCGCTGATCGCAGAAGGAATGGAAGAGCTGATTGAACGCCCAGGTCAGCCGCTGCGTTTCTTCTTCCGCATAAACTCCGCTCGCCGCGCCCGCCCGGATCGGCATGGTCGAGCCCACCACCTGTCCCGCCTCTTCCGCGCTTAAATTGCGGACAAACTCTGCGAAAAACGGAAGACGATCGGCGCGCGTGAACAATACGTACACTGGAAAACTGATTCCTAATAGCTCCGAAATCTCTCCCAGCCGGGCCTGAAGATAGCGTGTGGCATTCACGATCGCATCGGCCGCGCCCGCCCGCGAGAACGTTTCCAGATCGAAGCACAACAGCACACCCCGCGGAGCCTGCCCGCTCGCCCCCAGCGATTTCAGCCGCGACGGCTGCAGCTTCTTCACCAGGCTGGTCCACGATTGCGGATTCGCCATCAGCGCTCCGCCCGCCTCGACAAACACCGTCCCGCGCGCGAAGAAAATATTCGCCGATCGCGTCGGCGTCACCGCGTTATCCTGATAAACCTGCCCGGCGAGAAGCTCCGGATCGAGCCCCGAATTTAGAATCGTGCTGGTCTTCGCCGTGCCCTTGTCGCCGATCACGAAGATCATCGGCAGATTCGCCACACCCGCGCCCGCCTTCGATTGCGCCAGGCGAGCGCTCGCCGCGCGAATCAGATCGTCGGCCTCGCCATCGCCCCCGCCCGCCGCCGCCGCCGGGGCACCCTGCCCCCCCTGCCCCGGTTGCGACGCCTTATCGATCCCGGCCTGGGTCTTCTTCTGCACGAACATCGTGATCGCCGCGACGATCAACGCCACCGCGCCCACCACGATCGTGGTTACGATCATCGTCGGATTCATGCTGCCGCCATCCTGCCGATGTCGCTCGCTCCCGAGGTCAGGAACAACCCGCACATCATGTACACCACCACCACCATTACCACGCACACAATCACGATCACGTACATCCGGCTCACCCACGGGTCCCCGCCCGTCTTCACCGGAGGCTCCATCGGCAACTGCCATCCCGGCGCGAGCCACCCGCTGGTCTGCCGAATCCTCTGGATTCGATCGCCCGTCTGTACCGTGATCCCGCGCAGTTCCCCTCGCCCGCCCAGGTTATACCGCCCTCCAAACCCGAGCAGCAATGCGAGCTGATACACCTCCAGCAAGTCCGCCTGCTCCTGCGAATCGGTGCGCGTCATCAGCTTCGTTAAATTCTGGAAAAAAATCTCTCCTGCTACTTGATGCCCGTAGCGCTCCAACTGCAGCGGTTGGCGAGGCCAGTCCGCGAACACAGGCGACCGTAGGGACAGAATCGATTCGTCCACAAACGCGACGACGGCGAATACTGCCAGCTCAATATCGTCGGTCGAGTATCCTCTGCGCCGCCCATCATCCTCGGCCTGCCGCACCGCCGCCCAGATCTGCGCCCGAAACGACGTCGCGTCCGCCACCTGCTGCCGGTTCGACCGCAGCCGCTCCCCCACCGTCAGCATCTCCTGAAACACGAACGCCAAATTCTCCGCCCGCCGTGTCGTTTGTGATGAGCCCTGGGCCGTCATGATGTCTCCAGCACTACCAGCAGTTGCACTTCAGGATCCGGTAAATCCCCCGGCACATACAGCCCGATCTGCCGCGTCTGCATGATGTGATCCCAGCACGGACCGTTTCGGCTCACGCTGAAATATTGAAAATCCGCCCGCACTGGAATCGATGCCGGCGGCACCGGCAAATGCGTCAGCGCCATTCCCGGCAGCGACCTCTTCACCAGTTGCGGCAAAAATACCTTCGAGCATAATTTCGCCATCTGCGGCGTCCGCGCGATCAAATCCGGCTCGCTGATCTTGCTCCGTATTCCGAAAATCCACCGCGCCCGGTCCAGGCACCTCTGATCCCGAACCTCCGCCTCGTAAAAATAATCGGCGCGCTTCACCAGCGGTATGTTGATGTACTGCGTCGGTACGATCGTCTCCAGATGAGTCAGGATATGATCGTCCAGCGCGCCAAAGCACTTCGCCAGGTTGCGATGATCGTACAGAGGCAGGTTGCGCGGATGTGACTCGAATTTAAACGTGCACAGCGCTCCGCCCAGCTTCAGCATCTCTATATACAGTGCTTCCGGATGCCCTCTCCGTGTCAAATAATGATGACGAAGCGGAGCCAGCGCCGAATTCACCGTATGCAGCAGCCAGAAATTCGCGATCTCCGTGGTCGAAAACTCGGCCCACGACTTCCCGCCGCCCGACCGCGAAAATCGCGAGCTCTTGTCTTCCAGGATCTCGATCAAGCGCGCCAGCAGCGACATCACCCGCTCGCTCGCGCTAAATTCCACGCACGGCGGAATAAAATCCGGATCGAAAACATAGTGCCCGGACCCGTCGCGCTTCACCCGCGCAATCGGCAAAGTGACGAAATCGTCCAGCGGCTCCGTATCCAGGCGCAGCGAGATATTCTTGCGCCCCACCTGCACCGGCTTCTCGTCGCGACCCGTAGTCTCATCGTGCAGTACGCGAATCTCCGCGCTGAACCGCGCGCTCTCGTCGGCTGTATTCACGCCCTCCACCCTACGAGGCGCGACAGCAAGCATCACCGTCACCGCATCCTGCGCGGGCGGGAAGAGATCCGCAATGTTCCGGGCCGCCGGCAGCGTATCGCTCTCCGGCATATGAAACACCAGCCCATCCGGAAAAATCCCGCGCGCATGTACCAGCGAAACGGTGCCATTTTTAAGGGCTTCCGCATCCAGTTGTGCCGCCACCAGGCCCCAAGGCTCGAACCACAGCGAAGAAGTGGTGAACCGGGCCGAATCCTCGAAGTACCGGCTTTGTGCCTGGAAATGGTGCGGCCCCAGGTACATCCCTTCCGACCAGACGACTCGCGAGAGATATTTCATGTGCTCGAAGATACTTTATCATCAGAGAGGGTACCTTTTATGGCTCAGGTGATCGGTAAACAAGAAGCTTACGATCTGATCGACCAGATGCCGGCCGAATAGATACCCGCAACCATTTCGTTACTGAAGTCGATGCTACGGGCGGTCGTTGATGAGGAACCGGTGACGGAAGAGGACGTACAGAGATACCGCGAGGGGAAGGCGGCTGTGAATCGCCCTGAAAAATGGGTGCCGATGGAAGAAGTCCTCGCCGATTTCGGATTGACCATGGACGACTCCCCGCTAAAAGACCGCGAAGGGCATTCCAACGATTGATTGGTCCCCCCGAGGCCCGCGCTGATATTCGCCGCTGACGGCTTCCTGCGCCTTGCGCCTCATGCCGATCAGGGTTACTGTAGGAGTATGATTGACCTGAAGCTGCAGGTCCCGGCAACGGACAAGGTCGAGGTGGACTCCGAAACTTTAGTCGCGATAGATCGCGGCATCAAGGATGCCGACGAAGGACGCACCGTATCTGTTGACGAAGTCCGTAATATGATTCCCAAGTGGATTTCCAAATTCGAATCACAGAAGCCGCGTTAGCGGATTTTGAAGAAATCCTGGCCTACTCTTGGGCGGCGGCTTCAGTCGCCGTCTTGTGGGGCGGCCAATTCTGGCGGCAGCCGCCTTTTAGGCGGCTCTCTTGCTACTGCGCCGCCCCCACCCCCGCCCCCCTCGGAGCCGCCTTCCCCGCGTCCAAATGCAAGAAATTCAGCATCGCATTGAACAACAAAAAGTAACTCCCATGCGTCTCACTCCTCCACATCGGATTATTCGCGAACATCAACACATGCCCTTTACCTAAGGGGCAATCGATCACCGCCGGATGCCCCGCCAGCGCGCTCCCACCGGTCAGCATGCCCGAGACGAGCAGATCCTTCTCATCAGCGAACCGCAGAATCACTCGCGGCTGAGGCCCTGCCGTGCCACCTCGCCCTCCGCGACCCGGACCTGCCTCATCATCTGGACCGCCTCCCTCAACCGCCGCTCCCGTCGGAGGCACAAACAATGGACGACCCTGCGGAATATCCGGATCATCGACAGTCCCCCGCCCCGAAGGCCGATTCGGACCCGTATCGCCCGCGCCGCCCCGACCGCCTCCACCACCGCCGCGTCCACCGCCCCCGCCTCCGCGTCCGCCAAATCCTCCACCGCCAGCTTGGAAAATCGGAGCTTGATTAAAGTACACCGCCAGCGTGTCGCCATATCCATAAGCAATCGGGCTGTTCTTATCGCTGAACACCGTATTCAGCACGCTCCCGCGAGCATGCAGCGTGCTCGAATCTCCCACCGTCACGCCCTCGACGAAGCCGTAATCAATCGGAATCGTGGCATTTCCAGTGATCGTGATAAACAACCCACCTTCTTCCACAAATTTGTGCAACTGGAAAATTCCCTCGAAGCCCATGCCCGGCCGCATATCGTCGGTCGTATCCGGAGCCCCCGCCAGATTCGGCGTAATCGTCGACCCTTTAAACGGAATCGGCTCGCCCACCGTCGACCGCCCATTCACAATCGATTGCGCCGTCCCGCCCACCGGTCCAAATAAAATCACGTCGTACTTCGACCGCAGATCCGTCATCGTCTTCAATTTCTGATCCGCGATGTAGTCGTAAGGAATGTGCAACTGGTCGAACGCAATCCGGTACCAGCCCTCATTCTGCGTATTCGTCCACGTGTGAATCAGCGCGATGCGTGGCGCCGGAATGTCGTGCATCGCCGCCTTCGGCACCTCCGCGACTCCCACAATTCTCAGTCCCAACTCCTTAGCCGCCGAAGCAAGCTGCGCCCGCAAATCCGAAGGCGCGCCTTCCGCCTTAATCACGAATGTCCCCGCGTTAAACTTCTTGTCACCGATGCTCAAGGGCGCTTCGAGCGCCGACATGTGGACGTTCTTCAAGCGATACCGGAACGTGAACAGCGTGTTGTCCGTATTGTTATTGACCAGATACGCAGCCGCATCGCTGACCGTCACCGACCCCTCGAACCTCGCCGGGTTGGTCACCATCGACATCGGAGCCTTCAGAATCGCGGCGTCCGTCACCCGAATCGTCTTCACGTTGTGCAGCGCGCCCAGCGTCCAGCCCGTATCGTCATAAGGAGCCGGATCGTTCACGTTGTAATACTGCGTATCCAGCAGCATGTCCGCCATGCGGCTGTACGGCTGATCCATGCGGACCACATAACTGCCCGCCGGAATTTTCACCTTGCCCGATTTCTGCGTGACCTCTGTGTCTCCGGTCGTCTTCTGAATCTCGACGCCTTGAATTTGCAGCAGATCCATCAGACCCGCCGCGCCCACCGGACGCGGATCGTCGCTCGGCACCACCCACGCCGCCGGCCCCTCGTTCGACCACTTATTCACCGACCGCTTGCTCTTCAGATAGAAGTTCCCCAGGAATTCTTTCTTGTTGGTAGCCGTATAATCCATCGCGAACAGAATCGCGCTCTCCTGCAGATTCACGTTGTTGCGCAGCGACCAGTTCACACGGGGCAGCGGAGGATTCGGCCTGAACCACGTCCGCGACGTCGCATTCGCCGGCACAGTTCGGATCGCCGTATCCGCGCCACCCGCTCCGAACGTCTCGTAAAAACGTCCGATCGAGTTGTGCCCGTTGGCGATGTAGAACATGTAATTCGGCGCCCATCCGTCGTAATATCCATGCGTCCAAACGCCCGGTACCCCGCGCTTAGTCATCTGCTCGATTTCCAGATACGCCATCTTCTGCCACTCATCCACCACAATCGGATCGAGCCACGCGTTATAAGGACCCATCCCCGTCGATGTATAAAGGAACGGCACCGACTCATGCAGGTCGTGCAGCACCGTCGGATGCCACTCGAGGAACGCGCCCATCATGTTGCGCGAAAGCGCCAGCGCCATCGACATCCCATCGCGATTGTTGTCGTGCGCCACATATTTGCCCCAATAAACCAGGTTCGGCGCTGGCTTCTTCGGAAATTCCTTGCGGTAGTTATACACGTCCACTTCGCGATCGTGCCCGTCCACTTCGCTGCACGGAGTGATCAGCACGATCATGTTCTTGCGGATATTCTGGATCATCGGCGAATCCTCCACCGCGATCCGGTATGCCAGTTCCATCAGCATTTCGGGCGATCCCGTCTCGGGAGAATGAATCGATCCCGAAGCCCAATAAAACGGCAGCGCCTCGTTCGCGATCAGCTCGGCCGCCTTCCTATCGTCGGTCTTGCGCGGATCGGCCAGCAGCGCCGTGACCTCTTTATAACGATCGAGCTTCGCGATATTCGCCTCATCGGAAACCGCCACCAGCATCGTGTCGCGCCCCTCTTCGGTCTTACCGATCGAGAAGATCTTCACCCGCTTGGTGGATTTCTCCAGCTCGTTCATGTACTTGTAGATATCTTTCGAATATGTCAGATGATTCGGCGCGCCCGCGATATATCCCAGCACCCTCTCAGGCGTCGGCACGGTATCCGAGGCCGGCAGATGATCCACTAGTTCCGTCAGGAAAAACTTCTCCGTCGTATCGGAAAGAATCTTCGCCGTATACCCTTCGTCATTGTGCTGAGCCGCGGCCGCCGGCGGTGGAGGCGGAGCCTTCTTCGTTTTCTGAGCCGGTAGCAGGGTCGCGAGAACGAGAGCGAGCAGAACTTGTACGCGCATATTTCCGATATGATACCAGCTATGTCTGAAATCGAACGTATCGGAGACCTTCTCCAGTTTTCTTATAACGGCTCGCCCTGGCACGGCCCTTCGCTCGTCCAGAATCTCGACGGCGTCACCGCGGCTCAGGCCGTTCAGAAGCCCATTCCGAACGGGCACTGCATCTGGGAAATCGTGCAGCACGTCACCGCCTGGATCAATGAAGTCATTAAAGTCCTGGATGGTGAACAATATGCCGTTCTCACTCCCGAGCAGGACTGGCCCGCCATCGCCGCCGACGACGGAGCGTGGGATGCCGCGCTCGGCATTATGGATAGTTCCCAGGAAGCGCTTTTGGGGGCCGTCGCCGAGTTGCAGGAAGACAAACTTTGGGAAAATGTCGAGGGTCAGGAGTTCAGTTACTACTGGCTGCTGCACGGCGTCGTGCAGCACAGCGTCTACCACGCCGGACAGGTTGGGTTGCTTCGCAAGGCTCTTAATTGATCATAGAATGGTCAAAAAGTGCCCTCTAAGAGGCCTTAAACGTCCATAATTTCGATGGCTTGTTTCAGGCTCGAAATCGGGTCGCGTCCCTGCGCCGGCGAGTATTCGTGGGCCACGTAACCGGTGAATCCCAGATCCGCTATCGTCTTGGCAACAAAGCGGTAATTCAATTCCTGGGTGTCGTCGATTTCATGCCGGCCCGGATTGCCACCGGTATGAAAATGGCCCAGCCACTGGATGTTTTCCTTGATTGTGCGGCAGATGTCGCCTTCCATGATTTGCAGGTGATAAATATCGTAAAGCAGCTTCACGCGCGGCGAGTTGACCCGCTTCATCACGTCGGCTCCCCAGGCCGTGTGGTCGCACATGTAATCTTTGTGATTCACTTTGCTGTTCAGCAGCTCCATGCAGATGTTCACGCCTTTGTCCTCGGCGTGCGCCTTCACTTTATTGAGGAATTTCACGCAGTTATCGGCGCCTTCGGCGTCTGGCATGCCTTTGCGATTGCCGGAAAACGTGATGATATTCGGAACTCCGTTGGCGGCGGATTCGTCCAGCGCCGCGTGCATGGTTTTTTCGAAACGATCGTGATTCTCAATCCGGTTTAGCGCGTCCCTAATGGTTCCCCCCGGACCTGGATACATGGTCGGGATCAGACCGTATTTCTTGAGCGTCGGCCAGTCGGCGGGGCCTCGCAAATCGTATCCGACAATCCCGAGGCGGGCCGCTTCGCGGCAGGTGTCTTCGAAGCTCATGCCGCGGGCGAAAACGCCTTGGGTCACGCATTGTTTCAGGCGGCCTTTTTTCTCCTGCGGAGCGGCGGCCAGCGGGAGAGCGGCAACGGCGGTCACAAAATCTCTGCGTCGCATATCCGACTATCGTACACGGAGTTAGCTGTCATTAGCAGAGAATGCTTGGAAGCGTAAGGTAGCATGTGGCCGAGAAGATATGAATCGATTACAAAGTTTTCTCGATCTCGCCGCAGGCGCGCCGCCGGAGCGCGATGGACGGCATTTTCGCACCTGGCAGAGGGTCTCCATCCAGGTGCAGCGCGAGGTCCGCTGGCTGGCGGTAAAGAAATTCTCCACGGCCAATCTGGACCGGGCGTTCACCATGGTGGTCTACTCGTCGTGCCATCCCAGCCATGGGCAGAGGCCGATGGAGTTCACTTACGATCTTGGCGATCCGGCCGCGATACCGATGGCGCTGCGGCTGATCGGACGATCCCTGCAAGCGCGGCTGACGCAGATTTCGGTGAGGTTTGAAGAGGATGCCCGGATGCGGCGCCGCTTCGCGCCGGTGTGGCATATGGATATTTTGAGTGCGGTGAAAAAAAAGCCGCGACTGCTGATCGAGCTGCTGGCGCGGGAAGCGACCATGATTAATGCGTTGATCGATCTGGGAACAATGCGCGACGAGCGCATGACCAAGCGATTTCTGAAAAGCACGCTTGCCGCCGCGCGAGTGCTCGGCGTCGACTCAGATACTTTGCTGGATCTGGTGCTGCGAACAGGCGTCGAGAACCTCAGCCACGGAAGGATTCTCGAGGACGATGACGCGGCTGCCACGGGGAGCCCAGATGCGGGGATCGGTAGCAGTGAAGATCGCGATCACGGGAGTCCCGACGGCGGCGGCCAAGTGGCTGATGCCGGAATCGTTCCCGATGTACACGCTTGCGGTTGAGATCCAGCAGGCTAGTTCATAAAGGTCTTCGATACCGTTCGGGCACCATTCAACTCTTTTTAGCCGGGCGGCTACAGCTTGGAAATTCTCGAGCGGCCAGTTTTTCTTTGGGCTACTGGAATACGGGTGGATGATGGCGAAGTCTTGTCGAGGGGCTGGAGGGACTTCGATGCGCGGAGAGGTTTCGGGGAGCGATAGCGCGGGAAAAAAAGTGAAGGGCAGGTGTGCGACGGCTTCACGGAATTCGGGTCGCGCTGAGCCGTACCAGGAGTAGATTTCGTCGAAGTCTTCGAGCAACGGGCACTTCGTTGTGGTGATACCTACGAGGTCGAGACCAGTGTCGGCGATGGCTCTTGTCCGATCGGCAAAACGGATTAGGGGGAGGGTCACGCGAGGAGCCCAGACTTCGGTGTATTCGGCTCTTGCGGATTCGAGCGCGGGGAGGGATAGGATGACGTCGCCGATGGCGCCGGGGCGGATAAGAAGGCGTCGCATGAAGGTTCGAAGATAGTATACGTGTGGGACGTTGAAGTGCCGCCTGAAGGCGGCTGCGGGCTGAAGCCCGGCCCCGCAAGAGTGGGTTAGTTCAAGACTGGGTTAGTCAAAGCTGGGTTAGTTGAGGTTGTAGAGTTTGCGGGCATTTTCTCTTAGGACCATGCGGGCTAGTTGGATGGCTCGGTCGCGGTTGATTTCTTCGTCTCTTAGCATGCCGGTTAAGGCTAGGCCTAGCGCTTCACGGCCCGTTTTATTGGCGATGTAGCCGGCTTCTTCCCAGCCGATTTCTTTCGAGAAGGGATAGGCGTCGGTGGCGAACATTACTTTTTCGGGTTCATATTCCAGCCACTTGCGGATGTTTACCGATACTTCGCGGGGGTAGCCGTTATACGTTTGCTCGGAGAAATCGGTGTAGACGTTCGGGTTTTCGAGTAGAGCGGTTATTTCTCCGATGAACGGCCATCCACCGTGGAGCAGGACGAAGTTTGTTTTGCGCATCGCCGGGTCGTGGAGTAACGGTTCTAAGAGGATGGGATTGGTGCCTGCGATATCGAAATATGCTCCGGCACTGGCGCAGACGTGGATATGAATGGCCATGCCTAGGCGTCCGCACTCGGTTGCGATAAAGCGGAAAATATAGTCTTGCAGGTCTTTGTAGGCGCCTTCGCCAAGATACGCTTTTTCGGCGTCTTGCTTGGATGGGTTCCCGACGTCCAGCGCGCGGAGGTAGGCCATCTCGAATTTCTCGGCGATGGCTCCGGACTTTTTGTGGGCTTCTAAAACGGGGCGCACTACTTTGTCGAGATAGTCGTCCAGCGTGGCGGGTTTGGGATCGGGGTAGTAACGCTTCAGGAGTGCTTCTTCGAGAGGGAAGAATGCCTTCTTGTCGGGGTCCTTCATCATCGGGGTATTGTCGAGCGGATACATCAAGGCGTCTACATAACCGACGAATCGGAAGCGGGGTTCGGTGACGGGCGGGGACATTGTGACTCGATTGGCCAGCATCACGTCGATTCCCAGCGCGTCCAGGACAGCGGCTGAATTCGATTTATCGACATTCTGCATTTTTTGACGGGCCTCGGCGACGATGGGGGAATCGGCGCGGGTGCGGATGGGCTCCGAATAAGGGTCGAGGTGTTCTACGGGGAGTGCGTCGAAGTCGGTGTCGGGTGGATTGCCGGGGCGGACGGGGTGGGCGTGGTTGTCGATGGCTTTTATTTTTTCGATTTCAGAAGCGAGTTGGGGGTCGATGCGGGGTTGTTGCGTGCAGGCGGTTAGGAAGAGAGCCAATAGCGGAAGGGGCGAAAGCCGGGACAGACCACTCTGTCCACCGGCGACAGGGTCTGCGGCTTCTGCCCGACGCCTGGGGCGCCTTGGGACAGAGTGGTCAGTCCCGGTTTTCGCGCACTTCTCACAACTCATTTGATGAGGTCGATGGGGATGGAGACTTCTATGGTTTTGGGCTGGAGGCACATGCGGTCCGTGCAGGCCTGGTAGCGGAGCTTGCCGGTTGCCATTACCTGGCCTGGCATGGCCGATGACGAGACTTTGAATTTTGTCACCAGCTCGAAATTGCCGGTATAGACGGATAGCGGTTTTTCGGAAAAGCTGTACTTTTCCATTTGCGGCGCGGGATAGGTTACTTCGGGCGACTCCAAGGGTCCGGAGGTCCAAGTGAGCTTCAGAGGGATCAGGTACTCATCGGCCGGTTTGTTGCTGTTGCAGTGATAACCGGTGCGCAATTCGAGCGGCAGTTTCACCTCGACCGAAGCGCCAATCTTCGCGGTGACTCTTTCCGGCGGAGCGATGGTAAGGACGTTACTATTTTGTCCGAAGCAGCAGAGACTCGATAGCAATGCCACCGCGCTCAGGCAACGGGGCTTCGAGCAGATTGAGAATGTCATGTTGGTAGTCACTCTTGTTCACCAAGCCGACGTGAACCGCGGCGACGCGGCCTTCACGGTCGATCATGAACGTGGTCGGCAGCGAATCGACTTCGCCGTAGAGCAGCGCGACCTGCTCCGTGCCGATTACCACGCGATAGTTGATCTTTTTCTGCTCGATGAAGGGTTTAACGGCATCCCATCCATCTTCATCGAGTGAGATGCCAAGCACGGCGAAGTTCTTATCCTTATATGTCTGCTCAAAATCCATGAACCAGGGGATTTCGATTTTGCAGGGGCCGCACCAGGTGGCCCAGAAATTGAGCAGGACGACTTTACCGCGATAATCGGATAGCTTTACGGTCTTGCCGCTGGCATCCTTCAAAGCAAATTCGGGGGCGGGCTTGCGGTCGTTCTCGGCCTTCACAGCGGCATCCACTTTTTTCATAGGGAAATAGGAACAGCCGGTGATGGACAGCGCGGCGCAGAACACGGAGGCGGCGGCGGGACGGAAGATCACTCTAATTTGATTATATAGGGATCTCATGGGATGCAAATTTCCGCTCAAACCATTTTTTTCGCGCGCGCCTGGAAGAGGCTGCGAGTGTGAATTCGTCGTGACGTTTCAGGCCGGCGAACAGCCACGCGGCCGAATCGCAGAAGCTTTCACGGGCGTAGCGTTTCCATTTGGGGGAGCGGAGGGGCGCGTCGTCCGATTTTAATTTTAGTTTGCGCCATTCGGCGCTCCAGCCTAGTTCGCCCGGCTCGTGTTCAGAGTTGAGGAGTTTCTCCCAATCCCGGCGGGCGGCGTTGGACAAACGGACCCAGGCGAAGTGGAAAATTTCGTGGATCAGGATGCGGTCGAACTCACCTTGCTTTTGAAGTAAGCCACGATCTAGCAGAATCAGGCGGAGGGGGATGGAGGTCGAGGCATGATGGGGGCCGAGGGTGTCGCGAAGCTCGACACGGATGGGGCGGCCGGAGAGGGGAGGGAGCATGGTTAGCTGGGGGGTCGCGAAACATCTGGCGTCGACACGAGTGTCGACGCGGCACGCACGAGTGCGTGCGCCACGAGCACATCGAGTGAGATAGAAATCACGTGCTTAGTTCTTTGGGGCGGCTGGGGTGGCGAAGAACTCGGGGTGTTCGATTACCGGCTTGAAGCGTTTGTTGATCTCGGTCATCCATTCGTTGAAATGCTTCGTTTTAAGTTCCCCGACGACGGATTCGATGACGTTTGAAAGCGGCTGGACGGTCTTTTCTTTAATCTTGATGATGTAAAAAGAGGCGCCGGAGCGGATGGGATCGCTGATCTCGCCGTCTTTCAAGGCGAACACCGCGGTCTTGATTTCGGGCCGGAAGGAATTGTCGTGCGTGACGAGACCGAAGTCGCCGTCGGTGGCCTTGGAATCGTCATCCTCGGAGTATTGCTTGACGTACTTTACAAAATCCTCGCCGCCGCGAATGCGGCCGACGATGGAGGCAGCTTCCTCTTTCGCCTCCTGCTCGCTGCGTTTGCTGGAGCAATTATCGTGCGCCAAAATAGCCGCCGCGGCTTCCTTCAGGTCCTCCACCGATGTTCCTTTGGGCTTCGGGACGGAAGGGCAGAAGCCGAGAACAATCACTTTGATCCAGGCCTGGGTGTACTTATCCTGGTTATGATCGTAGTAGTCTTTGCTATCTTTCTCAGGGACATTGTAGGTCTCGCGAACCCGATTGATTTCGGCGTTGACGTTCACGCGAGTGCGGAATTCCTCTAGCTGTTCCTTCCAGGGGCTCTGATCGGCGAGATGGGCTTTTTCCCCCTCGGCGGCGAAGTAGCGCATCTGGGCAAAGCTTCCGAGAAGCTGGTCGGGATTCTGCTTGAACATATTGTTCACCTGGGGATTGCCGGTTTTCAGCAATGCGCGAATCTCGCCGGCGGTGATGGGCTTGCCGTCGGCTGTGGCGACGACGGTTTCGTCGGGGAGAGGCGCCTGGGCGCGGAGAAATGCCGCGCAGGTGGCGACCAGTGCTAAAAGTTTCATAACGGGTACCTATTGACGTCAGACGCGACGCAATTGATTTAGTTATATTTTACCAGACCAGGTTCGCTATAGTAACAGGAAAGTGCGTTTATACCTGCCGATTGCCTGCGCGGTGCTGTTGTCGTCGTGCCAGAATATGCCCGAGCCATACGCGCCTCCGGTGCAGCGGCAGCCATTCGAGGACGCGCGGCCGCATCACATGTCGCGCATGGTGGAGATGGGGGACGCGGATTCGCCGGCGCACATCGTGGCGGACATCTCGCCGGGCGATCCGGCGCCGTGGCGGTGGACGTTTCAGAAACCGACGGTGAAGGTGACGCCTCGCACCAATCAGGGACTGCGGTATGTGATCGACTTCAGCCTGCCGGAGGCGACGTTCAAGGTGACGGGTCCGGTGACGATGACGTTTCTGGTGAACGATCATCCGCTCGAGAGCGTTCGCTACACGGCTTCGGGCGAGTATCACTATGAGAAGGCGGTGCCGCCGAACTGGGTGGAACCGCTGAATGAGACGATGCTGGCGGCATCGATCGACAAGGTGTGGGTGGCGCCGGGGGACGGCGCGAAGCTCGGGTTCATCCTGACGCGGATCGGGTTGACACAATAATGTGGCAAGCTTTCTGGGCGCTGTTGGGAGCGGCGTTAACCGTCGCGGCGTGCTATGCGACGGGCGCGCTGATGGTCGATTGGACGAAGGCTCCGCTGAAACGTCCGGAGCGATTTCCACTGTCGTTCGTCCTGGGTGCGAGCGTGCTGCACCTGGCGGTGTTCGCGATTCTGACGCTCAAGATCGCCTACCGGCCGGTGCTGATCGCGCTGCTCCCGATTGCGATCGGACTCGCGATATGGAAGGGCTCGTGGAAATTGAAAGGGGAGGCGTTCGAGCCGCTGAACGGAACCGTCAAGTTGTTCTACGGGACGATTTTCGCGGTGTTCACGGTGCTTTACTTTTTTCACGCGTGGGCGCCGGAGTCGAGCGCGGACGGATCCAGCTATCATCTCGGCCTGGTGGCGCGATACTTGCGCGTGCATGGATTCGAGCGGGTGACGACGAACATGTACGCGAGCTTGAGCGAGGGAGTGGAGATGCTGTTCTTCCCGGCGTTCTCCATCGGCAAGCATTCGTCGGCGGCGCTGGTGCACTACGCATTTTTAGTGGCGCTGGCGATGGCGATGTTCGCGTATGGACGGCGCATTGGAAAGCCGTGGGTGGGCGCGGCCGGAGCGCTGCTGGTGTACTTGAGTCCGGTGGTGGGACTCGATGGATCGATCGCGTATAACGATTGCGCGGTCGCGGCGATTGCGTTTACTGTGTTCTACTTTCTGGAAATCTGGGACGAGGTCAGAGAGCCGCGCCTGCTGATCGCGATCGGCCTGGTGGCCGGATATTGCTACGCGGCGAAGTATACGGCGTTCGTGATGGCGATTTATGCGTTCGGTTTCGTTCTGTGGCGATCGCGGCGGGTGAAACCGGCGTTGATCGTCGCGGGATGCGCGGCGGCGATGATCGTTCCATGGGTGGCGAAGGACTGGATTTACATGCAGAATCCAGTGGCGCCGTTTTTCAACAGGGTATTTCGGAACCCCTACTATCGCGTGGTCACGGAGCAGCAGTACGTCCAATTTCTGAGCCGTTACGGTATCGAAAATAAATGGACGCTGCCGATGGAAGCGACCGTGCGCGGCGACAAGACCGACGGACTGATCGGGCCGATCTTTCTGCTGGCGCCCCTCGCGTTGTTGTCCCTGCGGTTCCGCGAAGGGCGTCGATTACTGGTGGCGGGTTTATTCATGTTCGCGCCGTATCTCAGCAACGTCGGCGCGCGATTCCTGATTCCATGTCTGCCGTTTTTTGCGCTGGCTATGGCGATGGCGATCCCGTGGTCGTCCTATTTGGCGGCGATTGTGGTGTTTCACGCGTTCGCGTCGTGGCCGTCGAATATCAATGTATATTCGGGGAAATACGTTTGGCGGCTCGACCGGATTTTGTATAAGCAGGCGCTGCGGATCATTCCGCAAGACAGGTATTTATTTCAAAACTTCGGCGGCTATGGAATCGCGCGGATGATCGACGGGGCGGTTCCGAAAGGGGCGCGAGTGCTGGCGGTGAATGGCTTGCCGGACGCCTATACTTCGCGCGAGATTCTGGTCGGTTTTCAGTCGGCGTTCAACGACGATATGGCCGACATTTTTAATGAAGGATGGGATGAGAGCCGGCAGCCGACTCGACGGCGTATTTTCAAATTTCCGCCGAGGTCGGCGCATCGCGTGAGAGTGCTGGAGACGGCCGTGGGGGCGCCGCTCGAAGAATTCAAGGTCCACGAGCTGCGGTTTTTCTTTAACGGAGCGGAGCTGGCGCGAGATCCGGCGTGGCGGCTGAAAGCGTGGCCGAATCCGTGGGACGTGCAATTGGCGTTCGATAATTCGCCGGCCACGAGATGGCGGTCGTGGGAGACGGCATGGCCCGGCATGTACCTCGATACGGACTTCGGTAAGTATCAGTTGCTGGACGAGGTGACCATCGATACGTCGGCGGATTATTTGAAGATTCGTTTGCAGGTGGAGTCGATGGACAAGTCGGGCGCGTGGGTGAAAATCGCGTCCGATCCGCAAGACAAGGAGATTTCGGCGCCGGTGGATCTCCGGCGGTGGGCAGGCCGCGAACTGCATGCGCGCGGGATCGATTACATCGTGATGCGGGACACAGACTGGGGCTCCGACGATCTGCGGGAGGATCCTGGATCGTGGGGATTCGCGGAAATCGCCAAGGGTTATGGAGCGCGCATATATAAGGTGGCGACGCCGTGAAGCTATTCCTGGGCGTCGATGGCGGCCAATCGAGCACGACAGCGTTGGTGGGCGATGAATCGGGACGGGTGATCGGTGTCGGGCGCGGCGGTCCGTGCAATCACGCGGGGAAAGGGGAGGGTCGCGAAAAATTCCTGCGCGCGGTGGGCGGTTGCCTTCGGACCGCGGGTTTTGAGGGAGTGGAATTTGAAGTTGCGTGCCTGGGATTCAGCGGCGGCGCCGCGGATAAAGACGCAATGGTTCGCGAGCTGATTAAAGCGAAGCAGTATATTGTGACGCACGATGCGTTCATCGCGTTGATGGGCGCGACGGCCGGCGAGCCTGGAGTGGTCGCCATCGCGGGAACCGGATCGATCGCATTTGGACGCAATGGCGCGGGGAAAACGGCGCGGGCTGGCGGCTGGGGCTATGTGTTCGGGGACGAGGGCGGCGGTCTCGATCTGGCTCGGCAGGCGTTGCGCGCCGCGCTGCGCGAGGAAGAGGGTTGGGGGCCGAAAACGGCTCTGCGCGACGCCTTGGTGTCGTCGGCGGGTGCGACCAGCGCCAACGATCTGCTGCATCGTTTCTATACCGACGAGTTTCCGCGGGAACGGGTGGCGGCGTTTGCGAAGCTGGTGGATCGAATCGCGCGCGATGGGGACGCGGTGGCTCGTGAGATTCTGATGACGGGCGCGCAGCAGCTCGCGACCATTGCCAGCGCTGTGCGTGCGCAAATATTCGACGGAATCGCACCTTGCCGCATCTCTTATTTGGGCGGCGTTTTCCGCAGCGAAATTTTGCTGGGGCGATACCGCATGTTGATGGAGCTCGAAGAGGGCAACCACGTGGCGGACCCTGTGTATGGTCCGGCTGCCGGAGCGCTGCTCGAAGCGTATCGCGCCGGGGGGTTGACGGTCGAATTGAAGGATGTACCGGCGGAGAAATGAGAAACATACTACGGAGGCGTCGACACGAGTGTCGACGCGGCACGCCACGGGCGTGCGCCACAAAGACCGCGATGCTCTGTTTATTGTGTGCTCCTTTGTGGGCGGCGGAGCCCGATTGGCCTGTGGTTGAGAAACATGCGCTCGAGCTGCTGCGGAAGTACGTCCGCATCGCCAGCGTGAATCCTCCGGCGAACACGGTTGAAGCCGCCGCGCTGATCAAAGGCGAGCTGGAAGCTGCCGGATTTGCACCAAAGCTTTATTCGAGCGGTCCCGATGGACAGACGAATCTCATCGTCCGATTGCCGGGACGCGACCGGTCGAAGAAACCCTTGCTGTTGCTCAATCACTTCGACGTCGTCCCGGTGGACGCGAAGGCGTGGGGCATGGACCCGTTCGCTGCCATTATTAAAGACGGGCGGATCTGGGGACGCGGCGCGCTCGATACGAAGGGGCTGGCGGTGGAGCAAATGACCGCGCTCATAGAATTGAAACGCGCCGGCATCGTACCGCCGCGCGATATCGTGATGCTCTCGACCTGCGATGAGGAATCGAACGGCAAGCTGGGCATTCAATGGATGGTGAACAACCATTTCGACGAGCTGGACCCAGCGTATGTTCTCGACGAAGGCGGAGCCGGCAGCCGTGAGTTGTTCACGCCGGGGAAGCTGGTTTTCGGAATCGCGGTGGGGCAGAAACAATCGCTGTGGCTGCGGCTCAGCGCCAAGGGGACCGCGGGGCACGGATCGCAACCGATTGCCGACAACGCGAATACGATTCTGATGGATGCGATCCGCAAAGCGATGAATGCGCCGCCGGCGACGAAACCGGTTCCGGTGGTAGAGGAGATGAAGCGCGCCGTGGGCGGCACGTTCGCCAATAACAAATTCATCAACGCGACGCTCGATAATACGATGTCACTGACTACGCTGCAATCGGGCGTGGGATCGCCCGCGAAGGTGAACGTGATTCCGTCCACTGCCGAGGCTACCATCGATTGCCGGTTGCTGCCCGGCGTCAATGCGGACGAGTTTCAGAGTGACATAAAGGCCCGCATCAACGACCCGCGGGTGACCGTGGAACGATTGAGCGAGCCTGTTGACGCGGGAGTCAGCTCGTCCGAGACGCCGTTGTTCGCGGCCATGCGCACGGCGCTGCTGAAGGAGCATCCGACTGCCGTGGTGATGCCGATGCTGGTTCCTTACGGCACCGACGAAGTGCGGCTGCGTATCCGGGGAATCCCTTCTTACGGTTTTATGCCGATGGTGCTGGATACGGCGACCATCGCGACGATGCATAGCGATCAGGAGCGGATTCCAGTGGCTGAATTTTTGCGCGGGATACGGATTTATTTTGACGTTCTGCGCTCCGATTATTAATATGGAACCCGTTTCACATTTCTTCTACTCACACCGGCTCAAGCTCCAGTTCTGGGACTGGGGATCGGTGGGCAAACCGGCCCTGATCCTCGTTCACGGCGGTCTGGACCATGCGCGCAACTGGGATTGGGTGGCGCGCGCGCTGCGCGACGATTATCACGTCTATGCGTTGGACCTGCGCGGGCATGGAAACAGCGCGTGGGCTCCGGGAGCGCTATACAGCGTCGCCGAACATGTGCTGGACCTTTCGGCGCTGGCCGACATTGTCAAAGGGTTCCCCGTGACGCTGATCGGGCACTCGCTCGGAGGCGTGATCAGTCTCCTTTATGCGGGCGTGTATCCGGACCGGGTGAAGAAGGTGGTGGCAATCGAAGGAATCGGGATGCCGGTGACGCATCGGACCCCGAAGCCGGCGTCGGAGCGTCTCCGCGATTGGATCGAGGTGATCCGTAAGTCGGAAAACCGGGCTCCGCACAGTTATCCGACGTTGGAAGCGGCCGTGGCGCGGATGAAGGAGGCGAATCCGTTTCTATCGGACGAGGTGGCCGCGCATTTGACGCTGCACGGAACCAACTGGAATGCCGACGGATCTATCACCTGGAAGTTCGACAATTATGTGCGAACATTCATCACCTATGGCATGAACATGGACGACGCGAGAGAAGTGATGTCCCGCATCACGTGCCCCACGCTGCTGTTCTGGGGCAGGCAAAGCTGGGCGCCGGACCCCGAAATTGGAGGACAAGCGGACATCATTAAGAATCATCGCGTGGTGAAGGTGGACAATGCAGGGCACTGGGTGCATCACGATCAGCTTGCAATCTTTTTGCGGGAGACGAAGAAGTTTCTGGCGGAATGATTCGCACGAGTTTTGTGTACACTGGAATCGTGCAAGGTCTGAAAAACATCACCCTCAGCGCCGACGCCGATCTCATTGAAAGAGCTCGGTCTCGGGCCCGGAAGCAGAAGAAGGCGCTCAATGCAGTCTTCCGGGAGTGGTTGGAACGCTACGCCGGGAATGGGACGGCTCCCGAAGACTACCACCAGTTAATGAAGGAACTTCGTCACGTGCATGCGGGCGGGAAATTTAACCGCGATGAGATGAACTCACGGTGACAGAGCGATTTTTTCTCGACACTAATGTGCTGGTGTATACGTTCGATTCGACCGCGCTCCGCAAACAGAAGGTCGCTCGCGAGCTGGTGGCGACGGCGTTGAAGGACCGGGAGGGCATCGTCAGCTACCAGGTGGCACAGGAGTTTCTCAACGTCGCGCTGCGAAAATTTTCGCCGCCAATGTCTTCTTTGGAGGCGCAATCGTACTTGCGGCGCGTTCTGATGCCCCTGTGCGAAGTTTTTCCAGATTCCTCGCTCTACTCCGACGCGCTCTCGATCGCCTCCAAGACGGGATGGACGTTTTACGACTCGCTGATTCTGGCATCCGCTGCAACGGGTAGATGCCGCACGTTGTTCAGCGAGGACCTGCAATCGGGGAGGACGATTCACGGCGTCGAGGTTCAGAATCCGTTTCTCTAGAGAAGACGAAAACGGCTCCAGCGCATAAGCACTGGAGCCGTCGATTAGGTATTTCGAGTTAGGAGCGGAGCCGGCGTCCAAGGATGCCGAGCGCGGCCAAACCGAGGCCCATGAACCCGATGGAAGCGGGCTCTGGAGCCACGTCCGCCGTCGCCGAGTCAATCTCCACCCGCAAGCCGGTTGGATTGGGGTCCGTCCCCTGATTCACCACGACGAAACTAAGCGTGTTGATTCCCGCCTGAAATCCAGAGCTGATTGTGAATGGCGTGAAAGAAGCGAAAGTCGTGGAACCCAAACCGGTATCAACACTATTCAAGAACACTTCCACAGTGTTGTCGCCGGCAAGTTGCCCCGTCACCTGCGCCGTAGAAGGATCGTAAGCTGTTAAATCGAAGGATTCCTGATAGGTGTAGGTGCCGACAGCACCGACCGAGGAAGTGCTAGCAAGCCCAATCCATGCTGAAAAGGAATCATCTGCGACCCACGGGCCGCCGGCGCCCAACGGGGAAACAGTCGAATCAACGAGATAGGCGTTCGTATCACCGCTATCAGGGTTGACAGGTAAAGTGTAATTGCCGTCGACAGAGCCGGCGGTTGTCAGCAAGTTGCCAATATTATCGTATCCCGTGCCATAAAGAGTGAAAGCCGTCGAGGCTGAAAGGGCACCGCTCGCCATCAATAGGCAAGCGCCCATGAAAATAATCTTCCGCATTACTCCGTTTCTCCTCTGGCATACCACCAGTGCTCTCAGTAGTAGCCTTAATTAAGGATCAGCTATACGACGAAACAGATCTATCCGTACTACACCTTACGAGCCAAAGGGCTTTTGGCTTACCGCGCCGCAACCGGTTGCGATCGCACTCGCGTCTGGAACTCGCGAACCGCGTCGTCGAAGGAAAGGCCAAAGCTCTCCGGGAATAAGGCGCGAGCCTGGTCCGGGTCCTGCATCACGCGCAGTAGATATTCCTGAAACCGATCGCGGCCGCGGGTGTGGATCATATGTTCGATAAAAAAGCGCCAGGCGACATAATTGAATCGCATGTCGGTGCTTCTGCCGTCAAACACGGGCGCGAGAGACTCGGTTTGCGCGCGAAAGAGGAACTCATCGCCGGTGAGATAGGCTTTCTGCCGCCCGAAATCGACCGCCAGTCCTTCATAGAGCCACGGCTGGCGGTTCAGTTTGTGGCCGCGCCATAACGTGGTGTTCTGGTCGAGAATGGCATGTGACAGTTCATGCCGCAGAAATTCAGCGGTGTCGAAATGCTTTTCGGCGATCTTTGGAGTCACCCAGATCACGGTCCCGGTCTGCAAGGTCAGCGCGCCGATGGCATTTCCGCGCTGCCAGGGTGCCTGTAGATGAAAATCCGTCCACGTCCGCGGCGCGATCACCGCAATTCGATCGGGCATTTTCAGGCGATGGAACGTCTCCGCTTCGGCGATGAGCGAATCCATCTGCTGGTAGGGCTCTTCGAGCGTGGTTCCAGCGGGGTAGTAGATATCGGCGCGATGCAGAATGAAATGCGTGTAGCCCGGCTTGAGCGGAGACCAAGGAAATAGCGGACCCGCGCAAAAGATGAAGGCGACAAAAGCGAGCAGCACCAGAAAAATCGCCCAGCGAACCCAGTTACGCATTCACCGTTTCCAGCGCGGCGTACGTCCGATCGACGTAGGCGTTCAGGAGTTCGATGAACTCGGCGACGATGCGATCTCCGCGCAGAGTGCATTTCAACTTGCCATCGACGTAAACCGGGGCCACCGGCTCCTCAAACGTGCCGGGGAGCGAGATGCCGAGGTTGGCGTGCTTCGATTCGCCGGGCCCGTTAACAATGCAGCCCATCACCGCGACCTTCATCTCCTCGACGCCCGTATAGCGCGATTTCCACACTGGCATCTGCTCGCGCAAATAGGTCTGGATCTGGTCGGCCATGTCCTGGAAAAACGTGCTGGTCGTGCGCCCGCAACCGGGGCAAGCGGTCACCTGCGGCGTAAAGCTGCGCAGCTCAAGCGATTGAAGAATCTGCTGGCTGACGATCACTTCTTCGGTGCGATCGCCATTCGGGAGCGGGGTGAGCGAGGCGCGAATGGTATCGCCGATCCCTTCCTGCAACAGCACGCCTAGCGCGGCCGTCGTCGCGACGATGCCCTTGGCTCCAAGGCCCGCTTCCGTCAATCCGAGATGCAGCGCGTAGTCGCACTCCGCGGCAAGCATCCTATATACAGCGATTAAATCCTGCACGCCGCTGACCTTGGCGCTCAGAATAATTCGATGGCGCGGCAGGCCGTAATGCTCCGCCGCGGCGGCGGAGTTCAGCGCGCTGACCACGATGGCGCGCAGCGTGACCATCTTCGCATCGAGAGGCTCCGCCAGGCGGCTGTTCTCATCCATCATGCGAGTGAGCAGCGCTTGATCGAGCGAGCCCCAGTTCACGCCGATACGCACCGGACGCTCGTATTCAACCGCGGCCTCGATCATGACGCGGAAATTGTCGTCGTGCTTCTTGCCGATATTGACGTTCCCCGGATTGATGCGATACTTCGCCAGAGCGCGCGCCATGGCGGGATATTTTTTCAGCAGCAGATGCCCGTTGTAATGGAAATCGCCGATAATCGGCACACGCACGCCGAATTTGTCCAGGGTATCGACGATCTTCGGCACGGCCGCGGCCGCGTCCTCGGTGTTCACGGTGACGCGCACCAGCTCCGAGCCGGCGTTGGCCAGCGCCATGACCTGATTCACGGTGGATTGCACGTCCGCGGTATCGGTATTGGTCATCGACTGCACGACAATCGGATTCGGGCCGCCGACTTCGACCGAACCAATACGCACGGCGACCGAGCGGCGTCGCTGAATTGCTGCCATATCCCACTATTGTAGCCTGCGACTACGCGTCGTCGGGAGGTTTCTCCGCCTCGGCCTCGGCGATCAGTTCTTCGTCGGAGATCTGAGCGGCGAGCGCTTCGCGGGCTCGCGCCAGAAAAGGTTCCGGCACGAATAAAACCGAACCAGCCGGCAACGGCGGATAATTTGCGGCTGGGCGAAGCTTCATGTCGGATGGAATCTTCTCGGCGGCAAGCAGCGCGCGCACCAGCTCGATCTCATCGGGATCGAATCCGCCCAGAGGCGCCCATGCAATGTCGTCCGTAGCAGGCTCGACCTCCACTGCGGCGCTCTCAATCTTCAGCCCGCGCCTCGCGAGCTCTTCGTCGTAGCACGCTCGCGCGATTTCGGTAAGGTCGTCGCGCTCGATCTCGCGAAGCCCTTCCTCGGACAAGCCTGCGTAGTACTGCCGGAGTTCATCTGCTGGCACGCTATCATTATCACCAATGCAAACAGGCGAACACGAACTCAAGCGCGAGCTCGGCCTCTGGGACCTGGTCTTCACCCAGATCCTGTTTGTCATCGGCCTGGGATGGGTGGGAGCGGCGGCCAAGCTGGGATCTTCGCACGTCGCCTTCTGGCTGCTCGCCGTCCTGCTGTTCTACATTCCTTCGGCCATCGTGGTGATGCATTTGAGCCGGCGCATGCCTTTCGAAGGAGGCTTGTATGAATGGGCCAGACTCGGCTTTAACGAGCGCGCAGGATTCCTGGTCGGCTGGAACCTGTGGCTGTACGCGATGGTCCTGATGTCGGAAGTGGGCGTGCAAGCCGCGACCAACATCGCCTACGCCACCGGCGTATCCTGGATCGCCGAGAGCAAGTGGTCCATCGCACTGGCGAGCCTGATCATTCTTGGAGGACTCACGGCGCTCTCGACCATCGGCCTGGGAGCCGGGAAATGGCTGCACAGCGCGGGCGGAGTTATCATGGTGGCGATTCTCACTGCGATGATCGTGCTGCCTGTGATCGCATGGGCGCGCGGCGGGAAGCCGGTGACTAAACCGTTCGAGCTCGCGATGCCCGCATTCACGCTGATGAATCTGAATATTCTCGGCAAGATGGGTTTCGCCGCGCTGGGAGGATTCGAATACGTGGCGATTTTCGCCGGCGAATCGCGCGACCCCGCGAGGATTATCGGACGCAGCGTGCTGATCGCCGCTCCCGTGATCGCGCTGCTGTTCATCCTCGGTACGGGATCGGTGTTGTTTTTCGTGCCGATCGACTCCATCGACCTGGTGTCGCCCGTGCCGCAGGTGCTGGCGATCGCCGCGAGACCGTTTGGAGGCGGCGCGCAAATCGCGGGCGCGGCGATCATGGCGGTGCTCGGGATCCGGATCGCGCAGGTGAGCCTCAACTTTTCGGCAACGGCCCGACTGCCGATGGTGGCCGGCTGGGATCATCTGCTGCCGCGCTGGTTTACAAAGTTGCATCCGAAGCACCGCACGCCGGTCAACTCGATTCTGTTCGTGGGCGCGGCAACGCTGACCTGCGGCCTGGTGGGTATGACGGGCGTCGCGAGGCAGGAAGCGTACCAGTTGTTCAACAACGCATCGGGAATTTTCTACGCGCTGACGTATCTGGCTATGTTCGCGCTGCCGTTCGTATTGAAAGACGCGTCCCTGGGTGTGCGCATCGCTTCCGCGTCGGGATTCCTGATGACGCTGCTGTACGTCGCTCTTTCGATTTTCCCGATTGTCGAAGTGGGAAGCCGCGGATTGTTCACGGCAAAAATTTGCTTTGTCATTGCAGCCGGTAATGTAATCGGAATCGCAATTTTCGAGCTCGCGCGACGCGCGCGCTAGGTTAGAATCCAAATTCGTCACAATGCCGCGGCGCTTAGGTGGGCTTCCTCGATCAGGTGTTCGCGGTTGCGGGCGCGTCGGGCGGTGTCGATTTGCGGTTCTGAAAAAACGAAGCCATCGGCTGACGGATCGTAGGTTTCTCCTGTGGACTCAACCATCTCGATAATGTCGAGAAGGTTGTTCAGGTCGTGCTTTTCGTGAGTTTGGCGGGTTTTCTGGAGGTCGCGAAGTTGCGTTACTGTCCTTTCGAATTGGCGCGAGAGGCGCTGGCTGTGCATGCTCAGGTTGGCTAACGCTTTCGACTGTCTCTCGAGCGACGCGGCGATGGCCAGGGCGTCCACAAGTGGGTCGCCGACGGCTGCGAGGCTCAGGAGATTGGTTTCTAGAGCGGCTACGCGGTTCAGGCGCCAGGAGGCGTCGGCCAGGGCTTGGACCAGGTGGGATTCGGTTGCGCCTAGGGGATGGTACTCGTCTGTGAAGGATTTAAGATGGGACTGATACGCCTGGAGGTCTTCGGTGGGCATGACTACGATTTGGCCGGTGAGTCCGTGGCGGAGGGCGTTCAGGGAAGACTGCTTTTTGCCGGCTTCTGTTTTGGGGCCGGTGGAGTGCTGCGCGTTGGCGCGATTGATTTCGATTCGTGATGGTGTTGCCATGCCTTGATATAGCAGCGGGGGGAGTTGAAGGTGCTCGAGTGGGAGTGGGAGGTGGTTGAAAAGTCGGGAGTTGGGGATGGGTGATTGGCGGGATTGGAATGGCTGGTTCTGCGAGAATTAACGGGCCATCCCCTCCCTGACGGTCGGGGTTCGGTGGGGGATTGCGAGGGATATAATTTACCATGAAGACGACCGAACAACAGGTTTTGGAAAGGCTGCGAAAGATCTGCCTCGGGCTAACTGGAACCGAGGAGAAAATCAGCTACGGGCACCCATCGTTTGCGACGAGCAAGGGCATTTATGCGGTCCTGGAGGAATATCGCGGCGAGTTGTCCATTTGCGTCAAGGTGGGGCTGGAGGTGCAGGGCGTGTTTCTTGAGGATCCGCGCTTTTATCTGACGCCCTATACGGGGCGGCTGGGATGGATATCGCTGAAGGTGCACGCGGCTCCGCTCGATTGGAAAGAAATCGGCGGATTGCTGGCGGGCAGTTATCAGTCGATGGGCAAAGCGGCTCCAAGGCGGAAAAAATCTTGACCCACCTGGCTCGATCCAGTTCAGTGCGAATCGATGCCCAGCCATGTTGACAACCCCTTTACGACCGCCTCCATCTGGTCCGTCTTGATGACGCCCAGCCTTCGAATTGCCCAAGCTTTCGGATAGGTTGAAACGCCCTGGACCAGGAAAGCACCAGGCCTGAGAAACGGGATTCCGATTGAGATCTCGAATGGACTCCCGCGGAGCTCAGTGGTGTGCGGAACAACCGTGACGATGGCTCGATCGGAATCTCCATATTCGACGCTGACAACCAGAACCGGGCGAACCTTGGCTGTCATGCCAAGGTCGAACAGCCAGACCTCACCTCTTCGCGGAGGCATTCTCGTCTTGATCCAAGAAGGCGAACAGGGAACGCCCGGCTTGTCCGATCTCCTCGTCCGAGACCGAACCGGAATCAAAAGGCAATTCGCGCGTCCGCCGGAGGACCTCTATCGCGAAAGCTTGCTTGTCTTTGGCCGGGAGCGCCTCGAAAGCGTTGAGGAGTTCGACCGCCTGCTTGCTCATATATTCAAGCTAGCCGTTTTACTGACTGGGAGCAACAGCTCCGTGGCTGTACTACGCTCACGTGCCGGGCCCTAAGCCGCTTCGCGCTCCGCGAGGACTTCGTCGATCCTCACAACCCTGACCTGCTTAGCGATGCCCAAAGCCTTCAGCATGGTCAGCGTGATCCAGGAGATGTCGAATTCGTACCAAGCTAAACCGTGACGCGCCGAGGTCGGGTGCGCGTGGTGGTTATTATGCCAGCCTTCGCCGAATGTCATCAGGGCAACCCACCAGCTATTCCGCGAATCGTCCCGCGTGTCAAAACGCCTGGTGCCCCACATGTGTGTGGCGGAGTTCACCAGCCAGGTGGCGTGCAACCCGACTACGACGCGCAGGAAAACTCCCCAGAACATCAGCGGCCATCCGCCGATCGCCAGCAGAATCACACCCAGCGCCACCATCGGAACCCAGTGCCAGTTGTTGAGCCAGATGTAGAATTTGTGCTTGGCAAGATCCGGGGCGTATTTCGACATCATCCGGGTATTATTATGATTCGTTTCGCCGAACAGAATCCAGCCCATGTGCGCCCACCAGGCTCCGTCGTGGGGAGAATGCGGGTCGCCCGGTTGATCGGACTTCTGATGATGGATGCGGTGCGTGGCAACCCAGAAAATGGGGCCGCCTTCGAGTGTCAGAGTGCCGCAAACGGCGAAGAAATACTCCATCCAGAGAGGTACTTTGTAGGACCGGTGGGTGTGCAGCCGGTGATATCCCAGGCTGATGCCCCAACCAACGGTGATCCAGTACAAAGCCATTGAAATCAATACATTGCGCCAACTGAACATAAACAGTGCAGCAATCGCCCCGAGGTGAAACAACACCAGGACGAGGCTTGTCGGCCAGTTCATTTTATTGCCATTGGGCAATTGGATAACGTGTTCGCTCATTTGTGGTAACCTTGCAGTTCCAAATTAGCAGGGATTCGGCCTATGATTTGTAAGACTTATGTAATTTCGCCCGAGGATTAAAAAAGGTTAGGTGAAAGCCTTAGTCCGAGGCTAACTGGCTACTAGGAAAGCTTCCCTCCCTGGCTGGATTGCGGGCATTAATTAGCTTAGTCCCATAGGGATGGTGGGACTAGCGATTCAATCCGCCGATGGAGCCCCTATGAACTGCCCAAACTGCGGCGCCGCGATGAGGCTGAAGGACGACGCGGACTATCTGGTTTGCGATTACTGCGAGACGCCTCATTTCCCCGATCCGAATGCCGATGGCGTACGCGTTCTGGGAGTGCCGGCCGGGATCGTCTGCCCTATCTGCGCGGTTTCCTTGATGAATGCATCGGTGGCCCGAGAACGCATTTTCTATTGCGAGCGGTGCCGGGGAATGCTGATTTCCATGGATGTGTTCCCGGAGATCGTGCAGGATCTGCGGTCGCGGCGCGAAGTCTCAGTCGACGCGGCGCGTCCGCCCGATTGGAAAGATCTCGACCGGCGGATCTCTTGTCCGAAGTGCAGCGCAATCATGGATACGCATCCCTACTGCGGACCGGGGAATATCATTATCGACACCTGCGAGAACTGCTCGCAGAATTGGCTGGATTACGGCGAGTTGGATCGAGTCGTCCGAGCGCCAGACCCGGCGGCTCCCAGCATCTTGACATCAGAACATCACAACATCTAGGTTAGAGGTATGCGGACCACCGTCGATCTGGACGAAGACATCTTGCGAACTGTTAAGGATTTGGCTCGCGAAAGTGAACAGAGCATGGGCCGCGTACTCTCCGACCTGGTACGGCGCGGGCTGACGCCTCCCCCTCGGACGCAAAATACGCGGAATGGCATACCAGTCTTTCCTAGATTGCCAGGGGCGAAGCCAGTCACTTCCGAAATGGTTAGAGAGCTTCTAGAATCAGAGGATTGAGTTGATATCGCTGCTCGACGTGAATTGTCTGATTGCTTTACTGGACGTGGATCACGTTCATCACTTGGCGATTGAGCGATGGTTTTTAACATATTCCAGCGAGGGGTGGGCGACCAGCCCCATTACAGAAAACGGATTGGTCCGAGTCATGTCCCAGCCCCGATATCCAAGTGGACGGCGCTCTCCGCATCAGATCGTTGAAAGACTCCGTACATTGAAGAAAAATCATGGAGCGGCGCACCAGTTCTGGCCAGACGAGATTTCATACCGACGAGTCCGTCTTCCGATCCGAGTACATTACCGGCTCACTTTACGTAACCGACACGTATCTGCTAGGACTCGCCGCCAATCACGGCGCGAAACTTGTCAGCTTCGATCGGAGCCTCCCTTGGCAGGCGATTCGAAACGGAACAGGACGGCTGATTGAGACTCCACTGCTACAATAGTCCCCGGATCTTCCTTCGAAAAAATGAGTAATGTAATCGTTCTCGGTGCGCAGTGGGGCGATGAAGGCAAGGGTAAGGTGGTGGATCTGCTGGCGGAGCGCTTCGACATCGTCGCGCGCTACCAGGGCGGGCATAACGCCGGCCACACCGTCTTTATCGGGGAGAAAAAATTCGTTCTCAAGCTGATCCCCAGTGGGATTCTCCGGCCTGGAGTGCAAGCCGTGATCGGTAACGGCGTCGTCATCGATCTGGCCGCGCTGCTCGAAGAAATCAGGGCGCTCGAAGCGAGCGGGATCGACGCGACGAAGCAGCTTCGGATCAGCAATCGCGCTCACGTGATCTTTCCGTTCCATCGCCTGATTGAGAAGATGTCGGAGGCGCGCGAGAATCGCATTCCGATCGGAACCACCTCGCGCGGCATCGGTCCTTGTTATGAGGATAAAACCGGCCGCCGCGGCATCCGCATCGCCGACTTGTACGACCCCGAAAGTTTCCGCGATCTCTACGACACTCTCGCCGAAGATAAGAAAACGCTCGCCGCCACGTTCAATCTGCACGACACCATCGACTATGCCGAGATCCGCGCGCAGCATGAGCAGTATGCCGAGAAAATCCGGCCGATGGTCTGCGATACAGCCGCCCTGCTGGCGGACGCGATGGCTCACGGCAAGCGCATCCTGTTTGAAGGCGCGCAGGGAACGATGCTCGATATCGATCACGGGACCTATCCTTTTGTAACTTCATCGAGCGCCTCGGCGGGAGGAGCCTCCATCGGAACCGGCGTCCCGCCCACGAAAATCGAAGGCATTATCGGCGTCTCGAAGGCGTACAACACGCGAGTTGGGTCCGGTCCTTTTCCGACCGAGAGTAACGACGCTACCGGCGACCTGCTGCGCCGGGAAGGCCAGGAGTTTGGGGCTGTCACCGGCCGTCCGCGGCGGTGCGGATGGTTCGACGTGCCGTTGCTCAAATACACGGCGATGGTGAATGGCTTCGATACGCTGTTCATCATGAAGCTGGACGTTCTGGACGTCCTTGACGAGATCCCGGTTTGCGTCCGCTATCGCCTGCGCGGCGAGGAGGTGACCGAAATGCCGGCCACGTATCGAGCCCTCGAAGCCATCGAGCCGATATACGAAAAACTTCCAGGCTGGCGCACTTCGACGCGCGGCATCAATCGTTTTGACGAACTACCGGCCGAGGCACGCTCCTATTTGCGATTCCTCGAGGAGCGCACCGGCGTCGAGGTCGGCGGCGTATCGACTGGGCCGGAGCGCAGTGAGACCATTATTCGCGCAGGATCGAAGCTCGAACGGCTCATTGGGTAGCTATGCCCGCCCGGTGCGATGCCGGCTGTAGGTAAAATACACCACCAAACCAATCGCGAGCCACACGAAAAATCGGATCCATGTCAGTAGCGGCAAGCCCATCATGAGGACCGCGCAGCAGACGATCGAGAGGATCGGCACCAAGGGCACGAAGGGAACCCGGAAGGTGCGCGGGCGATCCGGCTGTTTCCTGCGCAACACGATTACGCCCGCGGAGACTACGCAGAAGGCGAACAGCGTGCCGATGTTCGATAGCTCGGCGAACGTGTCGATATCCCACAATCCCGCAGGCAGGCCAACGACGAATCCGGCGATCCACGTTGAGATGTGGGGCGTCTGATACAAGGGATGCACCTTCGAAAATAATCCCGGCAGCAGCTTGTCGCGCGACATCGCGAACCAGATACGCGCCTGCCCGTATTGATAAACCAGCAGCGAGGAAATCATGCCGGTGAGCGCTCCCGCGGTGACGATCACTCGCAGTCGATTGTATCCCAGAGTCTTCAGAGCGACCGCGACGGGCGAATCGGGGTCCAGCGTTTTCCAGTTGGCGATGCCGGTCAGGACAATCGCGACGCCTCCATAAAGAATGGTGCAGATGATCAGCGTTGCGATGATGCCGAAGGGCAGGTCGCGCTGCGGGCGCTTGCACTCTTCGGCGGCGGTCGAGATGGAGTCGAAACCGATGTAGGTGAAGAATACGATCGACGCGCCAGTGAGGATGCCCGAAAATCCATTGGGCGCATAGGGATGAAAATTGTGCGTGTTGATCGCTTTGGCGGCGCCGATGCAGAAGAACAGAATCGCCGCGATCTTGATCATCACCATGACGGTGTTGGCGTTCGCGCTTTCCTTGACGCCGCGCACCAGCACCCAGGTCACGGCCATTGTAATCAGGAGCGCGGGGATGTTGAAGATTCCTCCGGGCTGGCCAGTCGCTGGAAACATGGGATAGGCAATCGCCGGCGGAAGATGGAATCCGAACAGGTTATCGGAGAGGTCCTGCAAATACGCCGAGAATCCGACCGCGACCGACATGTTCGACACGGCGTATTCCAGGATCAAATCCCAGCCGATGATCCAGGCGATAATTTCGCCCAAAATGGCGTAAGCGTAGGTATACGCGCTGCCCGCGATGGGGATCATCGAAGCCAGTTCGGCGTAGCAGAGACCGGCAAACAGGCAGGCGACCGCTACCAGTAAAAATGAAATCGTGATCGCCGGTCCCGCGCCTGGGCGCCCCATGGTGGATGCGGCATGGCCTCCAGAGGTGATCAGGTCGAGCACCGTTGCGTGCAGCAGCGACTCGACCTTCTCGACTTTGCCAAGCGCGGCAGTGCCGGTGACGGTGAAAATACCGGAGCCAATCACCGCACCGACCCCCAGGAACGCAAGACTCCACGGCCCGAGCGTCTTCCTCAGTTGCCTCTGCGGCTCCTGGGAAGACGCGATCAGATCGTCGATGCTCTTGGTGCGGAAGAGGGTCGACATGGAGTCGATCGTTTAACGCTTGCGCTGGCCCTTGACGACTTTCTTCACTTTGCGCTTTTGCGAGCCGCGGTCGACGTCGTTTGCCCGCTTCGCCTTCGGAGCGGCTTTCTTACGCGCGGTGCGCTTCAGCTTCTTACGTTCGTCTTTGTCGGTAATTTTCTTAGTATTCATTCAATCTTAATTCCTGCAAATTTCGCGATCAGTTTCTTCAATCCGTAGGACGGAAAATTCACCGTTACTTTGGTGTCCTCGCCCGATCCTTCCACGCGCAACACGGTACCGCGGCCATATTTGGCGTGCTCGATCACCGAGCCTGGCCCAAACTTCTTCACTGCTTTCTTTGCCAACGGCGCCGGCGCAACCTGAGAAACATCCCGATTTACGGCCGAGGCCGGCTTAGGAGCCGTTGCTCCAATCCCATGCGGGACCGGCATTCCTTTCTCGGAAAAGAACTGTTTAATGTTCTCGACCGAGTTGTAAGTCTTCCCAGTATAAAGGTTTCGGCTGGCACTTTCGCGGACCTGGTGGCGCTCGGCATAAAGGTCGATGCCCTGAATCGAACGGACGCTTTCGATCAGCCCGGGCGGGACCTCTTTCAGGAAGCGCGAGCGGATGGACGGCTCGGGCTGCCCTCCTCCGAAGCGCCGCCGGCAGCGGGCCCACGTCAGGTGCAGCTTTTTCTCGGCTCGAGTCATGCCAACATAACAGAGCCGCCGCTCTTCTTCCATGGCGCTCTCGAGGTTCAACGACCGGCTATGCGGGAAAAGACCCTCTTCGAGGCCCGCGATGAACACCACAGGAAACTCCAGGCCCTTGGCGTTATGCATCGTGAGCAACGACACCGCTGCGCGGCTGTCGTTCGAATCGGCGTCGGCCACGAGCGCGGCGTGATCGAGAAAATCGCGGATGCTTTCGCCGCGCTCGCCCGCATCGACGGCGGCGTTGAGCAGTTCGTCGAGGTTAGCCAGACGGGTCTTGGCTTCCTCGGTGTTCTCCCCGTCGAGCATTTTGCGATACCCGGTGCGATCCATCAAATCGCGCAGAGAATCGGCGATGGAGCGCGACTCGACCTGCGAGCCGAGCTCGGTAATCATGCGATGGAAAGCGGATAAGGCTGCTTCAGCGCGTCCTGGGAAAGCGCGTTCCTGGAGCATCTGGCCCAGCGCGGACCACAGACCCATATTGCGCTGCAACGCGTACTGCTCCACCTGCTCCATGGTGGTGCGGCCGATGCCGCGCGCGGGCGTGTTGACGATGCGGAGCAGGCTGATGGAATCCTGAGGGCTCACCAGCACCTTCAGATACGCGAGGATGTCCTTCACTTCAGCGCGCTGATAGAAGCTGAATCCGCCGACCACGATGTACTTTCGTCCATAGCGGCGCAGTGCCTCTTCAATCTGCCGCGATTGAGAATTGGTGCGATACAGAATCGCAACGCGGTCCTTCGGATTTTGCGCGAGTGACGCTTCCACCTTATCGGCGATCCACAGCGCTTCATTTTCGGCGTCGGGAGCCTCGTACAATGAGATTTTCTGGCCCGCTTCGGATTCGGTCCAGAGCCATTTCCCGATGCGCTCGGTATTATTCGCGACCACCGCGCTGGCGGCTTCGAGAATATTCTTTGTCGAGCGATAGTTCTGTTCCAGGCGGATGGTCACCGCGCCCGGAAAATCGCGCTCGAAGTCGAGAATATTGCGGATGTTCGCGCCGCGCCAGCCGTAGATCGATTGATCCTCGTCGCCCACCACGGCGATGTTGCCTCGCTCGGCGGAGAGCAACCGCATCAGTTCATATTGACTGCGATTGGTGTCCTGATACTCGTCGACCATCAGAAATTCGTATCTTCGATTCAACTTTTCGCGCGTGGGCGCATCGTGCTGCAACAGACGTACCGCTTCGAGCAGCAGGTCGTCGAAGTCGAGCGCATTCGATTCGCGCAGTTTGGCCTGATAGCGATCATAGACGACGGCGAAATTCTTCGAGACGGGGTCGGTTGCCTCGCGCTCGAGATCCACAGCCGTCTGCTTCTGGCTTTTCGCGTTACTGATTCTTGAAAGTGCACCGCGATAGGGCATGAACTTGTCGTCGAGGCCGAGCGATTTGTAGACGCCCTTCAAGAGGCTGATCTGGTCGTCGTCGTCGTAAATGGTGAAAAGAGACGTGAAACCAGGCCGAATCTGTGCCAGCGGCGCGCCTTCCCGACGCAGCAGACGGACACAAAACGAGTGAAATGTGGCGACGGTCGGCAGACTGTCGGAACCGATTCCCGACACCAGAGACTGCACCCGCTCGCGCATTTCGCCGGCGGCCTTGTTTGTAAAGGTGACCGCAAGGACGGCCCAACCGGGCACCTGATGGGCGCTCATCAAATGGGCAATACGATGCGTAATGACGCGGGTTTTTCCGCTCCCGGCGCCAGCCAGGACGAGAAGGGGGCCTTCCGCATGTTCCACCGCCTCACGCTGGCGGGGGTTCAAGCCTGCGAGAAAATCCATGAATATATCATTTTAGCACGCCAGATAATGCTCTCATTCTGAAGAACTTATTTAATGTTTAAAATTGCACAGACCCACAACTGAGGGTATTGTCTAGTACGTACTAGTACTGTAAATCTTGAGAGCCATGACTAGCTACTCCCCCGAAGCTCCTGGTGCTATCCAGGCGAGGTTAGCGTACCTCCGGCTTAGGAAAGCAGCTCTCGACGAGCTGATTCTGAGCCTGGAGCGCTACTTAATTTATGAGCTTCCCCCGGCCGGAAAGGCGCGCTCCGAGCCGCTGAGCCCAGTCCGGGCAGCCCGCCTAGCCGGAGCTGCCTGACGGTCTTGTTACAAGGAGGCGCGAACAGGGGTCGTCCTATCGCGCCTTTTGTTGTAACCTAGCAGTGAGCCGGTGCGCCTTTTTTATTGGACAGATTGGGATTTGACTACCGCGAGAGAGCCGGTCGGCGAGGCGGGCGGTAGCGGTTTGGTTGAACATGTTGGTTGAATTCGAGCTCATCGAACGGGCTCGAAGCGGCGACGATAGCGCGTTTAACCAGATCGTGCAAGCGTACCGGAAGCGGATTCTGGGGACGATTTCCCGCACCATCGGCAGGCCCGAGGATGTCGAGGATGTGGGGCAGGAAGTTTTTCTGCGGTTGTATTATTCGCTGGACCAGTTGCGGACGCCGGAGGTTTTTGAACCGTGGCTCTACCGTTTGACGGTGAACGCCGCGTATGACTACTTAAGACGGCAGCGCCGCCGGCAGGAAAGCCGGATGTCCGATTTGAGTGAGCAGCAGGTTATGTTGGCGGATGCCGCGGCGGGCGGGAAACGTCAGGATGAAGAACAGCGTCGTACTAAGGTACGGGAGTTGGCGCAGTCGCTTCTGGGGCAGGTTTCCGAGGAAGACCGGATTCTGCTGACATTAAAAGAGGTGGAAGGGCTGTCGTTGAAGGAACTCGAGAAGATTTATCGGGTTAATGAGAATGCACTGAAGGTTCGGTTGTTCCGGGCACGGCAGCGGGTGCTGAAGGCATTCGGTGCGCAAGAGAATAAAGAGGCAGCCGCTAAAGCCGGTTTTAGTAGGGCCGATGACTCTGAGTAGGTTGGGGGTATAGAATGGATCGCATGAGTCGCATGGATGACAAGGTCGACGCACTGTTCGCCGAGTACCGGATGGCGTGTCCCGACCCGGAGCCGAGCGCGGACTTCATGCCGGCGATGTGGAGGCGCATTGAAGCGCGCCGCGTCGCGACGGTGTCGGTATTCCGCCATTGGGCGCAGGTTTGTGTAATGGCGACGGTCGCTCTGACGATATTGATCGGCGCGGTGTTGATTCCGAAATTTCAAAACAACGCGGCTTACAGCTCCAGTTACCTCGAAGCGCTATCGGCGGAACACTCCGCCGACTATATTCACATGCTGGCAGGTGGTCCTCGGTGAAGCTGTCACGGATGACGATCGCCCTTTATGTAGGGTTGATCTTTGGGAGCGGCGTGGTTTTAGGAGTGTTTGGACACTCACTTTATGCCGTTACGACGGTCAGAAGCAATTCGGAAGACCTGCGCAAGAAGACGCTCGCCGAGATGCAGTCTCGCATGAAGCTGTCTGACGATCAAGTTTCCAAAATCAACTCGATCATGGACGAGACAAGAGCCCGCTTTCATGAAGTTCGCGAGCGATACCGGCCCCAAATGGACGCCCTTCAGAAAGATCAGCGGGATAAGGTCCGCTCCATCCTTTCGCCCGCCCAACTCGCTGAATACGAGAAAATGCTGAAAGAGCGCGAACAGCGTGAAGAGCATCAAAAACAGAATGGGGGCCGGGCATCGGGCCCCGGCATTTAACTACAGCTTCACAAAACCCTGCGCGATCTTCTTCTTCACGTCGTCGGCCACTTTCTTGGCTTCCGCAGCGTCCTTTACTTTCTGATACTTCTTCTGGAAACGGTCGACGCGGCCTTCGGTGTCGATCAGCTTCTGCTTGCCCGTAAAGAACGGATGGCAGTTGGAGCAGATTTCAACGCGCATGTCGCCTTTGTGAGCGGAACGGGTCTGGAACTTATGACCGCAAGCGCAGGTCACAGTGATCTCTTCGTAGGCGGGGTGGATTCCGGCTTTCATAATAGTAATGTCCTTGGAAACTCCATTTTACCACACGAAATGCAAAAAGCCCCGAACGGCGGAAAATCGTCGCCGGACCCGGGGCCTTTTGGGTATTTTCAGACTCGTTTTCGCGCGAGAGGGCCGGTCCACAGGAGCAGCGGCCTCGTCACTGAACGAAACCTGAACAGTAGGAGTAGTCGACTTTAAGAGTCGGCCACCTCACGCGTAGTTAGAGTTGAGTGATTACTACCAGATATCATTCGACTGGACCACCTCCTTTTTCAGTGATGCAATCATCATAAGTCGCGCCGGACGGGTTGTCAAATCATTTCTAGAACATTTTCGATTGGGAATGTTCTTACTCCACGAGGGTGTAGTTCACGTCGATCTGGGTGATGACTTCCACCGGGTTGCCGTTCAGCAGGGTCGGCTTATACATCCACTGCTTCACGGCGTCTTGTGCGGACTGCACCAGCAAAGGATGGCCGGAGACGAGTTCCAGATTGATAATGCTGCCGTCTTTACCGATGGTCGCTGTGAAGCGAACGGTGCCTTGAATACCCGCTTGCTTGGCGAGCGGCGGATAGAGAGGTGTGACCTTCTTGATCAGATTGATGGCCTGTACATTGCCGCCGACGCGGATGCGTTGGGGATCCGCGCCAGTAGAAAGCTGGGGTTGCCCAGCTCGCAAGGCAGATAGCTGCTGCGCGAATTCGCGTTCGGACGGCGTCGCGGACACTGTGGCTCCTCCCTCGATCAGTACGCCCGGTCGCGCCATACTTCCCGACGGACGGAGCATGAACATTAGTGTGACATCGGGACCATTGATTCTGGTGAAGACATCCAGATGCTCGTCGACTTGCTTCACTGCTGCCTTCACGCGCATCAGATCGTCGTTGGCGAACGCGTCGCCAACATGGACGGGAAGGCTGGCGCCCACTTTTTCCGCCAGCTCGTCCGAGAGGCCGCTTGTATTGATGGATTTGATGTACTGGCTGGTGCGTGGAACCAGCGGTACGATGCTCTCCGTCGTGCTGGGCGCTTTCTCAAAACGGATCACGCTCTGCACGGTTGGCGCGAGGCCCTCGGGCGAGAAGTGCCAGTTAAGAACGCTCGATAGCGCCCCGTTGCGCAGTTCGTCCGGTCCGCTGATCACATGGGCATCGGTCACTTCACCTTTCGCATTCACGGTGCTCTCGACCACGACTGTTCCGACCGCGGTGACCCCGGAAGGATAGAAAACACCAGGGCGATGCAGGATCTTCGCACCCGGCTCCACCACGATGCCGTAGCCGTCTCTCACCTTAGAGGTTATTTCGGATGCTTTCCCGGGGGCGGCCGCAGTCACAGTAGCGGTCTGCGCGGGTGCTTGCATAGGGAACATCCAAACCGCCAGGCGAGCCGCGATCAAGGCGGCCGAACAGACAGTCGTGAAACTCAGGAACGTGCGTGCTTTCGACATGCGGGTCTCCTTCAACACAGCGGCCACTCGCACGGCGAGCTGTCGTTTTTTCAAAAATAAAGGCGCCGGCGCGACGTCCGGCAATAGTCTTTGCGCCGCCACCGCCACCAGTGCGTCGAGGTAACGTTCGCGATCGTGCGTCAGGCCGACCACTTCCGCGTCCACCACCTGTTCCCGCGCCAGTTGAATGCGGCTCAACACGAACCAGACGCCCGGATGAAACCAGAGGACGCTGCGAATCGACTCTTCGAGCAGCACGAACAACCAGTCGCGACGGCGGACGTGCGCGAGCTCATGATGGGCGATGGCTTCTCTTAGATCGGCGGCCAATTCGGCGACGCGCGCCGGCAGCAGGATGGTCGGGCTCAGGAAGCCGAAAGTAACCGGGCCGCCGACCGTGGTGGATATAAACCACCGCACGCGAGGATTCGAAAACGGCACCGGAGGACTGGTGAGCATCCGCGCGTCCAGACGATGGCGGCGCAGCCGGATGAGCCCTGCCCCGATCCACAGGAATCGTAGCGACGCGCCAGCCGCGATGATCCAGAGCAAATATTCTCTCTTCCAGGCAGAGTGCCAAGCAGGCGCACGGTTCACAATCACGGGCGAGGGGCTTGTCACAACGGAAGCCGATGCGGTGTCGGCCGCCATCGGGGGATGCCACGGCTCGATCGCCGGCAGCAGCAGAGCGATCGCCAGGATTCCCTGCCAAAAAATCAAACGCCCGCGGGGATGCGTCAGCGTCAACCCCGCCAGCGCGCCCACCGCCACCAGCAGCGCGACCTGCGCCGACCACGCGAAAATATTGTCTAAAAGAAGCGCGGCCGTCATGATTTGGCGTCCTTCCTGATCGTCTTGCGGATCTCTTCGAGATCCTTCGCATCGAGGTGCTGGTCCTCCACCAGATGGACGAGCAGCGGTTCGGCCGAACCGTTAAAGACGCGGTTGACGAACTCGCGCACCATGGACCGGATCACCTGCTTCTGCGGCCGGCTGGGGCGGTAGACGTAAGCCCGGTCGTCCTGGCATTTCTTCAGATGACCCTTCTGCTCCAGAATGTTCATCATCGTCATGACCGTCGTATAGGCGATGCGGCGACGCTCCAGCATCGTTTCGTACACTTGACGCACGGTGGCCGTCTCCAGTTGCCAGACCACCTTCATGATTTCCAGTTCCTGTTCGGTCAGAGTCGGCTTGGGCGATCGCATACTAATAAATTAGTACGAAAGGAATCGCGAGTCAACAAAAAACTTTTTGAGCGCCTAAAGGCCGCCTACTTGGATTTCTTCTTCACGGCCACTTGCGCGATGACCCATTCACGGTCGCCTCTGGTCCAGGCGTCTTTAACTTGATCTTCTGGAAGTCCGGCGACGCGGCCCAGCAGCAGATAGGGAGGAAGGGCGTGGGCCAGCGTTTTCCAGCGCGCCATATCGATCAGCGATGGCAGCGCGCGGTCGCGGATCTGGTCGGAAATCTGAGAGACCACGCCGGCCGACGGCTCTTCGGTCAGGATCAGCAACGCACCCACCGCGCGATTTCTATCGGACCAGGACAACGAGTTCAGCATCTCGATGAACCACGTCGGGGAAATTTTGATGCCCAGTTTGGGGTCGAGCTTGGCCAGCACCTCGATCGCGACCAGACTGCGCGTCGCGTTGATGCGCACGCCGGCGTCGGCGTCCTTCAGGGCATATTGCAGATCGTTGATGACGTCGAGCTTGTTCGGCGCGTAGCCGATGATGTACGCCGCGGTGGCGCGCTGCTCTTCATCGGAGGAATTTCGCAACACGTCTCGCAGTTCGGCAAGGTGCTCCGTGGCGAACAGCGGGAAGCGGTCCTGAATCATGCGGGTGGACGGGTCGGCGGAGCGCGCGTGGCCTTGCGTCAAGTCCTCGGCCGTGATGTGGGCGCGAGAGGCGGCGGCTGAGGCTTCGACGAAGCCGCGGTACTCGGCGCCGATCTTTTCGGGCAGGCGCATGTCGCCTTCGGGAGCTTCGCGCAGTTCGAAATGGGGCGCGCCGCGCTCTTCGAGGCCGACGTAGAGGATCATTTTCCCGGCGTCGTAGACGGCTTCGAGATGCGATTCAACAACGCCGGGGATCTGGTCGAGACGCTCCTCGGCATCGCCTTTAGAAGCGGGAAGCGGGTCGCCTTCCTTGACGGCGATTACAGCGCGCACCTGCGCTTCGGTGGTTTTGCGCAGTCCGTAAAAATCGAGGGTGTCGATGCGCGGAGCCTGCGCGCGGAGGGCGCAGCTAAGGCACACAAATAGCGTTAAAAGTCGCAATACAATTTAAGACGCGCCCGCCACTCGTTTCGATTCGGGCTTTTCACGTGTTGGCTTGTTTTTCCGCCATCGGACCGATGAAAGGAAGCATGAACTTATCTTTGTTGTACGCCTTGTACATCAGGAACAGCCAGAGACCGAAGACACCGAAGCCTAACACTGCGTACATCAACATGATGAGGAGCGCGCCAAGCACCGGAATGTAGTGCAGGACGATGCTCACAATCGCCACCGCGATGTAGATCGGAATCAGCGCCACGCACAGAAAAATCGATTGGAAGGCGTGGAAACGAACGGTCCGATTCTTGTTATACGGTTCGATCACAAGGAACAACACGCCCGACAGCCATCCCGCCAGATAGCACAATAGCGACGCCACGTTTTCTTCCATACCCGCCGATTGTGCGACAGGAGCCGCTGGTGGCGGCACGTAGGCGCCTCCGCCTGGGGCCGGATCGGGCATCGGCGAACCGCATTTGGCGCAGAACTTCCCCGGTGAATCTGTACCGCAGTTAGGGCAAAAAGCCATTTTTCCTCCGCATCAGATTACTCTACTCTTTATAGCCGCAATCCGCAATCGGTTTCGATGTGTCAAGATAGACGGAAATGAATCGCCTGCTATGTTTCTGTCTTCTTGCGGCAAATCTCTCCGCCGCCGATCATCTTTTGAAAATTACGCCGGACACCGTGGCGTGGGGATACTATTGGTCCGCCGCCAAGCCAGTGCTCACGGTGCAGAGCGGTGACACGGTTACGGTGGAATGCGTTTCCGTGGGCAATCCAGCCACGCTGGAACGAGCGGGCCTCCCGGCCGATCAGGTGGAGGCCGATATTCGCCGCTTGTATGCCGAGGTTCCGAAGGAGAAGAAAGGTCCCGGAGGCCATCCGCTCACCGGCCCGATCGCGATTGAAGGCGCGATGCCGGGCGATGTTCTCGAAGTGCGCATCAAGGAAATTCGTCTGCGGTCAGGATATGCGTTCAACAGCATGGGCCCGAACAGCGGTTTCCTGAAGGGCGAGTTTACAACTAACAAGACGCGCATCGTTTATTTCGACAAGGAAAAGACGGTCGGACACTTCGCTCCGGGAATCGACGTGCCGCTACGGCCGTTCTTCGGCAGCATGGGCATCGCGCCGCCGGAGTCCGCTGGAAAAATCAGCAGCGCGCCCCCGGGCATTCACGCGGGCAATATGGATAACAAGGAGCTGGTGGCCGGAACCACTCTGTTCATTCCGGTGCACGCCGCGGGAGCGCTATTCGAGGTCGGCGACGGGCACGCGGGCATGGGCAATGGCGAAGTGGATATCACCGCGATGGAAACGTCGCTGACCGGAGTGTTCCAATTTATTCTGCACAAGGACATGCACCTGAACTGGCCCCGCGCCGAGACGCCAACCCACTACATCACCATGGGCATCGATACAGATCTGACCGAGGCGGCGAAGATTTGCGTGCATGAAACGCTCGACTTCCTGGTCAACGAGAAAAAGATGACTAGGGAGGACGCGTATCAACTGGCGAGCATTGCGGTGGATTTCGACATTACCCAGCTCGTCGATGGGACCAAGGGCGTCCATGGGATGATTCCGAAAAGTATTTTTGTGGGCTTGAAGTAAAACGATCCCTCCCTGTGGTCGCGGCTCGGTAAGCAATTGGTTGCGCGTCGCGTCGATTCCGACTCGCGACCCCAGGAAGCGATCAGCAACCTCCTAAACGCGGCGACCCTTTTTCGCGTCATATTAGTATCAGTGCCGCCCTACGAGGACGAACTCGCGCAGATTGTCGCGGATCTGAACCGGACGTCGCCCGGTTCCCATGAATCGGGGCGATACTCCGCCGAAAATCTGGCTTCCCTGGATTTCCTGCTCGCGCAAGCCGTGCGCAAAACCGCTTCCGATCTTTTGCTGATCGCCGGAGCGCCGGCCAATCTGCGCGTCGGAGGATCGCTTGCACCTACCGGCCCGCCGCTCGATGCCGAGGAGATCCGGAAGCTGCTGCTCCCCTTATTAACGATGGAACAGTCCCAGGAATTGCAGCGCCGCAAATCGGTCGACCTCTGCTTCAGCCGCGAAGGGATCGGGCGGTTTCGCGCCAACGTCCATCATCAGCGCGGGACCATCGCCGGCAGCATCCGTCTGCTGCCCGAAAAAATTCCCACCCTCGAATCGCTGCATCTGCCTCCGATCCTGCGCAAGTTTGCCGAGGCGCGACAGGGGCTGGTGCTGATTACCGGACAGACCGGGTGCGGAAAAAGTTCGACTCTGGCCGCGCTGCTGGAGCTGATCAATACCAACCGCCGCGATCACGTCGTGACCATTGAGGATCCAGTCGAATATGTGCACGCCAACCGGTCGTCAATCATTGAGCAGATCGAAGTGGGGCACGATACGCCGGATTTTGCCAGCTCTCTGCGCAGCATTTTGCGTCAGAATCCCGACGTTATCTTAGTAGGCGAGATGCGCGACCCGGAGACGATTTCCACAGTGCTGACCGCCGCCGAAACCGGGCACCTGGTGCTGTCGACGCTACATACCAACGATACGTCGCAGGCCGTGTCGCGCATTCTCGATTCGTTTCCGGCCGGCAATCAGCCGCAGATCCGGCAGCAGTTATCGCTCGCGTTGCTGGCCATCGTCGCGCAGCAACTGGTACCCGGGATTGGGAATGGGCGCTACCCGGCGGTGGAGATTCTGATGGCCTCCAGCGGCGTGCGCAGCCTGATCCGCAAGGGCGAGGATCATCAGATTTATAGCGCGCTTTCGACCGGTCGAACCGAGGGCATGACGACCATGGAGCAGTCGCTCGCGGAGATGGTGCGCTTGGGAAAGATCAGCCGCGACACCGCGCTGGCACACTGCTTCCGCCCGGAGGATCTGCGCCGGTATTTGCAGGACTAAGCGACAACTCGTTCTAAAATCTCCACGCCCGCCGGAATTTCCCTTGAAACCTCCAGACCGCCGATCTCAATGCGTCCTCCGGCAATCAGCCGCAGGAACGTCTTCGCAGCCGCCGGATCGAACTGAAAGCCGGCATTTCTTTCGATCTCGTGAATCGCCGCCCGCAGAGGTAGGGCGGAGCGGTAGGACCTGCTCGTCGTCATCGCATCGAACGCGTCCGCGACGTGGACGATGCGCGCGTCGATCGGCACGGCGTTGCCCGCAAGTCCATACGGATACCCGGTGCCATCGTGATTTTCGTGGTGCAGCTCGACCACGTTCAGCAGCCGCTCGAACCGTCCCACTTTTTCGAGAATTTTTCGTCCGATCTGCGGGTGCAGTTTGATCAGCCCGTACTCTTCCGCGGTCAGCATGCCTGGCTTTTGCAGTACCGCGTCGGGAATCCCGATCTTGCCGATGTCGTGAAGCTGCGCCGCGATGCGGATCACCTCCGCCTTCTCGTTCGATAAACCCATCGCCACGGCCAGCGTGTGCGAATACGCGGCAACCCGCAGACTGTGGCCCGCGGTGTAAGGATCGCGCGCATCGAGCGCCTGCGCCATCGTTTCCACGAATTCCAGATAGGCGCCATCCAGGTCGGCCTGCGACTGGACAACCGAGCGTGCCGCTGCGTTCAATGCCATCGATAGCCGGTTCACCTGGGGCGAGATCGACTTAACCGGAAAATTCGGCGCGAACTCCCCTGTGCGTTCACTCTCGAATAACGCGTCCATCAGGTCGCGATAGGTGGCCGCTTGCAGCATCGACACGGCCTGGGTCAGGACCAAGGAGAGAACCAGTCCTCCCCCGATCGACTGAAGCGGGGTGGTGCAGAGGACCCCAGTAACCTGCGCGATCGCCAATGCCAAGCTAATCGACGCCACGATCAGAAGAAAAGTACGCCTCGTCAGATTTATGAACGCCATCATGGCCTGCACTTAGTCACATCGGCGCCAATGCCCCGTGTATGAGAGAAATCATTCGCCCGTGACACTGATGCCTGAGCTATATTTCTCTCAGATTCAACGGAGTACGCAATTCGGCTACCTCCAGGCCGCCGGATGTGGCTTTACCTGTTATCAGGGAGCCCGCTCGCATCCACAATCCGCCTATAAACTCCAACCCATCCCACCACTACACCCCACCCGCTCACATGAGCGTACTTCCAATGGCAGCGGTCTCCCTAAAACACTTTTCCGGCCACCCTGCAACACTTTCACCTGTCTCATCGTCTATCGTCAAAAGACACACATGAATTGGCGGAAGATTGTTCTCACCATCCACCTCTATCTGGGACTCTCCGCGGGAATTTTCCTCATCATTCTCGGCTTCACGGGCAGCGTCATCGCGCTGGAGGAGGATATCAATCATTGGCTCCATCCGGATCTCTGGTATGTCACCGCGGGCCGGCGGCCGCTGCCTGAGAACGATCTGGTTTCGGCCGCCCAGTACCGGTTTCGCGACACCCGCGTATTGGCCATCCAGTTCCCGGAGGCCTCGAATCTCGCCCAGGTGATGCAGATGATCGATGGAACCGTCGTGTACCTGAACCCCTACGACGGGTCCGTGCTCGGAAGCACGGTAGGACGTTCCAATAGCGATCTCGCCCTCGCCTATATTCATCAGATTCATCTGCGACTGGTGCCCAACCCTATGTGGGCGCCGAAGCTCGCCGATGCCGGAAAGATCGTCGTCAGTGTCGCCGGTGTGTTCCTCTGCCTGCTTGTGCCCACCGGTCTCGCGCTCTGGTGGCGCGACAAACGCACGTCCATCCACTTTAAGGCGACCGATTTCAAAGTGCCCTGGTTCAAGCTTTTTCACGACGCCCACCAGGCCGTCGGAATCTACGTGTCGTTGTTTCTCATGATCGCCGCGATCACGGGTATTCTGATCGGCTTCGATTTTGGACCCAGGATGTTCTACTCGCTCACCTGGTCGTCGCCATCCGCACTCCCGCAATCCTTTCCAACGACGCCCGTGCCGGGAGCGGCACCGATCATGGCGGATCAGGTACTCGAAATCGCGCGCCGCGCCATTCCCAACGCGAGAGTGGTGACGATGATACTGCCCCAGCGCTCCTCCGGCTCGTTCTCCGTCCTGATGCGCGTCCCGCAGGAAACTTCGCGGGCTGTGCATAGCACCGTCACGATCGACCAATACAGCGGCGCGGTGCTCAATGTGCGAATTTACGGCGACCAGCCGGCGGGCTACCGCCTGATCCGCTTCAATCGCTCGATTCACACGGGCGACATCTTCGGGTTCCCGTCCCGCATTCTCGTTTCCATCTCCAGTCTCCTGCTGGTCGCGATGGTGATCACAGGCATGGTCATCTGGTGGAAAAAACTCGCCGTATGACGCCCCCTGGCTGCTCTACCGAGCCGCGACCGCGGGAAGCGGTTTCTTATATGACCACCCGCGTGCTCTCAGCTTTCCTGCTCGCCTCCTCCGCCAGTGCCGGAGTGGTACAGGGAACCGTGCAGGAGCACGCCTCCGGCTACGCTCTCTCGCGCACCGTCGTCCGCCTGGTTCCCGTGCCGCGATCCGATAACATCAATCTCAAAGAATTGCAGTTGAGGACCGCAGGGGCAGGCCAATTCGTGTTCTTCAATGTGCCCGACGGATATTATTTCCTCATTGCCACGCGCAACGGCTACTTTCCCGGCGCCTACGGCCAGAGGCGTCCGAACGGCCAGGGGACGCCCATTTTGATCACCAAGGATTCCGACATCTTCGCTCAGCTTCGCATGCACCGTAAAGGAGCGATCACCGGACGCGTGCTCGATGAGAACGGCGTCGGCATTGAGGGCGTGCCCGTGGTCGCCTACCGCGCTCGTCTGCCTCTTCGTGTGGTTGGGCAAGGAATCTCGGACGATCGCGGCGTGTACCGGATTCACGGGCTCGATTCCGGAAAATATTGGGTGCGGGCGACCGCGCATACGCTCGACGACGGGTCCGGTATCTTGCCCACCTTCGGTCCGCAGTCGCGCGAAGTCAGGGAAGCCCGCGCGCACGAGGTGAGGCTCGACGACGATACCCCGGACGCCGATGTCCATCCTGAATTCGGCACACTGTTTTCCGTTAGCGGAATAGTGGACTGCATAGAGGGTTCAGCCAAGGTAACTCTCTCTTCCGAGACGGTGCGGAGGACGACGGAGGTCGGCTGCGGCGGAAAGTATACGTTTCTCAGCTTGGCGCCGGCCGTCTACGAAGTGAGTGCCGTCACTCTGAGCAGCGCCGAATCGGGATTTTTCGAAGCGTTCATCGATAAGCAAAAAACCGATGCAACGGTAAAACTGGCGGCGGCGCCGGCAGTCGAATTCATCGCCCGGCGCGCCGGAAGTTCCACCAGGGTTGCGGTCAGTGTCAGCGGCCGGCGACACGATCTTTACGATGCCGAGCCCGAACAAAAGATAGAAACACCGCGCGCGACCCTCACCGCCGGCTTCTGGGAGATCAGCGCGGTAGCCGGGCCGGATCAATACATCGAATCGATCGGCGGCCGGTTTGCCCAGTCCCGCCACCCCATTCCGATCGAGCAGTCCATTGAATGGTTCGATATATTCATTGAAATGCAGCGTCCCCAGCAGGTGTCGATCGTCGTTGCGGACGGCGCTGGAAAGATCGCCGGCAGCGTCGTGAAGGATGCGAAAGGAGTCCCCGGCGCCCCGGTCTTTCTGTGGCCGGTTTCAGAAGCGGGGAAACGGTCCTTAAAAGGTTACCGGATGGCGTTCGCGGACACGGATGGAAAGTATCAATTCGACGGCCTCCCGCCGGGCGACTACCGCATGCTGGCAACCTACGACTTCACAGAGATCGACGAAACATCGCTAGACGAGGGCCTGGCCATCACCGTCCACGCGACAGGCTCGCAAAAAACAACAACGGATCTGCCTCTTTGGGTGTCGCCATGAGTGTAAATGTGGAGCAGGTACCTGCGGACCGATTGTCAATCGGTCCATCCGGGCGAGAGGCCGGACGGTTTGTAGAGCCGCGACCAACGGGAGCGGTCAAAGCCTCTGTTTTCGAGAGTGACTGGTGCTATCTCAACGTGACCGCCTGCGCGATAGGAGCGCGGCTACCGGGAGAGTGATTGCAATAAGCAGCCACGACGCTGGGGGGACGACCACGAATACCGCAGCCGTCTTTGCCCTGGGAGGCCCCAAGGCAACGTCCGCGTAAATAGCCAAAGAGCCCACCGCGACAACCAGCATCAGGCCATGAAGCGCCGCTCGGGTCACAACCGACCAGCTTTCCGAAACCACATTGGCCAATACTAGCCCCATGAAAGGGGAGAGCACCCAGGTCGCGAAAAGGATCAGCAGGATCCAGGAAGCATTATGACGACCCGCGTGGAGGGTTAAACCGACCGAGCCCACAGCCCCAACCAATAACGCGATCAAGGCGGTTAAACGTAGCAGGCCAAGGTCATCTCGCATTTTGTAATCATACTAAAAGAACTCTGTATAATAAAGCGAGGGGTGCGCGTAAAATTGGGACTGCCCAAATGAACACGTTTCGAATCGCACTCGCCATCATCCGGTTCCCGGCGACTCCCGAGGAGTCGGTCACCTTGGCCGAACAAGCCATCGCGCAAGCCTCTATCGACCGCGCCGGCCTCATCTGCTTTCCGGAATGCTTCATCCCCGGTTATCGCGGACTGGGGAAGCCGGTCCCGCCGCCCGACCCTGCGTTCCTCGAACGCGCCTGGTCAGCCATTCAAGCAGCCGCCGCGAAGGCAAACCTCGCCGTGATTCTCGGCACCGAACGCGTCGTCGATGGCGCCCTGTTAATTACTGCGCTGGTCGTCAATCGAGACGGCACAATCGCCGGTTTCCAGGACAAGGTCCAGATCGACCCTTCCGAGGAGGGTATCTATTCGCCCGGTTCCGGCAGGCGGGTTTTTGAAACCGGTCCGCTGAAATTTGGTGTCGCGATCTGCCATGAAGGTTGGCGCTATCCGGAAACGGTCCGCTGGGCCGTCCGCCACGGCGCACACATCGTTTTTCACCCTCATTTTCACGAAGCGGAACCCGGCGGGTACGCGCCCTCGACTTTCGCCGATCCCGCAAACTCATTTCATGAGAAAGCAGCCCTGTGCCGCGCCGCCGAAAACACCTGCTATTTCGCGACCGTAAACTGCGCCAGCCCCGGCTCCCCGACCACGTCAGCGGTAGTGCGCCCCGACGGCACGCTGCTCACTTATCAGCCTTACGGTAAAGAAGGTTTGCTAATCGCCGACATCGACCTAAGCGCAGCCACAGGCCTCCTAGCGTCGCGCTACAAATCCGCCTAGCCCCAAGCCACGCTACCCGGCCCTAGCCCGCGCCACCGCTTATGGCTCGAGCCCACCCCACCGCTTACGGCCCTGAAGCTCGCGCCACCTAGAGCGATTCGTGAATTTCGTAGCTGGTGACGATTTCGGCGGTGGGGCGGAGGGTGGCCGCGACGCCGCAATATTTTTCGTCGGAGAGCTGGATGGCGTCGGCGACCGACTTATCGGTGAGCCCTCGGCCGTGGAGGACATGGCGGACTTCGAAGCGTTTGAAACTTTTGGGGTGTTCTTCGCGGCGCTCGGCACGAACTTCGACGACGTACTCGGTAACCTGCTCGCGTTTCTTGTGGAGGATCGAGATGACGTCGGCCGCGGTGCAGCCGCCGAGGGACACCAGAAGAAGTTCGAGGGGGCTGGCGGCGCTGGAGCGTTCGCCTCTCATATCGAGCGTCAGGGCGTGGCCGCTGGGTGGGACGGCGACAAAGAAATCGTCTCCGGCGTAACGGATGGTGGCTTTCGTATCCTTCATTCCTTTATGTTAGTAGTTCATGGCTGAAACCCTGGCGCTATCCGATATTCAAACCGCTCGCAAGAGAATCGCACCCTGCGTGCGGAGGACGCCGCTGACGACCAGCATCACGCTGAGCGAGCGACTGAAGTCGAACGTGTACGTGAAGCTGGAAATGTTCCAGAAAACCGGGTCGTTCAAAGTGCGCGGGGCGTTCAACAAGACGCTGAGCCTGAAGCCGGAGGAGCGGGGGCGCGGCATTGTCGCGGTGAGCGGCGGCAATCATGCGCAGGCTGTGGCGTACGTGGCGCGGGCGCTGGGATTACGTGCGCTGGTGTTGATGCCGGAGTCCACTCCACGAAATTACGTGGAGGCTACGCGAGGCTACGGAGCGGAGGTGAAGTTCGCGGCCACGGCCGCCGCGGCATTCGCGGAGGTGGCCGAATTCGAGCGCGAGGGATGGGCGTACGTGCATCCGTTCGACGATCTGCTGGTGATGGCGGGGCAGGGGACGGTGGGGCTCGAAATACTGGAGGACGTGCCGCAGGTGACGGACCTGGTGATCAGCATTGGGGGCGGAGGATTCGCGGCGGGCGTGGCGACAGCGATCAAGGCGCTGAAGCCGGGGGTGCGGGTGTGGGGAGTCGAGACGGAGGGCGCCGATTGCATGGCGAAGTCGCTGGCCGAGGGTAGGATCGTGACGCTGGACGCGATTACATCGATCGCGCGGACACTGGGGGCTCCCGCTCCGAGCGAGATGACGTTCCGGATGGCGAAGGAGTTGTTCGAGGGAGTGACGGTGGTTTCCGACCGGGAAGCGCTGGACGCGCAGCGATTTATTTTGGAACGGCTGAAGGTGATGACGGAACCCGCGGCGTCCTGCACTTTGGCGGCGGCGGATAAGCTGCACATGAAATTCGCTCAGGATCAGCATGTGGTGCTGGTGTTCTGCGGTGGAAATATGTCGGTGGAGGATTTAGTGCGGCTGAATGCGGTTTAGCGTCTGTCCGCATGCTGACGCATGGTGGTTCAGGAGCGCTTGCCAAAGCCGAGCAAAACGCAGCCGGCCAGGATTAATCCAAGGCCGAGGAGTTTGGAGCGAGTCATGGATTCTCCAAAAAAAAGTTTCGACCAGATCGCGGTCCAGATGTAGCCTGTCGAAACCAGTGGGAACAGAACGCTGATTTCGCCGTGCGAGATGCCTTTTATAAAAAAGACGGTGGACAAGAGATAGAGCGCGATGCCGGCCTCCAATTTCCAGTTGGCAATCAGCGCGCGGAGGTTCATCTCGAGGTGCTTGGCGCCGGCTTTTAATCCCACCGCGCCGAGGCTGCCGATGATGGAACCAACCGAGACCCAGGCAATGGAGGAAAGGGGTGTGTTCACCGGTGCGCTCCTCTTCCCAACACGCCGACACCCGCCATGATGACGATGATCCCGGCGATTTTGAAAGGGTTCATCGATTCGTGAAACAGCAGCACGGACAGAATCGCCACCCACACGTAGCTGAGCGAGATGAGCGGATAGAGTACGGAGAGCTCGCCGTGCTTCAACGCCACGATCATTAATATGGCGCCAAGGCCGTAGATCGCGAGGCCCGCGATCAACGGCACGTTCGTGAGGGCGGCAAGGGGGGAGGGATGCTCGCCAAGCGCGATCGTGGCGTATTTCCACAGCACCTGCGCGGTCGCGGCGAAGAATGTAAATACGACGATCAGAAACATGGAGCGGCGTTTCTGTTCTGGGGTCGAAGGAGTCAAAGTATCAGAATAGCTTTACTCGCCGCTCTGTTGCAGAAGCTTCGCCACGAGCGCGGTCCATCCGGTCTGATGATTGGCTCCGATGCCGGCGCCGTTATCGCCGTGGAAATACTCGTAGAACAAGATGTTGTCCTTGAAATGCGGATCGTTCTGGAATTTCTCCGCTCCGCCGAACACGGGGCGGCGGCCCTGGCCATCGCGCAGGAAGATGTGCGAGAGGCGTTTCGATAACTGCCGCGCGACGTCGCTCAAGTTGAGTAGATTGCCGGACGCGGTGGGGAACTCCACTTTAAGATCGTCTCCGAAGTAATAGTGGAAGCGCTGGAGGCTTTCGATGAGCAGAAAATTCAGAGGGAACCAGACCGGTCCGCGCCAGTTGGAATTGCCGCCGAACAGACCGGTGCGCGATTCGGCGGGCTCGTAATCGACGCGATATTCATGCCCCTTCACGATCATCTTATAAGGATTGGCTTCGTGGAATTTCGAAAGAGAGCGGATGCCGTAAGGCGAGAGAAACTCGGCTTCCGAGAGCATGCGTTCGATGATGCGCACGAGGCGCGCGCGGGTCACGACGCTGAGCAGACGGCGTTGTGCGACACCTTGGCGGGAGAGCGATGCGAGGTTGCCGCAAAGGTCCGGACGGTGGGTGGTGAACCACTCCATGCGGCGGCGGAAGCCCGGCAATCTATCGATGTTTTCCTGCTCCATGGTGTCGACGGCGAACAGAGGAATCAGGCCGACCATGGAGCGGACGCGCATTCGCATGTCCGTACCGTCGGGAAGATGCAAGGAGTCGTAGAAGAAGCCGTCGGTTTCGTCCCATAATCCGCCGTCGCCCATGGCGTTCATGGCGTGGGCGATATATAGGAAATGCTCAAAGAATTTGCTGGCGACATCTTCATAGAGCGGGTCGACCTTGGTCGACAGTTCGATGGCGATCTTCATCATGGTGAGGCAGTACATCGCCATCCAACTGGTGCCGTCCGACTGTTCGATATGGCCGCCGGTGGGCAAAGGGGCGGAACGGTCGAAGACGCCGATGTTATCGAGACCCAGAAATCCACCTTCGAAAATGTTGCTGCCTTCGGAGTCCTTGCGATTCACCCACCAGGTGAAGTTAAGCAGTAACTTGTGGAAAATGGTCTCGAGAAACGCGTAATCGGGGCGTCCGGCGAGCTTGCGATCGATTTGAAAAACACGCCAGCACGCCCAGGCGTGGACCGGAGGATTTACGTCGCCAAAGGCCCATTCGTAGGCCGGAATTTGTCCATTGGGATGCATGTACCATTCGCGGAGAAACAGCTTCAACTGGCTCTTGGCATAATCCGGATCGACCAGCGCCATCGCGACCATATGAAAGGACGTGTCCCACGCGGCGTACCACGGATATTCCCAGGTATCAGGCATCGAAAGAATATCCTCATTGAATAAATGGACCCACTGCGAATCGCGCCCCTTGAGGCGCTCGCGCGGCGGAGGAGGCTGGGTGGGGTCGCCGTTCAGCCAATCGTTGATGACGAAATAGTAATACTGCTTGGACCAGAGCAGGCCCGCGAACGCCTGGCGCTGAACGCGCTTCCCGTCATCGGAAAGCGTCGAAGGGCAGAAGGAGTAGAACTCGTCGGCTTCGGCGATGCGGCGCGCGAAGATGCCGTCGATATCGTGCACCAGCCTGGATGGCTGCGATTTTTCGGCCAGGCGCAAGCGGATGACCTGACTTTCTCCGGGAGCCAGATCGAGTTGGTACCAGGCGCAGGCCTTGGTCCCGCTTTCCGCCGGATTCACGGCGTCCAACTGGTTATGAACGATGCGGCGGTGAAACGCGTCCTTGACGAAGGGTTGTGCGTTTTCGGTTCCCCAAAGGGCGCGGGCATTCGATTCGTTCTCAGTGAACAGCATCGGCCGCGGAGAGTCCAGCGTCAATTGATAGGAGCCGAGGGACGCCTCGTCAATCTCGATGGTCGTCTCGTCGGATCGCTTCATCGAGGGACGCGGGACACCAAGCTTCCAGGACCAGGTGTTTCGAAACCAAAGCGACGGCAGCAGATGCAGCGTGGCGTGCTCCGGCCCGCGATTGGTCACGGTAATGCGGATCAGGAGATCGTCGATGCCGGCCTTGGCGTACTCGATCTGAACATCGAAATAACGGTCGTCGTTTAGGATTCCGGTGTCGATCAGCTCAAATTCGGGGTCCAGGCGGGTGCGGCGGCGGTTCTCGCCATACAGTTGCGCGTAAGGAAATTCCGTTTGCGGATACTTATACAGGCACTTCATGTAGGAGTGCGTCGGCGTGCAATCGAGGTAATAGTAAATCTCCTTGACGTCCTCGCCGTGATTTCCCTGGTTGCCGGTGAGGCCGTAGAACCGCTCCTTCAGAATCGGGTCGCGGCCATTCCAGAACGCCGGCGCGAAGCACAGGCGCTGATGGTTGTCGCAAATCCCTCCGATACCGTCTTCGCCCCACCGGTAAGCGCGCAGATGAGCGTGTTCAAAGGGAAAATATTCCCATGCCGTGCCGTCGGCGCTATAGTCCTCCCGAACGGTGCCCCATTGGCGGTCGGATAGAAAAGGTCCCCATCGTCGCCAGTGTTGCGCGTGATTGGCAGCATCGAGAAGTCGTGTTTTTTCGGCGTCCAAGCTTTTATTATGCCCTGCTCTTTGTCGACCATGCGTCCGCAAAATGATCGATCGCGGGTGGTTTCGTGAAGACAACGCTCACAACGTCGAACCGGATGCGGTCCCAATGGGCCTCCGTTTTTCGAGTATACTCACGGGCGATGCGCAGCAGATGCGCTCGCTTATCCTCTCCGATGGCGCGCTCCGGCGGCCCGAATTCGGCTGTTTCCCGCGACTTTACCTCGACGAATACCAGGGTTTCTCCCTCCCAGGCGATCAGATCCGATTCCGCATCGCCCGATGACAGGCGATAGTTGCGGGCCACGATGACGAATCCTTTGGCGCGCAAAAAACGGTGCGCCAGATCCTCGCCGCGACGGCCGAGCGCTAATGTGGGAGTCCATCGGCGCCGGCGTAAGATATGCCGTAGCCAGTCTGAAAATCGCAAGATCACTTGATTGACCGGAGCCGCCACTCGATCACTTTTCCGCGCACGATGTAACAAAGATAGTGTTCCCAGAATCGCCGGTAGCGCGGAAAAGCGTTGACGAGAAATTCGAATCCAAGCCACCTCCACAACGCTAGTAGCTTCACGCGGACCGAAATCTCCTGAAATCGCACATTCGAATAGTAACCGTAGCCGGCATTGTCCTCGCCGAAATAGCGCAGCGAAAAACTGTTGAGGTGCCAGCGGTGGGTGGGATCGCAGAAGGAGCTGAAATCGGTATAGTGCGGCGTGACTATGAACACCTCGCCGCCGGCGCGAACCAGGCGGTGAAACTCCTCCATGGTCTTCATGACGTCGGCGACGTGCTCGATCACATGGACCGCTTGCAGGGCATCGAAGGAGGAGTCGCGAAAAGGGTAAGGGAAGTGGTCGAGATCGCAAATCACGTCAGCGCGGCTGGCGGGATTGCGGTCGATGCCGATGGAGCCCGCAAGCTTATTGATCCCGCACCCAATGTCGAGGGTCCGCATATTTACGAATCTTCCGGAAGGCCGGGAACGCACTCCACGGCGAGCTGCCGCGCCAGGACGACGAGCTCGGCAAACGGGCGAGCTTCAAATACCCACGACGCGCCTGTCTTCCTGAGAATATAGGGCGCACCATCCACTCTCAAGATATCGAATATATCCCACATCTGCTCCGCAGTGGGCTGCACATCATGCCGTGCAAGCGCATTTCGAATCTCGCGGAGAACTCCTTCCGGGTTCGGTCCATAAACGAATGGGTCCGTGCCATTCAGGTCGCTCAAAGATTTCTGGAGCCGATGTCGCGAGGACTCAAAGACGAACCATTGATGGCCGGACGGGGCGGCGTTCTGCCATCCGATCACCAATCTCAGCTCGAACGGCATGTTAAATCGTGGCGTCGTTGGCTGTTTGCGATCCAGTTTCACCAGTGACAAGTCATGAAAGGAATACCGGCAGGCTTCAATGAGCCTGAAAATCCGCTCCAACCTCCTCTTGCCGCCAGTTAATTCCAGAGTCGCGCGAGGATTTAGTCCAAACGCCGCTACGCCGGCGATGTAAGCGAGAAAATGCCCCTCGTACGCGGAATCGTAAGTAATGTTGATAAATACACTGTCGCGCCGGGCGGCGGGCATGTCAGGCAGTCTTCAGCCGCTTCTTTCGCGAGGCCGCTTGTTCGATCTTCCGCTTCTCCGCTCGGCGGGCTATGATTTCATCCGCCATCCTGATAAGTTCCAGCGTCCGCTTGCGGGAAACTCCCATTGTTTTCGCCGTCTCCCAAACGGTCGGATACGGCGTATCGACGATGACCGGCTTCCTCATACCCTCACTTTATCATCTCGCGCAAACACTGTTCGATTGTATCCACCGCGAAATCCGCCTGATCTTTGGTGATCACCAGCGGCGGACAAATTCGCAGCGTATTCGGGCCGGCCCCCAGCACCAGCACTCCGCGCTCGAAACACATTTGTTCGAGCCGGTCACGCAGCTCCGGCGCCCGCTCCTTCGTCGACTGATCGCGGACCATCTCGATGCCGATCATCAGTCCTAAACCTCGCACATCGCCGACGATCGGGAACCGCTTCGGCAACTCACTCAGACGGCCTTTCATATGCGCGCCGACCTTGGCCGCGTTGTCGATCAGCTCCTGTTCCAGCAGTTCGATGGTGGCAAGCGCCGATGCCACACATACTGGATTGCCTCCAAACGTCGAGGCGTGCGCGCCGGGCTTCCAGTTCATGATCTCAGCGCGAGCGATGGTCGCGCCCAGAGGCATCCCGCTGGCGATGCCTTTCGCCACCGTGATAATGTCGGGCGAGATGCCGAAATGCTCGGCTGCGAACATCTTGCCCGTGCGCCCCATGCCGCATTGGATCTCATCGAAAATCAGCAGGATGCCATGTTTGTCGGCGACGTGCCGAAGTTCGTCGAAAAACTTCTGGGGGGGGACGACGTAGCCGCCTTCGCCCTGCACCGGCTCGACCACAATCGCCGCAACCTCTTCCGATGGAAGAGTATGGCGGAACAACGTGTCCTCAATCGCCTGCACGCATTCGACCGCGCAGGAATCGGGAGTCTTGCCGTAAGCGCAGCGATAGCAATACGCGTAGGGAACATGATGCGCGCCCTGAACGATCGGGAAAAATCCCTTCTTTTGGATACTTTTCGATCCCGTCAGCGCCAAAGATCCCATGGTGCGGCCATGAAAAGCTCCAAAAAACGCCACAAATTGGCCGCGTCCGGTATGATAACGAGCCATTTTGAGCGCCGCTTCCACGGCCTCCGTGCCGGAGTTGCCGAAATAGACGCGCCTCGCGGCGTTTCCAAGCGGAGCCAGCGCGGCAAGTTTTTCCGCCAACTGCACCATGTTTTCGTAATAGAAATCGGTGCCCGACATGTGGATCAGCTTGCCTGCCTGCTCCCGAATTGCCGCCACGACCCTGGGGTGGCAATGCCCCGCCGCGACCACAGCGATTCCAGCGTTGCAGTCCAGAAAACGGTTGCCGTCGACGTCTTCAATCATCGCGCCTTCGCCACGGGCGACCACTAATGGGTAGCCGCGAGTGTAGGATGGCGACAGAACTGCTCGATCACGATCCATGATTGCCTGGGCCTTGGGACCGGGCAACGCGGTGATCAGGTGAGGAAAGTCCTGACGGACTTCGGCTAAGGTATTCATTACACAACTCCTTCTTCTAGTGGGTGGAGGGCGAGGGCCGAGGGAACAGCAGTTAGTCGCCGCTGAAGAGAGAAGGACGGGATGTCGACGGAGTCTTCATGCCTGCAATAAAGATAACATAAAAAAATTGGGGAACTATCACTTTGACTCCCTATGTTTAGGGAGTCAAAGTGATAGTTCCCAAAAATTGAATCCGAGCCGAGGGATACGGCGTCCCTTATATGACAACGACGGACTAAGATTATGAAACAGTAGTACGCTAATATGCTATACTCATTCAAAAGAGATCTCTGAACCATGGACTTCAATAGATTTACCGAAAAACTTCAAGAGGCGATGCGCGCCGCCCAGGCTCTGGCCGGCAATCGAGGGCAGCAACAGCTCGATGTAGACCATCTTCTGATCGCCCTGCTGGAACAGAAGGGCGGTCTCGCCACTTCTATCCTATTGAAAGCAGAGATCAATCCAGAGAATCTTCATCGCCGCCTGATGCAGGACTTGGACAAGCTTCCGCGCGTTTCGGGCACGGCACCCGCCATCGACCAGATTTATGTGACTCCCCGGCTCCAGGCTCTCTTGACCGGGGCGGAGCGCGAAGCGAAGCGCCTCAAAGACGAGTACGTTTCAGTGGAACATATTCTCCTGGCTGCTACCGAGGAAAAATCCTTCAAGGATCTCGGGCTGACTCGTGAGAGGCTGATGAGGACTCTTCAGGAGGTCCGAGGCAGCCAGCGCGTGACATCGCAGAATCCCGAATCTACCTACGAAGCTCTGGAAAAATATGGCCGCGACCTGACGAGACTTGCGGCGGCTGGAAAACTCGACCCGGTGATCGGCCGCGATGACGAGATTCGCCGCGTGATCACGGTGCTGTCGCGCCGCACGAAAAATAATCCGGTGCTGATTGGCGAGCCGGGCGTCGGGAAAACTGCGATTGTCGAAGGGCTCGCTCAACGGATCGTCCGCGGCGACGTGCCCGAAGGATTAAAGGATAAGAAAGTCGTTTCGCTTGACATGGGCGCGCTGATCGCCGGGGCGAAATTTCGCGGCGAGTTTGAGGAGCGCCTCAAGGCAGTCCTCAAAGAGGTGCAGTCGGCCGAGGGCGGAATCATCCTCTTTATAGACGAGCTGCACACGGTGGTGGGAGCGGGCGCGTCTGAGGGTTCGATGGACGCGGGCAATCTGCTGAAGCCGATGCTCGCGCGCGGCGAGCTGCATTGCATCGGCGCGACCACGCTTGACGAATATCGCAAGTACATCGAAAAGGATGCGGCGCTGGAGCGTCGTTTCCAAACGGTGTTGGTGGAGCAGCCGAGCGTCGAAGACACCATTTCGATCTTGCGCGGGTTGCGCGAGCGTTATGAACTGCACCACGGCGTCCGGATCAAGGATTCGAGCCTGGTGGCCGCGGCGATGCTGAGCCAGCGCTATATTTCCGATCGTTTCTTACCTGACAAGGCCATCGATCTGGTCGATGAAGCCGCCGCGAAGTTGCGGACGGAGATCGACTCGATGCCGGCGGAACTAGACGAAACGCTGCGGCGCCAGATGCAGCTCGAGATCGAGCGCGAGGCGTTGAAAAAGGAATCGGATGCCGCATCGAAAGAGCGATTGAAGAAAATCGAGAAGGAACTCGCCGAGATCAAGACCGGTTCGGCCGCGCTGAGCGCACAATGGAGCGCCGATCAGCAGGTGTTGCGCAAACAACGCGAGCTGCGCGCGCAAATCGAGCAGGTGAAACTCGAGGTCGAACAGGCCGAGCGGGCTTACGATCTGAACAAAGCGGCCGAGTTGAAATACGGGCGCTTGACCGGGCTCGAAAAGCAGCTGGAAGCCGCCAAGCAGGAAACCACGCTCCTTCGAGAAGAGGTGACTGAGGAGGACATCGCGCAGGTGGTCAGCCGGTGGACCGGAATTCCTCTGTCGAAGCTTATGGAAGGGGAGATTCATAAGCTGCTGCATCTTTCCGAGGAATTGCATAAGCGCGTGATCGGGCAGGACGAGGCGGTGGATGCCGTGGCCGACGCCGTGATGCGGGCGCGTGGCGGCCTAAAAGATCCAAAGAGGCCGATTGGCAGCTTTCTGTTTCTGGGTCCAACCGGTGTTGGAAAAACCGAGTTGGCGCGAGCGCTGGCGCAGTACATGTTCGACGACGAGCGTGCGCTGATTCGGATCGACATGTCGGAGTATCAGGAAAAGCACTCCGTTTCACGCCTGGTGGGCGCGCCTCCGGGTTATGTCGGATACGACGAAGGGGGCCAGTTGACGGAGGCGGTGCGGCGGCGTCCCTACTCTGTCGTGCTGCTGGACGAGATCGAGAAGGCGAACAGCGACGTGTTTCACGTGTTGCTGCAAGTGCTCGACGACGGGCGGTTGACCGACGGGCAAGGGCGCACGGTCGACTTCAAGAACACCATCGTGGTGATGACGTCGAACGCGACGAAGGACGATTTGGCGCGGCTGTTCCGGCCCGAATTTCTCAATCGCGTGGACGAGATTATTACGTTCCATCGCTTAACGGAGCCGCAATTGAAGAAGATCGTCGACATTCAATTGATGGGGCTTCGCGGCAGATTGGCGGAACGCCGCATCGAACTGGTGTTGACAGATGCGGCTCGGGAGCGCCTCGTGAAGGTCGGCTACGATCCCGCGTTCGGCGCGCGTCCTCTGAAGCGCGCGATTCAGAAGGAGATCGAGACGCCGCTCGCCCGGAAACTGGTTGCGGGCGAGATCCTGGACGGCCAGCAAGTCATTGTGGATGAGCGTAATCGCGAGATGGCGATCGAGGTCGAATCGGCGGCACACGCCGAGGCATCTAAATAAGAAGGAAAGAGGACTGGAATGGAAAATAATCTTCGCACGCTACCTTTACTGCCGTTGAAAAATTCGGTGTTGTTCCCGGGCCTGATGATGCCTCTGTCGGTGGGTCGCGAAGCCTCGCTGGGCGCGGTGGAGAAAGCGCTCTCGAGTGAGGACAAGGAGATCGTGGTTGTCGCGCAACGCGATCCCTCCCATGACGCGCCGAAGGCGGAGGAGTTGTTCACGCTCGGCACGCGCGCGATCATTAAGAAGGTTTCCCGCCAGAACACCTCCCAGATCGATGTTCTTGTACTCGGTATCGAGCGGGTGGTGATCGTGAAAGTGGATGGCGAAGGCTTTATGACCGCCCGCGTTCGCGCGCTCCCCATGCCTGACGATTCGAGCCGCGAGACCGAGGCGTTGACGCTGGCGATTGTCGAGATGGGCTCGAAGTTTGTCGGACTGATTCAGAATGAGCGGCACACTCCGCAGGAGTTGGCTCGCATGTTCACCACGCATGAAGATCCTCTGCGGCTGGCCTACATGGTCGCGTCGATCATGAACCTCGAAGGTACGCGCGAGCAGGCGTTGCTCGAAGCGCCCTCGCGGGTCGAGGCGTTGCGCCTGGTGCACGGCTGGTTGTCGCATGAAGTGGAGGTACTGAACCTCCGCAATAAAATCACGGAAGATGCGCGCGGGGAGATGTCAAAGGAGCAGCGCGATTACATCCTGCGGCAGCAAAAGCGCGCGATTGAGGCGGAACTGGGCGAGAAGGACGGAGACAAAGCCGAGGTCGAGTCTCTGCGCGAGAAACTGGCCAAGGCGGAGCTTCCCGACGACGTTCGTAAAGAAGCCGAGCGCGAGTTGGGACGTCTGGAAAAGACGAATCCTCAACAGCCGGAGCACAACGTGATCCGCACGTGGCTCGAATACGTGATCGAGCTGCCGTGGAAGACCCGAAGCGAAGACAATCTGGATATCGCCCGGGCGCGGCAGGTGCTGGATGAGGATCACTTCGGCATCACGAAAGTGAAGGAGCGTATTCTCGAACAGCTCGCGGTGCTGAAACTGAATCCCGAAGCGAAGGCTCCGATTCTTTGTTTCGTCGGTGCGCCTGGCGTGGGAAAAACCTCGCTCGGACAATCGATCGCGCGGGCCATCGGGCGCGAGTTTGAGCGCATGAGCCTGGGCGGTTTACATGACGAAGCGGAACTGCGCGGCCATCGGCGCACCTACATCGGCGCCATGCCGGGCCGCTTAATTCAGGCTATGCGGCGCGCGGGTGCCAACAATCCCGTGCTGATGCTCGATGAGATCGACAAGCTGGGACGCGATTTCCGGGGCGATCCCGCGGCGGCCCTTCTTGAAGTGCTGGACCCGGAGCAAAATAAAGCCTTCCGCGATAATTATCTGGATCTGCCGTTCGATTTGTCGAAGGTGCTGTTCGTCACCACGGCGAATTCGCTCGACACCATACCAGCGCCTTTGCTGGATCGCATGGAAATCCTTCGCCTCTCCGGTTATAGCGAGGAGGAAAAGGCGCAGATCGCGCGGCGCTATTTGCTGCCTCGCCAGTTGGCCCATGCCGGTCTAACGGCGGAGCAGTGCAACATTACCGAAGAAGCGCTACTCAAGATCATTTCGTCCTACACGCGCGAAGCGGGAGTACGCCGCCTGGAACAGACGCTGGGCCGCGTGATTCGCAAGGTCGCGCTCAAGTTTGCCGAAAACGTGACCGATTCCGTGACGGTGAAGGGCGATGATGTGGTCGAGATGCTGGGGCCGGAGCCGATCACTCCGGAAATGGCGCGGCGCGAGCTTCCCGCGGGCGTGGCCACCGGGCTCGCCTGGACCGAAACCGGCGGCGACGTTCTGTACATCGAAGCGACGCTATTGCCCAATGGAAAGGACCTGACCATCACCGGCCAGCTTGGCGAGGTGATGCAGGAGTCGGCGAAAACCGCGCGTAGCTACGTATGGGCGCACGCGGGAGAATTGGGGATCGATCCTGGGCTGTTCCTGAATTCGGGCCTGCACATCCACGTTCCCGCGGGCGCCATCCCGAAGGATGGTCCGTCGGCCGGCGTCACCATGACGACCGCGTTGGCGTCCATCTACTCGGGCGTTCCGGCGCGTCAGGATACGGCGATGACGGGCGAAATCACGCTAACCGGCCTCGTTCTTCCTATCGGCGGGTTGAAAGAGAAAGTGCTGGCGGCGCGCCGCGCGGGTTTGAGGCGCGTGATCGCCCCGCGGGGCAACCAGAAAGACCTGCGCGATCTTCCCGAGGAGGTTCGCAACGAGATGGAGTTCATCTTCGCCGATCGCGTCGAAGATGTGTTGCGCGTCATGCTGCCGAGTCTGGCGTACACCCCGGCCAAAGCGGCATAATGACCGTATGAAAATCGGAATCCTCGGGACGGGCGACGTTGGACGCGCTCTAGGCAACGCGTTCATCGCGCTCGGCCATGAAGTGATGATGGGCTCACGCGACGCGCACAATGAGAAGGCCGTCGCATGGGCCTCGACCTCGGGTATAAACGCATCCACCGGCACGTTCGCCGACGCGACGAAGTTCGGCGAGGTCGTCGTCCTGGCGCTCTCCTGGTCGGGCGCGGAGAATGCGCTCAAACTGGCTGGCTCTGACAATTTCTCCGGCAAGGTTGTCATCGACGCCATGAATCCGTTGCACTACGAATCCGGAAAGCTGCCCACGCTCGCGCTCGGCCATACCGATTCCGCCGGCGAGCAAGTACAGCGCTGGCTCCCTTCCGCGCGCGTCGTCAAGGCGTTCAATAGCGTCGGCTTCGCTCATATGTTCAAGCCCGATTTTCCCGGCGGCCCTCCGGATATGTTCATCTGCGGCAACGACGACGCCGCGAAACAAACAGTGACAGCGATCTTGAAAGATTTCGGCTGGTCCACCATCGACATCGGCGGCATCGAAGGCTCCCGATTGCTGGAGCCTCTCTGCATCCTCTGGGTCGGCTACGGAATGCGCACGGGAACCTGGAATCACGCGTTCAAACTGCTGCGTAAATAAAAAAGGCTCCCACCCCGAAGGGCAGGAGCCTGATTTTTCGCGATCTGCGCGATTTATTAGAACGCGTACCGCAGCGAGAACTGCATTACTCTCGGCGATCCGAGCTGACCGGTGAACTTGCCGAACGTGCTGATCGACCCAACGCTGAGCGAGGGGCTGTTCATCACCGCGGTATTCGTCAGGTTGAACGACTCCCACCGGAACTGCAGCTTATGCGCATTGTCGTGAATCGTGTAAAGATAAAACTCCTTCGAAGCGGAGAGGTTGATCGCGAATGCCCCCGGTTGGCGCAGCACGTTGCGATCTCCGCTTTCGCCCGGAAGCGTGAAGGTAAACTGTTTGAACTCCTGTCCGGGATTCGCGAACAGGTTCGGCCCTCCCTTTCCGGAGGCGACCGCCGCGGGAGCGTTCTTGACCACCGTAGTCGTCACCGGTCCGATCTGAGTTGCATTCGCAGTGATTTCCCAGTTGGTCGCCCAGTTGCTCCCGTCGCCCACGCCGACCGGAGTTGCGCTAGACCACTGTGCCGTCGGCGCCAACTGCCATCCGCCGAGAATTGCATCGACCGCCCGGTTCGTGTTCGCCAGGAATCTGCGGCTCTTGCCGAACGGCAACTGATAAATTGCGAATGTGTTCAGAATGTGCCGCGCGTCGTAGTTCGAATACGCCCAGCTCTGTTGCGAAACCCAGTCGTTCTGAATCACGCCGCTGAACGATCCACCGTTTTCCGAGCTCGATGCCAGATCGCGGGAGCTCCCCAGGGTGTAGTTAAAGTCCATCGTCAGACCCTGGCTGAATCTCTTGCGAGCCGTCCACTGCATGGAATAGTAGTCGCCGCGGCCCACCGAACTCCATGCCGACAGCGCCGAAAACTGCTCGTTGAAAATCGCGCCCGGTCCGAAAATGCTGCACGAAGGGCTGCAATTGATGTCGATATTCTGCAACGCCGAAGTGTAATCGGGCGAGAAGCCGGCTCCGAACTGCTTATAAGCCTGCTGCGTCGCGGTCAATCCGCCGCCGGCCAAACCCGGCCACAAATCTTCCCAGAACGGAATTTTCGCGACGCTGGCGGTCGGTACCGGGTTGATCCCGTTGTTGTACTGAATGGCCAATGCCTGCGCCGCCTGATAATATGTCTGACCCGATTTCGAATCCACCAGGTTGGTTGGCTGCGCAAGATCCTTGTTTACCAGGGACCGTCGCGATTGACGCATCACGAATGCGCCCTGAATGTACCATCCATGCCCATACTCCCGTCCAATGCTGACGTCCGTGTTCATCGTGTACGGAGCCTTGAGTGTGTCGTCGATGCTGTTTGTGATCGCAAACAGGTTCGGATAAGTCGCCGGGAACCCTGCCGCCGGCGGTGGCGGGAAAAGACTCGCGGGCGGGCTGTAGAATCCCGTGTAGCGAGGAGCCGTCGCCGACGTCAGCGAGCTCGATGCGTTGTTCAGCGTAGTCGAAAGCCCGAATGCGGAAGAAGCATAGGTCTGTGCCAGCGGCTGCCCGAACAGATCGTAGAACATACCCCAGCCCGCGCGAATCGAGGTCTTCCCCGGTCCGCCAAACAGGAATTTCGAAAGACCGCTGGTGCCTTGCGGCGAGTACGCGATCGCGAAGCGAGGCGCAAAATTGGTCAAGTGATTCGGATAAAGGGAACGCGCGCCCGGCGCAGTGGGAGCGATGTATGTGATCAAGCCCGCCAGACTCTGCGGCGCGCCGACGGAAGCCAGATCGCCGCGCTTATAGAACCAATCCCCGATCGACTGATTCGTTGACGTCTGCTGCCCGTTGGCTTCATAAATCGGAGGCATGATCGAATGGCGGATACCGTAGGTCACCGTCAATGCCCGGTTCACCTTCCAGGTATCCTGCGCGTACCACTCAAACTCCTTGTTCCTGAAATCGCGCAACACGGGAGCTCCCAGCCCCAGCGTCGTGCCGTTCACTAGATAGTTGATATTTTCGGTGGACTGAGCCTGAATGCCCAGCAGCGTGGCCGCCGCATAGGTATAATTCGTCCGGAACCCACCGGACAGGTCAGCCGGCTGCAAGTCTTTTCCCGTTCCCAGCAGCCAGGAAGGGTTCGAATTCGTGCTGCTGTAAGAATGCGAAAAGCTGACCGACTGGTTATCGATAAATCGGAAAACGCCGCCAATACGGATATCGTGCGCCCCTTTGGTCCATGCCAGATCGTCGGAGACCTGGTTTACGGGAATCTTGTGGGCTGTTCCTGTGGTGGTCGGGTTGATGGTCGAGAGACCGCGGAAAAATGAGTAGTTGCCCGCAAGAACACCCGTTGTCTCATTGGCCCAGCGGGTGAGCCCGTAGTGCATCGAATTTACCAGGTTCGACTTCAGCGTCGCCGTGTAACCCACCGCGATTCCTTTGGCGTTGGTCAGCGTTTCCGACGATGGCGCCTGTCCCGGGAACTGCGGAAGACCGTCCTGGCTGTCGTTCTGCAACTGGCCGCGGATGAATACCATGTGCTTGCCCGCCGGATCCACGTTCCAATCGAACCGCGAGGTGTAGGTGTTCTGGTTGGCATGCTGTGGCGCGGTGAACCGGTATCCGATGAAGTTGTAACCATCGCCCAGCGTTGTATCGTTGCCATGCGGATACTGGCTCAGCAGAGTCAGTGCCGGCTGATTGATTCCGATCCCTGCCGGGTCCAATGCCTTCAGTTGCGCCGCGTTGACCTGCGTGACGGCGCCCGACGTGTTCACGTATTGCAGGATGCCCGCCCGCATCAGGTCGGAAGGCACCGTGGGGATTGTGGAGGGCGATCCCGCGCTCGCGTCGCGACGGCCTTCATAGTTGATGAAGTAGAATAATTTATTTTTCTTGATCGCGCCGCCCGCCGAACCGCCGAAGATATTGATCAGCAGCGTAGGTCGTGCCACTCCGGTGAGATTGTTGAAGAACTGATTCGCCGCCGTTTCCGTCCCGCGCCGGTACTCGTACAGCGATCCATGCAGTTGGTTGGTGCCGCTCTTGGTCACGAGCGCAATCTGCGCGCCGGAGCTGCGGCCTTCGTCGGCGTTGCCGTTGGTCGTCGTCGTGCGGAACTCCTGCGTCGAATCCAGCGTCACGCGCAGAACGCTGGTGAACGCCGCGCGCGTGTTCTGGTTGTTGACGTCGATTCCGTCGAGCGTCGCATTCCCCTGGTCGGCCTTGCCGCCATTCACGTTTCCGCCGCCGGAAATCGTTCCATCGGCGTTTTGCACGCCTGGTGTAACGCCCGGCTGAAACATCAGCAGGGCCGCAACGTTTCGTCCGTAGGAGGGCAGTTCGACAATCTGCTGCGTGTTGATCGCATTGCCAAGCGTCGCGTCCTGCGTATTCACCTGCACCGCGGTCGCTTCCACCGCAATGGTGGTCGTCGTCGAACCCACTTTCTCGAACGTCACGTTCACGGTCGTCGCCGTGCTCACTAAAAGTTCAATATTGTTGACGATCACATCCGAAAAACCGGGATGTTTCGCGGTGAGTCTGTACTTGCCAGGCGCCACCGCCGGATAGTTGTAGCGGCCCGCGCCGTCCGCTTGAGTCGTCTGTTCGCCGCCCGTGTCGACGTTCTTCAGAGTCAACGTCGCGGCTGGAATGACCGCTCCGGTCGGATCGGAGACCACGCCGCTCAGCGATGATCCCGATTGGCCAAATCCCAAAGCTGCCACGAGTGAAAACACAACAACTGTAATCAAAGTTCGCATCGAACGCCCCTTTACAAACAAAAGAATGCTGGTGAAGCCCCAACTCCCGCAACCCGCGGTTACACGAACTTGGTGTCTATGTGTTCTAAATGTGATAACAGATTCGACACGGCTTCGTCAACACGTGATTGTAACGTGAACGAGAGAATTGTAACCCCCTTGCACAGGACCGCACCGTCCATATTCTTCTGCCGCAATAAGATCAACCCTGGAACGTCATCCTCCGCCAATCGTCAAAAATTTACAGAATTCTTTCGTGGGCCCGTATTCTGGCTACTGGCTACTGGCTACTGGCTACTTCTTTTTGCCACAATAGAACCAAGTCCCCCAAGATCACAACATGACCGGATCCGATACCCGCCAGAAATTCCTAGACTATTTTGCCACCCGCGGACACCGGGTCGTGCGAAGCTCCTCACTCGTGCCCGCCAACGACCCGACGCTGCTGTTCACGAATGCCGGCATGAACCAGTTCAAAGATGTCTTCCTTGGCGAAGACAAGCGCGATTACTCCCGCGCCGCGTCTTCGCAGAAATGCGTCCGGGCTGGCGGCAAGCATAACGACCTCGATAACGTCGGCTACACCCGCCGCCATCACACGTTTTTCGAAATGCTCGGCAATTTTTCTTTCGGCGATTACTTCAAGCGCGAAGCCATCGACTTCGCCTGGGAACTCATCACCAAAGAGTACGGTCTGCCCAAGGAAAAACTCTACGTCACGGTCTTTCGCGAAGATGACGACGCCGAAAATCTGTGGCAGGAAGTCACCGGCATTCCGAAATCCCGTATCTTCCGCATGGATGAGAAGGACAATTTCTGGCAGATGGGCGACACCGGCCCCTGCGGCCCTTGCTCGGAAATTCACTACGATTTCGGAGAAATCGCGGGCCCTGGGGAGTTCCCGCACGATCCGGGCGAGCGGTTCGTCGAGATCTGGAACCTCGTCTTCATGCAGTTCGATCGCGATTCGACCGGCAAGATGACGCCTCTGCCCAAGCCTTCGATCGATACCGGCATGGGCCTGGAGCGCATCGCCGCCGTGATGCAGGGCGTCATTTCAAATTACGATACCGACCTCATCCGCCCCATCATCAACCGCGCCGGCGAGCTCTTCGGCAAAACATACGGTGACGATGACCGGGCCGACACCGTCCTCCGCATCAACGCCGACCACGCCCGCGCCACCGCGTTCTTAATCAACGACGGCGTCGTGCCGTCCAATGAAGGACGCGGCTACGTCCTCCGAAAAATCATGCGCCGGGCCATGAGGAATGCCCGCATGCTCGGCACCGTCGATCCCTATCTCCACAAATTAACCGGCTTCGTCGCCGAGCATATGCGCGACGCCTACCCGGAAATGATCGAAAGCATCCCCCGCGTCGCCCGCGTCGTCAAAGACGAAGAGCACCGCTACGCGACGACGTTTATGGTGGCCGAGAAGGTTTTCCACGACGAAGCGAGGGCCTCGGTCGGAGGCGTTCTACCCGGCGCCGTCGCGTTCAAGCTCTACGATACCTACGGACTCGCGCTCGACGAGCAGGAGGAAATGGCTCGCGAATTCGATTTATCCATCGACCGCGAAGGTTTCACCGCGGAGATGGAAAAGCAGCGCACCCGTGCCCGCGCTTCTTGGAAAGGCGCCGAAAAGGCGCAGGTCAATCCGGTCTATCAAGCGCTGCCCCGCACCGAATTCATTGGCCGCGAAACCCTGGAATCCCCCGCCACGGTTACCGCTGTTATTGACGGCGAGATCGCGCTTGATAAAACTCCTTTCTACGCCGAAGCCGGCGGGCAGGTCGGCGATACCGGCATGCTGCTCTCGAAAGAAACCGGAGAGCCCGTTGCCATCGTCGAATCCACGCGCTCCGCCGCTCCGGGCAAGAGTGTGCACAAAGTTAAAATTGTCGGCCCCATCAAGGAAGGCGAAACCGTCATCGCCCAGGTCGACCCGCGGGCCCGTCACGCGACCATGCGGAATCACACCGGCACGCATCTTCTTCATGCCGCGCTCCGCACCGTCCTCGGCAAGCACGTGAAGCAAGCCGGCAGCGTGGTCGATCCCTCGCGCCTCCGCTTCGACTTCACCCACTACACCGCGATGGATGCCGACGAGCTAGCCGAAGTCGAGCGCCTCATGAATCAGCAGATTCTCCTCAATCGCGAAGTGACCACCAACGTCATGGATCTCGACCAGGCTCTCTCTACCGGCGCCATGGCCCTGTTCGGCGAAAAATACGGCGATAAAGTCCGCGTCGTTTCCATCGCCGATTTCAGCAAGGAACTCTGCGGAGGCACGCACGTCACCCGCACCGGCGATATCGGCGTCTCGAAAATCGTCTATGAAGGCTCCATCTCCGCCGGAGTGCGCCGCATTGAAGCCATCACCGGCGAAGCCGTGCTGCGCCATTTCGAAGACAAGCAAGCCGAGATGGCGGCTCAAGTTGAGAAACTTCAAGCGAAGGAAAAGTCGCTCGAGAATCAGTTGGCTCAGCTAAAAAACAAGGCTGCTCAAGCGGAAGCGGGCACGCTCGAAACCCAGGCTCGCGACATCAAAGGCGTGAAGGTTCTAGCCGCGCAAGTCGACGGCTTCGACCGCCAGCAGCTCCGTACCCTGGTCGATTCCCTGCGGAACAAATGGAAATCAGCCGTCGTTGTCCTCGGGACCATCGAAGATGGCAGCGTGGCCATAGTCGCCGGCGTCACGAAAGACGTCACCTCGAAAGTCCACGCCGGAAAACTCGCAGGCTCGGTAGCGCAAGCCGTCGGCGGCAAAGGCGGCGGCCGCCCAGACATGGCCGAAGCCGGCGGCAAAGATATATCCGCATTGCCCTCCGCCTTGGCGCAAGTCTACGTTTCCGTCGAGGCCATGCTGTAAATGGAGCACTTCGATGTCGTCGTCTGCGGAGCTGGCCCCACCGGCCTCGCCTGCGGAATCGAATTGAAACGCCGCGGTGTCAGCGCCGTGCTCATCGACAAAGGCTGCGTCGTCAACTCCCTCTATAACTATCCGACGAACATGGTGTTTTTCACCACCCCGGAACTCCTGGAAATCGGCGATATCCCCATGACGTCGCTCAATGACAAACCGGTCCGCGCCGAAGCTCTGAAATACTACCGCCGCGTCGCCCAGCATTACAGCCTGGACATCCGCCAGTATCAGCATGTAAGCCACATTTCGGGCAATGACGGAGCGTTTGTCACTCACTCCACCGATATTCACGGCCATGCGCATGAATACGCCTCGAAAAAGGTCGTCTTTTCAACCGGCTATTACGACGTCCCCAACATGCTGAACGTCCCCGGCGAGAATCTGCCCAAGGTGATTCACTATTACAAGGAAGCGCATCCCTATTACAATCACGATGTTATCGTCGTCGGAGCCAAGAACTCGGCGGCCATCGCCGCCCTCGAACTGCTGTGGGCCGGCGCGCGCGTGACCCTGGTCCATCGCGGCGAAGGCATCCATCGGAACGTAAAATACTGGATCAAGCCCAATATCGAGAACCGTATCAAAAGTGGTGAAATAAGAGCCTATTACCGCTCTAAAGTGGTCAGAATTGACGAATTAAGCGCGATTATCGATACACCGGACGGCGAAATGACCCTTAAAAACGACTTCGTGTTCGCAATGACCGGCTACCGCCCCGACCTGAAATTCCTCGAAGCCCACGGCATCCGCCTGGACCCGGAAACCCAGCGTCCCTATACCAATCCCGAGACGCTGGAAAGCGACCGCAAAGGTATCTACCTTGCAGGTGTATTAGTTGCAGGAATGCACACCAACGAAATTTTCATCGAGAACGGCCGTTTCCACGGCAAAATCATCGCCGAAGCGATCAGCGCTCTTTGAGCAGCTTCTCAATCTGCGGCCTAAGTTCAATGGCATCTTGTAGTTCCGGCGAACCCTTCGCTTCGCTTTGTGCGCGGATCATCCCTTTTCGGTCGATCAGCACCACTTGCGGGTATACCCAATACTCCATGACTGAAAGCCCTAAGTAGCTGAGCGCATTCTCTCGTTTGCTCAGGCCCATAGGAAAATTGGTGGCGAATAGCCGGCTGAACTCCCGCACCTTGGCGTCGTCAGCATCCGGATTAATGGCGATGCCCACCGCCTGAAGTCCTTCCGCGCCAAAGGCTTGCTGGAGATTTGCGAATGCTTTGGCGGTATTTTGACAGTGCACGCAATAAGTGGCGAAAAACCCGACCAGAACCACTTTGCCGCGATAACTGCTGAGCAAAGTCTGTTTGCCGCCCGGTTCGACAATCGTGAACTCGGGCGACTTACGTGAAACCGCCAACGCAATCGCAGCAAACAAGATAAGCGCGCAGATCCGGCGCATCAGAGTCCCGATTTCTTCGGCGTCGCGCTACCGAGCAGATCGGAGATCCGTTTACGCAAAGAATTCTCGGCCTGCAATTCCTCGGTGCCCCCAACCGCACTTTGCGCTACGATCATCCCTTTTCGATCGACGAGAACAATCTGAGGGTATACCCAGCGGTCCGCATCGGTAAGTTGAAGATAACTCATGACTGTCTGGCGGCTTGCCGCGCCCACCGGAAAGCTGGGGTGGAAGTTTTGCACGAAGTCATTCACCAGCAATGCGGCGTTGTCGTTGAACGCGACCGCGAGCGGCTGAAAGCCCTTCCCGCCCAACTCACCATGCAATTTCGTGAGCACTCCACATTCGGCCTGGCAGTGGGAGCAGGCGGTCGAGATAAATGCCAGCGCCACGACTTTCCCTTTGAAGCTCGACAGAAGGATTTGCTTGCCGGAAGGCTCGATCACGGTGAACTCGGGAGCTTTGCGAGGCATCGGCGGTTGCGCCGACACGAAAGAGACAGCCAGGAAAAGGCCAATAGTCCGCATAATTCGATCTTACCTCAGACCTTCGGTGGACGTAACACTGGTTCCCGAAACGCGCAATTCGAACTTGCCGGAATCGCCGGCGCCAAAAACGTGGTCCGCGGTGCGCTCCGACACTTTCATTTCTTTCCACTTTCCTTTCATGACGCGCTGATAGAGCGTGAAGAAGTGGCGCGCCGCTTCGGGCGTCGACCATTCCGACGCATAGGTCAGCACCGGGTACTTGTCGTGCTTGTGCTCGTACAGCCGGAACGCTCCGCCGCGCCAATGACTCGCCGCCGCGCGGCCTTCTTTCTCGCCGACAAACTGGCGCAGCAGCATGGAATGATCGAACTCGCCCACGCTGCCGTCGTTGACGACGCGAAACTGCTTCTTATCGAGAGAAGCAGGCTCGGGATCCTCCGGCTTTTTGTTCTCGATGTACGTCTCGGGGTGGAGGATCTGCTGGGTGCTGAGCGGAGGACGATTGAAAATCTCGTCGAAACCCTTCTTGCCGAATTTGCGATACACCGCGTCCTGAAATTTCATGCCTTCGTCGTAAGGGAAGACGAGAGACTCGCGCAGGTATAGCGGCTCCTTCGAGAACACCGGAAAATCGGAGCTGCCCGCGCTGGAATTATCGGTCAGCTTTTCGATCATGTCCGGCGCGACTTCGGCCTTGCCTCCGTTCCGCTTCGAAACATAGGCCCAGGTGAGCCAGGTTGCCTGGCCTTCCATGACCGCTTCGCGCGCGGTGGATGCGTCGTCGTCGGGCGAGCCTTTGTGCAGATACTTTCCCAGGGGATGCTGCTGATCGGCGAGCGCGTGCGCCAGTTCATGGACCAATGCAACGCGCTGCTCGGAGCCTTCGGATGTCGAATCGAGCACGAATAAACGCTTCTTCGAATAGTCGTAATAGGCCGCTGCCTGCTCGCTCACCAGGTCGACGGTTTCCTTGGCAAGATCGAAGTCCCGGGGGATGAAGCCGAACATCTTCAACGTCAATTCCTCGGCATGCAGCTCTTTATTGTTAGAGGAGCCCTTCATGCGCGATTCGACCTGGCGGCGGAACTCTTCCTTGGTGATGATTTTCGCGGGGACTTTGCGTTTAATGGGCCAGCCGGTGATTTCAGAAAGCGCGGACGTCATTTCGTCGACTTCCTGAAACAGACTGGAGGACTTTTGCTGCGCTGGCGCGAGAGAGGCAAGCAGCGCCAGCAGAACGAGACGGACGATCATCCACCTTCACAGTAACATCCCGTTCGCACATACGCTAAACTAAAATCTACATGGCAGACGACAAGCTCTACGCGGCCGAATACAAAGGTAGCGGCACATTTATTATCAGCAAGCCGAAGCGCAAATCGGCGAAGCGGCGTCAATCGAAGTTGAAGCATCCGCAGCGCGGGGCGCGCAAATAGAATTCGAGGTTGTCCTCATGCTAAGCATGCGGTTAAGCTCCAGCAGCCAGAGTATAGACCCTGAACCGCCATGCGTAAGCATGCGGACAGACGCACCTAGCTCCAGTGGCGCGCCATCGGCTGGCCTTGCTTCTCCAAAACGTAGTGGATGGCGGCGGCGATTATTTCTGCTGACCAGAGGTGCTTTGTGCTTCCGTGGCGCGCCCAATGAAGACGTCCCTTCTCGATCGGTGCGTAAAGATTCAGCGCGCGGCTGGCGTAGCTCTTGAATGCGTTCATTGCCGTTTCTGGTGCAACATTGGTGTCGACCACTGTGTGCACATGGTTGGTACGCACTTGCGCGGCTCGTAGCTGCCAGCGCTTGTAACGGCAGACCTCGCGGATCGCGTCGAGAATGCGCGCCGATTTGCATCCAGCTCGAATGGCACCTGCTTGAGCGAGGCATCCACATGCTGGAAGAGCTTTGGGTTTGGCTCTGGCAGTCGAGTCCCCGGAACGTTGTGGTCACGGTCAATTGTGCCTTGTTGGCCGGGGAGATGCGATGCGTAACAGGAAAAGGTGATCAGGTAGGTGGCTATGGAAATTAGTGACTTCGGGGATCGGATTTTCTCATTGAATCGTCAGCGTCTGTCCGCATGCTTACGCATGGCGGTTCAGGGCCGTAAGCGGTGGCGCGAGCTTTAGCTTGCAGCGTCGGCCTTTAGCCGGCGTCCGTCGACGTGAATCTATCCCGTAACCATTCGCCGTCACCGCCGTATATAACGGGGAGGAGTCCCGCGTGCCGGCTTTCCTAAAAGATCTTCGCTATGCCTCCCGCATGCTCGCAAAGAGCCCCGGATTCACCGCCGCCGCCGTCATTTGCCTCGCCCTCGGCATCGGCGCCACCAGTGCGATTTTCAGTGTAGTCCACGCGGTCCTCCTCCGCCCTCTCGGCTATCGCGATCCCGGCCGGCTGGTCCGCCTCTACACCGAATTTCCAAAATTCCCCAACGGTGGACTGCGCCGCTTCTGGACCTCGCCCCCCGAATATGCCGAGCTCAAGCGTGACCTCGCGTCCTGGGAATCGCTCGACGCCTGGACCACTGGCGGTGTCAACCTCGCCGGCGCAGCCGACCCCATTCGCGTCACCGGCGCATCGGTCACCGGCGGCCTGTTCCCATCGCTCGGCGTTTCGCCCGAGCTTGGCCGCGCCATCACCCCTCAGGACGATATCCCCGGCGCGCCCGTAGCCGTCGTCATTTCTCACGATCTGTGGCAGCGCGTCTTTGCCGGAGATCGTAGCGTCGTCGGGCGCGTTATCCAGGTCGACGGCGACAACGCGAATATCGTCGGCGTCATGCCCCAAACTTTCTCATTCCCTCCCGGCGAGCTCGATCCGCCCGAACTCTGGGGGCCCATGCAACTCCCTGCGCCCGATCCGAAACGGCGTGGCAGCCATTTTCTCTTACTTATCGGACGATTGAAACCCGGCGTCCCGCTCCATCAGGCTCAGGATGAAATCGCGCGTCACGTGCAACAATCCGCCGATCGCATCGGGCCAAAGAATCACCCCTTCAGCCCCGACAAGCATCCCATCGTGGCGTACGCCTTGCGGGACGAAGTGGTCCGCACCATCCGTCCCGCCCTCTGGACTCTCATGGGAGCCGTCGCCTTCGTCCTCCTCATCGCCTGCGTCAACGTCGCAAATCTTCTGCTCGCCCGGGCCGAAGCGCGCCAGCGCGAAATCGCGGTCCGTAAGGCACTGGGCGCGAGCACCGGACAACTGATTCGCCAATTCACCACCGAAGGATTGCTGCTCTCGCTCGGCGGCGCGGCGCTCGGTTTGGCGCTCGCCATCGCGGGATTGAAAGTACTCGTCGCCACCGGTAAAGCCAGCATCCCGCGCGCCTCCGAAGTGAGCATCGACCCAACCGTCCTCGCTGTAACCATCGCCGTGTCCCTTTTAACCGCCCTCTTTTTCGGACTCGCCCCGCTCGCCCAAATCGCCAGCGGCACTTTGCATGACGCTCTCAAAGCCGCCGCCGGACGTGGCACCGCCGGCTCCGTTGCCTCGAATCGCTTCCGCTCCGCGCTGGTTTCGAGTGAACTCGCTCTCGCGCTGGTGCTCCTCATCGGTACGGGACTGATGATTCGCGCGTTCTGGAAACTCAGCGAAGTGCAGCCCGGCTTCCGCCCGGAGGGAGTGCTCACAGTGCGCGTGACTCTTCCGAACGCGACCTATCCTCAGGCGGCGAATCAGACCAGGTTCTGGCGAGCCGTTCAGGAGAAAATCGGCGGCATTCCAGGAGTCACGTCCGCGACCGCCATGAACGGCCTTCCTCCGGAGCGCCCCATCAACGCCAACGACACGGAGATTGAAAACTTCACGCCCGTCCCCGGCGGCCCCATTCACAACATCGACTACTGGCAAATCGTCGGCGACCGTTTCTTTGAAACCATGGGCATCCGTCTTCTCGACGGACGCCTCTTCGATGCCCGCGACGTCGATGGCGGGCCCTCCACCGTCATCATCAACCGCACCATGGCGCGCACTTACTACGGAAATGACAGCCCCATCGGACACCGCATTCGCCCCGGTTTTCAAGACCCCTGGCGCACCATCGTCGGCGTCGTTGAAGATGTGAAAAACGCAGGTCTGGATAAACCCGCGGGCACCGAGATCTTCCTGCCGGAGCGTCAGGGCAATCCACGCACGCAAGTTTATCTCGCCGTGCGCACTTCGGGCGATCCGCACTCGCTGATCGGCGCAGTGCGTGCCGCCGTCCGCGATGTCGATCCCTCGCTCCCTCTCGCGCAGGTCCGCACCATGGACGAAGTACTCGCCGGCGCGCGCTCCCGTCCGCGATTCCTCACTACTCTGCTGGGCCTTTTCTCCGCGACCGCGCTATTGCTGGCCGCTGTCGGATTGTACGGCGTCATCTCCTACTCCGTCACCCGCCGCATGACCGAGTTCGGCATCCGCCTCGCGATGGGCGCCGGAACCGGCGACATCCTCGGCATGGTCCTCTCCCAAGGCCTGAAACTAGCCGCCGCCGGAGTACTTGCCGGAGCGCTGGGTGCGCTCGCCCTCACCCGTCTCATCAGCGGATTGCTCTTCGGCGTCAGCTCCTTCGATCCCCTGACGTTCTGTGCCATGGCTCTGCTCCTCGGCGCCGTTACGGTAGCGGCCTGCCTGGTTCCCGCGAGGCGAGCTACCAAAGTCGACCCCCTGATCGCGCTACGCTACGAGTAATGCCAACTCCGATGTCCGACGCGATTACCAATTCCATCCGCGTCGAGGTAATGTCGCAATACTCGCCCGAAAATTCCCGGCCGCCTCAGGACGTCTGGGTGTTCGAATACACCGTCCGTATCACTAATCAAGGCACGGAGACGGTGCAGCTCATCAGCCGCCATTGGATCATCGTCGACGGCCTGGACCGCATAGAAGAAGTACAAGGCCCCGGCGTAATCGGCGAGCAACCCGTCCTCGCGCCGGGCGAGTCTTTCAAATACTCCTCCTGGTGTCCTCTCAAAACCCCCACGGGCGTCATGCGCGGAACCTATCAGATGGTCCGGGCCGGCGGCTCCGGCTTCGATATCGAAATCGCCCCCTTCGCTCTAAAAGCCCGCTACGCGGTGAATTAGCAGTGGCGCGACCTTTAGCTTGCTGCGGCGACTTCAGCTGTGAAGGCTTCCGGCCGTGGATCAACTCTGGCGTGTGAGGCTTCATGGAATCATGACGACACAGGATCGTCCGTTTGCGCCTTGAGAGCTTCGGCTTCTGCGGCCAGTCGCTTTTCTCGGTTCTTTTGTTTTTCTCGGTGATACAAAACTCCATCCTCGCGGAGCAGTTTCGGGTCCGGCCTCTTCCCTGGAATTACGGTCCCATCTGGCATCCTGAAATAATGAAGCTCGGCGATCAGGAGGCCAGTTTCATCAAGATAATGCGTCGTGACACTTTGAGCGCCCGGGTGTCGTTCTATCACCTCTGGATATGCGGTGCTAGGGTGGAACTCTGTAACAACCTCAGTAAACTCACCATTCTGCATCCTCTCCCAGTACTTTCCCTCATTGAAACGACGTTGCATTTCTTCCATGCTTACTCTAGGATGAGGTGGGTGGTTTTTCTTCATGAGTAACGCACAAGATGCCGTTGAGCAGGTTTGGCAATTGTTGGCGAATGAATTGTCACTCGATGATTTTGAGGATTGGTCCGCTTCTTATCTGACCGAGGCTTTCCGGTCCGGAGATGCGCAGGCGCAAGAAGTTGGTCGCTTGATTCGTTCAATTCTGAATGCGTATGGGGATGACAGTACCGATGATGCCATGCGCTTGGAATTAGCCAACGCCATCTCCCCATTTGTGAAATCTTCCGCCGAGAATAGTTTTGGAAATCCGTCGATGACCGCAGAGTCGAGCGCATCATCCGCCGAGAATAGTTTTGGAAATCCGTCGATGACCGCAGTGACCGCAGAGTCGAGCGCATCATCCGATGTCAACCGTGTGCTCGTCGCAGCATAAGGGCTGCACCGCCGACGCGTACCCCATCCAGAAAGGCCCAAATTGCGTATTGACCAAGAGGCCCAATTGTTCGAAGATCAAGATTGAAGTTGGTAGTTAGGTTATAGCCCCCTGCGCCGCTTGGATCAATTTTATATCCGTAGACGAATGGCTGTTCTGGTCCCTCCGCTACAAGTTCGCCAGTTGACTTGAGCATTTGCACCTTCAGGATATGCCGCGAGTCGTCTCCTGGAGTACTGTTTAAAAAAGTGATGGAGGAGAAGCGGGCAAAGTTGTTACCTTCAGCAATGCTCAGTACGTTCATAATTCGAATCGCACTCATGACATCGGTTTTTTCGAGAAGAACAGTTTCGCAAACGATTACGCTTGCTGATAGCAGCGGCATCCTAATAGACCCCTCATCAAGAGCGCTCACCCGCTTGCCTTGCAGCTTCGTAACGGATAGGACATACAAAAAACCTATCAAGCCGTGGCTCAAACACGGGTTGAACACGAGCCGCCGGGTTCCACCGGGAGCGGCTTTCGTGTTTCAGTATACCGAAGGATTGACGGAAGTGGCTACCTTACCGGGCAGACATACTGCGGCGCAAGCACTTTTGCGTGCCGCGTAGAACCGAGACCAGTGGGAGCGGCCAGCCTTGACGTTTCACCAACCCGTCGGCCGCCGTCATAACCCCACTCAGATTCTTGTGGCGCGAGCTTTGGCTTGCAGCGGCGACTTCAGTCGCCATACCCCTCACAACTTCACCCTCCGCAACCGCAGCGGATTCGCAATCACGCGCTCGCCATCGCTGTTTTGGCCTTCGCTATGGGACGGGCTTGCCCGTCCCGGCTTCCTTCGCCATCCTGGCCGCCAGGTGGTAGTCGTACCTCCCGCTCCCATCGGTCCACTCAGTGAAAAATTGGACCTCAAGATACTGTCCCCGGATCTGACCGACGATCGTCCTTCGCGTCAGACTGTCCTTATATTGAGCGTGGAACGCGACCGCCTTCGGGGACTCCACACTCTCGGAGTACAAGGTCGCAGGCACCGGCCCCGAGTAGCTGGCCGACGCAGGAGAGCCTGCGCGCTCAGCGGCATCCACTGTAACGCCGCCATTCGAGGCCTTGATAGTCACCGTCAGCAGCCCCCTCCTGTCGGCATCGACGTTGGCCCACGTTCCCAACAAAGGGTTCGGCCATATGGTGCCCGCGCGCGCCCCTCGGGCGTTAGAGGGGTACACGCTCGTGAGCAAAAGCACTGCAAGAACGATCTTCGTAAAGTAGGATGTCCTCATGCGGCGAAGTTTATCACAAAATTAAAGTGATACCCTCCGCAACCGCAGCGCATTCGCAATCACCGACACCGAACTGAACGTCATAGCCGCGCTGGCAATCATCGGACTCAGCAGCACTCCGAAAAACGGATACAACGCCCCAGCGGCAATCGGCACGCCGAGCAAATTATAAATAAACGCAAAAAACAAATTTTGCCGGATATTCTTCATCGTCGCGCGGCTCAAATGCAGTGCGCGAAGAATTCCATTCAGATCCCCATGCAGCAGCGTAATCCCCGCGCTCTCCATCGCCACATCCGCGCCCGTTCCCATCGCGATTCCCACTTGCGCCTGCGCCAGCGCCGGAGCGTCGTTCACTCCGTCCCCCGCCATCGCGACCCTTCGCCCCTGCTTCTGCAATCGTTCGATAACGTCGCGTTTCCCGCCCGGCAAAACCCCCGCCTCCACTTCCTCGATCCCAAGTTTCTGAGCGACCGCCAAAGCCGTCGTGCGATCGTCCCCCGTCAGCATCACGATGCGAATTTTCTCCGCACGTAGTTTTTGAATCGCATCGTAGGCGGAAGCCTTCAGAGGGTCCGCAACCGAGATTAACCCCGCCAAATGCCCATTTACCGCTACAAATACGGCGGTTTCGCCCTTTTCGCGCAACGTAGCGATTATGGTCGAATAAGGCTCACTGGAGATGTGTTTCTGGTCGATTAAGGCCTGATTACCCACCACAATTTCGCGTCCCTCGACCCTCCCCTCTACTCCCAGCCCCGGCGTCGACTGGAAATTTTCCGGTTTGGCCAGCACCAAACCCTTCTCCCGAGCCCCCTCCACTATCGCGCTGGCAAGCGGATGCTCGCTGCCCATTTCAAGACTGGCCGCCAATCTTAATAGGTCCGGATCTCCGATCACCGACGCCAGCCGAGGCTTCCCTTCAGTCAGTGTTCCGGTCTTGTCCACAACCAAAGTGTCAATCTTTTCAAGCGTTTCCAGCACCTCTGCGTTGCGAATCAAGACTCCCTCGGAAGCGCCGCGCCCGGTCCCGACCATGATCGACATCGGCGTCGCCAGTCCCAAAGCGCAAGGGCAGGCGATAATCAACACCGCGACCGCGTTCACCAGAGCAAAAGCCGGCGAATAAACCGCCCAGATTCCAGCAGTTACAATAGCCACCAGCAACACTGCCGGAACAAACCACCCCGCGACGACGTCGGCCAACCGTTGAATCGGCGCGCGAGATCTCTGCGCCTGGCTGACCATGCGGACGATCTGCGCCAGCAGAGTGTCGTTGCCGACCCGCTCCGCAATCATCAAGAAGCTGCCTGTTTTGTTGACTGTACCCCCGGAAACCGGATCGCCCACAGCCTTCTCGACCGGCATCGATTCGCCCGTCATCATCGATTCGTCGACAGCGCTGGCGCCGCTCAAAACCTTACCGTCGACCGGCACTTTTTCGCCCGGCCGAACCCGCAGCGTCTCCCCCGGCAGGACGTGCTCCAGCGGAACATCTACTTCAGAACCATCAGCTTGCACTCGGTGAGCCGTCTTTGGAGCGAGGCCCAACAGTGCCTTTAAAGCGTTCTGTGTCTGCCCTCTGGCCCGTAGTTCGAGAACCTGCCCCAGCAGCACCAAAGTAATGATCGCCCCCGCCGGCTCAAAATAGGACTCGCCGAAAAAGCTGTATGTATAAGAAACGGCGACTCCCAGGCCAATCAGAGTGAACATGTTCAAGCTGCGATTTCTGATCGAAGCAAAGGCTCGTTCAAAAATCGGCCATCCAGCCCACAAAACCACCGGCGATGCGAGTGCAGCTTCTATCCATTTGTTAACAGGCCAGATCATGAACGCGAGCAGAGGAGCGGTAAGTGCCGCGGCAATCCCAAACCGTCGGGTCATGTCTTCGAGCTCAGGATTTTTGTCGTCCAGAGAAACCGTCACCGGCTCCAGCGCCATCCCGCATATGGGACACGCACCTGGCTGATTCCGAATGATTTCCGGGTGCATCGGGCAGGTATACTGGGCTGCGGCAATCGGTGCCGACTTGGGCTTGAAATATGTTTCTGGCGATGCGCTGAATTTCGCCAGGCATCCTTTGCCGCAAAAGAAATATTCCGTGCCTGCGTGAGTATGCGATCCCGCACATTTTTCGGGATTTACGGTCATCCCGCAAACCGGATCGACACTCATACCGCAGGCAATCTCAGAGTGAAAACCGACCCGCGCCCAAGCTGGCTCTCGACTTCGATCGCGCCGTTCATCCGCTCCACGACATGTTTCACAATAGATAGCCCCAATCCCGTACCTCCCACTTGCCTAGACCGCGCCTTATCGATGCGGTAGAACCGTTCGAAGATTCGCGGCAGATCCTGCGAAGGGATGCCGACGCCTGTGTCCGCGATGACGATCTCCACCTGATGACTCTCGTTAACCCCAGCGCTGACACGAACTTCCCCGCCCGGCCGGTTAAATTTAATCGCATTCGCCATCAGATTGAGAATAGCTTGCTCCAACCGCAAACGGCTGCCGCTAACAAACACGTTTTCAATGTTTTCGCAGATCAACGTGACGTCCCGTTCTCGCGCCTCGGCTTGCACGGTGACCACCGCCGCATCGAGAACTCCTTGCACCGAAATGACATCCGGCTCTGGATCGGAGCCCGATTCCAGATCCGACAGAACCAGAAGATCGGCCGCTATGCTGTTGAGCCTGACCGCGTTGGTGCGAATGATCTCGACAAACTTGCGATTATTGGCTTCATCTTGGAGCGCTCCATCGAGCAGCGTTTCCGCGTACCCGATCACCCCTGCGAGCGGCGTTCGCAATTCATGCGAAACGTTGGCAACAAAGTCTTTACGCACCTGTTCCAGCCGTTCCAGGTCGGTAATATCGTGCAAAATGGCAATGGCGCCGCGCCCGCTTGGCATGGCGAGCGGAGTCGCCTGCACCTCAAAAGTGCGCGCATACGCCGCCGACAATTTAAAGCGCAATTTCTGCGGCTCACCGGTGGCAAGCACCTCGCGCAACAGTTGATGCAGTCCGGTGTCGCGGACAAGTTCGAGCAACGAAAGGCCTTCGAACCCGCCGCCCCGAAAGCCGATAGCCTTGAGGAATGCCGTGTTGCAAAACGTGACCCGCAAATCGGGATCGACCGCGAGGACACCTTCCGCCATGCTCGATAAAATCGCCTCGCGGCGCGCATTCTCAAAACGCAAGCGGTCAAGCAGACGTCGTAACTCCTTCGCCACCCCAGCGATGGAGCGTTCAAGCGACCCCAGATCGTCACTGGCATCTTCATGGGGCCGGTCGAGAATTCCTTCGGCAACCTGCTTCAATTTGCTGACGCGATGAGCCAGCGAGCGCGAAACAAAAAATGCCACTAGAAGCGCTAACAGCGAGGAACAAATGGCAATCCCAAATATCTGCGCACGCACGCCGGTGCCCACCAGTACGCGATCCATGGCAAACAAGGTGATCGCGACCAGCGCAACCGCCAAGATCAGCAGCCGGCGAAAAAGAGATCCGGTCATGGGAAATTCAGTTTAACAATTTCACGCAGAGGCTTCTGCGGTCCCAACATAATCTGGTAACGTTTGCTCTGTGGGCTTCGCCCTATATCCCTATGCGCCGAATTCTATTTAGCGGGTTTCTGCTGTTTGCCGTCGTGCTGGCTGCACAGAACAAGCCGAAAATGACGAAGGTCAAGACTGCTCCGGCGGTCACTTATGGCAACTCCGATTCGATTAACGAACAGGAGTTGAAGATTTACGACTACTTCCTGGCATCCGATCAGCTGGAAGGGCGCAATCTGCCGTCTCGCGGTTTCGATACCGCGGCGCTGTATGTGGCGAGCCACCTGGCGGAGTGGGGATTGAAGCCGGGAGGCAGCACGACCAATACAAATGGTCCGCTGCAACCTTATTTGATGCCGTTCGAGCTGGTGAGCAAGAGCGTGATTCCGGGCGAGAGCAAAGCTTCGCTAAGCGGCGTTCGAGCCGGTGGTGGCGGACGTGGACGCGGCGGGAATGCCGGGCCTCGCACTACCGAGTTTGAATATGGCAAGGATTGGTCGGTTGTCGCGGGCGGACGCGGCGCTCCTCCGCTCGAGGCGCTGGAGGTTTCGGGCAACCTGGCTTTTGTGGGAAACGGGTACGTCATTCACAAAACGAAGATCGACCCGTTTGAAGGGATCGACGTGAAGGGCAAGATCGTGGTGGTCGCGGGACTTCCCGCGGAGCTTGCGGCGCAGGCTGCCGCGGGGGGCAGAGGGGGCGGTCGCGGTGCTCCGAACCCGCTCGGTGAGCCTTGCACGGATTTTCTGACTCCGGAAGAAGCGGCAGCGAAGAATGGCGCGATCGCCGTGGTCACGCTTCAGAATTTTCAACAGCTCGCGGGAGGCAATGGCGGAGGGCGCGGGGCGGGACTGAACGGTCCGGCGTACACGGTGCCGAAGTTTCGAGTGACTCCGGCGTGTCCGGCCGTGCCGGCGATCTCGGCCGGGTTGGCGATGACCAACGACATTTTTCAGGGCGAGAAGAAGAACGGGTCGGAGATTTTTTATGGCGCCGGTTCTAACGCCAAGCTGGATTCGTTCGAGCTGACCAAAGAAAAGAAAATCAGCCTGAAGATTTCCGTGAAGAGCGAGTCGAATCACGCGGAAAATGTGGTGGGCATTCTCGAAGGCAGCGATCCGGTGAAGAAGAACGAATACGTGGTGATCAGCGCGCATCTGGATCATATCGGGCTGAGCGCGCCGATGGAAAACGGGCACAACGTGAACAATGGAGCGGACGACGACGGGTCCGGCTCGACGGCGCTGCTGGCAGTTGCGCGGGCTTATATGGAGGGCGCGGCGAAGGGTCAAAGGCCGGAGCGGTCGATGATCTTCCTATGGGTTGCGGGTGAGGAGAAGGGGCTGTGGGGCTCGCAGTACTTCAACGAGTTTCCGTTCGTCGATTTAAGCAAGGTAGTTGCGAATCTGAACATCGATATGATCGGGCGGACGAAGGGGCCGGGCTACACGGACTCCGATAAAACGCATGTGCTGGTGGATCAGGGCGAGGTGATGCTGGTGGGTCCGAACATCAGCAGCGACGATCTGGAAAAGACCATCGAGACAGTCAACGACGGGTATCAGAAGCTGAAGCTGAACCATTTCTACGACGCGACGAAGCCGGATAAGGAGCATGACAATCTGGGTCCGGAGCCGAATGGGCAGAGGATTTTCTATCGCAGCGATCACTACAACTTCGCGAAGATGGGGATTCCGATTGTGTTCTTCACGACGGGGCTGCATCCGGATTATCATCGTCCGACGGATACTCCGGATAAGATCGACTACAAAGAGATGATGATCGTGACGAAGACGGCGTCTGCGGTGGGCTGGGTGCTGGCGAATCAGGCGGGGCGGCCGGCGTTGAATAAGACTTTGCCGGAGCAGTTGATGAAGGATATGAAACTCGCGAAGGATCAGGGGTGGGGGAAGGTTACGCCGGTGTTGGCGCCGTTGCCTGGGGAGCCATTTTAGCTACCGGGCGTCGACACGAGTGTCGACGCGGCACGCATGAGTGCGTGCGCCACAGCGGAGATTCGACACATGATCTGTGGACAGGTAGGGGACAGACAGCCTTTTTCGCCGCGAAGGTACTTTTAATATCAAGAGTGAGGGGCGAAAAAGGTAGTCAGTCCCCAAGTTTTGATTGCTTCCGGGCAAAGCCACGAAGTCATTGCACCGCAATTGTTACGGTGTTGCTGCTTAGATAGTTTGGAAGTAGCAAGAACGCTGAGGCGTTTCCCTTCGGGACGCCGGTCGGAACGGTCGCGATCACCTGGTACAATCCCACGCTTCCTGGGCTCAGGCCCGCAAAGCTCGGGGTCGAGGGGTACTGTGGGCCAAATTCGTTGCCTCCGAACGCAACTGTGACCGGGACTGTGACGCTTGCCGGCGGACTTGACTGTGCGGCCGCTCCGTCTGCTGTTACGGGATTCGTTGGCCCCAGCCCAAGGGCCCAGAAAACCAGCGTCTCTCCCACTGTCGCCGGATGCGTTGCGTCGACCACATTGTAAGACGTGTCCGTCACCACTACGATTCCCGGGGCGTATTGCGCGATGTTCGCCGTAATCATGTTGCCGTATTCTCCGTCGCGCAGGACCTGCACGAAGGCCGTCCCGGGAGAGGTGGCGGCGGGGACTTGAAACGCGATTTGTCCGAGTGAGGAGTAGTAGAGAGGCGTGGCGACGCCATCGACCAGCACGCTTGCGCCTCCCAAGGTGGTCGGCAGAGGCGTTCCGGAGGCGTACTGCGGCGGTGTCAGCGATAGCTGCTGCCCCTTCACAATCATCACATCGCCCGGCGACCCCGTGGGTGAGAACGTCGCGTTATCCACTGCGCCCTGATAGTTGATTGTCGGAGGGCCTTGCGGGTCTATCTCCAGACTCACCGGGACCTGAATCGGACAATTCGCGGCGTTGCATTGAATCGTGACAAGGCCGTCAGTGTAGGTCCCTGGTGCGAGTGAGCCGGGATCGACCGTGACGATGGCGAGGCCCTGGTCGTTGTAGGCGGTCACTCCTGTGCCTGAGGCTGAGACGCCGGTCACTTGTAGCGTGCCCATACCGGAATTGCTTAATGAGATATAGGGTAGGAAGGGATAAGTCGCGGCGGGGCCGTCTTCGGCGAGTTGCAGAGTGATTTGGGTCGCGGAGGGAACCGCAATCGGAAGCGTGGTGACCTGCATGGTCACCGGGATGTTCTCCGCAACAGGGCCAAAGACCGCGACGTTTCCGGTATAGGTACCAGGAGCCATGTTCGCGGGAGGCGCGAGGCGCATAGCCGTCGCGTAACTAAAGGTCTCTGCCGAAGCAAGAACGATCGACAGCCATCCGCCACCACTCGCAGTGCTGGCGCTGGCGGAGCACATATAGCATATCGAGTATGAGGAAAGGGGCACGACCGCCGATGCTCCGGGGTTAAGGTACCGATTGACCGGTACCGGTCCAATCTGCAACGTCGCTATTAACACCTGCGGCGAATCGATGGCATTTGGAGCTGAAACCGTGAGGCTGGCGGTGTAGGTCCCGGCGGGCAGGCTCGCGGTGTTGAAGGTGAACTGGATCGTGTTGCACGTGCCGCCAGGGTAACCGCACGCCTGGGGCGCGCCGACTGTCACTGCGAGCCAGGTGATGGCCGCGGGAACGGATACAGCCGGCGAAAGCGTGCCATCGCCAATGTTAAACGCGAGCAATGTCTGACTCGCAGGGGTCGCGCCCACCGGGGCTTCGACTGTCACCACGCTGTTCAACAGACGAAGTATTGGGGCCGCGGAGGCTGCGGCCGAAAACATCATCACGCACCAAACGCCAAGCCAGGCTGTCAGCGGCGTTTTCATACCCTCAGTTTACTGCATCCATCTAGAAATCGAAGACGCCGGCTGAAGCCGACGCTGCAAGCTGAAGCTCGCGCCACCAGATTAAGGGCGGCGTCGTGAGTGGCAGGTGACAAGGGATACGAGGGCTCCTGGCGCACGAGTGGCGACTCGGCAGGGCCGGGCACGGTTCGCTGTCGGACGGTTCCAGTACGGCTGCTCCTGGAGGGGGGCGGCCGTTTTCGTTTGAAATCGAGTATCATAATCCGGTCAGCTACCAATGTGCGATGCGGAATCACGCCATATCGAATTGCCAAAAGGCGAAGCGGACACGAATTCTAGGGGGCAGTATGCGAAAATTTCTGATTCTTTTTACCGCGGGAGCGCTTGTGAGCGCATTCGCGGTGGCCGACGACGACCCACCCAGCCGAGCGGCACGGCTAAGCTATGTGGCGGGTAAAGTATCATTTCAACCTCAAGGTGAGGAAACGGACTGGGTCGATGCGGACCTCAACCGGGCTCTCACGACGGGCGACAAGGTGTGGGTCGAGGACGGCGGACGCACGGAAATCCAAACGGTGAATTCGGTGGTCCGGCTGAACGGGCACACCAATTTTTCGTTCCTTGGCGTGGAAGGCGACACGACGCAGATTCAACTCTCGCTGGGCACGATGTTGATCCGGCTGAAGAGCCTCGACGAGAACGAAACCTATGAAGTGGATACGCCGCAGGTGGCGTTTACGCTGCTACGGCCGGGCATCTATCGCGTCTTCGTGAATGAAGCCGGCGATGCCTCGGTGATCATTGTACGCGGCGGCGATGGCGAAACCACAGCCGACGGCAAAGCGGCTCCGCTGCACAACAATGAAGAAGTTGTGATCAAGGGCGCGCCGGCCAGCTACGATAAGCATGGAGCGCCACGAACCGATGAGTTCGACGACTGGGCCGCGAATCGCGACAAGATCGCGGACACTTCCATTTCCGTGACCAGGGTCGCGCCGGGCGTGGTGGGCGCCGCCGATCTGGACGTGGCGGGCGCCTGGAGACCGGCTCCGACTTACGGCAACGTATGGTTCCCCAACGGGCTGGTTGCCGATTGGGCTCCGTACCGTTTCGGCCACTGGGGCTTCGTGCCGCCGTGGGGATGGACCTGGATTGACGACGCTCCCTGGGGCTATGCGCCGTTCCATTATGGCCGCTGGGTGAGTGTCGGCGGAATGTGGGGATGGGCGCCGGGACCGATCGCGGTGCAGGCGATTTATGCTCCCGCGCTGGTTTCCTTTATCGGCGGCGTGGAAGTGGTGGGCGTCGCGGATCCGGTGAGCTGGGTCGCGCTGAGCTGGGGCGAACCCTGGTATCCGAGCTTCGGCGTGAGCTGGGGCTATTACAACAGCGTCAATCTATGCGGCACGCTTTTCGCGGCCGGCATCATCGCCGGGGTATGGGGCGGAGCGGCGGTCAATCTATCGTTTGGACACGATCCAAGAGCGGTCAACGTGGTGGGTCGCGGCGGGTTCGAAGGCGGCCACGGGGTAGGGCGCGAGTTTGCGCATCGCGATCACTTCGGTGGTCACGCCTTCGATCATGCCGGAGCGCGGCGTGAAGGCGCGCGGGGAATCCGGGGTACGCGGGAAGGCCGCATGGGCGGTCACGCAGCTCTGCACGGTCGTGGTGTCCCGCCACACAGTGCGATGGGGCGGTCGGCGGTGACTCGTCATTCTCCCGCGGCGGCGGCGCATGGCGGCGGCAACTTCAAAGGGGCGGGCGTAGCGGCAAAGCACGGCGCGTCGGCCAACGGCGGACATGCGGGCTCTTTCCACAATGCCGGCAATAGTGGAGCGGCCAAGGGCGGAAGCTCGGCGGCCAAGGGCGGAAGCTCAGCGGCGAAGGGCGGGAGCTCGGCGGCCAAGGGCGGAAGCTCGGCGGCAAAGGGCGGAAGCTCGGCGGCAAAGGGCGGAAGCTCGGCGGCAAAGGGCGGAAGCTCGGCGGCAAAGGGCGGAAG